>Ga0180015_1000062_pt1 | contig 29021 bp, 21 predicted proteins | sample KR13_S2_MetaG_FD_116508 | JGI IMG/M metagenome (GOLD analysis project Ga0180015, IMG submission 116508) | Groundwater microbial communities from the Olkiluoto Island deep subsurface site, Finland - KR13_S2_MetaG | ecosystem: Environmental > Aquatic > Deep subsurface > Groundwater | place...
CTTAAACTTACATCCTTTAGTCGAGCACTTAACCGCGCCTTCTTTCCATTCGATCAATAAGCCTTCACAGTCTGGACATTTCTCGCCGGTCGGTTTGCCATAGTAAGCATTTTTACAATCAGGATATTTGTTGCAAGCATAGAAGATGCCACGGGCACTTTTTTTGGCGACGATTTCGCCAGTGCTACATTTCGGACAGGTGACGCCGGTGCCGGAATTGCTGTCGCCGGTGTTTTTGATGTTCTTGCATTTTGGATAGCCAGTGCAGGCTAGAAATGGTCCGAAGCGACCAGTTTTGACCGCCATCGGTTCACCGCATTTTTCACATTTCTCGTCTTTGTATTTGTCTTGCATCTCTTTCATTTTTTCAGTCATTTCCGGACTTGCGGTCGTGCCTGGTTTTTTGTCGATACCTTTGATATTTTTACAGGTTGGATAATTGGAGCAAGCCAAAAAACGGCCGTAGCGTCCAGTTTTGACTATCATTTTGGAATTACATTTTTCACAAATTTCGTCCGACTCTTCGACAGGAGAAATATCATCCTTGTTCAAATTTTCTGATTTTTCCTCTAAATTCCTATGGAAGGGGTTGTAAAAATCTTTGATTACCGGTTGCCATTCAATTTTACCCTCGGAGATGCGGTCTAGATCGTGTTCCATCTGAGCGGTAAAGCGATAGTCGATGACGGTGTGAAAATGATTTACTAGCATGTCAGTTACGACAAAGGCAATATCAGTAGGTTCGAGTTTTTTATTCTCATCACGCGCTACATAATTACGCGCTTCAATAGTAGCAATAGTTGGCGCATAAGTCGAAGGACGACCAATGCCGTATTCTTCCATTTTTTTGACCAGGCCAGCATCAGAGTAACGAGCGGGTGGTTTGGTAAAATGTTGTTCGGGTTTTAATTCGTTTAGTTTTAAAATTTCGTGCGCGGACACATTTGGCAAATTTAATTCCTTGCTTTTTTCAGGCCAAATTTTCAAATAACCATCAAATTGCATGACCTGTCCGCTGGCACGGAATTCATAAGGCGTGCCCTTGGCTACGACGTCAATAGTTGTTGCATCAAAAATGGCTTCTGGCATTTGACTCGCCAAAGTTCTTTGCCAAATTAATCTATATAGTCTTTGTTGTTTATCTTCTAGTGTTAATGATTCTGGGGTATTATTCGGATCAGTCGGACGAATCGCCTCATGCGCTTCTTGCGCACCCTTTGATTTTGTTTTAAATACCCTTGGTTGTGCTAGGGCATATTGTTCACCAACGTTGGTTTTTAAATATGTTTGTGCTTCGGTTAAAAACTTTTCCGACAAATTCAAAGAGTCAGTTCTCATGTAGGTGATATGACCCAATTCGTAAAGCTTCTGCGCCAACATCATGGTTTGTTTCGCGGAGAATCCTAATGAGCGATTGGCCGCTTGTTGCAAGGTGGAAGTGGTTAAAGGTTTTGGTTGATTTTTAATTGCTTTCTTTTTTTCGATATTGGAAATTTCGTAAGTTGCCTTAGCTAAAGTTTCTAAAACTTTTTCAGAATCTTCTTTGGTCTTGATCTCTAATTTGTCAGCGGTTTTGCCATTAATTTTATTTAAACGTGCCTCAATCGGTTCTTTCTTGTCATTTTCTAATAAGGCATCAATTGTCCAGTATTCATCAATATTGAAAGCTTTAATTTCTCTTTCTCTTTCAACTACTAAACGGACAGCGACACTTTGGACACGACCAGCAGAAAGACCACGAGCCACTTTTTTCCAAAGAAACGGTGATAATTCATAACCAACTAAACGATCCAAAATTCGGCGTGCTTGTTGGGCATTCACCATTTCCATATCAATCTTGCGTGGATGTTTCAAGGCTTCCAAGATCGCCGTCTTGGTAATTTCATGAAAGGCAATTCGGCTACGTTTTTCTTCGGGAATTTCCAAAGCCTCCGCCAAGTGCCAAGCAATCGCTTCTCCCTCTCGGTCTTCATCGGTTGCTAGTATGATGTTCTCAGCCGTCTTGGCGAGTCTTTTTAGGTTATTTAAATTTTTCTCCTTATCTTCTGGAATGATATAGGTTGGTTCAAAATTATTCTCAGTATCAATACCCATCACGCTTTTAGGTAAATCGCGAATATGTCCAAAAGAGGACTCAATTTTGTATTCCTTGCCCAAAAACTTGGTAATAGTTTTGGCCTTGGTAGGTGACTCAACGATAACTAAATTCATGTATTTTAACTAAGATTACTCCCTCTCCTGGCCAGGAGAGGGCAGGGTGAGGTGGTTTCCTTTTTTAATATTTAATATATATAGTGTAATGATTTTGGGGTAAATGTCAAGTTTTCTTCGTAAAAACAAAAAATTGTTGTAAACTTAACGCGGTTACGTGAAATTTACAACAATTTATGTTTTTGGGAAATAATATTTCTAATATTGGTCAATTTTAACCTAATTGGGCTTTAAACCAGTCGACAAAAGGAACTTGTCCTGGTTTGATTTCATTTAAGAGTCCTAGATAATAAGTAATCCAGGTGCCGAGTTGTAAAACTTCAAAAGATTGCTCTAATTTAGTTAAGCCTTTTAATTGATAGTCCAAAACTTGAATCTTATTTTTCTTGACCACTTGTTTAGTTAGGTGAGCTCGCTTTTGGATGCGGGGATGATACAGAGTGCTGTCAAAAAACAAGAAGACGAAATCTTTTTTGTTGCTGATAGGGTGGGCCAGGCCTTCCATGGCGAAGTGATTAAGGTCAGGCAAGATTAAGAAGCTGGCGAAGTTTTTACTGGTTTCCGAAAATTGATTGCGTAAGGCGTGTAGGTTGCCGTGTAAAAATTCGGCACCAACCAAAACTGGTTCCTTGCCTTTGAGCTTGGTTGCAATTTTCTTAGCCGTATTTTTGATTAATTTACTATCAGTGTTTAAGGTCTTATTCCATTGTTCTAATTTAGCGACCATTTGCTCAACTTCTTTTTTGCCAAGTTTGAAAACACCCGCTTTGCTCATTAGCGAAATCATTCCAAAAATAGAATAGCCCAAGCCAAGACGCGGTTGATCTGATGGGTTGTGATCATGTTTGAAAACATAACCCGGAATTTTATCCTTGGCCATTAACTTTTGCAAAGAGTTTTTCTCATGATGCGCCGTGATGGCAATAATCTTGGCCTTGCGTTTTTTCACTTCAAAGTAAGTGCTCAAAGTTTCTTCAGTATTGCCCGAGTAAGAAGAAAGGATGTAAAGCGTATTTTTATCAACCATCGCCGGCACGGTATAGTCAGCCAAGATGATGACTGGTACCTTAATTTGATCACTAAAAACCGATTCGATAATGCGCGCACCTAAATTGGAGCCACCCATACCACTGACGACTACTTTGTTTATTTTTTTATAAGCCGCTGGAATCTTAATATTGTTGGCTTCTTTTAACACTTGTTTAATTTGTCTCGGTAGAGCCTCGATTGATTCAGACACGAGCGCGGTGTCTAATTTTTTGACATCTTTGATATTGTCTAGATTCATAAGATAATATTAATTGTAATGTATTAATTATAGCATATTTTTTTATTATGCTAAAATAGTAGTAAATAATTAAAATTAAATTTTTTATGGTAAAAATTAATTCCAAATATATTGAACGAAAAATAGTGATGTATTTTTTTAGTCCGATTTTAACTTTGGTGAGTTTTTTGTTTGGCTTATATTTAATTAGGAAATATTTGATTGTGGATCCATCGGTGATAGTTATCTATTTATTTATCTTTTTTTATTTTTCTTTTAAGGTGTTTGTGAAATCAGTGAAAGGCTTTAGGAATTATCGGTCTGGCCTGAGAGGTGAAAATGAGGTGTCGCGTAGGTTGTTAACAGAATTGCCGAGTAATTATAAATTATTATCAAATATAGTGGTTGATCAATATGGGGATATTGATTTAGTTGTTATCGGCCCAACGGGAATATCTGCGATTGAAATAAAAAATTATTTAGGGAGATTTAGGAATTTGAGCGGCAAGATTTATAAGAAAAATAATCAGTTTGATGAAAAAATTTTAAAAAAAATTAAAATTAAAGCCTTAAAAATAAATAAAATTTTATCAGCAAATTTGAAGAAAAATTATTGGGTGAAGGCAACAGTCGTGCTATCGAGCGTGCATGGAGTTTATTCTGATGATTTATTTAGAGGCATTGAGCGAGACAATGTCCTTGTAGTGCAGGCAAAATATTTAGCAAAAATTTTACAAGAGCAAAAAGGGAAACTTAGCCCAGAAGAAGTAGGAGCGATATATAAGACAATCAAGAGGTGTAGAAATGTCGAGTGATTACTGATTGAGGGGTAATTAGATTTATTTATAAATAACAAAAAGAGAGCCAGTGCGTCGGCTCTCTTTTTGTTATTTTCCAAAACGTCTTTGTCGATTGCTATATTCAACTAGAGCGGCCGCAAGTTTTTTAGTATCAAAGTCGGGGAATTTCTCGTCAGCGAAAAAAAGTTGAGCATTGGCCGTATCCCACATCATGAAGCCGGCACTGAGGTGGGCGTCGCCACCGGTGCGGATCATGTAGTCGACTGGTGGTAGTTGGGAGGTCATGAGACTTTCTTTTAAAATCTTGGCAGTGATCTCGGTACCTTTTTTATATTTATCATGAATGCGATTAATCGTGTCGAGCATTTCGTCGTCGCCACTGTATGCCAACATAAAGTTGAGCATTTTCTTGTCGTAATTTTTGGTTTTTTCAATCAGGGCGTAGATGGTCGTTTTAAGGGAGTTGGGGAATTGTGTCTCCCAACGGCCGAGAAAACTGACTTTGGCTTGTTCGGCTTCGATGGCTGGGTTAGTTAAAAGTTTTTTGAAATAGACTTCGTAAATTTTCAAGAGCGCCCTCTTTTCCATTAAGGGGCGTTTTTTAATATTGTCGATTGAAGAACCCCAGATGGTAACGCATTCGATATTGTTTTCCAAGGCGTATGTTAAGAGTTTTTCGGTATTCTTAGCCCCAGCTTCGTGTCCATCCCATGGTTTGAGACCCAGGGCCTTGGCCCAGCGACGATTGCCGTCGGGAATGATAACGAGGTGTTTTGGTCTGTTTAATTTTTCCTTGGTCATGTAGTTATATTTAATTTTATAATTGTTATTTTAAGTTCCTGGTTTATTATATTTATAGAGGCGCACCACGTAGATACGGTGATGACAAATGATTTAAATTTCACGATTAAGCATGTAGTCGGCAATATTTATTAAGAAGTCCTTAGCTTCTTTGGATATTTTTTGATTAGTAATTTCATTCTTTGCCTTGGTGATTAATTTCGTTGCCATAGCCTGGGCGTATTTCAATGAACCAGTATCAATGATTACTTGTTTAAAATCAGCTAAATCGGTTTCGGTTAAATTCTTGTTGCCTAGGCAATTTTTAAGAATAGTTTTTTGTTTTTTGTTAGCTTTTTCTTGGGCCTTGACCACTAAAATAGTTTGTTTGCCTTGCCTAATGTCCGAATCAATGGATTTTCCTGTTTTACTTTTTGTTCCAAAGATTCCTAAAACATCATCTTGAATTTGAAAAGCAATGCCCGTGGGGATGGCGTAGTTGCTCAGGGCTAGTAAAAATTTTTCATCAGCCCCAGCCAGAATTGCCCCTATGTGTAATGGACCCTCAATGGTGTATGTGGCAGTTTTATTTTTATACATTTGCAAAATTTCTTTTTCAGTTGCTTGACCACGATTTTCAATTAAAATATCTTCAGTCTCACCGACAATGGTTATAAAAATTATGTTTTGCAGACGGTGCGCTGCCTTAGCGACTAGGTGTGGTGAAAAATTTGCCTCTAATAAAACACGATTTCCTAGAGCATTTATCATGTCACCAACGACAATGGCCATAGAATCGCCAAAATGTGCAGCATTTTTATTTTTGAAATATTTTTTAGCCATCTTGCTGTAGTGAACATGTGTCGTGGTAATACCATGACGAAGACTGTCTTGGTCAATAATGTCGTCATGGATTAGGGCAAAAGAATGCATGATCTCAGTGCTAATACTAGCTCTGGTTATATCTTTTTTTCTTGTGCCGCCCGCCGCTAAATATCCGTAATACATAAAAGCAGCTCGAGCACGTTTGCCGCCAGCCATGGTGATTTGTCGAACATAATCCATTGCACCGGCAATATCAACGTCGATTTTTTCATTTTCGCTAATGACTTTTTGAAAAAAACTTTCTAATTCGACGTCAACTTTTTGTTTATATTCAAATAAAGCTTTTTTGGCATCCATATGATTTATTTTAAGATAATTAATGTGTTAATTTTAACATTTTTTATTTAAGTAATCAAGGTAATTTTGTGATGAAAAAAAAATAAAAACTTGATTTTTTATTCCATCCGTGTCATTATAAGGAGAGTGAATTATAATTAAAGCTAAATATATGTCAGGACATTCTAAATGGGCGACAACTAAAAGAGCCAAAGCGGTGGTTGATGCTAAAAGAGGTGCTATTTTTACAAAATTATCGAATTTAATTACAATTGCAGCGCGGGAAAAGGGAGGTGACCTCGATACAAACTTCACTTTACGTATGGCCGTTGATAAGGCCAAAGCCGCGAATATGCCGAAGGAGAATATTGAGCGGGCGATTAAAAAAGGAACCGGGGCTTTGGACGGTGGGGTGATAGAGGAGTTGTATTATGAAGGCGTTGGTCCAGCGAATGCGCAGTTTATTATCAAGACATTGACAGATAATAAGAATCGGAGTGCGGCGCAAATTCGTCATTTATTTACCAAAATTGGTGGGTCGTTGGGTTCTGTAATGTGGAATTTCGACAAGAGGGGCGTGATTAGTGTTTCAGCCGAAAGCTTGAAAGAGAAAAGTATTAAGATAGATGATTTGGAATTAGATTTAATTGAAGCGGGGGCGGATGATATTGTGAGCGAAGAAGGTGGTGTGACTATTTATACAACAATGGGTGATTTGCAGGTAGTACAGAAATTTTTGGAAAGTCAGGGCGTTGCGACCGAGTCGGCAGAAATTGAATTTGTGGCTAAGGAGCAATTGGAATTAAGTGATGAGGACAAAGAGAAAGTGGAAAATTTTATTGATAGTTTGGATTATTCGGATGATGTGGCTGATTATTATACTAATGCGAATATTTAAAAATGCAAAAAGTTAAAATTATACTTGGCATTGACCCTGGCATTGCCGACACTGGGTTTGGTGTTATTTCCAAAGATGCGCAAGGTAAAATCAAATGTCTTGATTATGGTTCAGTAAAAACCGACGCTCACACACCACTGACAGATCGTTTAGAAATTTTAAATCGCGCGCTTGCCGATATTATCAAAAAGTATAAACCGGATTTAATTTCAGTCGAAGAATTATTCTTTAATAAGAATGTAAAAACCGCGCTTGTGGTTGGACATGCTCGCGGTGTTATTTTGTTAACAGCAAGACAGCAAAATGTGCGCGTGGTTGAGTTTACACCACTACAAGTAAAGCAGGCAGTTTCTTCTTATGGAAAAGCGCCCAAGGCGCAGGTGCAAAGAATGGTAAAAATGTTGTTGAATTTGAAAAATATTCCTCAGCCCGATGATGCGGCTGATGCTCTTGCCGTCGCGATTTGTGCGTGCAATCAGCACCTGGACACAGTCTAATTGTTTATAAAAAATAAATCAAAATTCGTTGTATGAATAAATTAAAAATAGTTTCAATATCTGCAGAGCTTTCGCCTTTTTCTAAGTCTGGTGGTTTGGCTGATGTGGCTCGTAGTTTACCCAAGGCCTTGTCCAGGCTGGGTCATGAGATTATTTGCATTACACCCTTGTATGGACAAGTGATTGATAAAGAAAAATATGATTTAAAACTACTTTATAAAAATGTAAAAGTTTCTTTAAATTCAAAAGAGGAAGTGGTTGTTAATTATTGGAAGGGTTATTTATTGAAAAATTTGCCAGTTTATTTTATTGAGAATACGAAATATTTTTCCAAGAAAAAAACCCTATATGGGTCTGATCGTGAAAATGAGCGTTTTTTGATTTTTGATGTAGCGGCTTTAAAATTGATTTCAATGTTAAAGTTTGAAGCTGATATAGTTCATTGTCATGATTGGCAGACTGGTTTAATCCCATTTTATTTAAAAACAGATTTCCGCTATTCCAAAACATTGCGCAACGCAAAGACTATATTTACAATTCACAATTTAATTTTTCAGCTGGGAATGAATTGGTGGGAGGTGCCAATAGAGAAAAAGGACTTTGGGCGTAAAAAAATTCCCCATATCACTGATCCGGATATTAAATATCTTAATTTTGCCAAGCGAGCAATTTTGTCAGCTGATATGGTAAACACGGTAAGTGAGCAATATCGGGAAGAGATAATTACAAAGAATATTGGGCAGGACTTGCATCGTGTTTTGAAAAATCGAGAAGATCGCCTGTTTGGCATTGTGAACGGTATTGATTATAAGGCTTATAACCCATTAGAAGATCCGGGATTACACAAGAAATATGATTATCAAAAAAGTCAGAACAAAAAAGAAAATAAATTATTTGTTCAGGAAAAATTTGGCTTAACAATTGATCCCGATGTTCCACTTATTTGTTCAACGTCGCGTGTGACCTTTCAGAAAGGCTTTGAATTAATACTAAAAATTATCTGGCAATTAATGGAGTTGAATTTGCAAATGATCGTGATTGGCGCTGGTGATAAAAAATACATCAAGGAGTTGCAAAAAGTTGCCAAGAAATACCCTAACAAGTTGGCCGTGATACCTTCGCACGAGGAGAATCAGAAATATGAGACCTTGGTTTATGCTGGCTCAGATTTTTTCTTATTACCGTCACATCACGAGCCTTGTGGTATTAACCAATTAATCGCCATGCGTTATGGCTGTGTGCCAATCGTTCGCAAAATCGGTGGTCTGAATGATACTGTGCGTAATTTTAACCCAACAGTAAAAAGAGGAACTGGTTTTTCTTTTGCCGGGTTTGATAAATTTTCATTGTATGGAGCGATCATTAGGGCGCTAGAAGTGTATAAAGACAAAGAAACATGGAAGGATTTAGTGGTGCGCGGTATGCAAGAATCAAATAGCTGGGAAATACCAGCGAAGAAATATTTGGCGCTATACAAGAAGGCGTTGAAGTTGAAATAATATTTACTTAAAGAAAATTTATATAATATTAATAAATATCAAGATGCTCAATCTATGGTGATTGTAACTTGGTTATTAATTATTCTGTTATGCTTTGGATTAATTTTTTACATTTATATCAACCAGCCAACAAGGATGCTTATTTTATTCAAGAAGCAACTGACATGAGCTATCGGAGAATTGTAAGAGCCTTGGAGGAAAATCCGCAAACTAAGTTTACTTTAAATATTCAAGGTTGTTTGTTCGCGCACTGGGAGGCGTTAAATGAGGGTGACTTAATTGGGAGAATTAAAAAATTAGTTAAAAAAGGGCAGGTAGAACTCACCGGGACTTGTGCCTATCATCCCTTAGTGCCATTGATACCGCTTGAGGAGGTGGAAAGGCAAATTAAAGAAAATGAGATTATTTTGCAAAAGCATTTTGGATCCGACTTCAAGCCCAGGGGATTTTTTTTCCCAGAAATGGCTTATGGTGTGGAGGCAGCCAAACTGGTAAAGAGCTTGGGCTATGAGTGGATTATCGTGGATGAAATCGCTCATGGTGGACAGTTTGGTAATGTTGATTTTTCTAAAAACTATCTAGATGAGAATAGTGGACTAAAGGTTGTGTTTCGGATGAGGGGCTTGTCGCAAAACTTTGTGCCGGATATTTTGGGTAATGACCAAAAACTGTTGGATTATAAAAATAAACATGAGTTATATATTACGGCGACGGATGCTGAGCTTTATGGCTTACGACATCTTGACCATACGGCTGAATTTGAAAAACTCTTAAAAAGAGCTGATTTAAAAACGTTGACAATTTCCGAGCATCTTCAGAATAAAACCGCGGTGAAAGTAAAAATCACTCCTTGTAATTGGGAGTCAACGGAGTCAGAAATCACCAAAAGCGTGCCTTATGCACTATGGCTAGATCCTAGAAATAAAATACACAAACAGCTTTGGAATTTAGCCAATTTGGCTAATGAGGTTATTGAGAACAATGCTGAGGATGAAAATATTATTTGGGCGCAAAGACACTATACTCTGGGTTTGGCAAGTTGTACTTTTTGGTGGGCATCGGGACGCGACTTTAAACTATTTGGCTCTGTTTCCTGGAATCCGGATGAGGTTGAGCGCGGTGTTAATGAGTTTATTCGCGCAATCAGATCCTTGCATAATGTGGAAACTAGGAGTGTGAAAATAAAAGGCGAAAAGCTTTATATAAAAATAAAACATATGATTTGGCATGAGCATTGGGAGTACCATTGGAAAAAAAATTAATCAATCTTCTTGTCGGGCTCTTTGTTTAAAAAATAATTTAATTAAAATATAAGACGTGGTACCTGTATTTCCGCAAGAGCGGGAATAGCGATACTGGAAAGTTATGAATAGAATAAATCAATTATTGGATGATGAATATGTTATTACATATTTAAAAAAAAGGATTTTGCCAAGTTATCCAGATTTTGTTGATATTAAAAAAGTAGTTATTAAACCTTGGAAAAAGCTTATTTGGGAAACTACGTATCATGTGGTGATTGAGTTTGTAACTACGTTTGTTGATAAAAAAGGTAAGCGCCGTGAGCTACCAATTTTTTGTACAGCTCATTCTACTGAGCCTCGAAAGAATGTTTATGATAATTTGAAATTTCTATGGAGTCATGGATTTGGCGACGGCTATTTAAGTATCCCGCATCCACTTTATTACTCCGACTATTTTCGAGCCACATTTTATCGCGGCGTTAAAGGCAGTAATTTATATTATTTTATTAGAGAGAGTAATTTTCCAATCATTGAAGATATGGTGCCCAAGACAGCTAAGTGGTTCTCTCGTTTGCACAAATTAAAAGTTTCTGATGAACAACGATTCAACGAAGATAATAGTCGTATCAAGACAGTGTATCCGGGTGTAGAGCATACACTAGAAAGAATACAAAATGATTTTCCGGAATATTATGATTTTTATGTAAAGGCGTATGCAATTTTTGTAAAAAATGAAGAAGAGTTTTTATCGTCAACAAGTAAGCGATGGCTGGTTCATGGTGATGCACACCCAGAGAATGTAATTAGAATGGGCAAGAGAAAAATTGGGGTTATCGATTTTACGGATTTATCGTTTACAGATTTCGCAAGAGACTTAGGAACATTTTCACAACAACTAGAGTATATGTGTAGTCGAAAAATTGCCGACGAGAGTTACCAGAAAAAAATTAAAAATTTATTTTTGGATAGTTATTTCAAGAGTAGCAGAGTAAAACTAACAGAAGATTTACAAAAAAGAATTGATAATTATTATAACTGGACGGCAATCAGAACTGCCACTTTTCTTTTATTGAAATACGACCCTAATCCAGAGAGGGCGCAAATCCTAATTGATAGAGTTAAACAGAATTTAAATATATAATTCGTGTAATTTTTTATTAATAATAAATAACCAAATTTCAATAACTAATAAATGATCTTTGTGATTATTGGTTATTGTTTCCTGGTTATTCCAAAATTTATGTTAATTGATTTACAACTTCATTCAACTTATTCAGATGGATATTTAACGCCAACCGAGGTGGTGGATTTTATTCATTCCAAGGGTATCAAGGTGGCGGCTTTGACTGATCATAACACCGTCGGTGGCTTGGATGAATTTCGCGCTGCCTGTATTGCTAAAGGTATCAAGCCAATTACGGGTTTGGAGTTGTACGTGAAGCATAAAAATAAGCGCTTGAATTTTTTGTGGTATAATTTTGATGATCGTAACCCGCAATTACACAAGTTGTTGCGCGATACGCAGGTGCGACGTCGTAAAAAAGTTCGTGAAGCCTTGAATAAATTAGTGGTCAAGGGTTTTGAAATTGACGTTGACAATATCTTGGACGAATTCAATCATTATATTCCCGTCAATCAAGTTGTTGACCGCTTTTTAGCCGTTCCGGAAAATGCTGCCAGGGTGATGGCGGAAATGCAAACTAATATTTTACGTGAAAATGAAGTTATTAATAAATATTTTTACAACAAGGAAACTAGTTTTTTGGATAATACTTATGTCAGCTTGGAAAGAATTTTAAAATTGAAAAAAGATCTAGGGGGAAAAATTATTTTTAATCATCCGGGCAAGTACAACCAACTTCGAAAACCAGTATTGGAGGATTTGAAGCACATGGGAATCGATGGTATTGAGGTTTTGTCACCACATCATAGTTATGGCGCGGTAGTGTACGCGCAATTAATGGCTCGTGAGTTTGATTTGATTGAAACTGGTGGTTCTGATTTTCATCGTCATGAAGGTAATAATTTTAGAATTCAAAATTCTTGGAATTATTTTAAAATCGATTCATCTAAATTACGAAAAATTAATGAAATTATTGAATAAATTGTATATGGCTCAACATTTAATATTTGAAGGCGCGGAATTGGCTGGTAAGAGCTGGTTGATGAGCCAGGTTTATAATCACTTGGAGCCAAAGTATAACCAAAATAAAAATATTTTGGATGGTTGTCATTGGTTTAATTGCGACATTGGAGTTTACGGAACAGGACATGGCCAAAAAGTGATTGATGGCTATTTGGGCATCTTTGAAGAACTGCGAGAAAAAAATTTAATCGTAGAAAAATTGCATATTTCCGACAAGGTTTATAATCAGATTTATAATAATTTAGAGCTGGATTATTCACTGGTGGAAGATCGTTTGCAAAATTTAGATTTTAAAATAATTTTAATCAAATTTCCGGAGGATGAAAATATTTTGGAAAAAAGAATTCAGGATCGTTTGAATATTTATCCTAATTATAAAAATATTCTACATAGTGCCACTTGGTATATCGAACAGCAACACAAATATATAAAAGCTGTTAAGGAGTCTCGACTGCCATCATTGGTGGTGGAAACAAATACCCTGCCCGATGATAAATTAGTGCAAGACATTTTACATTGGATTGGGGAGCAATAATAATTAACTTATTATTCTGGTTGCCCAGTTAGCTGGTCGCCTAGTTATTTACTTTTATGAAAAAATTAAAAATTTTAATGGTGACCGCGGAAATGGCGCCATTTGCTAAAGTAGGTGGTCTGGCAGATGTTTTGGGAAGCTTGCCAATGGCTTTGAAAAAAAATAATTGCGATGTGCGCATCGTCATGCCTCTTTATGGTTTAATTGACAAGGAGAAATATAATATCCAAAAAAAATTTGCCAATATTGCCGTGCCTTTTGCGGACAAGATGGTTAAAGTTAATGTCTGGGAAACTAGTTTTAAAAGTGTTAAGGTTTATTTTATTGAGTACTCAAAATATTTTGGGAAAAAAGATGTTTATATCCACGACGACAATGCAGAGAGATATCTATTTTTCTCACAGGCTAGTCTGTATGTCTTGCCAGTTTTAAAATTCCAGCCTGATATTATTCATTGTCATGATTATCACACTTCCATGATACCGCTTTTGTTAAAATCCTCTAATTATGAATATTTTAAAAACATCAAAACAGTTTTAACTATTCATAATTTACAATATCAAGGCAAGACAAGTCAAAAAGTTTTAGAATTAATTGGACTGGATCGTGATGTAGGGGAGAAGACTTTAAATTTTATGGAAAAGGGTATTGTCTATGCCAATCAAGTAAACACGGTGAGTCCGACATATTCCAAAGAAATTTTTGGAAAGCTATTCGGAGCTGGGCTTGAAAAACTTTTGCTAAAAAATAAAAATAAAGTATCTGGTATTTTAAACGGCATTGATATGGATTTCTTTAACCCAGCCAAGGATAAATTGATTGCAAAAAAATATTCAAGTGATAATTTGACTGGTAAGAAAATAAACAAAACAAAGCTTCAAGAATTGGTTGGACTTGAGATGTCGAGCAAGCCCCTTGTTGGGCTTATTTCAAGATTTGTGGAACAAAAGGGGTTGGGATTAATTACGGAGGAAATTATCAATCTTGATTGTCAGTTTGTTTTTTTAGGAACTGGTGATAAAAAATACGAAGACTTATTGAAAAAATTAGCAAAACAATATCCACAAAAGGTTAGTGTACAAAATAAATTTGATATAAAATTAGCCCAGCTTATTTATGCCGGTTCGGACATATTTTTGATGCCGTCACGCTTTGAGCCATGTGGTTTAGGCCAAATGATTGCGATGCGCTATGGGACTGTGCCCGTCGTGCGCGCAGTCGGTGGCTTGGTGGATACGGTATTTGAATGTGAGGCAAGGCATGTAAGGTGTCAGATGAATGGCTTTTCTTTTGAGACAATGACGATAAAAGGCCTGAAAGATGCATTAAAAAGAGCAATAGCCTTATATTCCAATAGTGATGAGTGGAAAAAAATTCAACGGACTGGCATGACAACTGATTTTTCTTGGAATCATTCAGCCCAGAGGTATATAGAATTGTATAAAAAGGCCCTAAAATAGAGAATTTAATTATTTAAAACAGGAATACAAATTAGTTATTCCTGTTTTTTGTTTTTTGCAGTTACGGAATCTGTTATAGCTAAATTAAATACTCAAAAAGTCTTTGGCTTTTATAAAATAATATGTTATAATAATTGTATAAATTAACTTCATTATTATTTTGTAGTATTCTCGCACTTGGCGAGCAAGTGGATTATTAAAAAATTCAAATTCTACAAATTTAAATTTATGCAACTATATCGAGGAATTATAAAACAAGCCCTGGATGTTACCTGGAAGAGTAAGTATCTTTGGTTTTTTGGGTTGTTTGCAGCTTTATTGGGCAATGGTGGTGAGTATGAAATTTTATTCCGAGCTTTATCTGGGAATTTTAACAATGACTTTTTTTCTGGCTTTAGGATGATTGCTCAGACTGGTGTCTTTTCCTGGCAGGGATTACGCAATTTTGGTAATTTGTTAATCACACAGCCGATTTCAGTGATTGTGGCCCTTTTGGTGCTAGTTATTTTCTTAGCCTTGTTTGCGTTTGTAATTTGGCTGGTTAATGTTTCGCAGGCTGCCTTGGTTAATAATACTTTATTAAAAATTGATAATAAGCAGACTTCTTTTAGGGAGGCATTAGAGAGTGGAATGAAAAAGTTTTGGCCAGTTTTTGGCTTTAATTTTGTCTCCAAGCTTATTACGATAATTTCATTGGCGATAATTTCTTTTATTGTGGTTATGGGTAATAATTTGGGATCAACCATGTCTCTTATTGTTTATACTTTTGTTATTTTATTGTTTATTCCGGTTGCAATGTCTTTTTCGTTTATCGTGAAATATAGTATTGGTTATTCCGTAATTAATAATGTTGAATTCGTTAATGCCTTTAAATCTGGCTGGGAGCTTTTTAGAAAAAATTGGTTGATTAGCTTAGAAATGGCGTTCATCTTGTATTTTTTGAACATTGTGATTGCGCTATTATTTATTATAGTTGTTTTAGTTTTTGCGACCCCTTTCGCCTTGTTGGCTTTCTTGGCTTCAGGATTGTCTATGACTGGTATGTTCTTGTTTATTATCGGTGTGGGCATTATTTTCTTCTTTGCTTTTTTAATTGTGACCGGCTCATTAGTGGCCACTTTTCAGATTTCTGCTTGGACTTCTTTGTTCGTCGAATTAATTGGCAAGGGTGCAAAGAGTAAATTAGTGAGAATGTTTACGAGATAATAAGTTAATCAGACAATATGCAATCAATTGAAGATTTAATTTCATCATCGAGCGGTGGTTTTGTTGACGAAGATAGCACAGAGGGTGTCTTTGCTAAGAAACAAAAAGGGATGAAAATAAAAGAAAAAGAAAGAGTCGCGGAACAGATGGCCGTCGGTCTTGGCGTGCCCTACATTAATCTCTTCGGTTTTCCAATCAGTGCCGAGGCCTTGAGCCTGATTGACGAGAAAATAGCTATCCAAGAAAAGATAGTTTGTTTTTTTTATGATGGTGAAAATATCCGCATTGCTGCAACCAATCCTGACAATCCGGTAGTACTTAAAAAAATGGAAGAAATCTGTGCAGAAAAATATAGTAAAGGGGCGATTTATTTGATTTCTGATAATAGTTTGATTTATGCTTTAAAGCAATATGCCAGCTTGCCTAAAATAAAAAAATTAGTTAATGGTGTAGAAATTAAGGGTGCGGATGTAGAAAAATTCGAACAAGAGATAAATGATTATAAAAGTTTAGATAAAAAAATCAATGAAGTAAATATTTCTGATGTTGTTACTTTAATTTTAGCAGCTTCGATAAAAATGAACTCCAGTGATATTCACATTGAGGCAGAAGAAAAAGGCATTGTGATTCGTTATAGAATTGACGGGGTGTTGCATGATGCAGCGGTGATTGATAAGGATAAATGGAAAAAGATAATTTCTAGAATGAAGTTATTGGCAAAGGTGAAAATAAATATTGAAAACAAACCACAGGATGGACGGTTTACGATTTTTTTGAATGAAAAAAAGATAGACGTACGTGCTTCTTTTTTGCCAACGTCTTATGGAGAGAGCGTGGTAATGCGTTTGTTGTTTTCTGATTCAGTTACGCTTGGTTTTGAGCAATTAGGCTTACGTGCGCGTGAGTTTGAAATTTTAAAAAAAGAAATGGTCAAGCCGAATGGAATGATTTTGACTACTGGTCCGACTGGCTCTGGTAAGACAACTTCCTTGTACGCGATTTTAAATACTTTAAATACAGAGAATACAAAGATTATTACCTTGGAAAATCCGATTGAATATCAATTGAAGGGTATTAACCAAAGTCAGATTGATGAAAAGAAGGGTTATACTTTTGCAAATGGTCTTCGTTCGGTTTTGCGTCAAGATCCGGATGTGGTGATGGTTGGAGAAATTCGTGATTTAGAAACAGCTGAGATTGCCATTCAGGCGAGCTTGACCGGGCATTTGGTTCTGTCGACCTTGCACACTAATGACGCAGCCGGTGTAATTCCACGCTTGATTGACATGGGAGTTAAATCTTATTTTTTGACGCCATCTATTAATGCTTTAATCGGACAAAGATTGATTAGAAAGGTCTGTAATAATTGCAAAGTTGAACATGTCTTAACGGCGGAAGAGAAGCAATTGGTACAAAAAATATTAGCGGTAATATCTCCGAAAGCGGAAGTGAATATTCCCAACGAATTGCCAAAGATTTTTAAGGCGGGAGCTGGTTGTGAGAAATGTGGCGGGACAGGCTATAAGGGGCGAATAGGTATTTATGAAATCTTGACTATGAGTGATGATGTTAAGGAACTGGCTGATAATGGGGCGCCGGCGTTTAAGATATTGTATCAGGCGATTGAGAATGGAATGGTGACGATGTTGCAAGACGGAGTTTTGAAGTGTATGGACGGTGTTACTAGTTTGGAAGAAGTTTATCGTGTGATTGGCAAGTTTGAATATGTTGATGCCTTGTATGACGTAGTTGTATCCAAGACACTTGGACGGGGCTTTGTTTTGTCAGACGAGACATTGATAAAAATGGGCGGAGTGTCTAGCGATATTCTAAAGTCAGGGGGTATTATCAAAAACTCCTCTTCTGGCGAGATGTTAAATTACATTTTAGCTTTAGCGATAAAGGTGGAGGCAGGTGATATTCATATCGAGCCGATAGAAAACGGCGTTAAGGTGCGTTTTAGAATTGATGGTATTTTGTCCGATGTTTCTGATGTAACAAAGGAGAATTATATTCAAATTTTATCTAAAATAAAATCAACAGCTGGTATTGCTACAAATATTAAGCAACCAACCATCGATGGACGTTTTAGTATTACGTTCAATTCAAAAAATATTGACTGTCGTTTGTCGATAATTTCTGGTGCCTATGGTGAAACAGTTGTAATTAGAATGTTGACTAGCCAAGCAGCTGAATTAAAAATGGAAGATTTGGGTATTAGGCCATATTCATTAGAAAAGATTAATAAGGCAATTCACAAGAGTAAGGGCATTGTTATCACCACTGGTCCGACTGGATCTGGTAAGACAACAACATTATATAGTGCTTTGAATAAATTAAATAGTCCTGATGTGAAAATTATGACCATTGAAGATCCGATTGAATATCACTTGAATGGCATTTTGCAGACTCAAATTGATAGTGCTGGTGGTTATACTTTTGGGATGGCAATTCGGTCATTTATGCGCCAAAATCCAAATATTATCATGGTGGGAGAAATCAGGGATGCAGAAACAGCCAAGGTGGCTATTGAGGCCAGCTTGACTGGACATTTAGTTTTGTCCACGATCCATGCCAATAGTGCCGCGGGTGCGATTGCTCGTTTTGTCGGCTTGGGCATGGATCGCCAAGCCTTAGCCAGCTCCATGGAGTGTTCCATTGGTCAAAGATTAGTGCGCAGGGTTTGTCAAAAATGCAAAAAAGAAATTGAGTTAGATGAAGTTCTTTTGAAAGAAGTTCAGAATATTTTGGCTGGTATTAATAAGGATTTAAATATTCAGATTCCGACTGAGTTGAAATTTTATAAAGGTGAGGGCTGTCCTGAGTGTAGTGGGATTGGCTATAAGGGTAGAATTGGTATTTATGAGGCGATTAGCATGGATGACGAAATGCAAAAAATTATTCAAATTGATAATGTGACTAATGCTGACATTGAAGAGAACGCTGTTAAAAATGGAACGGTCTTGATGATTCAAGATGGTATTCTTAAGGCGCTAGAAGGCGAGACAACGGTAGAGGAGGTTTTGCGTGTGGCACGATAATTAATTTATTTAAGATATAAGAAAATGATAAACAAGAAATTCATTCAGAAGTTAAAAAAAGAATATGATGATCAGAATAGTCAGCGCAGACAAATTATTGCTTTAGCCAATGTGGTTTTACATGATTCAAAGCGAGCAATTTTTTCAATGCATCGTGGTGATATGAAGAAAGCTAATGAGAGCTTAACTGAGATTGAAAAAATCTTGGCGAATTTGGAAAAAAAGTTTAGCTTTACTAGATTACTAGAGGAAGGATCATATAAGGCGGGGATGGAGGAGTATGTGGAGGCCAAAATGTACTACTTGATTATTTCCGGTGATAAGATTGACAAGATCAAGGGATTAAGTATAAAATATGATAGCTACTTAGGCGGCATTTGTGACACCACTGGTGAGCTGGTGCGACGTGCAGTAAATGAGGCGGCTAAGGGTAATTTTAAAGAAGTCGATAAGATTAAAAATATTATTAATGACATTATGGCCGAATTGGTAGAATTTGACATGACTGGTTATTTGCGAACAAAATATGATCAAGCAAAAGGTAATCTGCGCAAAATTGAGCAAGTTGCCTACGAAGTTAATCTTAGAAAATAGTCACATAATTATTTGTAATATTTGGATCCGCCACGGCGGATTCGGGTTATATGCCACATGAAAATAGTCATCATCTCCGACATTCACGACAATATCCCTAATCTCGAAAAATGTTTGCAGTGGTGCCGTGACAATACCATCGATCAGCTTATTTGTTGTGGTGATGTAGCTAATAGTGAAACAATAAAATATTTATCAGAAGGTTTCAAAAATAATATCCACATTATCCGAGGTAATGCGGATATTTATTATGAAGAGGAATTGGAATATTATAAAAATTATACCGACCATGGTCGTTTTGGTAAGTTTGTATTGGAGGGATTTAATATTGGCATGTGCCATGAGCCGGAATTTTTTAGTCAAACGGAAGAAATGTGCACTTGTAACTTAGTTTTTTACGGGCACACGCATCGACCGCATATTCAAAAAAAAGGCAATACTCAATATATAAATCCGGGAACACTGGGGGGTAACTTCTTTATGGCCACCTTTGCTTATTGGGAAATAGAGACTGGGACATTTGAATTGAAAATTTTGGAACAAATTTAAAGTCTCCCTCGCCCCGCGGGAGAGGGTTGGGGTGAGGGGGCGTTTAGGAAAATAGACGACGGATATGAAATTAAATAAAACTCAAAAAAAAGAATTATTACGAATTGCGCGCGCGTCGGCTGAGAGCTTGGTGCGTGATGGTAAGGTGGCTGAATTTAAAATCACCGATGAAGGTTTGAAGGAATGGAAGGGGGCTTTTGTAACATTGTCAAAAAATGGAAAATTGCGCGGCTGCATCGGTCAAATTATTGCCTCAGAAAAACCGCTTTGGCGTGTTGTGAGCGAGATGGCGATGGCGGCTTGTTGCGAAGATTCACGTTTTGATCCAGTGGCAGTCGATGAGTTAGTAGAGTTGCATTATGAAGTTAGTGTTTTATCTGCGCCGACCAGAATTGCTGATTGGAAAAAGATTGAACTAGGTAAACATGGCGTGATAATTCGTAAAGGCACTTGCGCCGGTCTGTTTTTGCCCCAAGTAGCCACGGAAACGGGTTGGGGTCGGAAGAAATTTTTGGAAGAATTGTGTAAACAGAAAGCTGGACTAGGAAAGGATTGTTATAAAGATTCGGAGGCGGTGATTGAAGTATTTGAGGCGGAAGTGTTTGGGGAAGAAAATTAAAAGAGAATAAGTAATCTCCCTCGCCCCGGCGGGAGAGGGTCGGGGTGAGGGGAAAGTTTGATAAATTATCCTAATATTAGATACAAAAATAAAACTTGTCGCCGAAAGGCTTGACAAGTTTTTTGTTGTGTGCTATGATGTTTTTACGAAGTTGATTTTTGACAATAAAAAAGAAGTAGAATGCAGTAACCGTGCCGACGACCGGAACGGTAAAAATTCACCAGGAGGACGAACGATGCCCCGAAACAAAGGAAAGCCCGTAGTCGTAACCGCAAGCGCCAAGTGCGCCCTTATTGATGATGCTCTGACTCGCACCGCCCTGACCTGCGTCGCCGGCTGATCGGCAACCGCCTGGCCGACATGAAGAACTCGGCCCCAGTAGTAAGAATGTGTTTTAGTACAGCTGACCGAGTAGTGAGGGGGCCGGAAAAAACATACACGTCCATTTTGGACAAGAGCCCACCAAGAGGCCAAAAAAAATGACCGGAAAATTCCGCATGCGTGGCCGAAGTACCTTTGGCTAGGTGTTGACAAAAAACTCAACACCGGTAACTAAAACACGATTTCCGTTTGCAAGAGGCTATATGAGATTTTTTCGAAAATCTCATATAGCCTTCTTTTTTTTGCAAAATTGCCAACAAAAAAGTGCGACTGGGAAATCGCGCTTTTTATTATATAAGTAGAGGATTAGATTTCTCCCTCGCCGAAAATCTACCTCACCCTAACCCTCTCCTGGCAAGGAGAGGGAATTACTTGATGACCTTTTTCAAATATTGTCCCGTATAACTCTCTTTCACTTTCGTCACGTCAACCGGCGTGCCTTGGGCGACGATGTAGCCACCTTTGTTGCCACCTTCCGGACCCATGTCGATGACCCAGTCAACAGATTTGATAACATCGAGATTGTGTTCGATGACGAGGACGGTGTTGCCCTTGTCAACTAATTTATTTAGAACTTCTAATAATCTTTTGATATCGTCAAAGTGAAGACCGGTAGTGGGCTCATCGAGAATATATAAAGTCTTGCCGGTTGAGCGGCGGGCTAACTCAGTGGAGAGCTTCACGCGTTGGGCTTCACCACCAGACAGAGTGGTGGCTGATTGTCCTAATTTAATATAACCAAGTCCGACTTCATTTAGTGTCGCTAATTTTTGGTGAATCGCGGGAATATTTTTGAAGAAGCGCATGCCTTCTTCGATGGTCATATTAAGGACATCGGAAATATTCTTGCCCTTGTATTCGATGCTTAAGGCTTCTTTGTTGTATCTGTGTCCATGGCAAACATCGCATTCGACGTAAACATCAGGCAGGAATTGCATTTCGATTTTGACCATGCCATCGCCGGCGCAAGCTTCGCAGCGGCCACCAGTGACGTTGAAGGAGAAGCGACCAGCTTTGTAGCCTTTGATTTTGGCTTCGGGTAGGCTCGCAAATAAATCTCTGATTGGAGTGAAGGCGCCGGTGTAAGTCGCTGGGTTGGAGCGGGGAGTGCGGCCGATGGCGGATTGATCGATATTGATTACTTTATCAATATATTGTAAACCTTCGATGCTGGTGTGGGCTCCCGGTTCGGCTTTGGCACGGTAGAACTTTTTATTCAAGGCAGTGGCTAGGATGTCAGTCATCAAGGTTGATTTACCTGAGCCGGAAACACCAGTGATAGCAATAAATTTACCTAATGGAAAACTGACATCTATATTTTTAAGATTGTGTTCGCGCGCGCCGGTGATTTTGATGGCCATTTTATTGCCTGGGCGATAAGTTTTTGGTCCGGGAATAGATTTTTTGCCAGATAAGTATTGGCCAGTGATGGAATTGGGGTTGGCCATGACTTCGGCCGGTGTGCCTTGCGCCATTACTTCGCCACCGTGAACGCCAGCGCCAGGTCCGATGTCGATGAGCCAGTCAGAAGCTTCCATAGTATCTTCATCGTGTTCGACCACGATGATGGTGTTACCGATATCACGTAGGTTTTTGATGGTTTGAATCAATTTTTGGTTGTCTCGTTGGTGGAGACCGATTGATGGTTCGTCGAGAATATATAAGACACCAACTAGTTTTGTGCCGATTTGATTGGCTAATCTGATGCGTTGGGCTTCACCGCCGGATAGAGTATTGGCGGAACGATCTAATGTTAGATAACTCAAACCAACGTTAAGTAAAAATTCTAAACGAGAGATAATTTCTTTGAAAATCTGCACCGAAATTTTCTTGTCACGGGCGGATAGGGTAGTTGATTCGCTCAAGGTCTCGAAAAAAGTTTTTGCCTCGCCCAAGGGCATGCCACTGACGTCGGAAATAGACAAGTCGGCCACCTTAACACCGAGGATTTCGCGCTTCAAACGTTTGCCATTACACTCAGGACATTTCAAGACGCGCATATATTGCTCGATTTCCTTGCGAGTGTAATCCGATTCGGTTTGTTTGTAACGTCGTTCAAGATTAGGAATGACACCTTCAAAACTAGTTGCCATTTCGCCGGAGAAGCGGTTACTCTCGTATTCAATATCATAATTTTTATCACCGGTGCCGTACATCACGATTTCTAATTGTTTTTTGGTTAGATCTTTAATGGGTGTATTTAAATCAAAACCATTCTTTTGGGCAACAGTGCCTAGGATGCGCATGAGCCAGGTTTGATTCGAAGCACTATTGTGCGACCAAGGTTTGATGCCGCCCTGGGCGATGGTTAAATTGGGATTGAAAATCAGTTTTTGTTCGATTTCTAGTTTTGTGCCCAGGCCACCACATTCAGGACATGCGCCATGGGGAGAATTGAAAGAGAAATTGCGGGGTTCCAATTCTGGCAAGCTGATGTCGCAAGTCGGGCAGGCATATAATTGAGAATAGGTGCGTGTTTTGTCAGTATCAACGTCTAAAACATTGACCAAGCCCTCACCGAATTTAGTCGCATGTTCAATTGCCTCCGCCAAACGCGCCTTATCTTCCTTGTCTTTGGAGACGGTCGGGCGGTCAATGACGATTTCCAGAGTGTGTTTCTTATTCTTGTCAACTGTTTTGTCAGCAAATTCTTCAATAGTATAAATAGCATTATCAAAACGGACCTTGGAGTAGCCGGCTTTCTCAATGCTGGTCAAAAGATTTTTGTGTTCGCCTTTTTTGTCCTTAATAATCGGCGCTAAAATGATGATATTTTTGCCTAAATAATTTTTGGTGATTTGTTCGTTGATTTCATCAATGGTGAATTGCTCAATCTTTTTGCCGCATTCTGGACAGTGCGGGACGCCGATGCGGGCGTATAATAAGCGTAAGTAGTCGTAAATTTCGGTAATGGTGCCGACGGTTGAGCGAGGATTGTGAGTGGCGGTTTTTTGATCAATGGAAATCGCAGGGGAGAGACCCTCGATAGAGTCCGCATCAGGTTTGTCCATGAGACCGACAAATTGACGGGCATAAGCAGATAAAGACTCGACATAACGGCGCTGTCCTTCGGCGTAAATAGTGTCAAAGGCCAAAGAAGACTTGCCCGAACCGGATAGGCCGGTAATTACGACAAATTTGTCGCGGGGGATATTGATATCAATATTCTTGAGATTGTGCACACGCGCACCTTTGACGCGAATAAAATTTCCTGGTGTGCTATTTGTCAAAGCGACTTCTGTCTCTTTTATAGTTTTCTTAGCCATATTTTATAGTAATTGAATAAAATTTTTTAGAACAAAATTATTATACATAATAAAAAGGGATAAGGCAAGGGCGAGCGCGCTCTGCCGATTTAAAAAATTTCAAAAAAAAGTGAAAAAATGTTATAATATACTAAAGTGTTAATAACTTATTTAAATACTAATCTATGAGCAATCGAGAAAAAAAGATTATTATCGTTGATGACGATCTTTTAATAGTAGATTTGTATAAAAAGGGATTATTTTTTGCCGGGTTTCAAGTAATCTCAGCAAATAATGGCAAGGAGGGCTACAAAAAAATTCTAGCTCAGAGACCAGACTTGATTATCACAGATATTGTCATGCCTTGGTATGATGGTTTTTATTTGATTGAAAAAGTCAAAAAAGACAAAAATGTTTCCGCAATTCCCTTGATTGCTTTTTCAAATCTGGATAGTCAGGAGGACAAAAAAGAAGCTATGGAACTGGGTGCAGATTTGTTTCTATTGAAAACAACGATGACGCCCAGTGATTTGGTGAAAAAAATAGAGGAAATACTAAAGTAAAAACTAAAGCTAAAAATAAAAACTAAAAACAAAAGTAAATTTTTATCAAAAGAAATTTTATTATTGTTTTTAGTTTTTTTATTGCATATAAGTATCTAGGGACAAATTGTCCCTAGATAGAACTGACTAAAAAATTGATAGAAACTGAAGTGGTCACAAATTGTGACCGGTTGATACTGAAGGGAGATGACAATTTATCACCACCCATAATCCATTGACAAATATTAATATTATGGTAAGATTTAACTATAATTATAGTAAACAATTACAATAATATGTTTGAAATAAAATCACAGGTAACGGTCAAAATATTGGGTTATTTCTTCTTGAATCGCAATAAGCAGAATTACATCAATGAATTGGCGAAAATATTAGAGATTGATCCGGGAAATATTGATAAGAAGTTGAAGGAATTGGAGCGAGAGGGTATTTTGGCTAGCGAATTAAGGGGTAATCAGAAATACTACTTTTTAAACAAAGATTTTTCCTTACTGAAAGAAGTCGAACGGCTTTATAATTTTAAATACGGCTTTGGCAAGATTATTGCCGATGCGATCATGGAGGTTGATGGAGTGAAAGAGGTTTATATTTTTGGTTCTTATGCCAAAGGTGGCTTTGGCGACGAGAGTGATATTGATTTATTATTGGTCGGTGATCAATCGGCAATCGGAGCGCGGAAAAAATTAGCCAAGATTGAAAAGCAGATTGGACGGGAGATAAATATTGTTAATTTAACCAAGAAAGAGTTGATTAAGAAAAAAAGCAACAAAGATGAATTTATAAGCAATATTTTTGCAAATAAAATAATCAAAATCTTATGACATTTGAGAAATTTGAATTTAAGCCAAGTCAAACCGAGAAATATTTTCTTTCGGCCAAAAGGGATTTAAAAATTGCCATTGGCTCTGATATTATTGATGTGCAATTTAAATTTAGCTATGATGCATTATTGAAATTAGCGATTACTGTTTGCGCTCACGAAGGTTTGCGAGTGAAGTCAAAAGCTGGGCATCATATTGAGTTGGTTGATAAATTGGCGGTAATTTTGCATGAGCCAGATGTTAGCATTATCGGTAATGAAATGAGAAAGAAAAGAAACTTTGATTTGTATAGTGGTGGCTTGGTGGTTTCAGAAAAAGAAGCACGTGAATACTGTAATTGGGTGAAGGATGTTTTTAGTAAGGCTGAGGATTTCTTGAATCAGAAAAAAGGAGTAGTTAAACTTCTTTAAAATATAATTTAAAATTTATATAAAATAACATAACCTTCACAACTCGCAAATTGGCACTCCTCCCCAGGTGAGCAATGATGGCGTGATTGTGCGACAATTCCTATGTCTAAGGAGAGTTTAATGCTTAAGCTGAATAAGCTTAAAATCAAGATGGTAGATTATTTTCATCTTATTTTTAAATCAACACACTATAATTATTACCGGATTGAATCTTATAAAAAAGACGAGAGCGGTAAGATTCATTGCGATATTACCTTTGATTCCTATTCTGCTTTGCGCCAATTTCAGGATAAATTACGCAAGATTTCTCTTGGTTTAGGCACGGTAGTGACGACAACGGTGATTGCAGCGCTGATTATTAATCTGTCGACCGGACCGGTGCTGAGCTCGTTTGCGGCGTCTTATGATTTTAGTCAGGGTGGGTGGTTGACTGAAGATCCAGCGGCTTTAGCTAGTCATGCACTTAGTCAAAGTGGCTGGACAAAATATTCATCAAAGGAGGCGGGAATTATGGCTGGGGCAGGGCAGATTTCTTTAGCATCTTCGACTAATTCGATAACTCAGACAAATAATAGTACGACGACTACTGGATTTAATTTAGCGGGTGTTGATACTGATTCTGGTAAGGTTAGTGTTTTGCCGGTGGGGACCGTGGGTGCGACAAGTAGTGTACAATTATCAGTTTTACCAGGGCAAAGTGGAAATGGCGTGGATGGATCATGGACAATTTTAAGTGCAAAAAATATAAATGTTGATAGCAATGGCAATGGGGGAAGAGTCTGTGCTGATGGTGTTAGCTATAATGCTGTTGCTGTGTCAACGACGACGGTTACGCTTTCTGCTACGCCGACGGCTGGTTGTTATGCCATTGGTGATAAAATAATGCTTTTAAATATTCAAGGGGATGGCGTTAATATCGATAATGTCGGAAATTATGAGATTCTTAGCATACAATCAATATCGACTAATATTATTACCTTTACTAGTAATAAGAAGAAATATTACGGCAATAAGATAAATGGTGATACGAATATTGGAACAGCGACTACTAATCAAAAATTAATTGTACAGCGGATTCCGCAGTATTCCAATGTTACTATTCAGTCCGGTGGTAGCTTGACAGCTAATAATTGGAATGGTGTTAATGGTGGTGCTTTAACTTTTTTTGCCAATGGGGCGGTGAACGTCCAGGGTGGCGGGAGTATTACAATGTCTGGAAAGGGATATCGAGGTGGTGATTTAACAACGAGACAGGGAGAATCTTATAGCGGTTTAGGCGGCGGCATAGATGGCTTCAATAATTTAGGCGGTGGCGGAAGTTATTATAAGAGTTATATCGAGTGTGACGAATTTGATTGCTGGACGGTGTATAGTTATTTGGCTGGTGGCGGTAGTCATAGCAATGTTGGCGAGATTGTTGGTGATGCCTTATATACCGGTGGAGGTGTTTATGGAGATGATAGTCTGACCAAGCTTTATTTGGGAAGTGCTGGAGGTTTTAATTCCGGTACGCCAGTAACAAGCGGTGGCAACGGTGGAGGAGTTATTTACATAATGGCAGATGCTATTTCTTTGACTAGTTCTGTGTCGGCCAATGGAACAACGCTAGCCACAGGTGCAGGTGGTGGTGGCGGTTCAATTTATTTAGCCGGTAATTCGCTAAATTTAGCAGTGAGCAGTGTCAATGTTGCGGGCGGTATTGGTGATCATATAAAAAATGGTTCCGGCGGAAGCGGTCGGGTGTTTTTAAAATCTAATAATTTTTCGGGAGATTATGATAGAACTAGCAATTATACTAATAATTTGAGCTCAAATGAGCCAAATTTTGACTGGACCTCGGTTGCAATTTCCGGTGATGGTTCTCGCCAAATCGCAGTGGCTTATGGAAGTCAGATTTATACGTCTAGTGATTTTGGTAATACGTGGGCTAAAAGAGGTGTCAATGCATATTGGACTTCTGTGGCAATGTCAGCTGATGGGTCCTACCAAACAGCGGTAACATATGATGATAAAATTTATATTTCTGATGATTATGGTAATACCTGGACGGCTAAAGGCTTAAAAAATAAATGGTCGGCTATTGCTATGTCGGCAGATGGTGCCAAGCAAACGGCCGTAGTTAACAATGGTCAAGTCTATATTTCCACCGATTTTGGCAACACCTGGATTGCGAAAAATTCCGTTAGAAATTGGTCTTCCGTGGCCATGTCCGCCGACGGCTCTCGTCAAACGGCTACTGCCTTGAATGGCCAAATTTATATCTCCACAGATTATGGCAATACTTGGACCGCGAAAGATTCAGCTCGAAATTGGAAATCTGTGGCTATGTCCGCCGACGGCTCTCGTCAAACGGCAGTCGTTGACAATGGTCAAATTTATATCTCCACTGATTTTGGTAATACTTGGACAGCGAAAGGTTTATCCGGAACTTGGCGTTCTGTTGATATATCTGCCGACGGCTCTCGTCAAACTGTAGTGGGCTATGGGGCACAAATGCAAATATCAACTGATTATGGCAACACCTGGACGACAAAAAATATTAGCTATTTAACATCAATATCTATGACGTCAGATGGGGCGACGCAAGTTACGGTTGGCAGTATGTTTAATAAAAACATTCTCTTTTCTGCTGATTATGGAAATACGTGGGCAGTAAAAAAGGGTGGCAAGTCTTGGCAAGCCAGCGCAATGTCTGCTAATGGATCTTATCAAACTGCAGTTGCCGCAAACGACAAAGTTTATGTTTCGGCTGATTACGGCAAAAACTGGATAGAAAAAATTGCTACCAATGCTTGGTCTTCCGTGGCCATGTCTGCCGACGGTTCTCGTCAAACGGCTACTGCTTTAAGTAGTCAGATTTATATCTCCACAGATTATGGCAATACTTGGACCGCGAAAGATTCAGCTCGAAATTGGTCTTCCGTGGCCATGTCTGCCGACGGTTCTCGCCAAACGGCAGTCGTTAATGGTGGTCAAATATATATCTCCACAGATTATGGCAATACTTGGACCGCGAAAGATTCAGCTCGAAATTGGTCTTCCGTGGCCATGTCTGCCGACGGTTCTCGCCAAACGGCAGTCGTTAATGGTGGTC
>Ga0180015_1000063_pt1 | contig 28938 bp, 21 predicted proteins | sample KR13_S2_MetaG_FD_116508 | JGI IMG/M metagenome (GOLD analysis project Ga0180015, IMG submission 116508) | Groundwater microbial communities from the Olkiluoto Island deep subsurface site, Finland - KR13_S2_MetaG | ecosystem: Environmental > Aquatic > Deep subsurface > Groundwater | place...
CCAAGCGAACGGAAAGCCAGCGCGTCAGACTTGACATCTCGGCCACCTTTTGACACATTCGCGCCATGAAAATTCCTTATCAGGTCAGTTTCGATAGACTGGTCTCCATGCTACTCAAAAAGCGATTTCTTATCAGAGCGATATCACGTTCAATAAGAAAGCCGGGACACAGGGAGCATCCTTTCTTCATCTCCCTCATCGCCACGATCGCTGTTTTCGCGCTCGCCCAGCCGAACCTCGCCCAGGACAAGCCGTTCATCGTCCACGACACGAAACCTGTCATCATACAGGGACCGTATATTGCTTCACTCTCCGAGACGGGAGCGGCGATCGGCTGGATCACCGATACACCGTGCCACGCTAAAGTCGTTTATGGGCTGAAGGGCGAGAGCCTGACCCGGGAAACGGACAATGCCGAGCACGGACTTTTGCCCATCAGGACACTCCATGTCGTCCATCTTGCGGGGCTCGATCCGGGTCGCGCTTACACCTACAAGGCCGTGGCCACGCAGGTCGTCAAAATGAAGGCCTACTGGCCCGAGAAGGGACTGCCGGCCGAAAGCCCGGAACGGACGTTCACGACCTTCGACAGGTCAAAACCCTCGGTATCCTTCAGCGTTATCACCGACACACACGAGGACAATGCACGCGTCGGCGACCTGCTCAAGGCTGTGGACTGGCCGGCGACGGAATTTCTCGTCCATCTCGGTGACGCCTACCATGGCTTGGAAAGCGAAGCACAGCTCATTAACCGCTGGCTCGGCCCCGCCGACCACGCTCTGGCCGGCTCGAAACTGCTTATGTTCATCAGGGGCAACCACGAGATGAGGGGCGCGTTCGCCCGCAGTCTTTTCGATTATTTCCCAATGCCGGAAGGCCGCTACTATTACACCCGCGACCATGGCCCGCTACACATCATCGTCTTGGACACGGGAGAGGACAAGGCCGATGAAACAAACGTCTATTCCCAACTTAACAAGGTCGAGCCCTACCGCGAGGAAGAGTACGCCTGGCTCGAGCGCCATCTCAAGTCCGACCGCAGGGCGGCCGAGGCGCCCTTCCGCGTCATTCTCCTTCACCAGCCCGACTGGGGTTGGACCCGGGAGCGGGGCGATCAATGGACGGCCTTGGCCAACAAAGGAAAAATCGACCTCGTCCTCGGCGGACATTACCATCGGACAATGTCGGTCAAGCCGGGGACCCAGAGGAATGATTTCGCGTTGCTTGCCCTGGGGCAGGAACAAGTCGCCAAGGTCGAGGCGACGCGGAGCGAGCTCCGCGTCACGGTCATCGGCAAAGACGGCAAGGTCGTAGAGACACTGACGATAAAGGCCCGGCGTTAGACGCTTTCCCGTAAAGATACACGTTGTTGCGAGTATCTTTCCGAGTAGTGGAGGCTTTACACCTCCAAAGATCGCAGGGATAAACCCTGCGCTACATTGGGTTGCGGGCATTAGCCCACCTTAACACCTTATCCATCAAGAACTATTATTATTATCCAATTGATTTACGAAAAAAGGAGGAGAAACTCATGGCATCTGGAGTTCTAACGTCACCCCGACAACAATGGCAGAGTTGGATCGTCACCATCGTGCTCGCTACCACCCTGCTGGCGCCGGTCGGGCAAGCAGGCCACTCCAACCCCAACCACAATGGCGATTTTGAGGGCGACGGCTATATGAATCCGACGGTGTACAACGAAGACACCGGCGAATGGCGCACCCTGTTGCAAAGCACCGATTATGAACCCGTATCGTTTACCCTGGGCGGTCCGGGCTGGTCGGCCATCCAGGCGGATTACGACGGCGATGGAAAGGCGGATGCCGCAACGTATAACCGCGCGACCGGCGAGTGGATCGCCATGCTCTCGGGCCTCGCTTACGCCACCGGCGGCATTTTGTTCGGCGGCGCGGGCTGGAACGTGGTGACCGGCGATTTCGACGGCGACGGCACCGACGATCCGGCCCTCTATCGCGAGGCCGACGGCCAGTGGGCCGCCCTGCTGTCAACCCGGGGTTATGCCATGGCCGCCTTTGTATTCGGCGGACCGGGGTATTCCTCCGTGTCGGGGGATTACGACGGCGACGGCTTGAGCGATCCGGCCCTTTACCGGCGCGAAGATGGACTATGGCAGATTGCGTGCTCCTCACTAAATTACACGGGGACCAACATCTGTATTGTGGATTGTCTCGGCAACAGCCCGCTGGTTCCGGTTCCGCTGGATTACGATGGCGACGGCAAAACCGATCCGGCCGTTTTCGCCTACGGCACCGGCGCATCCACCGGCAAGCAATACGTATTCGGCTGGTTTGTCACTCATTCATCCTTGAACTACCAGCAACGCGATCCTTTCTATCATCTGGGCCGCGAGGACTGCCAGGACTCCAACGCCGATCCAACCCCGGGCGATTATGACGGCGACGGCAAGGGAGATTATGGCGTCTCCTGGCCCGATAATTCCATATGGCGCATGTGGCGTTCCAGCCGCGACTGGGAGAACGATCACTGTGTTGACGATTGGCACGCCATTGGTTTCCGCCCGGTCCAGCGCTAGCCGCATCGGGACCATGGGGCTTGGGGACGACCCCTGACACTCTGTGTCCCCGCCTCATCTCAACCGCGCTCGAGACAGAGAACGTCGTTGCGATCGAGCAGCGGGATCGAGACTGTGCGGCCGGCACGGCCGACTCGGAACTCCCGGCCCGAGAGTGCCGAGACTGCGCGGCGTACGCCGCCATCACGCACCCGAAGTTTCAGCCGCCGGATGGAAAGCAGTTCACCGCTCACATAGTTGGCCGCCGCCGGATACCGGTATACCGAACCCGGCGCATTGTGCAGGTGAACCATCCACGCGCCGTCCGCCGCCTCGCGCACGTTCATGGTAACGCACAGCGGCCCGTCGAGCGTAATCGCAGGCTGCGCGAAGCGCATGACCAGCGCCCGGAAGAAACGCAATAGGTGCTGGGTGGGCCCCAAAATATAAGCCACAAAAAGATTGACGCCCGTATACACAACGACGCCTTTGCCGCGTCGGCAGAACCAGAGCCCGGGATAGCGCGGATCGGACGCGCGTCCGTCCTCGACACCGTCCCAACTCCCGCTCTGCCGGTCAATAACATCGGCCAACCGCTTCACTGCCGTACCGGCCTGCGCCACCCAGTGCGCGCCGCGGAAAGTCACCCACTGCCCGCAGGCGCGCGCCAGTTTCGCATCCGCGATTTCAAGCGTGGCCGTACCGCGGCCGGTTTGGCGCTGTGTGATCCCGAGGAATTCGTCGAGCGGCGGCTTCTCATACACGCGGCCGAACTCGTCGCACAGGCCGAAGTCAGCACAGGCGACCAACACCCCGCCGTTCTCGACGTAGCGCCGCAACTGCTTGACCTGCTGCGCGTCAATGCAGGCGGCATTGCCGGCAAGCAGCATGGGATACTGTGCCAGACAGCCGTCGCGCACATGATCGTCAAACACGATTGCCGACGGTACGTGCGCCTGCAGGCACAGTTCGTTGGCGCCATGGTATTCATCCCAGTAGTTGCTGTTAATGAGGCCGCGGAAGTCCTGGGTCTGCTGGCTGGCCCAGATCGCCGCGTACTCGACCTGGCGGCCACCTAGGTACGGCATGAGCGGCACGGCGGCCTGCTGCATGGCGCCGAGCGTCCCGGCGACCAGCGCTGGCTGCACTCCGATTCCACAGCACGCCACGCCACCCGCCGCAGCCGCTGCCACCGCGGCCTGCTCGATAGGCAGCGGGTCGATGTCCGGCACCCAGCAGTTCCAATGGTCGCACAGCGGCATCCAAGACTCGACACCGCGTTTGCACTCATAGGCCCGGTACATTTTCATCTGAAAATCGCCCTGCAACGGCTGGCCGTCGAGTTCGCCGGACATGGTGACGTCCCAGCCGAGCCGGCGCATCGGGATACCGGTGGCCCAGGGCGGGGTATCGGACCGGCGGCGCCGGTAGTTGTTGAAGCAGATCGTGGCTTCGGGCTTGACCGCCAGCACCGCGTCCGTGACCTGTTTCCAGGCTGTCATCAGGCAGTCGTAGCGCCAGTTAATCCAGACGCGGAACGCGTGCGACTCGAAGTCGGGCTTGTCCGGGAGTTCCAGCCCGGTATCGCGGTGGAACTTCTGGCGGCAGTAGTTGCACAGGCAACCGGGACACTTATTGCCGGCAGTGGCAAAACTCGAGCCGTCGAACCAGATGCCGTCAAAGCCGACCTCGCGCACAATTTCGACGGCGAATTTCGGCAGCAGTTCCCCGTAAGGCGAGTTGATGCAGCAGTAACGCCTGGCATTGTCAGATTGGGCCTCGGGCACGGCGGGCAGACCGTTGCCCTGCATGGGAAGCATCTGCCAGTCTGGATGCGTTTCCACCAATCCGATCGAGTGATTGAGCGAGTACCAGCTCAGCACCGGCCTGCCAATCTCGTGCAGGCGGCGAAGCAGGTAGTGGAACGACTCGAAGTTGGCTTGCGGATGGCAGTTCGGGTAGACCTTGGAGGGGAACAGTGCGCGGCTGTCTCCGTCCACGGCTGAGTGCCAGCACGCCTCGACCCCGGCCTTTTGAATGCCCTCGACCAGCATATCGACGTATTCCCTAGTCGGCGGGTGTGCCCCGCGATTCTCCAGCCTGGTCGCACATTGCTCGTACGGTTTCATGTTGGTTCCTTCTTGGTTTTGAGGCGTTGTGTACCCGCTGAACTAGAAGAGGGCGTTTTATTACTCAATAGCTTTTGGCATGGCCGGCGCCATGGCCAGGCCTCCACGCTGACGATCTGTGCGCTGGGCACCTTGTGCGGAGCGCGTGGCACGCGAGCGATTGCAGACTTTGCCGGGTATCTGAACCAGACCCAGTTGCGGCTGTTGCGAGCGTATCGCAATCCACGCACCGGGGAGTATGAGCCGCCGAGTGAGCCGACGATCCGGCGGATGCTCAAACGTGTGCCGGCCGCCGAGTTCGACGCGGTCGTCATGACCTGGATGAAGGAACACGATCCGCACCCGCTACGACGTCTGGCGGTGGATGGTAAAACGGTGAAGGGTTCGCGGCGGGTCGATGGACGGCCGGTACATCTGGTGGCCGCCGTCTCGCCGGAATCGTTGCGTTTGGTTGCCCAACGGCCGGTGGACGAAAAAAGCAACGAGATCACGGCGTTGCGCCCCATGCTGGCGGATGTGCCGCTGGACGGCGTGGTCGTCACCGCCGACGCGATGCATGCCCAGCAGAATGCGGCGCGGTTTCTGCAGCAGGAGAAAGGGGCGGAGTACTTCTTCAGCCTGAAGGGCAATCAGCCCTCGATTCAGGAGAAAGCCCAAGCGCTGCTGGATAGCGCTTTTCCCCCCTCAGCATCCGGCGCAGTCCCGGACCGAGGAGAAAGGGCACGGACGGTTGGAAACCCGTGAACTCTGGGCGATGGCGGTCACGCCCGAGCAGATGGGCTTCTATGGCGCAGCACAGGTGGTGCGTCTCCATCGGCGCTTTCTGTATCTGAAAAGCGGCAAGCAAAGTGACGAAACCGTGTTCGCCATCACGGGGTTGACAACACTGCCGGAAGAGAAAGCCAATGGCAAGGCGTTACTGGAGATCGCCCGCGGCCAGTGGGGCATTGAGAACGGCAACCATTACGTGCGGGATCGCTCGTATGATGAAGATCGCTGTCAAGTCCGCGACCCCAACAGCGCGCAGATCCTCGCCACCCTACGGTCGCTGGCCAGCTTTCTGGCCAAACACGGCGTTCACTGCCCGAGCGGAAGCCATCAGCAGACTACTCCCGCATTCAATAGGTTCTGCGACGCGCATCGCAATCAGACGATCCGCTGGCTTATGTCGCCGTGCGGCTTCAAGTAATCTGAACCAGTCTTGGCTGTTCAGTCCAACCGCCGCAGAGGGGCGGACTCTGTCCAAAAACGCTCACACCCCCGTAATCGGCCTATCACAGCTTCAGTCGGCTGCTTGTTCTCTTTGCCTCTCTCTCCGTCAGTCTCCATTCCGCCATCCCTTCCGGTGTCAAAACCAAGAATGACACAGCCGTGGGTAGGCGGGGTGAACGTCGTCTTTGATGTTGACGGACGGTTTTTTGCACTCGACAAAGAATTTGCGCGTGCCGCCGATCCGGAAACACAAGTCCGGGGCTTCGGTGGCGCCGCCGATTTTGATGGCGTCCTCGTGGATGACGTCCTTGTAAGCCTCGGCATAGCCCTGTTCGTTGTGGATATCCCAGCCCAGGGCCTTGAAAAGCGGGTCAATGAACTCAACCCGAATTTGCGCCTCATTGTACTGACCGGACTGATAAGCCTCACGTTGTGCGTCAAAGCGCTCTACCAGTCTTAGAATGTCTTGCTGCACGGGCATTTAGTTTGACCTCACAAACGACGCTGATGATAGCAGAACACGCTGTGAAATCGAGGCTTTCTTAAATCGAAAAAATTCGTGGGGAGATAAAATCTGATAAGGCACTACATCATCGACAGCGCGTCCACGTCGACGGCAAGGCGCACTTTCGCGGGACGCTTTAATTCACAGAGCGTTTCCTTCAGCGGCCGGCTCATGGCTTTCACCGACGGCGAGCGCAGGATGACCTGATAACGGAACTGGCCCTTGATCCGGCTGAACGGCGCCGGAATGGGACCCGCCAGCTTGACGGCCGGCGTCAATTTCGGCTGGAGCTGTTTGACCATCATCCGACCGGTCATGGCCACGGTTTCCTCGGACGGCCCTTCCAGCGTCACACACACGAGATGGGAAAACGGCGGATACACCAGCTCGCGCCGGGATTCCAGCTCCTGGTCCATGAATCCCTGATAATCCAACCGACGCGCGGCCTGAATGGCCGGATGCATCGGGTTGAAGGTCTGGACGATTACCTCGCCGGGCACATCGCCGCGGCCGGCGCGCCCGGCCACCTGCAACAGGAGTTGAAAGGTCCGCTCGGCGGAGCGGAAATCGGGCATGTGCAGACTCAAGTCCGCATAGATCACGCCCACCAGGGTCACCCCCGGAAAGTGCAGGCCCTTGGCAATCATCTGGGTGCCGATCAGGATGTCGATCTTGCGGGCCTTGAATGCGCCCAGAATCTCGTGAAAGGCAAGCTTGCGGGACGTGGTGTCCGCGTCCATCCGCTGGACCCGCGCCTTAGGGAAAAACGTTTTCACGATGGCTTCGATGCGCTGGGTGCCGATGCCCGTGAATTTGATGGTTCGATCCCCGCAGGCCGGACACCGGGCCGGCACCTTCGCAGTACGCCCGCACATGTGGCACCGCAAATTTTCACCATTCTTGTGATAGGTTAACTTAATACTGCATTGATCGCAGGTGGCCACGAATCCGCAGGCCGGACAGATCACGGTGGTGGCAAAGCCGCGCCGGTTCAGGAACAGCATGGTCTGCTCGGCCCGGTCCAGGCGGCTTTTAATGGCCTCCGCCAGTTCCCGGGACAGGATGTTCACATGCCCTTCCCGCTCCGCCTCCACCCGCATATCGATAATCCGCATCACCGGCATCTGGCGATGGTCCACTCGATGCGTCAGGACGGCCAGACCGTACTTGCCGCGGCGGACATTGTAAAAAGATTCCAGCGCCGGCGAGGCCGATCCCAGTAGTACGGCGCATCCTTCCATCTGCCCGCGCATCACAGCCACGTCCCGGGCGTGATACCGGGGTACATCCGCCTGTTTGTAGCTCGGCTCATGCTCCTCATCCACCACGATCAGGCCCAGTTTCTCCACCGGAGCAAACAAGGCGGACCTGGCGCCGATGACAATCCGCGCCTTGCTTTCATAGATGCGGTACCATTCGTCATGCCGTTCGCCGTCCGACAAGTGGCTGTGCAGGACTGCGATGGCGTCGCCGAACCGACCCCGGAATCGTTCCACAGTCTGCGGGGTCAGGGAAATTTCCGGCACGAGGACAATGGCGCCCTGGCCTTTATCCAACACATACCGGATCGCCTGGAGATACACCTCGGTCTTGCCGCTTCCGGTCACGCCGTGAAGAAGAATTGCCGACGGCTTGAGGGTATCAATCGACTGCTTGACCATGGCCAGCGCCTCGGCCTGCTCGGGAAAGAGCGTCAGCGGCTGGGTCGGCAGGATAATCTGGGCGGCCAGGGGATCACGACGCCGGGTTCCCAGACTGATGAGAACCAGCTTTTTCTTTTCCAGACTCTTGATCACGGAGGCGCTCACCCCGGCGGCCGCAACCAGTTCCGGCACGGCCATGGTCCCGTGGCTCAGCAGGTGGTCCAGCGCCGACGCCTGGCCGGGGTTCTTGGGCCGCAGTTTTTCCAGCAGGGCGGCATCGCGGGCCAGCTCGGTTGCGCAGACGTCCCGCTGTTCCCGGAAACGGGCGCCATGCCGGCGGACCGCACAGGGAAGCACCGTGCGAATCGCCTGTTCGATCGTGGCGGCGTAATAATCGCCGATCCAACGCGCCAGCTTCAGCATGGTTTCATCCAGCAGGGGCTTGGGACTGACCAGGGAATCCAGGGCCTTCAGGTCATGGCGATCGGAATGATCGGCCAGGCCAACAACATAGCCCCGGGTCATGGAATGGCCGAATGGAATCCGCACGCGCGAGCCGATCCGGACCTGGGCCGCCAGCGCCTCGGGGATCCGGTAATCGAACTCGCGGTCCAGCGCGATTTCCACCACGACTTTGGCGATCTTCTGCATACAATGAACTGACAGGATCATTATCAGAAAAGAATTTTGCCACAAAGAAATGCAGAATTCTTAGTGTAGTGTTTCATAATTGAATTTACTTAGGAGCGTGTATTTTTGAGGTAGAGACGGGTTTATGCCGGCTACCAGTCCTGCTTAGCCTTGGCAAAGCGGGAGCGCCGGCCTGCCCGCACTCCATATAGTTATTCTCCGATGATCTTGACCAGGACGCGTTTGCGGCGGCGGCCGTCGAACTCGCCGTAGAAAATCTGTTCCCAGGGTCCGAAGTCAAGTTTGCCGCCGGTCACAGCCACCACGACTTCACGGCCCATGATCGTCCGCTTGAGATGGGCATCGGCATTATCCTCGGCGCCGTTGTGCCGGTATTGGGAATAAGGCTTCTCCGGCGCCAGTTTTTCAAGCCACTTCTCGAAATCCAAGTGCAGGCCGCCTTCGTCGTCGTTGATAAAAACGCCGGCCGTTATATGCATCGCGTTAACCAGGATGAGGCCCTCTTTAATTCCACTCACTTTAAGACATTCTTCGACCTGCGGTGTGATATTGACAAACGCGCGGCGGGACGGCGTCTCAAACCATAATTCCTTGCGATACGATTTCATGCGATAATCTCCTGCCTTAATGTATTAATGAAATCAGTTTGCTATTATCCGATCCGCCGCGCAAGTGTAAACTCATAAAGGTATTATAAAGCCGCACAAGCCATCGGAAGCGAACACGGTGCCCCGCCCCCAATGGCGCCGTTGGATCAAGAGGAAAAGAAAAATGACATCCTCGACGCTTGGCGCAAGCACTTTGCAGGTTGAAGTAACTAATATCGATCGCTTCGGCTTTTGGCTTTTGGTCGAAGACAGGGAATATTTCCTGCCCTATGAGGACTTTCCTTGGTTTCGAAAAGCAACGGTGGATCAGATTCTAGACGTGCAGTTGCTCCACGGAGATCATCTTTTTTGGCCAACCATCGACGTTGATCTCTGCCTTGACTCTCTGGCCCAGCCTGAAGCGTTCCCATTGATCTACAAATCATCGAAACGGGCATTCAGACACCCGGAAGATTGCTCTTGCGATTCTGATCGTAAAGCGATCGCAGGCGCTCCTTAAGGCAGCGCGTCGCTTCTTGGCCTATTACACAAGCGGGAATAACCTGTGATAACAGGCAGGGAAGGTCAGATGCTCGCTGATATGCAGGGGGAAACAACGGCCCCTGCTGGAGTAACGGAACGCGCCTGGATTGTTTTTTTTGAACTTGTCGTCCGGTTGGGTAAGTAAGTGTTATGATCGAAAAAATGAACAATAAACTCGTTTGTCGGGGGATTACAAAATGAGCAGAAGATATTTAAAATTTCCTGTTAGATGCACTTATCCCCAAAGCGGGGCGGGATTTTCATAGCAGGCTGCCTGCCCGAGCTCGGCCAGGGATCTGCCTGGGCGGAGAAAGCAAAGCGGGAGCGCCGGCCTGCCCGCACTCCTATAGTTTTTTGCCGTCCGTCAGCCGATGGACCTTGCGGCCGCCGGGACTCATGGCCACCTCCCCTGTTACGAAAATAAAAACCATAGTCGGGATTCCGCCGGTGGCGGAACAGCCTCTGGCTGGACGCCTGCTATTTTTCAGGAGAGGTTTTTGCAGTGGCGCCGGTTGGGCTATTTCAATTTTTCGGTTTTGGAAAAATTGCGTTCCAAACCGAACGCCAGGAACAAGTCTTCATCCGTGACGGGCTTGCCATTTTTGACCAGGCCCACGATATCTTCCGCCAAACCGGGACCGAGCATAAAACCCTGGCCGCACATGCCCACTGCATAGTGGTAGCCGGCAGGTTCCCTGGCGCTGCCGACAATGGGATTACCGTCGGTCGTTTGGGGATAGAGGCCGCGCCATGTCCGGCGCACCCGGATGTTCGCCAATCGCGGCAGCAGGTCCACCAATTTGCGTGCCACAAGCGGCAGAAAGGAACTCGTGGCTTCCCGGTTTATACCGGGAAAGAGCGGATCCGGCGTCAAACAAAACTCGATACGGTTTTCCGAGTTCTGGAAGAAATAGCTGTTCTTTCCGCCCGGAGTGGGCCGGATATCCACTATCATCGGATCGAAAAGATGTTCCACCGGCTCGGTGATTCCGGCCTCATGGGAGTCCGGAAACACCGGCAACTCCAGGCCCACGAGACGCCCCATCTCGCTCGCCGCCGCACCCGCGGCGTTGAGTACGTGCCGCGCAGGGTAACAGCCTTTGTCGGTTTTAACGGCCTGAACCCGGCCTTGCTTTGTCTCGATGCCGGTTACGATTTCCTGGAACTTGAATTCCGCGCCGGCCCGGCCAGCCGCGAAATAAAATGCGCTCGCGCAGCGCAATGGGGAAACATTGATATCCTCGGGCGAATAAACGCCGCCGCGCAAACCTTCCTCGCGGATACCGGGCACAAGCGCTTTAACCTGGTCACCGGCAATCCAGTTGATGTTGAGGCCATGTGACTTCTGGATTTTGAGCAAGCCCTTGAGAAGCTCCTCATCCTCGGAACGATACGCCACGAACAGGTAGCCGCCTTGCCGGAAGCCCAGGTCGTCGCCCTCGCGCTGCTGCCATTCGGTGAAGATCTTGATGGAGCGAAGGCAGATACGGATCTTGGTCGGATCCGAATGGGTGGCTCGCACGCCGCCGATGGCGCGTTTGTGATCGCCCTGCCCGGGAGATGCGCACCGGTCGAGAACAAGAGTAGCCAGCCCCTGTCTGGCAGCCACTAACGCGGTGGGCAGACCGATCGAACCGGCGCCGATGATTACGAGATCATAGGTTTTCACGCCTGCTCTCCTTGTCCGGAATTTGACTGGACGCCTGCAAACAGCCCCAACGGCACCTCGGTCGTCAAGGGCCGCTCGGTGAAGTCTGTGATCTCCGATGCCGGCACACCTTCGCGGCGGAATATCGAGCGGATCAGCGGTCCGCAAGTTTTGCCACCGCACGCTCCCAAGCCGACCTTGAACATGGCCTTGAGCAGGTTCATATCGCGTACACCGGCGCGGATTGCGTTGCGAATCTGACCCAAAGTCACCCGCTCGCAGCGGCAAACCACCACGTCATCATCTGATTTCGGCGGTAGTACCGTGCTGATGGGATTGGACACAGCTTCATCCTGGACACGAACGCCTGCCACCCGGGTTGCCACACCGGCCGCGACTTCGAGCGTAACCAGAACCGTATGCTCGTACGCACAAGGAATATTATGGGTCGCGGATAAGAGGTTTTCGCAGTACACGCCGCAACCGAGGCAGCGTTCAGCTTCCTGTACCGCCGCATCTTCGGTCAAGGTGGCGACAATTTCCGCAAAGCCGGCGGCGCGCTCTTTAGGCGCCAGGATACCCGGATTGGAGCGTGGTTGCCTGACTGCTCCTTCCGGGGCCATGGACTTGGAGGATGCGGGCATTCCCGGCCGGCGACCATGGGACAGGTCAATGCCACGCAGGTGGCGATCTATTGATTCGGCCGCGCGCTTACCTGCGCCAAAGCCATCGACCACGGTAGCCGGCCCCGTGACCACATCACCTCCCGCAAATACGCCGGGCACATTTGTGGCTTGGGTAACGGGGTCAATCAAAATGGTTTTCGATCGGCCGACCTCGATTTCCGCGGCCAATTCACGGAGATCTGCAGCTTGTCCCACCGCAGGGATCACGAATTCCACTGCGATGCTAAACTCCGTTCCGGCAATGGGTACAGGTCGCCGGCGGCCGGAAGCATCCGGCTCGCCCAGCTTCATCCGGTTACAAACCAGCCGCGCCACCTTGCCGTTTTCCCCTTCGATCCTTACCGGCGCAGAGAGAAACTCAAAGACAACGCCCTCGGTTTCGGCGTCTGCGATTTCCTCCGCATGCGCCGGCATTTCCGCGCGCGAACGGCGATATACAACGCGTACCTCTTGCGCGCCCAGGCGGAGCGCAACGCGGGCAGTGTCCAAGGCCGAATTGCCGCCCCCAATTACGGCCACTGATCCGGATAATTTCAGGGGCAGATCAGCATTCGCGTTCCGGAGGAAAGCAAGTGCGCCAATTACATTCTCCAAATCCTCGCCGGGAACGCCGAGTCGCGCCGCCAGCGGAGCGCCGGTCGCAAGATAGACGGATTGGTAATCGGTTGGAAGCAGTTCCCTGATGCTTTTCACCCGGCGGCCGGTCAAAATCTTGACGCCACGTTCCTGGAGACAGCGTAGATCCCAATCCAAAATGCGATCCGGCAAACGATAGGCGGGAATACCATACCGTAGAATGCCGCCGGCCAGGGGCGCCGATTCGAAAACCGTCACGGCATAGCCGCGATTTAAAAGCTCGTTGGCGCAGGCAAGCCCGGACGGGCCCGAGCCGACTACCGCCACGCGTTCCTGACGAGTCACAGGCACCGGACGAATCGGTTCGTTCCTTGCCATGCACCAGTCGGTCACAAACCTCTTGAGCGCCAGGACGGATACCGGCTCGTCAACATCCGCACGGGCACAGTTCTCTTCACACGGATGGTAACAAACCCGGCCGCACACGCCGGCCAGAGGCAGGTCCTCGCGTAAAAGATTCGCGGCTTGTCCGAATTTCCGTTTTCGAATAAGCTCGATGTAACCTTGGGCACGCACACCAGCCGGACAGGCGGCGCTGCATGGTGCGCGGGCCGATTTTTCAAGAACTCTTACCACTTTGCCATTGCCAAGCGCTTCCCCTTTTTGACCGACCACGGGAAGCAAATCGCCGATCTTAAGGCGGGCGGGAAAGTCGAAGGGCATGGTAACCAGACTCCGGCCGCCGGCCTGGCCGCGCAGATCTACAAGGGTTATCGCCAATCCGGGACAAGCCGCCACGCACTTACCGCAGGCCCGGCATGGGCCAATAACCTCCGCACGCGGCAGGATGTCGCCTTCCTTTGGCATCTTGATTCCACCCAGGGGGCAAACCATCGCACAGGGATTGCAAGGAATAGTCTCCAGGCACCGAATTATGGGAAAAACTTCGGCGCCGATCGGCGCGCCTGTGATCGTCAGGTTCTCGCGTCCCGGCTTGGACTTTAGAATCTTGATCATTTCCTGCCAGCGGGCCGGGACTTCCACGGGCCGGCCTTGTTTGCGAGCGATCTGGCGGCCGGCCAGCCGGCCGCTGAACATGGCGGCCGATGCTTCCGCGATATCTTCAGCGTCACCAGCCGTGTGCACATCAAAGTCGAACCGGCGCGCCGCTTTGTAAAGTTCGTTCACTGACTCCAAGCCCACAGCCAGGAGCAGGGTGTCGCAAGCATAGGTCCGGCAGGTTTCAGGTTTGATGTTCCACCGCGCATCCACTCCGGCCACGGTGACCGATTCCAAGGCATCCCGGCCATTGGCACAGACCACGGTGGTACCGGTGTGAATTGGCACACCGAATCGCCGGATCTTGTCCGCATGCACCCAGTAACCGCCAACTTCCGGCAGGCCTTCGATCAGTCCCACGACCTGAATGCCGGCTTGCAGAGCATGATAAGCCGCAATCAGGCCGACGTTGCCGCCGCCCACGATGAAGAGCCGCTCGGACGGCTTGACAAGATCACGGTTGAGCAACGTCTGAAACGCACCGGCCCCGTAAACTCCCGGGAGTTCACAACCGGGGAAGAAAAGCGCTTTTTCGCGTGCACCGGTGGCCACGAGGAGACTGCGTGGCGCAACCAGCAAGTAACGGCTGTTGTTTTCCACCAAGCCAACCTTGCCGTCGGAATATATCCCAACGGCCGTGGTGGAAGTCATGGTTTGAATGGACGGACGCTTCGCCACTTCCGCAGCCAGCAGCGCGGCGATGTTCATGCCGCGAGTCCCGGCAAAACATTCATCAACCGAGCCGAAAAACTGATGGGTCTGGAGTACCAGCTTGCCACCCAGTCGATCCTTGTCGTCCGCCAGAACCACGACCAACCCGGCGTCGGCAGCCTCGATGGCAGCACCCAATCCGGCAGGCCCAGCTCCGATAATCAGGAGGTCGCACGATCGCTGTTCGATGTCGGTAAAGGCAATCGCCTCGCGCGCAAGCAGCGGCGCTTGCGGCAGATTTACCAGTTTGTGGATCCGCATGCCGGTCCGGACCGGAGTCATACAAGCCTTGACCGCGTGCCCGTTGGCGATTATCAGACATTGGGCGCATTGGCCGTTGGCGCAAAAGAGGCCTTGCGGAGTCTGGTCCGCAGGATGGAGGCCAAAAGTTCTGATACCGTGGGCAAAAAGGGCGCTGGCAATCATCTCGCCCGGACGCGCCGTGAACGATTGGCCCTCGAAGAAAAAGGGAATCGCCTTCGAGGCATCATCGGGAACTTCGAGAATGGGATGAAACTTCACGCGAGCCATGGTCGGAGGCCTCCATAAACGGATACCGGTGATCAGTCGCCGGACAAAACGCTTCCTTGATGGTACGTGGGCTGGTCCAACGAAGCAGATTCAGGAAAGAACCGGCCTTGTCGTTCGTGCCCGAAGCGCGAGCCCCGCCGAACGGTTGTTGGCCCACCACGGCGCCGGTAGGCTTGTCGTTGATATAAAAATTACCGGCGGCATGGCGCAGGGTGTCGGCGGCCAAGGCAATCGCGTTCCGGTCCCTGGCGAAAACGGCGCCGGTCAGGGCGTAATCGGACGTCCGGTCGCACAGGCGCAAAATATCCTTGTACTTGTTGTCGGCGTAAACGTAGATCGTGAGAACTGGTCCGAAGATTTCTTCGCACATGGTAACGCAAGCCGGATCCTTGGTGACAATCACGGTCGGCTCGATAAAATAGCCGTGCGTCTTGTCTGCCTTGCCGCCAAAAATGATCCTGGCATTTGCCGATTTCCGCGCCCGCTCGATATAAGCAACGATGCGGTCGAAAGCCTCCTCGCTGATTACCGCATTCATGAAGTGCCGGAAATCGCGAACATCGCCGAGTGTGATGACCGACAATGCGGCCAACATCTTTTCCCGGATGCTTTTCCAAAGCGAAGCCGGCACATACATCCGCGAGGCCGCGGAACATTTCTGCCCCTGGTACTCAAAGGCGCCGCGCACCGCCCCGGTCGCCACTTCCTCGACATCCGCCGAGGCGTGGACCACAATGAAGTCTTTGCCGCCGGTTTCACCGACGAGACGGGGATAGGTGCGATAATTGCCGATATTGTCGCCAATGCGTGTCCAGATGCTGCGAAACGTGGCCGTGCCGCCGGTGAAGTGGATGCCGGCCAGATGCCGGTTGGCCAGCACCGGATCGCAGACTTCCGCCCCCGGGCCGGGCAGAAAATTAATAACGCCCGGCGGCAGACCCGCCTCCGTAAAAAGATTCATCAGATGATAAGCCGACAGCACCGCCTCTGAAGACGGCTTCCACAGCACCACGTTGCCCATGAGAGCCGGGGCGGCGGGCAGGTTGCCGGCAATAGCGGTGAAATTGAACGGGGTGATAGCGAACACGAAGCCTTCGAGCGGACGGTAATCGACCCGGTTCCAAATGCCCCGGGCGTTGCAGGGCGGCTGATCCCGGTAGATTTGCTGCATATACCAGACATTGAACCGGAGAAAATCAGCCATCTCGCAGGCGGAATCAATCTCCGCCTGAAAAACATTCTTGCTCTGGTTGAGCATGGTGGCGGCATTGAGGATATACCGATATTTGGTAGAGATAAGTTCCGCCGCTTTTAAAAAGATAGCCGCCCGGTCCTCCCAGCACAGATTTCCCCAGTCCGTTCCGGCCTGTAACGCCGCGTCAATAGCCCTGGCCACCTCGCCTCGCCCGGCCACGGAACGCGTGGCCAGGACATGTCTGTGCTCATGCGGGCAAACCGCTTTTGCGGTCCGCGTGGTCCGAACTTCGCGGCCGCCGATGATCAAGGGAATGTCGAGCTTGCGATTGTACTGCGCTTCGAGTTCGCCGTGAATCTGGCTGCACTCAGGTGAGCCGGGGGCATAGGAATAAACCGGTTCGTTGAAGATTTTGGGCATTTGCAGAATCGCGTTATCCATGTGACTTTCCTTTCGTATCCGTAAAAGACAGATATATACCTAAAGGGCAAAGAAAAAACAAGTTCACGTTAACTTTTCACCTTGCCGGTCTTCACGCATATTCCGCGACCGTCTCCATGGTCATTTTTTCCCATTCCCACAGACGCCGGGGCTGATAACGGACCGTGCTGACATCCTTCAGGATCACTTCAACGGCGCACCCGCGCGTCTGGTCCAGAACAGCTTTCAGATTCTGCCGGGCCAGTTGGAGATTCCAGGTGTCGGTCGCCAGGACAGCTGGATTCGGTTTATGCGAGAGCACATAGCGGCGGCCAACATTGTTAACCATTTTCTCGACGTTCGCCCAGGGGCTCATGGAAATTTTGCGAAGATTGGGCACGGATTCCAGGACATCCAGTTTGTTATGGAGCGGCTCGCAACAGCCGTAATAATTCAGGCCAAACCGCTTCAGCCAGCGCCGTTCATACTGGAGCGCGAACGCCTCGTGCATCTCCGGGGAAACATCCGAGAAAATCTGCGCCGTAGCGCATCCCCACTGGTCCACCGGCCGTACACGCTGGGGATTGAAATCCTTCCCGGGCAAGCCGTCGGTATAAGCGTACCCCCCCGACCCCACCCGGTAGTTACCGGCTCTGACCGACAGCACATTCAGCGTTTCCCACTGGTCCAACCGCGCGAGGTAGGCGTTGACCAGCCTGTCCATCGCCTGATGCACCAGTTCCGGCCGCAGAACCATATCCATCAGCGCCTCCTGAACATCCCACCACCGGATCAGTTCATCCCAGGGCGCAAACCAGGAATGGACAATGCCGCATTTCTCCACTGGCAGGATGTCGCCGATCAGTCCCGCCAGCGCCAGGTAATTCCGCTCGCTGGCTTCTGCATCATACGTCAGGACCGGCGTCTTTATTTTTTCCAGGTCCTTTTCTTCCCGGATCTGGGAATGAAACTCCCGCGACACGATCCCGCTCTTTTCATCCTGCCGAATGATCTTCACGTCCTCCTGGATGCCGAACCCGGTATCATGGATTACCAGCGGTGAATAATACCCCGGCGCCACGACCATGTCCCCGCGCAGGTGCTTCCACTGGTAAAGAGTCAGTCGCAACTGGTTTTCGACACCCCGTGCAAACTCATGGGAAGTTTGCAGGGTCAATTCCCCGTTGACATCCATCTCATGCCAGGGAATTTCGTTGATCCAGACCAGGGGTCGGACCGGCTCCCGCCGGTTCAGCCGGCGCCACAGTTCCGCGGTTTCCCCCTGGGCCGGCAAGGCGGCTATTTCCGCCGTCTGTTCCGCCAGCACCCTCAGAATCGACCGGTCTTTTTCGGGAATTTTCATGGCGGCTCGTTGAACGGCGACATCTACTTAGAATATTCGTTTTATGTAGCCAGCATTCTTTTGCCGTGTCTTTCCACTTCAATTTACATTTATGCAGAAACCTGCTAGAAAAGCAATCGTCATTTCGCGCGTGATATCCTGGAGAAATGAAAGCTTGCGGGATCTGGATCCATTTCGTAATATAACTAAGAAAAGGGAAACCACATGGGGAAATTCATCTGAGGGAACCTGTCCACTTGGCCCACGCCTGTCGAGCGATCGTGACGATCATCGAGGATCCCAATATCGCGAGATAGCCCTCTTGAGTGAACAAGCGCTCGGTAAGGACTGGAACCGACCGGAGGAGGATGAGGCATGGTCTCACCTGCAGCAGGCTCGGTAGCCCTCGTCACGTTTCCATTCTCAGACCTTTCCGGCAGCAAACTGCGGCCGGCCATCGTCCTCGACAGCGTGGTTGCTCTTCTGAAAGGCGGGGCAAGTCATCGGGATTAATGCACCCTGGCGCACAAGTTCCGGATTTCCACCCGCACGATGGGAATGCCTATGACGCCGACATTGTTGACTATCAAAAGGTGAAACCATGGTACGCATACTTGAGCAGTTAAAACAGAACAAGATCCTGATCTCCGACGGGGCCTGGGGCACCCTGCTCCAAGGCAAGGGCCTGAAGCCCGGGGAATGTCCCGAACTGTGGTGCGTAACCCACCGGGCCGAGGTACTTGATATCGCCCGCAGTTACATCGCCGCCGGCGCCGACATGGTGAAAACCAACAGTTTTGGCGGAAACCGGTTCAAGCTGGAATTCTATGGACTCGCGCCCCGGGCCGCCGAACTCAACACGGCCGCCGCCGCCATCTCCCGCGAAGCCGCCGGCCCCGACCGGCACGTGATCGCGTCCCTGGGGCCCACCGGAAAATTATTACTGATGGGCGACGTCACCGAACAGGAATTATCCGACGCCTTCGCAAAACAGGCGGTCGCCCTGGAACAAGGCGGCGCGGATGCCGCCCTGATTGAAAGCATGTCGGCCCTGGATGAAACCTGCCTGGCGATCCGGGCGGTCCGGCAGAACACCCGCCTGGAAGTCATCAGCACGCTGACCTTTGAGAAAAACACGCGGGGCGAGTACCGCACGATGATGGGCGTCTCCCCGGCGGACATGGCCAAGACTTGCCTGGCAGCCGGCGCCGACATCATCGGGGCCAACTGCGGACACGGCTTCCGTCAGATGATCGACGTTGTGAAAGAAATCCGAAAAACCGCCCCTCTGGCACCGATCCTGGTACACGCCAACGCGGGCCTGCCGGTGAACCGGAACGGCGTGGATGTATTTCCGGACACGCCGGCCATGATGGCCGAGTTTGTGCCGGCGCTGATCGAAGCCGGGGCAAACATAATCGGCGGCTGTTGCGGCACCACCCCGGCCCACATTGCCGCCATCGCTCGCGCTACGCGGTCAAATGCGTGATGAAGATTGCCACAACGGTCCCGAACTGGAAAAAGCTTATTTATCATTTATCGGCGGCACCACAAAATCAGGCTATATTTCTGTTATGACGGCCGCACGAACGGATGTGAGGTCATTGATTGGGAGGCAATGATCGTTGGAAGGTGACAAGATTTTAGCGGGCAGGCGATCCGACCAGCCCGCGCCATCTATTCGCAGTATGCCCGGCTACTGCAACCCAAGCGGCCTAACGTTCGCGGCCATCCTTGACTTTATCGGGTATAAATATTTCGACCAGCGCTTTACCATCCCATTGCGGGTCAATTTTCAGTCCCAGCGCATGCACCGCCGTCGCGGCGGTGTCACAAGTACTCACCTCGGTCTGGATTTCGCCCGGCATCACATGTTCCGGACTGTAAGCAATCCACGGAATCGTCATATCGCGCATATTCTTTGTCCCATGCCCACGCTGATGGCCTCCGTGATCGGCAGTGATAATAAAAAGCGTGTTGCTCGCCAGCCCCGTCTGCCCCACGGCATTGCGTAGGATGCCAATCCCCTGATCGCAATTTTTAATGGACTCAAGGTACTGCGTCGATCCCCACCCGAAGCCATGACCGGCGGCATCCGGATCCGGATAATGGACAAACATCAAGGCCGGCCGGTTCGTCATGAAATAGGCAGCGGCGGCCGTCGAAATCGCCTCCGCCTTGCCTTTGACCCTTTCAAACTTATCCACCGTGCCCGGTTTGGCGATATGGCAAAGCTTTTCCTTGCCAATAAACATAGCCGTATCGCCGCCGGATTTCTTAACCAGTTCAAAGCAGGTGCTGGTCTTGACAAAACCGGCTTCCGGTTTCCAAGTGTTCCAATTAATCCCATGCTTGCCCGGCTGACAGCCAGTCAGCATGGAGGCATGGGAAATCAGGGTGACACTGGGGTTCACGGTTTGCGCCCACCAGCTAAAAGCCCCATGGGCCGCCATGGACTGGATGTTGGAGGACTGCGCGGAAAGCACATAGTCGGGCCGGGCACCATCCATACTGACAATCACCACATGCTCAATCGGTCCGCAAAAACCAGCCGCACACACCCACAAGAACATCCACCCTATACAGCAACCGACAAACCGAAATTTCACTCTCGCGAAAAAATCGTCAGTCGCCATACCATGCTGCCGTCTCGACTGCACATAGACCTCCCTGGACCAACATTCGCGTAACCCCGTGAACAACTTGCTATTTGAGTTAATTGTAAAAGTCGAGAAGACGCCCCGGCAGAGCGGGGCGGCTACAGCATAAGTCATTGGGGCTCAACGTTAATGCGTTGTAGTCCCGGTACTACGCGGGGTTGCCGGGTCATTCGACTTTTACAATTGACTCATCTATAACGGTTCCGGATATTTAAGACATTATGCCTTGGTTTCCGGAGCTGGCACCGGTGCGGCCGGGGGCAATTCGCCCGTGCAGGGGGGCAGGCCGGCCAGCTTCTGATAAAGATCCATCCGAGCTGCCACCAGCTTATCGGCTTCCTGCATGAGCCGCTGGGCGATTTCCGGATTGGTCTGCTTCAGCACGCGGAACCGGTTTTCCTTCATCACCGCTTCGCTGTATTTCATCACCGGCGGCTTGCTGTCAAGCGTCAGCGGATTCTTGCCCTGCTTGGTCAGCTCCGGATTGTACCGGAAGAGCGGGAAGTGTCCCGACTGCACCGCGTCCTTTTCCGCCAGGAGCCCGCGGGTCATGTCGATCCCGTGGGCGATGCAGTGACTGTAGGCAACGATGATGGACGGCCCCTTGTAGGCATCGGCCTCGATAAACGCCCGCACGGTCTGGCTCGGGTTCGCGCCCAGGGCCACCGTGGCGACGTAGATGTTGCCGTAGGTCATGCAAATCATGCCGAGGTCCTTCTTCATCAGGGGCTTGCCGGCCGCGGCAAACCGGGCCACGGCGCCCATCGGGGTCGCCTTGGAGGCCTGTCCGCCGGTATTAGAATACACCTCGGTATCGAGCACGAGCACGTTGATGTTCCGGCCCGAGGCCAGCACATGGTCGAGTCCGCCGTAACCGATATCATAGGCCCAGCCGTCGCCGCCGACCGCCCAGACCGATTTCTTCACCAGGTAATCGGCCACGGAGATCAATTGCTTCGCCAGGTCCGACCCGCACTTGGCCAGCTGTTCCTTGAGCTTCGCCACGCGGGCACGCTGTTCCTCGATGCCCACCGGAGTTGACTGGTCGGCGTTGCGGATTTCCTCCATGAGCGGCTTCAGCGACGCGCAGTTGGAACAGGCGCATCCCTGGGCGATCAGGTCAAGCGCGTAATGTTCGAACTTGTCCACCGCCAGGCGCATGCCATACCCGAACTCCGCGTTGTCCTCGAACAGCGAGTTGGACCAGGCCGGACCCCGCCCATCCTCGCGGGTGGTATAGGGCGTGGTCGGCAGGTTGCCGCCGTAAATCGAGGAACAGCCCGTCGCATTGGCGATGAGCGCGCGATCGCCGAAGAGCTGGGTCATCAATTTAACATAGGGCGTCTCGCCGCACCCGGCGCAGGCGCCGGAGAATTCGAACATGGCGCGCACAAACTGGCTTCCCTTGATCGTACCCCGGTTGTAGAGCTTGGGATCCATGTCCGGGATGGCCATAAAAAACTCGAAGTTCTCGGCTTCCGGTTTGCGCAGGGGGAGTTGGAGCGTCATGTCGATCGCCCGATGGCCGGTCTCCTGCCTGGTGTTCGGGTCCTTCTCGCGGGCCGGGCAGTTCTGGACGCAGACGCCGCATCCGGTACAGTCTTCCGGCGCCACCTGGACGGTGTACTTCATGCCGGTGTATTCCTTGCCCTTAGCCTCAGCCGATTTGAACGTCTTCGGCGCGCCGACCAGGCGGTCGGCGCCATAGACCTTCACGCGGATCGCCGCGTGGGGACAGACCAGCGAACACTGGCCGCACTGAATACACAGGTTGGCATCCCAGACGGGAATATCAATGGCGATGTTCCGCTTCTCGAATTTGGTCGTGCCGGTCGGCCAGGTACCGTCGGCCGGCATGGCGCTGACGGGCAGGTCATTCCCCCTCTGGCTCATGATGGTCGCAGTAACGTTCCGGACGAAATCCGGCGCATCCTTGGCAACAACCGGCGGCATCTTGATCTTGCCGGCGGGCTTGAGAGGCACGGCCACCTCATGCAGGTTGGCCACCGCCGAATCCACGGCCTTGAAGTTCATGGCCACGACTTCCTCGCCCTTGCGACCATAGGTTTTGCGGATCGCCTTCTTCAGCGCCTCGATGGCTTTCTCCGGCGGGAGCACACCGGATATCTGGAAAAAACAGGTCTGCATGATCGTGTTGATCCGGGAGCCCAGGTTGAGTTCCTTGGCCAGCTTGACGGCGTCGATCACGTAGAACTTGATTTTCTTTTTGACAATCTGCCGCTCGACCTCGTCCGGCATGTGCGTCCAGACTTCCTCAGCGCTGTAGGGGCTGTTCAGCAGGAACACGGCGCCTTCGCGGGCGTCCTTAAGCATGTCGTATTTCTCCAGGAAGGAGAATTGGTGGCAGGCCACGAAATCGGCCCGGGTACAGAGGTACGGGCTCTGAATGGGGGTCGGCCCGAAGCGCAGATGAGAAATCGTGATCGCACCTGCCTTCTTGGAGTCGTATTCAAAATAGCCCTGGGCATAATTCTCAGTTTCATCGCCGATGATCTTGATGGAGTTTTTGTTGGCGCCCACGGTGCCGTCGGCGCCCAGGCCGTAGAACTTGCATTCGATGCGGCCTGCATGCTGGAGCTGGAAGCGGGAATCCACTTTCAAGCTGGTTTTGGAAACGTCATCGTTGATGCCCACGGTGAAGTGGTTGATGCCGTTCTTCCCCAGATTGTCAAACACGGCTTTGACCATGGACGGGGTAAATTCCTTGGAACCCAGGCCGTAGCGGCCGCCGCGGATGCGCGGATATTTCCGGCCGGTCATCCACTTTTCGCTCATGGCCTCACCGATGGCGGTGCGCACGTCCAGATACAGCGGCTCACCAATGGAGCCCGGTTCCTTCGTGCGGTCCAGAGTGGCAATGGCCTTGACCGTCGGCGGCAGCGCCGCGATGAACGCCTTGATGTCGAACGGACGGAACAGGCGGACCTTCAGCACCCCGACTTTCTTGCCTTTCGCGACGAGATCATTGACGGTCTCATGGACGGTTTCAGCACCCGAGCCCATAATGATAATTACCTTCTCGGCGTCCGGTGCGCCCGCATAGTCAAACAGCTTGTACTGGCGGCCAGTCAGCTTGGCAAACTTGTCCATCTGTTTCTGGACTATTTTCGGCGTTACCAGATAGTAGGGATTGACGGTTTCCCGGCCCTGGAAATAGACATCGGGGTTCTGGGAAGTACCGCGGAGCGCGGGCCGATCCGGTGAAAGGCCGCGGCGGCGATGCGCCAGCACCAAGTCGTCGCTGATCATCTGCCGGATGATATCCTCGCCGATTTCCTCGATTTTCTGGACTTCATGCGAGGTGCGGAATCCGTCGAAGAAATGCACGAAGGGCACACGCGTCTCCAGCGTGGCAGCGTGGGCGATCAACGCCAGGTCCATGACTTCCTGAATGCTGTTCGAGGCCAGAAGGGCAAAGCCCGTGGCGCGTACGTCCATGACGTCCGAATGATCGCCGAAGATAGAGAGCGCCTGGCAGGCCAGCGAACGGGCCGAGACATGAAACACCGTGCTGGCGAGCTCGCCGGCAATTTTATGCATGTTCGGGATCATCAGGAGCAGACCCTGGGACGCCGTGAATGTGGTCGCGAGAGCGCCGGCGGTCAACGCGCCGTGCACGGCGCCGCTGGCTCCGCCTTCCGACTGCAGTTCCACTACCTCGGGGACCGTGCCCCAGATATTCTTTTTGCCGGCCGCGCTCATTTCATCGGCCAGCTCGCCCATATTAGAGGAGGGCGTAATGGGATAAATGGCGCAGATTTCGCTGACAGCATGGGCAATTGTCGCCGCCGCGGTATTTCCATCATACATTTCCTTATTGGCCATGGCAGAACATCTCCTTTTTAATTTGACGGTTCCACATTATGCAATACCCGGGGATGCCCGGAAGGATCGTTGCGCGTCCGAATGCAGACTGGCGAATGATCGCGATGCAAAAACATGGCACTCTATCTATGCGGAAGGGTAAATTCAAGAAGATTTCACGGTTTCTCGTAATGCCTGAGCCTTGCACAACCTTGCCGTGCCGGCCCATCAGCGGAAACGTTTTGATGAAACTGCGGACCTGTGGTTGTCGGCCCTTGACCTCCAGCCGGCCTTGCTGGAACTGGCCATCGAGACCATCCAAGCCCTGCTCGACGCCCAACGGAACAACACCATCGCCCCCTTGATTGCCCGGTTGCCGGCAAACACGAGAAGCCACGGGCGGATACGATTGCTGGAAGTCCGGGCAGCGCTGGCCGCCAACGATCTTGATACGGCCAACATGATTCTGCGCGAGCTGGAAGTGCCCGATCTTCGTGAAGGCGAAGGTTCTCTGTCCGAAATCTGGTACGACCTCCAAACACGGCACATCGCGCAACGCGACCATGTACCCACTGACGAATCCCTGCGGGCCCGGGTCCGGGCCGAATGCCCGCCGCCCAACCGGCTTAACCTGGTATCTTAGCCGGCGATCAAATGACCTCCAGATAATCCCGATCCGGAAGCTCCGGGAACGGGCGATGGGGTTCGGTCTGGTACCAGTATGCCACCGAGGCGATATCGTCCTGCAGAGGCAGATAGCGGCCCTCACTGCGCCAGCCGATGGCCTGCATCGTGACCTTGATATCCCCGGCAAAACGGATCGGGTCCATGATATGAAACCGGTACAATCCATGCCGGTTGCCCGGTCTGCCGTCACAACTGCCCAGGGGATATCCCAGAAACGGCGCGGAAAAATTCTGGCCGAAACACCAGGCGCCGCCGAAATAATCCTCCGTACCGGTTCCGCAAATCGTCGGGAACTCTTTGTCGCCATCAATGAACATCTTGATTTCACCCTCTCCCCACCAGCCCGATGAATTCTGCTGCCAGGCCATATACGTACCTGCGTATTGTCCTCGGCCCTGAACGTCATCCAGGATCACGTAATCCTCCTGGTACGGCAGCGGATTGGTCCGGCGAAACCGGGCATGAAAATAAGCGTCCTGGGAATCCACATCCCCCAGAGCATAGGTAATGGAATAAAAGAATCCGCCCTGGTCTTCCGGAGCGCGGTTTTCCACCGTGATCCGCGCCTGCTTCCGGAACGGCATGGGAAAGTAACAGTTGAGGGCGCCGGCAGGATTAACGTTGATGGGCAGGGCCAGGATATTGGTCCGGGTCTTCCAGCCGTTGCAGAACAGATCGCCGATGGGACTTTCCACACTGGGCTCCGTTTCACCATCCCAATACATGCGGAGAATTAAATCACGAAAACGCTTGGCGTCGACCGTGATCCAGATATGCTGAATCACGCCGGGACCTGCCACATCCATCAGGGTCGTCGTGGATCCCCTGGGCAAAGTAATGCAGGGCCGGACCTTCCAGGTCGGTCCTAAATCGCGGGCGCATGGATTGGGCCCCGCCCATTGCTGGCCGATTTTGACGACGTCCGGCTGGGGGGTGGCGCTGACTTCCGCCATACCGCCGCGTCCCTTTTCCCCGTACACATTTTCCGCGGTGATGGAACGGCTGACGGATTTGGACATTCTGCTGATGGATCCCAGACTGCAGAACCCGGATTCGGTTGACATGGCTTCCCTCCTTCTGATACGACTTATCAATTCAATGAAATATTACCTGCGAAATACGCCAAATAATGCGAAAAGTTTTTAAAACTGGTTTTATTTATAGACCAACCATGGGAAAGCGGCAATGGACGCCATTATGATTCTTTTGCACTATTTTATGGCCAGAGAAGGCTGGCACCTTACCAATTCCGGCCTGAAAGGAGGCCATGAACAATGCCATAACTCCAGCCGGCTACAGTTCTTGAGAAGCAACATCCGGCGGCGCGGCGGCGCCCTCAGCAGACAAGAAAATTTCGAGGTAGGGGCGTAGGTTTATCCCGCAACAGCGGGATTGCTACGCCGGTCCGGGTTTTTGGGTTCGAGCAAGCTCGACCCCTACATAATGAAAAACAACGTTTTACGGCAAAAAGAAACAAGCAAGTTCCTTGGAAGGATATGGCGAAGATGATCCGCTATTTTTTCGAGATTCGTACCGCACGCGGCACACGGCGCCATTTCGACTTCACTCAAGGCACCAAGCCTGTTGAAGAACCCTGCCGCTGGAGGCAGATCCGCCACTGATAGAGCCGACCACGCACAGCCGATATAGCCTCCTGTATCTTGGGTTAAGAATCAATCAAAACAAATCATCATCGTCCGCCACGGACAGGCCACACATAAAACGCGGGGGCCCCTATCTTATCATCGTTGGATATGTCCCCCCTGCCAATAGACACGTAAAGTGCATGATCCGTATTGCCCTTGTACGTAGTGCTCGTCCAGTAGTAGCCATTAACGACGCCTGTGAATGGATTATCTGCCGTCCACTGACCGGCGCCGGCCGTGTTGCAAATGGCCGGATTAAAATACTGAAAAGCAATCAGGCTCAGCAGTTCGCGTATATTCGGCAACCGCCAGTCATTGGTGCCGCCATAATCCAGATTGTTGCAGCTGGTCACAGCGTTTGTCCAGGTCGTCGCCCCAAACTGGTTGGCATTCCGTGCCCATATCAAACCAGTCAGGTTATCCAGAACGCAGTTGGTGTCGGCCTGGACGGTGAACCTTGGATTCGGCCATGCCACGCCAATCTCCAGCGCCCCATCGTCGTCTGTCCGATACGAAGTCGTCTGTCCTGACTTCGGCGCGGGCGCGCGGTTGGTCACCAGGGTCATGATGTTGTCCAGCGTGTGCATGGTCCCGATAGTCGGCCCGCCGCCTGGCTCCACGAACGCTCCGGCCCGTTTGGTCACATTCGTTGCGCGCGTGTCCAATACGTTGTAGATATCATTCAGCGTCCACATTGCGCTATTTGAGCTCGTCGGCGCCGCCGGGGCATCCAGGCTCCCGCCAAGCACGGACAACACCATCAATCCCAGGCAAATCATCGCCGCTACAAAAACGAATCCATTTCTGCATGCCATTCTGTTCATGGTGCTACTCCTATCACTGTTTCGAGTTCACGTTCTTTCGCTATAGTAACTGTTCCTCCTTGGCGGCGCCAAAAACCAGTCCGCGGAGAGAACGTCGTTTTCTACCTGACCACGACCTTCACCGTGTTTTGGAACTCATTCGGCTTGGCCCGATGCCAGCTCACGTCGGGCTTGACGCCTTTGACTTCGCCTTTGCGCCCATCCGCGGTTTCGACGCGCACGGTATAAGTGTACGCCGTCTCCTTGTCCGGCTTGCGGGAGAGCGGCTTGATTGAAGTCGTCTGCACGAGCGAAACAAGTACCAGCGTCTTCGCCGTATCACGTGGCGGCGGCGTATGCCCATCCGCGCCCGTCTTCGTCTCGCGCAGGACGTTCACCTTCGCCCGTCCTTTGAACCAGTTTTTCTGACCGACGAAATACGGCTTTCCGTCCGGCGAGGCTTGAGCAGACACGTATATGTACTTCTGTCCCGTCATGAGATTTTCGGCGGGATATCTGACGTTGTCCTGCTCGCTTTTCGCGGCGGAGCGTTCCTCCAAACCAACATCCATCACGATATCCCGGACGTCCTTCTCGTTGTCCTGCTCGTTGACGACGGTAACCGTCGCGCCTTCAACGGGCTTTCCGTCCTTGTCCACCGCCAGCACGTCGAGATAGTACTTGTGCCGCAGTATTGTGCCGTCGAATCCCAGCATCCCGAAGCGGCAGTTGACGGCGTTGGCAGTTCCGCCCTTGATCCCGGGGCAAAGGTAGTACCCACCGGCAGACTGCCGGCGGAAATCCACCTTGCTGAAGTCGCAGTCCACGAAGTCCATGCCGACGGGTTCCGGTTTCAGCTCGCCAAACTGATCGCCACCGAAGAACATAACGGCCTCATTACCCGTTTTCCCCTCGAACACGCATCCGCGCACGGTCAGATCCTGCACAGGCACCACGAAGTTAAAATTAATCGCCCCGGCCAACCGGGTGAACCTGCTGTCTTCCAAATGAAGGGTATGTACACCCCGGATACTTAGACCGGAGAAGTTGTCGATGGTGGAATCCTTCACCCACAGGATACCCTTGAAGGTGCTGACGTCCTCGCCCACGCCTTCGAAAGAGAACGGCGCATCGCCCGTTGTGGTCAACGTCGCCTTGTTCAGCCGGATGGTCACGTCGTTGCCGAACTTTATCTTGCGCTCGCCCGGGGCGCCGCAGGCCATTTTCAAGGTCGAATTTTCCATCACCAGTCTCGCGCCGGGTTCCAGCATGAGATCGGCATGGCAAGTCGCCGTGCGCGTCGCGGAGTCATACGCGAAGACCGACGGGTCGTTCACCGCCTTGGC
>Ga0180015_1000065_pt1 | contig 28012 bp, 25 predicted proteins | sample KR13_S2_MetaG_FD_116508 | JGI IMG/M metagenome (GOLD analysis project Ga0180015, IMG submission 116508) | Groundwater microbial communities from the Olkiluoto Island deep subsurface site, Finland - KR13_S2_MetaG | ecosystem: Environmental > Aquatic > Deep subsurface > Groundwater | place...
ATCCACACCGGCTGCGTTCCGCTCCCTCGGCGTACTACGTGAGTACAGCCTCGGTCACGCGCCTTGCCGGAGTGGCGCATCGACGCTCTCGGTGCGTAAAGCTACCCATGGGACGGAACACTAACGGACCGGACTACTCCCAGAAGAAGTGCTTGTCACCCTTCTCTTTACGGTTCCTCTTGCGCTTGTTTTCCGCTTCCGCACCGTTTCCGTCCTCGGTGAAATCCCCGAAGATGCCCTCGTCTCCCTCCATGGACAATACCTCTTCAACAAGGTTCGAACTCGGTGGCGGCTTGACCTCAGGTTCCTCCTTGACCGAAACGGCGGTAGCCCCATTCTTCATAGAGGGTCTCCCGGCCACTTCGGGGGGCGCACCGGCATCCACGGCCGGTGGCGCTGCGCTCATCTCCGTTCCCGTCTTCTGGACATTGGTGCTGGAAGCGTCAACCACTTCAGGCCTGTCAGTGGCCTCAACCGCTCTGGAAGCCGGTTTCACTTTCGCTTTTGCCGGCGGCTCAGCGGGTGGAGTAACAGGAGGTTCAACCGGTGCCGCCTTTGCGCCCGCAGTTCCCGGCTGCTGGTCTATTACAGGGGGCACTTCTATTTGATGACTTTCGACTGGGGGCACCTCCGCTGGAGTCTTTTCTACTGAAGGCTTCTCCACGGGCACCTGCGGCCTGGCTGCGATTTTCTCAACAGGTTCGGGCTCCGGGATCTCATCAAAGGCAGCCACGTCTTCATCCGACTCGATCTCCGAGATCCTCTTCATATGCGCATCGGCAAGATCACGGATCGACTGGATGTAGCTGCGCTTCACCTCTTTCAGCCGGTCCAGGCTTTTTTCCAGCTTCTGCCTTTCGCCCTGGGCCCTTAGCAACATCTGCCTGGCCTGCTCCTGAGCGCTTCTTATTTCGGAATCGGCTTCCTCACGCGAGCTTCTGGTTATGGAGTCGGCTGTCTCACGGGCCTGGCTCAACATCATCTCTGATTCCTGCTTCGCCTGTTCCTTGACCGCCTCGGCAGACTTCGTCGCCGCCAGCAATGCGCTCTGAAGAGACGTCTGCATCTCCTCGAACTCGGACAACCTCTTCTTGGAATGCTCTATCTGCTGCTTGAGATCCACGTTTTCCTGGATGAACTTCTCGAGTTCATCGGCTATCTGGTCGAGGAACGAGTCTACCTCCTCCTCTTTATACCCGCCGAACCGTGCGGGCTTGAACTCCTTGTGATGAATATCCAGCGGAGTTAACGCCATTAGCCAAAACCTCCATTACTCGAAGTCCTACCTTGCCAGCTCACCGGCCCTGAGTCGTGCCGCGCTTACCGCATCACCGACCATGCGCTCAAAACCTCCGTCCATCAGTACCTTCAGAGCTGCGAGCGTGGCTCCGCCTGGTGATGATACCGACTCCCTTAACGCAGCGGATTCACTGTCGGTTTCTTTCAACACCTTGGCGGCACCCCAGAGCGTCTCCCTCGCCAGCTTCCTGGATATATCAGGGGGCATGCCTTCATCTATCCCCGCCTGCTCAATGGCCTCGACAAGAAGAAAGAAGTAAGCCGGACCACTTCCGCTGAGGGCCGTGGCCAGGTCCATGAAACTCTCCTCCACCTCCATCACTTCCCCAATGGCTCCCAGCAGATCGAAGACCATCTCACGGTCCAACTCCCCGTTCCCCGTGTCAATCGCGAAAACGGACATCGCCGCTCGAACCAGAGCAGCCATGTTAGGCATGACCCTTATCAGTGAAGGTCCACTTCCCACAGCGGCCCTTATCGAATCGAGCGTTAACCCGGCAACGATCGAAATGATTGCTTTTCCTTCCAGGTCCGTCCGGGAGATATCTTCAAGAACTTCACCGCTATCCTGTGGTTTTACCGCGATCACCACTATCTCCGAGTCACCGGCAGCTTCCAGGTTGTCTTCGGCCAGCGCGACACCGTATCGATCGGACAGTAACTCACCCCTGGCTCGTTCCCGGTCTCTAACGATTACATCAACCGGTTCTAACGTACCGGACTCCAGCCATCCTTTGAGCATCGCATTGCCCATGTTGCCCGCACCTATCAACGATACCCTGTACAATTCGAACTCCGTTGGCTAGAACTGGTTGAAAAACCCCTTCTCGCGCATCCACTTCCGGTCTTCGGCGGACACCTCAACATCAGCCGGCGTGAGCAGGAACACCATCTCCGCAACGCGCTGAATACCGCCGTCAAGGCCGTAAGTAAGCCCACTGACAAAATCAATCAATCTCTTGGCAAGGTCACGGTCTATGCTCTGAAGGTTGACTATCACCGGTGTATCGCTCTTGAACTTGCCGCCTATCTGCTCGGCATCGTTAAAGCTCTTGGGCTCTATGACGTGCACCCGGGCAGGCGTCTCCGGTACCGGATGCAGTATTCTGCCGCTACCCGGACTGGCGCGCTTGCCGCGCGGCACCTTGTCCGATATCTCATCGACCGCTTGTTCACGGTCCCTCATCTCGCCGAACTCATCCGGCTCTTTCAGACCAAGCCACTCGGCGACCCTGCCCCAGAAACCGGGCATCTCAACGACCTCCTTGCATAGACATCCAACATTCAAGCATCAATGGCCGACATTACTTACTGGACCGGCCCGAACACCGCGGTCCCAACCCTTACGATTGTTGACCCCTCCTCGATGGCCACCTCGAAATCATTCGTCATGCCCATCGATAACTCCCGACAAACAAACCCCTCAACCGCTCCTTCAAGCCGCTTCCCGAGTTCTCGCAGTTCCCTGAACACCCACCTGACTTCCTGCGGATCCTTGACCAACGGCGCTATCGTCGAAAGCCCTAGAACCTCGATTCCCTCACAATCAGCAAGGTCCTCGAGTAACTGCTTGACGCCCTTGGGCTCGAGCCCGTACTTACTCTCCTCCCCCGCCACGTTTACCTGCAACAGCAGCGGCTGGACAACCCCCGATTGTTCCGCCCTCCTGTCTATCTCCAACGCCAGCCGCCGGCTGTCCACCGAATGTATCAGACTTACCACGCCCACGACCTGCTTCACCTTGTTTCGCTGTAGATGCCCTATGAAGTTCCACTCAACATCACCATCAACCGACTCCATCTTGGCCAGCATCTCCTGAACCCTGTTCTCGCCGACCAGTTTCACCCCGGCGCTCAACACTTCCTCTATCAGTTCCGGCCGCCTGTTCTTGACCGCCACCAACAATTTCGTGTCGTCGGGGTTCCTTCCACCCGCAACAGAAGACGCCCTCATGCGCCCCAGAACCGACCTGACGTTCTCTTCTATTTCCTTATCCATATCATTCGCCCAATTTCCGCGTTATTCCTTTGACCCGCCGGCGTAGATGTGTATCGTTTCATTTGCTTCTGTGCGTTTGCTCGCGGACCGTTTGTTTATCATTACATCCGAGTGTATTTGAACCCTGATTTCCGCGTGCCTGGAGTCGGTGGTTCAAATCCACTATTGTCCACCATACGCGTCGGTATTTCCGTTTTAGCAATATTTACACGTAACGAAGCTTGAAACCTCTCTCACCTTCCGGTTCTTCCCAGCCCACATCAACCGATTGCACGACAGCGTGCGGCGGGCCCCGATGACACCATTGCACCGCCTGTTCAACCACCGCCCGTTCGCCTTCGAAAATCGCTTCCACCTCCCCGCCCGGCAGGTTCCTGACCCAGCCCGCGAGTCCCAGTGAAATCGCCTTCTCCATGGTGTCCGACCTGAAGAACACCCCCTGGACATTCCCGTTCACCACGACATGAGCCCTTACTACTTCCGGCATACCGCTTCCTTCCCCGTTCGTTCGTTACCACTGCTTACCTGATGGCCATCTCGAGGGAACCTGCCCAGCCGCCCTCCAGGGAGGTTGAGAACCTGGTCCCCTCAAGAGTTCGCAGGAGGTGTACCCGGGGAGGTTGATTCAACCGGGGTAGCGCGTTATCGCCACCAATCCCGCCTGCCTTCCTGTTGTTCCCGAATAGCCTCGATATGAGAAGTAGCTGCCATCACATCTGGTGCAAATATCCGTGTCGAAGATGTTACCGCTCATTACGCCTGCCGCCTCGAGCTCCCGCCTGCATGCGGCGCCGAGGTCAACCGCCACCGCGGGAGGCCTGCCGACAATCACCTCGTCGCCGAACCGGAGTTCAAAACGCTCCGCGACCTCTTCACCGACCTCCAGGCAGCAAGGCCCGATGTGAGGCCCTATCAGGGCGATAACACCCCCCGGAGGGCAGCAAACGATCCCGGTAAGCTTGTCCAGTGCCACCGTAACCACACCTGCCAGGGCGCCCCTCCAGCCCACGTGGGCCACCGATACCGCGTTTCCTCCCGGGGCTACCATGATCACCGGGGCACAGTCGGCAGTCAGCACGGCCAGGGGTACCCGCTCCAGTCGGGTAACAAGGCTGTCGCAACGCGGTATCGCGGACGAGAAATCGGTTGACCCGCGACCGACCTGCAGCGGCCCGACAACGGTCGCGGTGACACCGTGAACCTGCCGGCAAAAAACCCAGTTGGAAAGCGCGATACCCATTGCTTCCTGCAGATGATTGCGGTTGGAGGTCACGTCGCTTCTGCTGTCTCCGACGTTGTACGAGAGGTTGAGGCTGGAAAACGGACCCCGGCTGACCCCTCCGTCCCTGCAGGTAAACACGGCGCGCACCCCGAGCTCTATCTCCAGTGACGGGGCCTCTATGAGGTGAATGCCGTTTCGGCATACTGACTCAAGCATCAACCGTCCCGATTGTTCACGTCCACGTCGCCTACGTCAACCAACTCCATCGTTACACTTGATATCCTGTTTGTTTTGAGCTTTTCCACCTTTATCGCGATACCGTTATATACGAACGCCTCTCCAGGCACAGGTAGATGACCCAGGACTTTTAAGACCAGGCCACCCACCGTGTCCACGTCGCCTTCCTCGGGCAGTTTGATGTTAAGCTTTTCGTTGACATCGTCGATGGTTACCCTGGCGTCAACCCTGTAACGGTTGCTGGCAACCTGGTCTACGAGGTTGATCTCCATGTCGAACTCGTCGAATATCTCTCCCACGATCTCCTCCAGAAGGTCCTCGATCGTAACCAGTCCGGCGACGGTTCCGTGTTCATCCACCACAATCGCCATGTGCACCTTGCGCTTCCGCAACTCCCGGAGCAGGTCGCTCAGGCTCTTGGTCTCCGGAATTACGTAGGCGTCCCTCACGACATCCTTGATGTCGTGCCCCAGGTTCCCCTTCTGGAGGTACTTCATCAGGTCTTTGGCATAGAGAACCCCCACGATGTCGTCCAGGTTCCTGCCCCGCACCGGAATCCTCGAGAACCCATGCTTGATTGCCAAGGTCAGCGCATCTATCACGGTCGCCCCGTGCGGCAGCGTCACCATGTCCGGCCGGGGGACCATGACCTCCCTGGTGATGGTGTCCCCGAACTCAAAGACCGAGTGGATCATCTCCCTTTCTTCCTCTTCGATCACGTCGTGCTCTTCGGCGGCGCTCACCATCGCCATTATCTCTCCCTCGTCGGTTACTATCATCTCGGTTGTAAGATCTTTTTCGCGGAACAACCGAAGCATCCCGTTGGCGATAAACTCGAACAGCACCGCCACCGGGCGCATCACTCTGCTGAGGAGCGCTACGGGCCGGGTGATACGCAACGCCACCCTCTCCGAATCGTGGCTGGCGGAGGCCTTGGGGATCAGTTCCCCGAAGATGAACATGAAACCGGTGGCTACCGCCGTCCCGGCGGCAACACCGATGCCGGCGTTGTTCGTCAAGCGGGTCAACAGCCAGGTGGACAGCGACGCGGTGGTGAGCTGGACCAACAGGATCATCAAGAGCAGTGAAGGCAGGAAGTATCCAGGGTTCTCTATCAACTCCTCCAGCTTATCGGCCCTGGGGACATCGTTCTCAGCCAGGTACCTTACCCTTATGCGGCTGACACGCATGAGCGAGGTCTCCGATGCCGCAAGGAACGCGGCTATCACCAGGAGGATTACCAGCGATATCACCACCAGGACAACTGTCATCGGATTATTCTCCTATCACTCGTCCGTGCTGTTCTTCGACCAAGCAGCTTCGACTCCATAGCGTACATCACCCGCTTCTCGTCAGGGGTCGAGTCGCCGTAGCCGAACAGGTGCAGCAATCCGTGAGCGGCAAGAAGCTCGAGCTCCCGGATAAGAGGCTCCCCCCTCTCCCGCGCCTGCTGCCGGGCTGTCGGGACGCAGATGACGATGTCACCCAGCAGTTCCGGCTGACCTGCGCCGGGGGCGTAATTGCCTATCTCTTCGGGAGCCGCCTGGGGGAAAGCCATGACATCGGTGGGCTCATTCCTGCCAAGATACTCGAGATTGAGTCGCCTCATTGTCTCGTCGCCGACCATCATGACGCTCAGCTCCAGGTCCCGTCCCGAAGCGAGGCTACCCAGCATTTTACCCAGCGACCTCCTAAGGAAGTGCAGTTTTCTCTTTCCTACCGGGACCTCCGCCGTTACTCTTACGAGCACCTTTCTTGCCACCCCCCGAATTAAACTCTGCTACAGGATACTCAATCCTGGGATGATAAGCGCTTATCAGGATACTGGAGAACACGGCCTTGATCTTGCTGATATCACTGAACGTGATGCCCGACTCGTCCAACTGCCCGTCGCTTATCTTCGCGTCCACTATACGGTTGACCATCTGCCTCATAGCCCCCGCCGAAGGGCGGTTCAACGTGCGCGCGGTCGCCTCGACAGAATCGGACAGTAACAGGATGCCGGCCGTCTTGCTCCGCGGCTTCGGGAAATGGTACCGGAACCTGTCGATGTCTACCGTCTCGCCGTCAGCCGACTTCATCGCGCGGTCGTAGAAGAAGCTGACCACGCTGGTCCCGTGATGCTGCTCTATGACATCCACGATATCCGGTGGCAGGTGGTGTCTTCTCACCATCTCCACCCCGTCCTTGACGTGAGCGGTTATTACCAGGGCGCTCAGGTTGGGAGTTATGTTATCGTGAGGGCTGCTGTTCTCGGGTTGGTTCTCAATGAAAAACTGCGGCCTCTTGAGCTTCCCCACATCATGGTAGTAGGCGGCTATCCGCGCCGGCATCGGGTCGCTGCCGATCTCCCTCGCCGCCGCCTCGGCCAGGTTGGCGACCATAACGCTGTGGGAGTAGGTACCCGGCGCCTTCATCGACAGCTCCTTGAGCAGTTCCTGCTCGGGGGACGCCAGGTCGAGAAGCCAGGTGTTGGTTGTTACCCTGAACGTCGTCTCCAGGAACGGTAGCATGCCTATCGCCACTATCGTGCAAAGGAAACCGTTGGCGAAGCCTATGCCGGCGTTCAGCAGCGCGCTCTGGCGGAGCTGGGTTATGGCGGTTGTTCCGATCGCCGCCGCGGCTAACCACAGGGAGATGTAAACGCCAGCCCGTCTGAGCTCGTGGCGGCTGGATCTGCGGGAAACCATCAGCGCCGGGAAGAACCCGCCAATCAGGGCAAATGCCGCCAGCGAGAAGTTGCCTCCGGACACCACCCCGGTTATCAGCGAGCATGCGACGACTATTACTATCGCGACGGATGTGTCCATCAGGACCGCTATGATTAGTGCCACAGCCGCGATAGGCATGAGGTATCCCCAGGAGGGTGACAGGTATCCGGCGGCGATGGCGATGATCTTGGCCAGCATGGTGTATACGATCACCAACGCCCCCAGCAACGCCAGGAGTCCGGGGCTATCGTAGATCACCCGCTTGTTCTTCTCCAGGTACATGCTGACGGCCCCCATAAGCAGAAGAACAAACACCCCGAAGTAAAGCAGATTGACCGGGGTAAACGTAGGTTTCTTGAAGCCGAGGCTCTTGAGCACCGTCACCTGCTCCGCGGTCACCATATCGTCTTTCGCCAGTATCACCTCTCCCTCCAGCCGGGTTGTGATAACCGTGGTTACCGCCTCGCGGGCCGCCTCCCTCCTCTTCTCAGTCTCCTTCTCGTCTATGACCGAGTTCGGTTGGACATAAGAGGCGGCTATCCGCGCCGCCAGGCTTTGAACACGCGGATCAGTCGAGATCTCGGCGGCGATCGCCTCCGCCTTCAGTACCGCTTCACTAATAGTGTCGCTGGTAACTCGTTCTTCCATGACGCGCCTGGTGACTTCCAGTGAAGCGTCCTGAACGCTGTGGCGCTGTTGAACCTGCATTGAAAGAATATCCTCGGCTTCGAAGGCGTAGATCCCTCCGGGGAACATGCCGACCAGCCGGTCGACTTTTTCCTGGAGAGTACCGTTCATTGCGTCGACCATTTCGACCGCCGCGAAGAACTCCTCCAGGTTCTTCTCCACCTGCCCGGCCACATTGTTATCGCGAATAAATACGTCCTGCACCGCCTCAGCCGCGGCTTTCCTCTGCTCCTCGGTCTTTACCTCGTCGATGTACTGAACGGTCCTCGGCGCCACCACGTCGCGGGGGCTCGGTTTACCCGCCAGGATCCTGTACCCGAAGGGAGATATCTCCACCGAGATCAACGCCGCCACGAACAGGAAAACGCAGCCAGCCACCACTCTCCGCCTGGAGGATACCGAAGTCGTCCGGAGGCGGGACCTCAACCGGTCCACCATGTTGAGATATTTCTTATAGGTCTTCATTGCCACCGGTGCTTCCCTCTTTGGACGGAGCTTCGAACTCCCTGTACGCCTCAACTATCTGCTGGACGATCTTGTGCCGCACGACGTCGCTTGCGTCAAGGTATACGAACGAAATTCCATCAATGCCTGAGAGGATCTCCTGCACTACCATCAGTCCGGAACTCAGATCCTTGGGGAGATCGACCTGTGTCACGTCACCGGTTATCACCGCCCGGCTGCCGAAGCCCAGCCGGGTCAGGAACATCTTCATCTGCTCCGGGCTGGTGTTCTGTGCCTCGTCCAGTATTATGAAGGAGTCGTTCAGCGTCCTGCCTCGCATGAAAGCAAGCGGGGCAACCTCTATGATGCCCTGGTCCATCATCTGGTGAAACTTACTCGCGCCCAGCATCTCGTAGAGAGCGTCGTACAACGGCCTGAGGTACGGGTCGACTTTCTGGTATATATCACCCGGAAGGAACCCCAGTTTCTCACCGGCCTCCACCGCCGGCCGGGTCAGTATCAGCCTGTTCACCCTCCGGTCGAGCAGGCACTGGACCGCGTATGCAAGCGCAAGGTACGTCTTCCCGGTACCGGCGGGACCTATGCTGAACACTATGGTGGAGTTACGGATCATGTCCACATAGCGCTTCTGCCCCACGGTCTTGGGCCTTATGACCTTGCCACGCCCGGAGAACACCGCTTCCTTGAATACCTCGGTGGGCTTTATGTCTTTCCCGTTCCTGATCATGTCGATGGTCTGGGCGAGGTTCTCAGGCGTTATGACCAGGCCCTCCTCCAGGAACTCGATGAGCTCCTCGAACAGCCGGGTGCAGACCTCGGTCTCCCCGGTCCTGCCCCGGATATCTATCTCGTTGCCACGGGCGATTATCCGGCAGTTAAACGCCTTCTCCACCATCCGGAGGAACCTGTCCTCGCGGCCGAGAAGGGAAACCATCGGCTGGTTGCCGGGCACCACGATCTTGACTTCGGTGAAGTCAGAGCTCAACAGGAATACCTCCCTGGAGCCGGGACGGAAATATCACTTGTTGCTCCGTTCCGTAAACACGGTTAAGCACCGAGAGCGTCGATGCGCCGCTCCGGCAAGGCGCGCGACTGAGACGTACTCCTGTAGTACGTCTGAGGAGCGGAACGCGGCCGGTGTGGATGCAGCGGCGTTCGAATGCCAGCGTGTTTGTGGAATGGAGCACTTACTCTCCAAGTATCTCTCGGGCCATCAGGTTCACCGTCCTGCCGTCCGCCTTGCCCTTGAGGCGGGGCATCACGGCAGACATCACCTTCCCCAGGTCACCCGGTGAAGACGCTCCTGTCTCCTCAACGGCCTCTTCGATCATCCTTCGTATCTCGGTCTCCTCCAGCTGCCTGGGCAGGTAAGACTCGATGACGGAGTACTCGAACGATTCCTTGTCCACCAGGTCCTGTCGCCCCGCCTTCCCATACTCCTCAATGGCTTCCTTCCTCCTCTTGGCCTCCCGGGTCACAACTGTGACCATCTCCTCCTCGGAGAGCTCATCCCGTTTCGCTATCTCGGCGTTCCCTATCTCCGATAACATAATCCTGATCGTCGAAAGCCTGAGCTTTTCGCCGGCCTTCAATGACTCTTTCATATCGAGCCGTAACCTCTCCTTGGTGTTCATTTCCAACAAGCCCTCCCGTTTCTCCCTTGACCGGGTAAAACATGCATGATTTAGCTGGGAGGCCACGCCATAAACCGTCCACCGAGAAGATGGAAGTGCAGGTGGTCGACCTCCTGGCCCGCCTCCTCTCCGATGTTCACAACCACGCGATACCCTGATTGAGCGACGCCTTCACTCACCGCGATGTCGCTTATGAGCGAGAAGACGTCTCTCAACACGTCACACCCGTTCTTTCCCAGTTCATCCAGCGATACTACGTGCTCCTTGGGTATAATCAGTATATGCACCGGCGCCTTGGGATTGATATCCTTGAATGCGATGGCCGTGGGTCGTTCGTCCACTATCTCGCTGCCGATCTCTTTGTTGGCTATCTTGCAGAATATACAGTTCTCCAACCTCACTCACCTTCCCTCTCTGTTTTAGTACCCCGCTCCACAAAATGCGCTCTCGGTGCTTAACCGTATCCATGGAACGGGGCACTGAGTCACGCGCCTTGCCGGAGCGGCGCCACGCTCTCGGTGCGCAACCGTACTTATGGCTCGCCTCGAATCCACCGCGGCCCGGCGGATGTAACCCGCATGAGTACCTTCCTCCCCACCATGCCACCGTCCCCCGGCGCTATTATCCCGGCAAAACCCTGCGTTCGTCCGAACACCATGCCCGGCTCGGTCTCCATCTCCGCCTCTATCAATACTGCGATTATACGACCAATGAGGCTCTCGTGAAACCTCTTCGCGGTCTCTCTCGCGATACGACGAAGCTCCGTGGCCCTTTCCCGCTTTTCCGTCGGACCCACGGGGTCCCCCAGTGAGAACGCCGCCGTCCCGGGCCTCGGCGAGTACCTGAACACGTGGACCCGCGAGAAAGACATCTCCTCGAGGAAGGACCGGGTGTTCTCAAAAGCACGCTCGTCCTCGGTAGGGAACCCCACCATGACATCGGTGGTAACGATGACGTCCGGCACCTTGCGCCTTATCTCGTCCACCTTTCTTCGAAACTCCTCCGGCCCGTACCCACGCCCCATGTCGCCAAGCACCCCGCGGTCAGCGCTCTGCAGGGGGATGTGCAGATGCCCGCACAGGTTTTCACCCTCACCCAGCATGGAAATCAGCCGCTCGCTTACGTCCGTCAGGTCCAACGAGCTCAAGCGCACCCACATATCACCGGCCTCCTCGGCCGCTTTCAATGCCAGGAGTTCCAATCCCTCTTTGGTGGATGGGTCTCTATAACTCCCCAGGTCGATCCCACAAAGTATCACCTCACCCGCCCCGGCGTCTCTGTAATAGCGCACATCGGCAACAACCGATTCAACATCCCGGCAGTAAGGGCGGCCCCTGAGGTACGGCACGATACAGTAGGTACAGTACCTCCGGCACCCGTCCTGCACCTTGATCGGGACGCGCGTCAGTTCCGGCTGGCCCGGCGCCACCGGGTCGGGACCGAGTGCCGGCCCGCAGGCGATCCCTGCCAGGCTCCCTTTTTGCTCGTTCCCCACCAGCACGCTTACGCCCATTTCCTCGAACGCCCCCGGGTCAAAGGCAACCGCGCAGCCGGTCACTACCACTTCCCCCCCGGCCCGCAGGCACTTCCTCACCGCCTTGCGCGACTTCCTCATACCCTCCACGGTAACCGCGCAGGTGTTTACCACCCAGAGATCCGGCGGCTCCCCCGGGGGCGACCGCTCAAAGGAACGCCTTGAAAGCTCCTTTTCTATCTCCAGCGAATCGGAGCGGTTGACCCGGCAGCCCAGTGTAATGACGCGATAGGTGCGCTCTTTCACCGGTCAACCTTCCGGGAGAAAGGCAGTTTGTACTGATAGCCGGTGTGGATGCAGCGGCGTTCGAATGCCAGCGTATTTGTGAGACGGGGCACTAGAAAGGGCATATGATATCTTGCCGGTGCCCCCCGGGTAACCTGCCGAATGGGCGAGCCGGGCGTTTCACTTCCCCGCCTTCCCCTTTCGCATCTCGGCGAAAGACTCTAGCAGTTCCTTCTCTTTGCCGGAGAGTCTTTTCGGTATCGTGACTTCGACGCCTGCCAGTATGTCCCCCCTGCGTCCACCGTAACGCGGCGGCAGGCCTTTGCCTTTTTCCTTGAGAACATCCCCCGGCTGGGTTCCCGGCGGAACCTTGAGCTTGAAACCGCCGTCAAGCGAGGGCAGTTCAATCTCGGTGCCCAGGGCCGCTTCATCCATGCCGATCTTGACGGTGATGTTCAGGTTCCTGCCGTTCCTGATGAACGCCTGGTGCGGCTCGACGTTGATCCTCACGTACAGGTCTCCGGCCCCGGCACCGCGGGCTCCACTCTCCCCCTTGCCCCGCAGGCGTATCGTGTCCCCGTTCTCTACCCCAGGGGGCACTTTGACCTTCAGGCGCTCGGTGTCCCAGACCAGACCGGCCCCATCACATTCGGGGCACGGCTTGTTGATGACCTCACCGGCACCGCCGCAGTCGGGGCAGACGCCGGCGCGGATAAATGTGCCAAACACGCTTCTCTGGGTGCTGCGCACCTGTCCCGACCCCCCGCAGGCGGAGCACCTGCTCGCGTGCGTGCCGGGCGACAGTCCTGTGCCGTCGCACCCGTCGCAGGTCATCCTCTTTCTTATCTCGATATCCTTGTCGACACCCAGGCCAACCTCCGCAAGGGTTACGCTCAGCAAGGTCTCCGTGTTCCGCCCCCGGGACTGTGCTCTATCCTGCCGCCGCCGGCGGCCAAAAGGTTCGGCGAACCCCCCACCGAAGAACATGTCGAACAGATCGGAGATTGAACTGAACCCATCGAAGTCCACTCCAGCGCCGGTCTTGAGGCCTTCAAGGCCCCAACGGTCGTAGTTGCTCCGCTTCTCCGCGTCGGACAGCACCTCGTAGGCGAACGTCAACTCCTTGAACTTCCGCTCACCGTCAGGATCGTTATGGGAAACGTCGGGGTGACACTGTCGCGCCTTGTCGCGGTAGCAGCTTTTTATATCGGAAAGCGAAGCCGATCGTTCAACCCCGAGTATTTCGTAGAGGTCCCTGTCTATATCGTTACGCATTCATCCTCTTATTACTTCCTTGTGCCTCGTTCCATAGATACGGTTAAGCACCGAGAGCGTCGAAGCGCCACTCCGGCAAGGCGCGCGACCTAGACGTACTCCTGTAGTACTTCTAGGGAGCGGAACGCAGCCGGTGTGGATGCAGCGGGGTTCGAATGCCAGCGTATTTATGGAGCTAGGCACTTAATCCACCGGCCCCCAGAGCCTCTGACCCAGGCTATCGGCCATCAGCTCAACCATCCCAATCGTTCGGGCATAGTCCATGCAAGTGGGGCCTACTACTCCGAGCGAACCGAACAGCCCCCGGCCGGCAGGGTAACTGGTGCCGACGAAACTGCATTTCCTGAGCTCTCTCAGGCGGTTTTCCTCACCTATCCGGACCGTCAGACGCTCCCCGCTGACGAGGTCCTTTAAAAGGTCCAGGATGAAGTACTGCTTCTCCATTGACTCTAGCAGCAACTGGACCCATTCGGTTCCCGCGGAATCCATCTCCCTCACTATGTTGGCGGTGCCCCCCACGTAGACGCGCTCCTCGACAGTGCCCAGGTACTCGCGTACCGCTTCGAGAGCGCCGCTCAATAGATCTACGCCGGCCTTTCCAAACCGGAACCGCTCGATCAAGGCCTTGGCGTCGATCGCGTCCAGCCCCACGCCGGACAGCGACCGGTCAAGGTAATCGCATACCCTATCCAATGTATCGTCCTCTACCGGGTTCGCCAGGCCTAACAGGCGCCTTCCGACCTGTCCCCGGTCGGTTATTATAATTACCATCACCCCGGGTCCATTCATGCGGACCAGGTCAATATGCCTGACCTTGTCGGCCGTGCCTAACGGCGCGAACACCATCGCTGTGGCGTGGGTCAGGTTCGACAGGATCAGAGACGCTTCCCTGAAGAACCCCTCCACCTCCCGCGTCTTTACCGCGAACAGCTTCTCGACCGCCTCGGCGTCTCTGCCGGAAGGCTTCTGCTGTTCCATAAGCATATCCACGTAGTACCGGTACGCCAGGTCTGTAGGCACCCGTCCGGCGGACGTGTACGGCTGCTCCAGCAATCCCAGTTTCTCCAGGACAGCCATCTCGTTCCTGACTGTCGCCGGACTGATGCGGAGCCCTGATGCCTTTGCGGCCGACTTCGAGCCTACCGGATTGCCGGTAAGTATGAACCCCTGGACCACCGCCCGCAGTATCTTCTTTTTTCGATCGTCTATCTCTCTAACCATTTCAATCCTGTTCCTCGCCTCAATTTTAGCACTCACCCGCAAAGAGTGCTAACAAGCTCGCTTTCGGCCTTGCGGCCCCTGGTAGCGTTATTATGAACCATCTTCGGTGGTGATCATCGCCACGAACGCTTCCTGAGGTATCTCCACCCTGCCGACCATCTTCATCCTTTTCTTTCCCGCCTTTTGCTTTTCCCATAGCTTGCGCTTGCGGGTTATGTCTCCGCCGTAACATTTTGAGGTCACGTCCTTCTTCCTGGCGGGAACCGTTTCCCTGGCGACGATCCGTCCCCCCACCGACGCTTGTATGGCTAACTCGAACAGCTGCCTGGGAATCTTTTCCTTCAGTACTTTCGCGAGCTCTCGCCCTCTTCTCGGCGCGCTCTCTCTCGGTACGATGCTGGAGAAGGCGTCAACGACCTCCCCGTGCACCAGTATCTCGAGCTTCACAAGCGGGCCTTCACGAAACTCCTCCAGTTCGTAGTCAAGTGACGCATAGCCGCGGGAGCTACTCTTGAGCTGGTCGTAGAATCCGATCACCATCTCCGCCAGGGGCATGTGGTAAGAGAGCTCAACCCTGTTGCTGGAGATATAGACCATGTCCTTGTAGGTGCAGCGCCTGCGCTGGCACAGGTCCATCACCGGCCCCACCATATCCCCCGGCGTGATTATGAGGAGCGACACGTATGGCTCCTCCACCTTTGACACCTGGTTGGCGGGAGGCATCTCCGAGGGGTTGTTGACCATGAAGACGTCGCTCTTCTTATCGGTCACCCGGTACACCACATTAGGCGCGGTCACTATGAGGTCGAGGTCGTACTCTCGCTCCAGTCTCTCCCTTACGATGTCCATGTGAAGCAACCCGAGAAAGCCGCACCTGAAGCCGAACCCCAGCGCTTGAGAGCTCTCCGGCTCGTAATCGATGGCGGAATCGTTCAGTCTGAGCCTGGCAAGCGCGTTGCGGAGCTGCTCATGGTCATTGTTGTCAACCGGGTAGAGTCCGGCGAACACTACCGGCTTGGGCCTCTTGTACCCGGGCAACGGTGACTCGGCGCCGCCGGTGAAAGAAGTCAGGGTATCACCCACGCCCAGCCTGTATACGTCCTTGGTCCCGGTCGCGACGAATCCGACCTCACCCGCCTCCAGAGTGTCGGCGGGATACATCTCCGGGGTAAGGTAGCCAAGAGATTCCACCTGGACCCTGCTCCCCTCCCCCATCATCTTCACGTCCATCCCCATGGACAGTACGCCCGACACTACCCGAATGAAGGAAACGACACCCCTGTAGGGGTCATACGACGAATCGAACACCAGCGCCCTCAGCACATCATCCGGAGAGCCGGTGGGTGGCGGGATCCTGTCTGCTACCGCCTCCAGCATCTCGCGAATGCCCTCTCCCGTCTTCGCCGAGCAGAAGAGCACTTCTTCCGGGCTCACCCCAAGTATCTCGATGACCTCGTCTCGGACTCGCTCCGGCTCAGCGGTGGACAGATCGATCTTGTTGACTACCGGTACGACAACCAGGTCGTTGTCTACGGCCAGATGCAGGTTTCCAATAGTCTGCGCCTCCACCCCCTGTGCCGCGTCCACCAGCAGTATCGCTCCCTCGCAGGCGGCAAGCGTCCTGGATACCTCGTAGGTGAAGTCAACGTGGCCGGGAGTGTCGATGAGGTTGAGCTCGTAGTCGGTCTCCCCTCGCCGGTAGGAAAGCCTGACCGCCTGGGCCTTGATGGTTATCCCCCGCTCCCTCTCCAGCTCCATCCGGTCCAGGAACTGGGGGTTCTCGCTACCCGGCTCTATAGCACCTGTTTGCTCCATCAGCCGGTCCGCCAGCGTAGATTTCCCGTGATCGATATGCGCGATTATGCAGAAGTTCCTGATATTCCTCGAATCCAGTGCGTACACCTCCCGGCTAAGTATCATAGCAGATGGAACACCGCCGCTCCCCATCGCCACCCAAACGGTGCCTGGCTCAGGTGTTGCGTTCGTCTCTCCACCCAAACCGCTCTCCATAATGCAACGGCGGGCCTGTCCCCCGTCAATCAAACGGGGACTGGCCCAAGCTGGTGTCGTTGTTTATACCACTCAAGCGATGCTCGTTATGCATCAGCGGGCCTGTCCCCCGTCTTACACACGACAACGCCAAACAAAATAGGTTCGACATCAAATAACCGCTGTGCTAGAATCCCTCAAGAAAAGGAAGTGATAATGCCCCAGATCAAGTCGCAGGTAAAGAGATTGAGAATATCCGAGAAGCAACGGAAGCGCAATCGGTCGGTTAGGAGCGCCTTGAAAAGCAGTATCCATCGGTTCGAAAAGGCCGTAAAGTCAGAAGATATCGAGGAAGCGCGAGAGAGATACGCCAGTGCCTCCCGTTTACTCGACAAGGCCGCTTCCAAGGGAGTCATCCACAAGAACAAGGCCGCCAACAAGAAATCCCGTATGTCGTATGTTCTGAACGATATGAAGTAGCGCCGTCGGCTACCCGATTATCTTGAATATTAAACTCTCCAGCACCGCAGTACGGTACTCCTTTTCCTCCAGGTACCCGGTGGAATAAAGGTTCAACTGGGCCGTTTTGAACTCGGAGAACAGTTTGCGGAGCGAATCGGTCGAGAACTTCTTGGACTGCCTTATGCACTTGCCCACCACGAAAGGCGGGATACCCAGTTCGGAAGCGATGGCCCCGCTGTCACGCTCGGTGGCGAGCACCTTGACCCTGGCAATCAGGCGGAACTGCCGCAGGAGCAGGCCGAATATCCTCTGGGGGCTTTCTCCCTGGCGTATCAGCCTGTTGAGCATGTACAGCGAGATATCCCTGCGCCGTTCGGCCACTGCATCGATGAGCTCGAATATTCCCTGTTCCCCTGAGGGGACAACAACCCTGCTCACCACTTCAGCGCTGATGACGTCTGCGTCGGCCGCGAACAGGCATATGCGCTCGACCGCGTCCTCCAGGTCACTAAGCTCCCTGCCGACCATCTCCAGGAGAAGGTCCCTCGCTGGCTTCTCTATCCGCTTGCCTCGCTTGCTGAACTCCTCATCCACCCATTCCGCGATCTTTCGCTGGCGCCCCTGCCTCCCCATCGAGAACTTCAGGACCTCGCCGGTGTCCTTTACCTTCTTGAAAAGAGCGGATTTCTCGACGCCCCTGGCCCTGGCGTCTTTCGGCGCACCGGGCTCCGGGAAGCGCGAGATAAGGACCATCGTGGTCTCGGGGTTGGGGCTGTCCAGGTACGATACCAGTTTTTCCTGGTCCTTCTTTGACAGCTTGTCCACATTCCGCACTATCACCAGTCGCCGCGTCGCCATCAGGGGCAGCGTCCGGGCGGAGTCGATAACCCGCTCGACCCCGACTTCCACGGCGTTCAAGATATCGAGGTTGAAGTCCGCGTCCGCCTCCTCCGCGAATAGATTGCGAAGCCTCCCCAGCGACTCCTTCATCAGAAGTTCCTCGTCGCCGTGCATGTAATACACGCTCTTCAGGTCATCTATGCCCTCGACACGCTTTCCGGCCATCGTTCACCTCCCTGTGGACACCCCGATTCTACCACTGTCCACTGATATCTCTATGTCGCCCATCAGGTCGGTCCGCAGAACCCTGACGCCTCTCTCCTCCAGCATCTCCAGATGCCGCTCTGACGGGTGGCCGTAGGTGTTGTCCTCCCCCACCGAAACTATGCCCAGCGCCGGGTCGGTGGATTGGACCAGTTCGGGCAGAGCCGCGTCCCAGGCGCCCTGGTGGGGAACTTTAAGGATGTCGCATGACAGGTCGGGGTGGAAGCCCAGCATGACGCGCTGGCCGTCCTTCTCCAGGTCCGCGGCCATAAGCGCTTTCGCGCCGTCCAGGTGAACCATGACCACCACCGAGCAGTTGTTAGGGTTCTCCCTGTCGGGCGAGAGCTCCGGCTCGAAGATGACCTCGAGCCGCAGGCGTGATGAGACCTCGATCACCTGGCCCTCACGGGCTATCCGTCGGGACACCCCGTTCATCCGGGCGGCTTCCTGCAGTTCCCGGTAGGCGGATGTCTCGGCAGGCATCCCCGAGTCGAGCAGGAGCCCTACCGGGAACTCCTCCAGGACCTCCACCAGTCCGGTGATGTGATCGGCATGGGGATGGCTGGATACCACCACGTCTATCTTGCGCACCCCCCGCGACCTCAGCTTGGCGGCTACCTGGTGCTCATCCGGGCCTCCATCTATAAGCACGACCGCCCCTGAGCTGTCCCTTATCAGTATCGCGTCACCCTGCCCGACGTCCATGATTATGATGCTGTTCGGGCTCCGTACTGTGACGGTGATGAACACCGGGGCCATAGCAATCAAGATCGAGCAGGTTACCGCCACCAGGGGACGGAACACACTTCTGCGCTCCCTGGCCCTGAGCACCAGCGCCACCAGCCCCCAGATATAGACGATAAGAGCCACGACGGACACGACGCCGCCAACCCCTGTGCCGGGAACGTCCGACAGAAACCCGGCAATAGAAATAATCAGGCGTGACAGCGCCTCGGGCACAATCGCCAGCAACTTGCCGGCCGTTGGCGACAGCGCCCCGAGCAGGCAGGAGCCCCATGTTGTCACCAGTAGAGGACCTACAAGGGGGAGTACCGCAAGGTTCGCCGCAATGGCCGTCACCGGCACGCCTTCACCCCTCGCCAGCATCATCGGGATTATCCCCAGTTGTGCACCGGCGCACGCCACAGCAAGCATCCTCCAGCGTCCTTCTCGTTCACAGCCGCGGATTACAACCACGATTCCCCCGGTGGCGGCAAACGAGAACCCGAATCCCGGGTCGAACAGCGCCCTCGGGTTGGCGAACAGGAGCAGGAACCCGGCCAGGCAGAGGCCGCTTAACGGGTCGTTCTTCCTCCCGAGGAGCATACCGCCGAAGCCCAGACCGGCCATCACCGACGCCCTTAATGCGGAAGGCCGAAAGCCGGACATTCCTACCACCAGTAACGCGGCCGCGCAGGCCATCATCAGCCGTGTTCGCTTTCCCGTCCCTATCGCCGACGCGGCCGCCAGGACCAGTGCCACCACCGCCGCCACGTGCAACCCTGATACCGCGACGATATGAGAAAGCCCGCAGGCGCGAAGATCACTCGAGATACCCGGGTCCAGGTCATCTTTCCTGCCCAGTGTCACACCTTCGACGAAGCCGGACACGCACCTGGAGAACAGGCGACCATACGATGCCGTCATCCATTCACGTACCGTGTGCACCAGCCGGGATACCGGATCCGCCCCCCCGAGCGGTTTGAGGCCTCCGGGTTCGGGTTCGATGACTGTCGCGGCGCCCTTATCCAGGAGCCAGCCTGTGGCGTCACTGTCGTACATTCGCCCTTTGACCTCCACCGTGACCCCGGAGAAAACGGCGTCTTCGCAAGCATCACCGTCGATGCGGACCAGCACCCTCTCACTGGTCCTCCAGCGACGCCCCTCTGCACGCACCTCCGTGGTCTCCACGAAGAAATATGTGCCGCCGCCGCTCGATGCCGGGGCCGACACGACCCTGCCGGTTATGGTCGTCGTGGGGCCTTCAGAGGCAAGGCGGGGGAGTATTCCACCCCGGATGCCCGCGACGACGAGAAACATGAGCAATATGCCCAGCGCCATGAAAGCACTGGGAATGACTACCGCCTTCCAGACCCCCGGGAACACCAGACAGGCACCCCCAACCACTCCCGCAATCGTCGCCAGAAATGCTATAACGGCCAGCGGGGGTGAGTACCTGCCCAGAAGGATGCCCGCGACGGCGGCGCCCAGGCAGGTCAGGTACAGTGTGGAGCGCGACTCAGTTCGTGGCACTTAGTGCCTCGTTCCATAGATACGGTTAAGCACCGAGAGCGTGGCGCCGCTCCGGCAAGGCGCGCGACCCAGTGCCCCGTTCCATGGATACGGTAGAGCACCGAGAGCGTATTTATGGAGCGGGGCATCTAGATCGTAACCAGGTCCCGGATGCTCTCCAGCTTTCCTGAACCTATCCCCTCGACGTTGTCCAGTTCGTCTATCGACGAGAACGCGCCGTTCTTGCGGCGATAATCGACTATTCTCTGTGCCAGCGAAGGCCCGATGCCCGGCAGTTCCTCGAGCTGGTCCGCGGTGGCGGTATTGATGTTTATCGTCACCGGTGTGCCGGTGTCCTCCTGCGCCTGGGCAGTACCGTCGGAGGCCGTTCCCGCTGCCCGGGGCACCATGACCTTTTCTCCGTCCTTGACCCTGGCCGCGAGGTTGAGATCATCCAGCAAAGCGTCAGGCGCCGGTCCCTCCGCCTCCGCCAGCGCGTCTGAAACCCTGGACCCTTCCTTCAGGCGGTATAGACCGGGAGCCATCACCGCTCCCGCCACGTGAACCGTCAGCAGTCGTTCCGACTCACTCTCTTCGGGGTCGGTCTCTCTGACCTCCACCGGCCTCGGCCGCGACCGGACGTATGATACAACACCACCTGCCGCAAGCAGCAGCAGAAGCACCAATATCACCGTGGTCTGAAAACCGGTAAGCTCCCGCGCGGCCTCAACGACGGCCTTTGCCGTTTCGCTTACCTTCTCCTTGAACCTGTCTTTTGCCTGCATTGCTTAATCAGAATATCACAGCAGTACAAGCACATCAACCTGTGGTGCCTGTCACCTTTTGCGCTTTACCAGGAATTGGCAGGAATGTTGCGTTTTGTACCGGGTACAATGTTGCGTGTTTAGACGACGATGTTGACGAGCTTGCCGGGTACGATGATGACTTTGCGGATCTCTTTCTCGCCGATGAACTTGCGGGCATTCTCGCACTCGAGCGCCATTGCCTTCATCTCTTCATCGGAGATGTCGGAGGGAACGATGATCCGTTCCCTTACTCTACCGTTGACCTGCACCACCAGCGTTATCTTCTCGGGCCGGGCCAGTTCCTCGTCGAACGACGGCCATGGCTGCTGGTGTACGCTCCCCTGCTTACCCATTGCCTGCCACAACTCCTCGCAGATGAACGGGGTGAACGGCGCCAGCAGGTTGACCACCGCCTCAACCGACTCGACCAGCACCTCGCGGTCCACATCTCCACCGGATGTGTACCGGTAGACACCGTTTACCAGTTCCATGATGAAGCTCACAGCGGTGTTGAACGCAAACTCCTCTATGTCCGCGGTCACGTTCTTTATCGTGCAATGGGTAATACTCCGCATGGCTCGGCCCCGGTGCTCATCGGCTCCGCGGCCGAACTCTCCGTTTTCCATCGGGGTGAGGTACCGCTCATGGACCATCCTCCATACCCTGGACAGGAACTTGCGCGCGCCCTCAACCCCCTGGTCACTCCATTCTTTGCTCAGCTCCGGCGGCCCCAGGAAAAGGATGTATAGCCGAAGGGTGTCGGCGCCCAGCCGGTCGATGTACTCACCGGGGGTAACCACGTTACCCTTTGACTTGCTCATCTTGGCGCCGTCCAGGATTATCATTCCCTGACAGAGAAGCCGGGAGAACGGCTCCTTGAAATCGATGAGCCCGAGGTCGTAGATGACCTTGGTGAAGAAGCGCGAGTACAACAGGTGCAGTATCGCGTGCTCAATACCGCCGATATACTGGTCCACGGGCATCCAGTACTCCGCGTCACCTGTATCGAACGGTCCTTCCCTGTCCTGGGGGCTTACGAACCGGAAGTAATACCAGGACGAATCAACGAAGGTGTCCATGGTGTCGGTCTCGCGCCTGGCATCCTCCCCGCAGCGCGGGCACGCCACCTCAAAGAACGACTTCTCCAGGGGCAGGGGTGACCTTCCGTCGTTTCGGACGTCCAGGTCCTCGGGCAGCAGGACCGGGAGGTCATCCTCGGGCACCGGCACCGTCCCGCAGGAGTCGCAGTAGATTATTGGGATCGGCGCCCCCCAGTACCTCTGGCGCGACACCAACCAGTCACGCAGGCGGTAGTTCACCGCTCTTTCTCCCCACCCGTTGGACTCCAGGAGATCGCACACATCTTCTATCCCCAGGACGCTGGGCAAACCATCGAACTCTCCGGAGTTAACCATTGTCCCGGGGTCCTCGTACGCCTCGGTCATCGCCTCGGAGTTCAGATCGCCGTCCGGTGGCTGGATCACGACCTCGATGGGGATGTCAAACTTCCGGGCGAACTCGAAGTCACGCTGGTCGTGCGCGGGCACGGCCATGACCGCCCCGGTGCCGTACTCGATGAGCACGAAGTTGGCGGTATAGACCGGGACACTCTCGCCATTGACCGGGTTTATTACGTAATCCCCAAGGAACACCCCGTCCTTCTCGGCTTCAAGAGCGGTCCTCTCGAAAGATGAGACACCGCCCACCCTCTCACGGAACTCCGCCACCTCACTCTCGAGTTCGGCGTCGCCCGCGGCCAGCTTGTCTACCAGTGGATGCTCCGGGGCCAGCAGGAAGAACGTCACGCCGTAGAGGGTGTCGGGCCTGGTGGTGTAGACACGTATTGTTTCGCCGGTTGATTCCAGCGTGAAATCAACCTCCGCCCCGTGAGACTTTCCTATCCAGTTTCGCTGCATGGTGAGAACGCGCTCCGGCCACTCCTCCAGCAGTTCCATGTCCTCCAGCAGGGCGTCGGCGTAATGGGTTATCTTGAAGAACCACTGGTTCAACCACCTGGAAACCACGTTGGTCCCGCACCGCTCGCACGACCCGTCGGAAAGCACCTGCTCGTTTGCCAGTACGGTTCCGCAGGATGGGCACCAGTTGGCCTCCGCGTCCCCCTTGTAGGCAAGCCCCAACTGGTACATCTTGAGGAAAAACCACTGGGTCCAGCGGTAATACTCGGGGTCGCAGGTGGATATCTCACGGGACCAGTCATAGGCGTAGCCCAGTCTCTTCAAGTCACGGCTGATAAGCTCGATATTGTTTCGGGTCCAGGTCGCGGGATGCGACCCCTCCGATATCGCCGCGTTCTCGGCCGGCAGTCCGAACGCGTCGTAGCCCATCGGGTTGAGCACATTGAACCCGATTCGCCGGTAGTATCTCACCAGTACATCGCCCAGTGAGTAGTTTGCCACGTGCCCCATGTGGGCGGGCCCGCTGGGGTACGGGTACATCACCAGCACGTACTTCTTGGGCCGGTCGGGGTCCGGGGCCGCCAGGTAGGCACCCTCTTCCTCCCAGCGCTCCATCCACTTCTCTTCTATCGCCCGGTGATCGTACTCCGGTGTCAAATCCGCTCACCTCCACATGGCAAAGGATAATATCACAGTTGACGCCCTCTACCTCCACTGCTCCCGGTGAGTGGAAAAGGCACGGTGACGGCGAGTGTCACCGGAGCGGGTCCTCCCGCGGTCCGGCCGCTCCGCCGCCACGTTGGGTCAGCCCCTCCACCGCGAACCTGGCCATCTCGTCGGCCATCGAGCCGACGTCAATGATTACGTTTCGCCCCCCCATGATCTCCCTGTACGGCACCTGCAGGAATATCAGCAACAGGGCGCTTGCCACCAGGTCGGTGTTCATGGGCCTGATCGTTCCCCTCTCGACACCCTCCTTCAACATCCTGGAGAAGACCACCGTCACTCTGTGGTCGAAATCATCCCAGATGCCGGACAGTTCCGGATCGTGAACGAAAACCTCCTGGAAGTAGACCGTCATGAGTTCCCTGTTCTCCAGGAAAAGCGTGTAAAACAGCACCAGGCTCTCGCTGATCCTCTCGATGAACACCTCGGTGTCGTCAGTTTCGGTGAGCATGTAATCCCCGGCGGTATCGTAGAGGACCTTGAGGAAAGCGCTTATCAGCTCGGAAAAGACCTGCCGCTTGCCGGAGAAGTACTTGTAGAATGTCGCCCTGGCGATGCCCGCCTCTTCGATTATCTCCTGCACCGTGGCCGCTCGGTATCCGGAGCGCGAGAATACCACCCTGGACGCCGATATGACCCTGGCTTTAATCTCCTCCCCGGGCAACTTTCGACCCCCCCCCTGCAACTTACCCCCGCCTATCGACTGCTATCTTATCACGCTCCTCGAGCGTGGGTCGTCGCATTGCCTGACCGCTTCTTTAATGTTTTAATCAAGGCGAAGCTAACCAGGGAGGGAGTATGAGCAACAAGAAGGAAGTCACCATATTCGGGGCGGGGATGTCCGGGCTTATCGCCGCCATCAACCTTGCCCGCGACGATTACTCGGTAACCGTACGTGAAAAGGAATCCGGCTACGGGGGTTCAACACTGTACAACCCATCCACGCACGTGACCCCCCTGTACGTGGATATGACCTCCGAGTACATAGGTATCGATATCTCCAGCGCCTTCCATCCGGTTTTGTCCTGCCCCGCCTACTTTCACGATACAAAAGCGATGCTTCCGACGATAGATGTCTATGCGGTGGAGAGGGGCAACCGTCCCACCAGCCTGGACACCCTGCTCTACAACCACTGCCTCGAGCTCGATATCAACTTCGAGTTCGAGTCCCCTCTCACCAGTGATGAACTCGATGACCTGCCCGAGAACAGCATAATCGCCTGCGGGCTAACGCAATCCGCGTACGACATGCTGGATATACCGTATATCCGCTGGTACGGGTGGGTTTCCCGGGGCGAGATCGACATCGGCAGCTACGCCTGGCTATGGTGGGACGAGTGCATCTCCGAGTACGGTTACTTCTCGGCGGTAAACGGCTATTACTTCGATCTCCTGTTCAGCATAAGGGATGTCGGTCGCGACTGCCTGGGTAAGTACAAGTCGTTCATGGTCAGGAACGAAGGTGTAGAGCACGATAACTGGGAGTACGTCTCCGGAGCCGTCCCTATCGCCTCACCGGATAACCCCCGGCTTTTCTGGAACGACGCGGTGCTCTGCGGGACCATCTCCGGCGCCCAGGACCCGATGCTGTGGTTCGGGATATCCGGCGCCCTGGTCACTGGAAAGGTGGCCGCCCTGGCCGTCACCGACCGGGAGCGGGCGATTAAGGATTTCGGGCGTTTCACCCGCCGCTTCAGCAAAAGCTACTACGTGAAGAACAAGATCTGGTACCCGTACATCAGGCCTAACGTCAAGATGATGGAGCGGGCCGTAAACACCCTTGGTGTCGAGCGTTTCGAGAAGTTGGGGGACCTCGCCGGTGAGGGCCGCATGCCGGTGAAGTACTCGATTCCCGGCTTCAGCAAAATGGGTTGCTGGTAGCGGTGGAGCGACTGAAGTCGCTCCTCAAGGTTTCCCCCAACGTTCTTGAGGTCCGAGGCCTCCCTGGGACTGTCCCTCCCTCTTGAGAGCGCCAGTCCGCATCCGGATCCGCGTCAAAGACGCTGCTCAAGGTGGGGTGGTGAGTGCGGACTTCAGTCCGCATCCCCGGACAGGAGAAGATGCCGGCAAGGTGCCGGCGCTACGGGGCGAACGGCGACTGAGGGTCGCCCCTGAAACCGGTTAAGAGTTCCCGCTTATCAACTTCCTTAGAAGCGAGAACATCGCCAGGGCCAGGCCGCCCAACCCGATGAACGTAAGGGGCTTCATGAGCTTCATGAGGGGCTCATTGACCTCGTAGTCGATATTGAGCGATATCGACTTGCCCATCTTGTCGGACGCTATCAGCTCTGCTACCTTGTTGGAGTTCCATATGGCCGCCTCCATGCCGCCGGAGCTCACATGGGTCTTGGTGTAATCCCCGGTCAGGTAGAAGTTATCGTAGGGGGACCGCTGGAACGGACGGTGTGCCTCCATCCCCGGAGAGGGCCTGTAAACCCCCTGCCTCTCCCGCACCACCTTGTACTTGCGCACCTCGGCCTCCCGGGCAAGCGGGAACCTGTCCTTTATCTGCTCGATGGCGATATCGAATATCACCTTGTCGGGAAGGCCCAGGATATGATCAGCGGGAGATAGCACCATCTCGAACATGCTGCCACCCTTGAAGATGTCCGGAAGCACGTTTGACAGGTCGGCGTAGGTGTTGAAGATGCAATCGGAGGAGAAGAACGTGACGTCCACGTCGGTCAACTTCCGGTCGAACCACACCTGCAGAGACAGCGACGGCGCCTGCTGGAAGTACCACAGGTCTCTGAAGTACTCCAGGCCGAACGAGTCATCGGGAAGCACCCGGCGCAGGGAGTACGGGCTGATAGCAGATATGTAGAGGTCTGCCTCCATCGTTTCGGAGTTGTTTATCTCGATGTTCTTGACCTTCCCGTCCTCGATGTTGATCGCGGTCACGGACTTGCCGAGACTGACCTCTCCGCCCTTCTCCTTTATGTATTCCAGGCAGTTGTCCACCCATATGTCACCCAGCCCGCCGTCGGCGAACCCTACCCGCGCGTTCTCGGCCGAACCCATCACCTTCATGCCCCAGTTGAGCATTACCTTCGCCGATACCGCGTACGATGGGGTAAACGTCAACCCATTTATGCCTGGCTCCATTGGCCTGAGCCCATCCAGAGACGCAAAGCGGCCTACCCAGGTGGCCATGCTGATGTCATCGAGCTTGTCGACTTTCTCCTTGGTCAGGAAAAGTCCGGAACTCAACGGAACCCCGGCCGCCATTACCTTCCACCAGGGAACTTCCTTGTAATCTTTCAGCATGCCTATGAACCCGAACGCCGCGTGCAGCGGTGCGGGCAGTTGGGAAAACTTGAGCACCGCCTGCTTCCCCCCGGGCAAAGCGTAGTAGAACTTGGTGTCCTTCCAGGCTATGTTGTCCGAGATGCCCATCTTCTTAAAGAACTTGAGCAGGTTCACGTAGTATGGGAAGAAAACGTGGAGGGCGTTATCGATCATGTCGCCGTCTTCATCCAGCCAGGAACTGGCCCTTCCGCCGAATATCTCGTCTGCCTCCACCAGGGATACTTCAAGACCCAGGTCCAGAAGGTTTATAGCGGTCGCCAGGCCACTCATTCCTCCGCCCATTACTATCGCTTTCATCTACTTCCTCCTTGCATTCCTGCCGGCAGCCGTGCGGCGCCGTATTGCGTTCCACGGGAGATAAGTATATTTCAAATGCAGCTCTAAATAAAGGACAGTGGTATTGAACTGGCGGGTCTATTTCTGTTGCGGTGGAATATGGTGTTAGATTAAGCCGATTTCCGGTGGGTTACATCTTCCTCGTGACGGCTTTCCAGCAGGCCCTCTAGGATCGATATGCCACCTGAAGGCTTCTTGCTCCTCTTCACGGGGGCTTTCGATGTTTTTATCACCGGTGCCTTCTCCTTGACGGTTATCCTCTGCGCTGCCTTGTGCCTGGCATCCATTGAAGGACCCGCTCCCTCGAGCCAACCCGGAAGAGAGACCTCGCCTTCCCTGCGCTCCCGGTAGTCGAGAAGGAGTGCGCGAACGATACCGCCCGCTACAAGCACTATGAATACTATTGGAATCACGACGAATAACCATTCCATTTCACGCTACCTCCACAGTCTATAACGCAAGAAATGACAAAATGGTGCTTGGCACCATTTTGTCATTTTTCCCCTGTGCTGTTCCATAGTGTCTCTCTTGTAGCGCTGGCATCTTGCCGGCATCTGCACCGCCGCTTGCTTGGCGGGAGGAGGGGTCACGCCCCTGGGCTGTTGCATAATGCACGTCCGGGGC
>Ga0180015_1000066_pt1 | contig 27964 bp, 28 predicted proteins | sample KR13_S2_MetaG_FD_116508 | JGI IMG/M metagenome (GOLD analysis project Ga0180015, IMG submission 116508) | Groundwater microbial communities from the Olkiluoto Island deep subsurface site, Finland - KR13_S2_MetaG | ecosystem: Environmental > Aquatic > Deep subsurface > Groundwater | place...
GTACATCGACCTCTCGGCTATGACCGGGGCGTCAGAGGTGACCATTGTGGATACCGACCACTGTTCGGGGACGGTGTCGGCGGCGTAGAACGTCCTCCGGCTGTTGGGCTCGAGCACCGCCCCTGGGCCCCCGACCGGTCCCGCCCCGGTCATGAAGTTCAACTTGATGTTCGCCGGGGTGTCGTTGGAGTTCTGGACAAGTATCCAGGTCTCCATGCCGCCCCTGGTGCACCCCTCCGCCAGGTACCAGGTCTCGGCCGGTTCCATCACCCCGATTGAGTCGTGGCCCCAGGTCCTGTTGTTCCCGTACATCGACCTCTCGGCTATGACCGGGGCGGAGGCCTCGACCTTCGTCGAGACATTCCACTCTCCCGGAACCATGTCCGCCGCGTTAACGGTGGTCCTGGAGTTGGGGGACAACTCGAGGAACTGACCCACCACCGCTCCCGCCCCGGTCATGTACGTGAGGTTGGCGGTAGCGGGGGCATCGTTGGGGTTCTGGACCAGTATCCAGGTCTCGAAACCCCCGTTGGTGCACCCCTCGGCAAGGTACCACGTGGAGACGACGGGGGGCGCCGACACCGGAGGGTTCCCGTACCAGACCTCGGCGCCATCCACATTGTACGTGCCCCCGTATATCTTCTCCTTGAACTGCAGGAGCGCGTTAGCGCCGTAGTTGCCGGGATTTCCCCAGCCGTCATCCGCGCCCTTGTACCACCTCTGGCCGTCGAACGCCCAGAGCCTGCACCCCGGCCGGTACTCGCTCAACCCCAGAAACAACGCCTCGGCTCCAAGAACCAGGACGTCCGCGCCGTCCGCGTCATAAACCTCCAGGCTCGACACGTAGTTGTACCTGGTGTCGCCGAGTCCCCGGGTAAGCACCGTGTGAATGCCGGACGGATCCAGCCGGTATAACTCGAACCCGTCTGAATCCACGGTTGTGGTTATATCATACGTGTCCCAGTTGCTAACAATAGTTACATTCCCGTTGAAGGTGCCGATGTACAGCGCTCCATCGTAGACCTCCATGGCGTAGGCTGCGCCGTTCTTGATATTTCCGAATCCATTGCCGGCCACCATTCCCCAACTGCTTCCATCGTAGACGTGAAGCTCGCATCCCGCGCTGGTCATCGTGAAGGTTTCATACGGGGGGTCCTCGATTGTCGCCCTGTCGTCCTTTGAGGTCCCCAGGTAAAGGCGTCCGGAGTAAACCTCCAGCGAGGCCACGGTATTCCGGGTGTCACCAAGGCCGCCGTCGGCCACCACCTTCCAGTCGGACCCGTCGTAAGCCCATACCTCGCCGCCCATCCCACAGAATAGCCTCTCACCGTTCCCGTCATCGTAAACCTTCATGCAGCTCACCGATGTTTGTTCAAAACTTCGGACCTTCTTCCAGCTTGACCCGTCGTACCGCCACACCTCGCAGTCCTCATCTTTGCCGACGCTGGTGCCCGCGTACAGGTTGCCATCGAAAACCTCGAGACAGGAGACCCAGTTTTTATCATCCCCCAAACCCTCCTCGGAAACGGGCGCCCACGCTCCTCCGTCCATTTTCCACACCTGCCCTATGAACGTGGAGATCTCTTCCCGCCATATGCTCAATGCCGCATAGAGCTCCCCCCGTACTCACAAAGGTCCGTAACAGTCGTAACGTCTTCCCCTCTCCCGAAGCCGGCGGTGGAGAGGTTCCAGTTGCCGGCGGACCCCGGGGTGTCATCGCCCAACGCTCCGGCCGCCGACCCCCAACCGGGAAGAAGGGCAAGGACCATCATGAGGAAAACGGTGAATAGAACCCCCACGGCTCGCGGAAGGAAACCCCGGGCGCAAGGGACTCGCGCATCGAGCAGGCTGGAACGTCGCCACTTCACCCTTTATCGCCGCCTCTCGTCGTTGCCTTCAGGCGCCTTTAGCATGATATCACAAAGCGGCAGCCCCCTATGGGGAACCCCCACCTCAATCCTCCCCCTTCCGCCCCTTCCCCCCTCTGGGGGGAAGGCCGGGATGGGGGGGGGATACGTTACCCCCAATCGTATCCGTCCCCGCGCCCCTGGTGTTCCAGTACTTGGCCCGACGGGTCTTACCACGTTTAGCGACTCCATTCGGTATCTCCAGTGGCTCTCCAGCCATTCTGTCCCACCGCCGGTGGCGCTGGGCAACCGGCGTGAATACCGCCCGCGGGAACCGTGGCTCGGTTTGCGCTATAATCCCGTTCAGGTTGTCAGGGAAGTCAATGCGATGCTGGAGAGGTGGGAGTATGGCCGGGCAGGAGTTCCTCGACGGGTTCCTTGAGCACGCCGGTGAAGGTTCGAGGGATACACTCAGAAATAAGTTCGTCCCGCTGAAGCTGGAGAAGGGGCAGTACATCTTCTTCGATGGCGACGACGCCACCGACCTTTACCTTATCGAGTCCGGCGTCATCGAGGCCAACATCGTGCACGCCGACGGCAAGCTGTACATCTTCCACTTCGTATTCCCCGGTGAGATCCTGGGCGAGGGGGTCCTGTTCGGCGAGGGTTTCTGCCCTTTCTCCGCGGTGGTCAGGAAGGACGCCACGCTTTGGAGGATCGCCAAGGGCGACATTCTGCCGGTGCTCGAGTCGGATTCCTCCGTCAGTTCCTACCTGTTTCAACTGGTGGGACAGAAACTATACCGCTGCTACGTGAAAGCGCGCTGCATCGCAGGGGAAAGGGTGGAGAAACGCCTCGCCTGCGTCCTGTTGAAGGCCATAAACGAGCAGGGCATCGCCGGCTGCCGGGCAAGGATCGACCCCCCTCTCACCAACCGCGATATCTCCGGTCTTATCGGCTCCACCGAGGAGACGGTCTCCCGCATCATGAGCCGCCTCAAGAGGGAGGGCGTGATAGGCACCGAGGACAAGCACATCGTCGTCCTCGACAAGGAAGCCCTCGCCAGGTACACGCAGTCGGACTAAGCCACGTGCGTTTGGGGCCTGGCCCCTTTTGCACGGTTCCCCTTTTCGGAACCGCTGAAGGTTGATAAAAGTCGTTGAAATAGCGACACCTGTGGGCTACTCTAATCTAGGCGGACCGGGGAGTGGTGTGGATCGCAGACACGGCCTGCAGGTACCGGTTCTGCTTGGATATATCAAGGCCAGGTGACAAGAGATGCGCGAGGTATACCTCGATCACTACGCGGCGACGCCGGTCATTGCCGAGGCCGCACAGGCGATGGCACCGTACCTGGACGACAGGTTCGGCAACCCGTCCTCCCTGCACCGGTGGGGAGACGCCGGAAGGGAAGCGGTCGAGGAGGCCAGGGAGCGGGTCGCCTCCCTCCTGGGCGCCGACCCCGCCGAGATAATCTTCACCTCCGGGGGAACCGAGGCCAACAACACCGCCATCAAGGGCATCGCGCTGGCGGCCAGGAAGAAAGGCAACCACGTTATCGTATCGGAGATAGAGCATTTCTCGGTCCTCCACGCCGCCCGCACCCTGGAGAAACTGGGGTTCGAGGTGACGGAGGTCGGGGTGGACGGCGACGGTGTGGTAGACCCCGCGGCTGTCGGTCAGGCGCTTCGCCCCGACACGGTGCTGATATCTGTCATGACCGCCAACGGCGAGATAGGCACGGTCCAGCCGGTGAAGGAGATCGCCGCGGTTGCCGGAAGGGAAGGCATCGCGTTCCACAGCGACGCCGTAGCCGCGGCGGGTTACCTGCCGCTCGACGTCAATGACCTGGGAGTCGACGCGCTCTCCATCGCCTCCGACCTGCTCTACGGGCCGAAGGGTGCCGGCGCCCTGTGGGTCCGCCACGGCCTCCGGCTGATGCCGCTCCTTGACGGGGGGACCCAGGAGGGCGGCCGGAGGGGCGGCACCGAGAACGTCCCGGGGGTCGTGGGCATGGGGGTCGCCGCGCGCCTGGCCGGGGAGGGCCTGGAGGAGCGCGCCGGTCGCCTGTCCTCCATGAGGGACTCGCTGATCGAGAGGCTGCCCCGGGCCATACCCCACCTGCGGTTGACGGGACACCCCACCCGCAGGCTCCCCTGGAACGCCGGCTTCACGGTGGAGTTCATAGAGGGCGAGGGAATGCTGCTCTTCCTGGACCAGGCGGGGGTGGCCGTGTCCAGCGGCTCGGCCTGCACCTCGAGGGCGCTCAAGGGCTCCCACGTGCTCTCCGCCTGCGGTATTCCCGCCGAGATCGCCCAGGGGTCGCTGCTCTTCAGTTTCGGGCTGGATAACCTGCCGGAGGACGTTGACTACGTGCTGGAGGTCTTGCCTCCAATAGTCGAGAGGTTGAGGAAGATGTCGCCTCTTTACGACAAGTTCCTGAAACAAGGGGGTGATCAGGATTCCACAGTACAGTGATACGGTAATGGACCACTTCATGGACCCAAGGAACGTGGGTGAGATCGAGGACGCCGACGGCATCGGGGAGGTCGGAAACCCGGTGTGCGGGGACATGATGACTTTCTACATCAAGGTGGACGACGACGATCGCTTGAGCGACGTGAAGTTCAAGACGTTCGGCTGCGGGGCCGCTATCGCGGTCTCCAGCATGGTAAGCGAGATGGCCATGGGCAAAACCCTCGATGAGGCCCTGGAGATAAGCCGCAACGATGTCGCGGACATGCTTGGCGGGCTGCCCAAGAACAGGCTGCACTGCTCGAACCTGGGGGCCGACGCCCTGCACAACGCCATCGAAGAGTACAGAAGCAAGCGGCAGGCCGGGGAGAAGGGGGACCAGGATGGATGAAGCGCGAAGAAAAATGGGGGGCGATGATTGCCACTGCCCTTACTGCGACGTGGAGATCGAGGAGGAGGCGATACTGTGCGTCGCCTGCAAGACCGTCATCGTCCAGTGCGCTCGCTGCGGCCTGCCGGTCCGCGAGGGCGTCGATATCTGCCCCCACTGCGGCAAGCCACCCGTGGGGCCCGTGGCCGGTGACCGAGAGGACCTACGTTGAGTGACGAACAGGTAACCTTGATCGTCTTCAGCGGCGAACTCGACCGGGCGCTGGCCGCGTTCAACCTGGCCAATACCGCTGCCTCCATGGGCATGGATGTCACCATGTTCTTCACCTTCTGGGGCCTCACGGTAGTGGAGAAAGGCGGCGGCGCCCGGGGCGACAAGGGCCTCCTGCAGTGGATGATGAGCCTGGTCAACCGGGGCGGAGCCGGCCGCCTGAAGCTGTCCCGGATGAACATGCTGGGAGCGGGGAAAGGCGCCATGAAATCGCTGATGAAGAAGTACCGCATGCCGTCTCTTCAGGAGATGATCGCCCTCGCCGCAGAGCAGGGGGTGCGCTTTGTCGCCTGCACCACCTCCATGGCCCTGATGGGGCTTGCCGAGAAGGACTTCATCGACGAGGTCGGGGAGTTCGCCGGGGCGGCGACGTACCTGGGCCTGGCCTCAAAAGGGAACGTGAACCTGTTCATATGAGCTAGGCCGTCAAACGTCAGTGTAGCAGTCGACTGGAGGAACCGATGGATGCCGACCATACCCTGGACTGTATCGGCCTCTACTGCCCCATGCCCATCGTCAAGACCTCCCAGCGCATCAAGGAGTTGTCCGGCGACGAGGTGCTGGAGGTGGTCTCCGATGACAGAGGCATCAAGAGCGACATGCCGGCGTGGTGCGAGAAGACCGGCCACGAGTTCCTGGGGCTCCAGGAGGATGAGGGCGAGATAAAGGTGTACGTCCGTAAAAACCCGACGACCGGGTAGCGGCGTACATACAGGGAGGTGACCCGAGTTGGCCGACAACGAGACACGGGAAAACCTGCACACCGCCTACCAGAGGGAGTCCAAGGCCAGCGTACGGCTCAAGGTCTATGCGGAGAAGGCCGACAAGGAGGATTACCCAGGCGTGGCCAGACTATTCCGCGCCATAGCCGAGTCGGAGACGATCCACGCCCGTGCGCCTCCGACACCATCGCAAAGCGTACGTAATGTCAAAGTGAGACCACCCACTACGCTTTCTGGTACAGTTTCTTCGATAACTTGACAGCTCTGCATTCATCTTGTACAATTCCCTACCATAATGGTAGGTAATCGAAGACAGGTGAACGAAATGGCTGGAAGCAACGAGAACGTTAAGATTATGTGCTGCATGGCTATGCCCCCCCACCTGGGGGCGGGAGGGATGCTCATGTAGGCATCGCCATTTCTCAAGAGGTCGCGAGGACCCGCAACCAGGTGGACAGCATGGTTGGCGGGTTTTTTCTTTTTTAAAGGATACGCGATTGAAGGAGGAACGATGAGCGATTACGGGCTGGAGACGCTGGCTGTACACGCCGGGCAGGAGGACCATGACCCGGCGACCGGGGCACGAGCGGTCCCCATATACCAGACGACTTCTTACGTCTTCGATGACACGGAACACGCCGCAAACCTCTTTGCCCTCAAGGAGTTCGGCAATATCTACACCCGGATAATGAATCCCACCACTGACGTGTTCGAGAAGCGCATCGCGGCACTGGAGGGCGGAACCGGCGCGCTTGCCGTAGCGTCGGGCCAGGCCGCCGAGACGTTAGCGCTGCTGGCGATAACGCAGTTCGGGGACGAGATCGTCTCCGCGAACAACCTGTACGGCGGGACGTACGAGCTGTTCCACTACACTTTCCCGAAGCTCGGCCGTACGGTGAAGTTCGTGGATTCGTCCAGGCTAGAGGAGTTCGAGAGGGCGATCACGGACAGGACGCGGGCGATATACGCCGAGACCATCGGCAATCCGAAGCTGGACGTCCCCGATTTCGAGGGGATCGCGGCGATAGCACATGAGGCCGGCATTCCGTTCGTCGTGGATAACACCGTGGGGGTCGGGCTCGTGCGCCCGTTCGAGTACGGCGTCGATATAATCGTGTCGTCGGCGACCAAGTATATCGGCGGCCACGGCACATCCATCGGGGGCATAATCGTCGATTCCGGCAACTTCGACTGGAGCAACGGGAAGTTCCCCGAGTTCACGGAGCCGGACCCCAGTTATCACGGCATCGTCTTCTGGGACGCGCTGGGTAACCACCCCGACCTTGGAAACGTCGCCTTCATCCTGAAGGTAAGAGTCCAGCTGCTGCGGGACATCGGGGCGGCCTTGAGTCCGTTCAACTCCTGGATATTCCTCCAGGGGCTGGAGACGCTCCCACTGAGACAGCGGCGGCACTCTGACAACGCCCTCGAGGTGGCGACCTGGCTCGAGTCGCACCCGCTCGTCGAGTGGGTGAACTACCCGGGGCTCGAGGACCACCCCAGCCACACGCTGGCGAAGAAATACCTGGGGGATTACTTCGGTGGCCTGGTTGGCTTCGGCATCAAGGGTGGCCTGGAAGCTGGAAAGCGCTTTATCGAGTCCGTTGAGCTCCTGTCCCATCTCGCCAACATCGGTGACGCGAAGAGCCTGGTCATTCACCCGGCCTCGACGACACACCAGCAGTTGACACGCGAGGAACAGGAGGCCACGGGGACCACCGAGGACTACGTACGTTTGTCAATCGGCCTCGAAGATCCCGAGGACATCAAGGCGGATATCGACCAGGCTCTCAAGAAAACGACTGGCTGAGGAGTATCCATGGTGAGGCACATTGTGGAGGAAGCTGAATTGGAAAATGGTCTTGGCATCGTTGAAACGAGGTACTTCACGTTCGCAAGCCCCCCGAATGAACTTATCCTGGACTGCGGCGAGAGGTTCGGCCCCATTACAGTAGCTTACGAGACGTATGGTGTTCTCGACGAGGACAGGTCCAACGCCATCCTCGTCCTGCACGCCTTCTCGGGCGACGCCCATGCCGCCGGCTGGCATGAAGGCGAAAGCAAGCCCGGTTGGTGGGACGACATGATCGGTCCCGGCAAGGCGTTCGATACTGACAGGTACTTCGTTATCTGCTCGAACGTGCTCGGCGGTTGCAAGGGAACAACCGGTCCGTCGTCGCCCAATCCGGCTACCGGAAAGCCGTACGGCATCGACTTCCCGCCGGTGACCATCCCGGACATGGTAAGGGTCCAGAGCCGCCTGCTCGATTACCTGGGCATTGACAGGCTACTTACTGTTACCGGCGGTTCGATGGGGGGTCAGCAAGTATTGGAGTGGTTGGTCAGCTATCCCAGGCGAGTGCGAAGCGCTATCGTCATAGCGACGGCTGCGAGACACTCGCCCCAACAAATCGCTTTCAACGAGGTAGGCAGGCAGGCCATCCTGGCTGATCCCGACTGGCAAAACGGACAGTATTACGGCGGCGAGCCACCGGCCAGGGGTCTCAGCGTGGCGAGGATGGTTGGACACATAACCTACATGAGCGATAAGTCCATGGCCGAGAAGTTCGGCAGACGAACAGGCGGGAACGGAAAGGCGCACCCGTTCGGGACGGGCTTCGAGGTGGAGGATTACCTCCATTACAAGGGTCTGAGTTTCGTGGACCGTTTCGACGCCAATTCGTACCTCTACATTACCAGGGCAATCGATGATTACGACGCTGCGAGGGATGGGAGCCTTGCTGATGCATTCAGAGGTCTCAAGGCCAGAATCCTCGTGCTGTCCTTCAAATCCGACTGGCTGTACCCGTCCTACCAGTCCCTTGAAATCGTGCGCGCCTGCAAAATAGCGGGCGTCGATGTGACCTACTGCGAGATCAATTCAACCTACGGCCACGATGCGTTCCTCCTGGAGGTCGATGAGGAGACCACTCTGGTGACGCATTTTCTGAGAAAGGTCTTTGGAGGAGACCGGACATGAAGCATGACATAAGGGGTGCCGCGCACAGCACGATAATCGACTGGGTGGAACCCGACTCATCAGTCCTGGAACTTGGCTGCGGAGGTGGGGAATTGCTATCGCGCCTTGTTACCGAGAGGAGTGTTAAGGCGCAGGGAATCGAGATAGACGACGCCTCTATATACCTGTGCGTCCAGAAAGGCCTTAATGTGCTTCAGGAGCAGGTCGACGCCGCGCTGCGTGATTATTCTGATAAAACATTCGATTTCACAATCTTCGACCAGAGCCTGCAGCGCGTGGTCAGGCAGCCGGACGTTGTCCTCGAGGAGGCTCTGAGTGTGAGCAGGAAAACGATTGTCGGGTTCTCGAATTTCGCCCACTACCGCGCGCGATACCAGATATTCTTCAAAGGACGGACGCCGGTCACGGCCTCTCTGCCCTACGAGTGGCACGATACGCCGAATCTCCATTTCCTGAGCGTCGCGGATTTCAGGGGTTACTGTGACTCAAGAAACATACTAATCGAAAAGGCAGCGTTCTTTACCGGAAGCGGGCCGACGAGGTGGTGGCCAAATCTGATGGCGCTGACGGGCTTCTTCCAGATTTCAAGAGGAATTCCAGCCGGATGAAAGCAATCAACAGAGGAGCTGGCGGATGGGTTCAATCGAAACCCTGAAGCTGAAAGCCGAACTTCTTGTCGAGGGGGTTCGAGCGAGCACCGAAGCCCTTGAGGGTGTGGGGATAGTCTACAAAGAGCAGAACCACGGATTATTCGGGTGGGATTTCGAGGATCATGTCGGCACGAGACTCCCCGATGATTTCGTCTTGCCCGGGGGAACCATCGTTCAGTTCAGGCAAAACAGCCGTTCCCCTTTTAAGGTCAGGAAGAGCGACAAGGGACTGACTCTATTCAAGCTGGAAGAGGAGCTGTGCGAAGTCAGTTGGTTGCCTCGTCCCGCGTTCTACGAGGAGAAAACCCGGGGAGGCAATCATATGGTGAAAATAGGACAGATCGGAGGGGAGGACTGTTTATTCTTCTGCTACCAGAACTATTGCAGTTATTTCGCCAGGAAGCAGCAGTGCCTGTTCTGCAACCTGGTATCCACCTGTGATACTTACGACTCCGTCCTCAGGAAGAAAGAGGTTCGAGAGATTGGGGAGGTAGCCGGCGCCGCTTTCAACGAGGGCCTGGCAAGTCATTTACTGCTCACCGGCGGATGCTTCAATCACCGGAGAGAAATCGATCTGGTGAGGGAGATCATGGCTTCGGTTTCAGAACGGACGGGTCTTGACCGAATCCCCGGAACGATACTTCCGTCCCCGGCGGTCGGCGTTGACGACGTTCTCGCGTATTACGACTCAGGGATTCAGGCCATAGGTTTCAGCCTGGAGATATGGGATGAGGCGATGTACAAGGCTATTTGCCCTGGCAAGTCAAGCGCCGTGAGCCGTGAAGATTTTCTCAGGGGAATCCGAACCGCGGTTGAGGTCTTTGGGGAGGGGAATGTCTATGGCGTATTCGTCATGGGCATCGAACCGCGGAAGACATTCCTGGAGGGCGTGAGGGAGATCACGGCACTGGGGGCGAATATCGTCCCATTTGTTTGGTCTCCGAACCCGGGCTCGATGCTGGAAGGTCACCGGGCGCCGACAGGCGAGTGGTACCTTGAGACCGTGCTCGAAGCCGCCGAAATCGTATACGAGGCAAAGATCCCCTCGGGAACTGAAAACCACTGTTACAAATGCGACGGCAACTCCTTGCTGCACGATGCATCACGCCTGAAAGGCGTCGAGTAGACCAGCATATGATTCCACCAGAAGAAGGAAGGAAAAGATGTCCAGAGAACTCTCAAGTATCCTGGAGGCGATCGGTAGAACCCCACTCATCAAGCTTGACAAGATAACCGATGGGATTCCCTCGGGGCTCTACGTAAAGGTTGAGTGCCTTAACCCCGGCGGAAGCGTCAAAGACCGCATCGGCTTTACGATGGTGGAAGCCGCTGAGAGGGAAGGGAAATTGAAACCGGGCGGTACCATCATCGAGGCGACCGCGGGCAATACCGGGGTCGGCCTGGTTCTCGTGGCTGCCGTCAAGGGCTACAGGGCCATCTTCGTAATGCCCGATAAAATGAGCGAGGACAAGGTCAACCTTCTCAAGGCCTATGGGGCGGAAGTGATAATCACGCCCACGGCCGTGCCACCGGATTCACCGGAAAGCTACAACGGTGTCGCCGACAGGCTGGCCAGAGAGATTCCCGGGGCTTTCAGGCCCAATCAGTTCGAAAACACGAACAACCCTCTTGCCCATTACATGACGACGGGGCCTGAGATCTGGGAAGATTCGGGGGGCAAGGTCCAGGTCTTTGTGGCCGGCATGGGAACCGGCGGGACGATTTCGGGAGTGGGCGAATACCTCAAGGAGAAGAACCCGGACATCATCGTTGTCGGCGCCGATCCGGAAGGCTCGATTCTCTCGGGTGATACTCCCAGGCCGTTCAAGGTGGAAGGGATTGGAGAAGATTTCATACCCAAGACTTTCAACCGGCAGGTCGTCGACGACATGGTGCGGGTGAGCGACAAGGAGTCCTTCAACACGGCCCGGCGCCTGGCCCGCGAGGAAGGTTTGCTGGTGGGCGGCTCTTCCGGGACGGCCGTGGCCGCGGCTTTGAAGTATGCCCGGAGGCTCGCCGAACCGAAATATATCGTGGCGCTGCTTCCCGACACCGGCAGGAATTACCTGACCAAGATGTATTGCGACTCCTGGATGCGGCAATACGGTTTCTGGGAGGGGGCATCTGTTTCCGAAGCCAGGATGAAAGACATCCTTTCCCTAAAGAAGAGCTTCTCACACATCATCTTCGTCGGTCCGACCGATACCCTCGAAAAGGCGATATGGCTCATGCGTGAGAATGACATCTCGCAGATACCGGTAATCGACGTTGAAACCGTGGTGGGTAGTCTCAACGAGGTGTCCGTAATGAAGGCGCTCCGTGAGGGGGTGGATGTCAACAAGCAGGAAATCGCCGGCGTGATGGGGAAGCCGTTGCCATCCCTTGATGAGGATACCGACGTGACCGAAGCTTACGGGCTTTTTCTATCCGGGGTGCCCGCGGTGGTCGTCACATCCAAGAATGTACCTGAGGGAATCGTTACAAGGTGGGACCTCATCGAGAGTTGGGCAGTGGAGCGGGAGGGCTGCGGAAGTGCGGTTTGAGACCAGGGCCATTCACGAAGGACAGAAACCGGACCCCCTGACTGGATCGGTTATCGTGCCCGTATATCAGACGTCCACTTTCGAGCAGAACGCGATCGGGCTCCACAAGGGTTACGAGTATTCCAGGACAGGAAACCCCACCCGTGCGGCGCTCGAGGCGGCTGTCGCTTCGCTGGAGAGCGGGAAACACGGGCTGGCTTTCGCCTCCGGTCAGGCTGCGACGACCGCGGTGCTGAATCTCCTGAAGTCGGGTGACCATGTGGTCGCCGGCGACGACCTTTACGGCGGAACGTGGCGGCTTTTTGAGCGCGTGTATAAACACTGGGGCCTCGAGACGTCCTACGTAGATGTCGACGACCCAGCCGGTTTCGAAGAGGCGCTCCAAGAGAACACCCGGCTCATTTGGGTTGAAACTCCGACTAACCCACTTCTGAAGATCGTTGATATCAGGAAGCTGTCGGAGGTTGCTTCGCGAAGAAAGATACTCTTGGCCGTTGATAATACCTTTGCGAGCCCCTACTTTCAAAAGCCTCTGGAACTGGGCGCGGACATTGTCGTTCACAGCACGACCAAGTACCTGGGGGGGCACAGCGACATCGTCGGTGGGGCGGTAGTGACATCGCAAGAGCGGACCTACGAGGCCGTGAAGTACTATCAAAACGCTGCTGGAGCGGTTCCCGGCCCCTGGGACAGCTGGCTCGTGCTCAGGGGCATCAAGACGCTGGCGATCAGGATGAGGGAACATGAGAAGAACGCGCTGTTCCTGGCCGAGTTCTTGGAAACACACCCGAAGGTCTCAAGGGTTTACTACCCTGGCCTATCCAGCAGTAGGTACCATCTGTTGGCCAAGAGACAAATGGGCGGGTTCGGAGGAATGATAAGCATGGAATTGGTCGGCGGGTTTTCGGCTGTCGAGAGATTCGTCTCCAAACTGGAGCTTTTCACGCTCGCCGAGAGCCTTGGCGGGGTGGAGTCCCTCGTCTGCTATCCACCCAGGATGACGCACGCCACCATAGGTGCGAGAGAAAGAAAGAGGCGGGGCATTAGGGACAACCTCGTCCGGCTTTCCGTTGGAATCGAGAACAAACAGGACTTGCGCGAAGACCTGGGAAGGGCTCTAGATGGCATCTAGAAATCGCGGAAAGCTTCACGAAATCAACGGATTTCCTTCACGGCTTCTCCGCGTGGTTCCTTTATTCTCTTGATTGGGATGGTATAACGAACTGGAGGAATACAACGCTGTTGACCTCGAAAAGCGGGATTGGTATACTTCAGGTTACACCTATACCCCTGGTGGGGGTACATACAATTGGAGAATGGAGGTACTCGGAGTGAACATCCAAAAGGAAAAGACGCTTGTCAACTTCAAGAAGGCCCAGAGTCTGCTCACAACGATTATCGGTATGGTTGAGAAGGATGAATACTGCATCGACATCATGCAACAGAACCTGGCCGCCATCGGCCTTCTCAAGTCGGCGAACCAGATGCTGATGGAAGGTCACCTGAACGACTGCTTCAAGAAGGCCATATCAACGGGCAGCGAAAAGCGAAAGCGGGAGATGATCCAGGAAATCCTGCAGGTGACCAGGCTCTCGAACAAGTAGGCGTGATATGAAAGCAGGTGTGACATGAACAGAGTCCGGATTCTGGTAATCGTGTCGCTCTCACTGGCCGTTATCAGTGCGATTGCCTATGTCAGCGGGTGTGGCAGCAGTATGACAGATTCGAGTCCCTTGTCGGGGGAAAACGGCATTACTCAAACACAGCCCGGAGACGCCTCGACAACCGCGCCGTCGCCATCGACGCCGCCGGCCGCTTCGCCCTCTGAGGTGGCGTTAACCAATGGTGTCGTTAGTCTGGACGCCAACACCTTTGTCAGCGGCCAGGCGAGATTCTTCACGGTCCAGGTACCCGCCAGCTCAAGCCTTCCCGGGAAAGCCGTCAGTTTTTTCGTGGTGAAGGATGGTGCCGGCGTCTATCACGCTGCGGCGGACACGTGCCAGGTCTGCTATCAGGGAAAATTGGGCTTTCGCCAGGAAGGATCATCAATGGTCTGTAACAACTGCGGCCAGAGCTATCCACTTGAAAAGATAGCTACAGAGAAGGGTGGGTGCAATCCCATACCAATCAACCCGGATATCCAGGTAGTCGATGGAAAAGTAAATATTACCAGGCAAGAACTGGAGCAGGTGTCCCAGTTCTTTTAATACGGTGGGAGAACGGCTTGGAGAAGAAGCATGAAACCAGGGAGCGTGTCTACTACACCGACGGCATGTATTGTGCGGCATGTGAGCTCATAATCGAGAAGAAGCTCTTGGAGCTGGGCAACGTCCACTCTGTGGAGGCATCAATCCCCAAGTCGAGTGTCCTTGTCGAGTACGAGAACCAAGCGCCCAGCGTCAGCCAGTTGAACAAGCTCTTCAAGCCCGAGGGGTACTCCTTCACCCTGAGCCCGCCGGTAACAGAGAGCGGTTCCCGCTGGGAGGCCTTCGCGAAGGTCGCGGTCGCCGTCGTTATCGCGGTTGGATTGATCGTCCTGCTGCAGCAAGCCGGCCTGTCGAAGCTGGTCAACGTGGACTCGAAATCGGCGCTCCCCGCCTTCTTGATACTCGGCCTGGTCGCAGGCTTCTCCAGCTGCGCCGCCCTGGTCGGTGGGATAGTGCTGTCCATGTCCAAGCAGTGGAGCGAGATCTACTCGCCGGACGACCCGATGCAGAAGAGGCTGGAGCCCCACCTGATGTTCAACATCGGGAGGTTGATTTCTTTTGTGGGGCTTGGGGCCGTCCTGGCTCTGGTCGGAGGCAGCCTCCGGCTCACGCCAACGTTGTCCGCGATACTGGTGCTCGTCATATCGTTCGTCATGATTGCTCTCGGCCTCCAGATGCTCGGGGTTAAGTTCCTGAAGAGGTTCCAGTTCACGATGCCGAAGTCGATTACCCGGTACGTGGCCGACGAAACTCACTTCAAGGGAAGATACATGCCGTTCGCCATGGGTGCGCTTACGTTCTTCGTGCCGTGCGGGTTTGCCATAACGGCACAGAGCTTCGCGCTTCTCTCGGGCAAGCCGCTGCAGGGCAGCCTGATAATGCTAGCCTTCGCGCTCGGCACCCTGCCGATGCTCCTGATCATCGGTTTCTCGAGCGTGAAGTTCCTGGAGAAGCCACGGCTGGCAACCACATTCATAAAAGTAGCCGGGGTACTTGTACTCATCTTCGCCCTGTTCAACATCAATAACCAGCTCGTGGTTCTCAATGCGCCCAATCTGAGCGATGTCTCCAGCCCTTCCAGCGTGGCGCCCGGCAGCGCGAACAGCTCTTCTCAGCTCCCACCCATCGTAGACGGAAAACAGATCTTGAAGATGGAAGCAACAGCATCTGGCTACAACCCGAACAAACTTATGGCCAGGGCCGGCGTGCCCGTCAAATGGGAGATCAGAGACACGGGAACGTCAAGTTGCACGAATGCGATTATCTCCAAGGACCTTTTCTCCGGAGAGATACCGTTGACACCGGGAAAGACCAGTGTCAAGGAGTTTACCCCGGAGGATCCTGGCACGTACAGGTTCAGTTGTTGGATGGGTATGGTCACAGGTACGATCAATGTCGTCAATGAGGGCAAGCAGGACACCTCGAAAAAACTGGTAGTGACGGAACCGGAGGTCGAAAAGGCCCGGGACGAAAGCCGCCCGGACCAGCAGGATTCGGTAGAGGCCGCCTCTGGCCTGCCGGCGATCGTGGACGGCAAACAGGTGCTGAAGATGGAGGCATCTTCTTCAGGCTACAAGCCGGACGAGTTGAAGGTGCGGGTCGATGTCCCGGTGAGATGGGAGATCAGGGATACCGGCACGGGAGGATGCACGAACGCCATAAAGGCTGTCAGCCTGTTCCCGGGTGAGATCCAGTTGAAGCCGGGGAAGACGAGCATAAAGGATTTTACCCCGAACAAGCTGGGTCGTTTCAGGTTCAGTTGCTGGATGGGCATGGTCGAGGGCGTGATCGAGGTCGTAGATCCGAACAACCCCGACCAAACGAAGTTCGAATACGACGAGACGACCCTGCCAGAACCGGACGGGTGCCCCTGCTGCGGATGACGGCGTTGGCGGGGTCTTTTCAGGGAGGTGTACGATTTGACAGAAAGAGCAACAATGAAAATCGGTGGCATGCATTGTACGAGCTGCGCCAGGCTCATCGAGCTCTCCCTCGAGAAGGAAGACAGCGTAGAGTCGATAGTGGTCGATTATACTTCGAGTACTGCGACGGTCGAGTTTGACCCGGCACGGACCACAATCGGCTCTTTGAAAGAAGCAATCATAGATCTCGGATACCCGGCTTCCGATGAGAATCGGGAATAGTTCTGTAATTAATGACGGATCGAGGCCCGCAAGCGCAAGCTTCAGTTGTTATCGCTAGAAGGACAATGAGTAAACACCACCAGAATACTTGACTTTGAGGTTGGATACCCCCACCATAGGTATAGGTCCATACCCCGGGAGGTCGACATGGCAAGAGAGTTGAAGTTAAAGGTTGGCGGCATGCACTGCAACTCATGCGCCCGCTTGATCGAGGCTGCCCTCCTCGCCGCCGACGGCGTTCGCAAGGCGGAATTCGACTATGAAAGTGGGACGGGCACGGTCGTCGCCGACTTTTCGATGACAACCGGACAAACAATACTCGACCTGGTCTCCGCTGAAGGTTACGGGGCGGAGATTGTCGCGGAGACAGGTGACGAAGGGGCAGAACATCAAGGGCAACTCCTGGAAACGGTAGTGCCCGAAGGCGATCTGCGGGGGGTAGAGCCGGAAGCGTGCCTCGAGTCCCGAGGAACGGTAGCGGAGAACGACTCGGGCAATCCTGAAGTTCATCTCGAAGTCCACCCTGAAGAGTCGCGTGATGCCGAGGGAAGCGGGCCGGAGCTTTTAGGGGTTGCGAAAGGCGGCTCCACGAATCCGAGTGGAGAACAAAGGGCGGGCCTGTTGCTGTCCGGCATGCACTGTACGTCCTGCGCGTCCATCATAGAGCGCTCGCTCAACAAGACCCCCGGCGTAAAGCAGGCCTCCGTTAACTTCGCCGCTGAGAAGGCGTACGTGACATATGATGAGGGAGAAGTCGGCATTGACGGGCTCGTCGAAGCAGTGCGAAAAGCGGGCTTCAAGGCGGAGTCGGTCGATGAGCGCGACAGCGAGTACGAGGCCAACAAACGAACCAGAGAGCTCAAGGGTTACTGGAACATGTTCCTCTTCAGTCTCACCCTGAGCCTGCCGATGCTGTATTTCATGCTTCTGGACTTCGTCAAATGGCTGCCGGGAGCGAATTCTCTGCCCCCCTACTTCGGGATCCTGTCCCTGGTGCTGACTACGCCGGTCCAGTTTATTGCCGGCGCGGGTTTCTACAAGGGAGCGTGGTCAAGCCTCCGTATGAAGACCTTCAACATGGACAGCCTTATCGCCATCGGCACCTCCACCGCCTATTTCTACAGCCTCATCAACTATATATCCTTCGCCGTCTCGAACAAGTCACTTATCGGTCTCGAGGGGGCGAAAGTACCCGGCATGTACTTCGAGACCGCCGCGTTTCTCATCACGTTCGTGCTGCTCGGCAAATGGCTCGAGGCCCGCGCGAAGGGAAAGACCTCGGATGCCATAAAGAAACTCATGGGCCTTCAGTCTAAGACCGCCAGGGTGATAAGGGACGGCGAGACCGCGGATGTCCCCGTCGAGGAGGTCGCCCATGGTGACATCATCATCGTTAGGCCCGGAGAGAAGATACCCGTGGACGGCGTTATCAAAAAGGGCTCGTCAGCCGTCGACGAGTCCATGGTCACGGGGGAGAGCCTGCCGGTCGAGAAAAACGTCGGTGACACGGTGATAGGAGTCACCATCAATAAAACCGGCAGCTTCGAGTTCGAGGCCACCCGCGTGGGCTCGGAAACGATGCTCGCTCAGATCATCCGGTTGATAGAAGATGCCCAGGGGTCCAAGGCTCCCATACAGGGGTTTGCCGACAGGATTGCGAAGTATTTCGTGCCGGCGGTTCTCGGCATCGCTGTCCTGACTTTTCTCGTCTGGTTTCTGACGCTGAACGCCTCCCTCACGTACTCGCTGATGGCTTTCACGTCGGTTATCGTTATCGCATGCCCATGCGCCCTCGGGCTCGCTACGCCCACGGCGATCATGGTAGGTACGGGCAAGGGTGCGGAGTACGGAATACTTGTCAAGGGCGGCGAACCGCTTGAAGCCGCCGAGAAAATATCGGCAATAGTCTTCGATAAGACCGGCACGCTGACTGAAGGTGAACCCCAGGTCACGGACGTTCTGGCTTTCGACGGTTCCAACGACGTTGAAGTCCTGCATATATCAGCCTCACTCGAAAAATCCTCCGAACACCCTTTGGCTGAGGCGGTCTACAGCCACGTCGGCGGAGGATCGGTCCACCTGGACGACGTGCATGAGTTCAATGCGATTCCCGGGCACGGTGTCCAGGGAGTCATAAAGGGCAAGAAGTATCACTTCGGGAACCGGAAGCTGGCCACCGACATCGTCGGGCTGGAGCTGGACGGGGAGATTCAAGCAGTGTCCAGGCTGGAAGAGCAGGGAAAGACGGTCATGATCCTCGCGTCCGACGAGAAGGTCCTGGGAGCGATCGCTGTCGCGGACACGGTCAAGGAAACATCGCGTGAAGCGGTCTCCAAGCTGCGGGACATGGGTATCGACATATACATGATCACCGGTGACAACCGGCTTACCGCAAACGCGATTGCGAAAGAGCTGGGAATTGTCAACGTTCTGGCCGAAGTACTTCCACAGGACAAGGCTAGAGAGGTGAAGAAGCTCCAGGAGAGCGGTAACAAGGTCGCCATGGTCGGCGACGGGATAAACGACGCTCCGGCCCTGGCGCAGGCCGACCTCGGCATAGCGATGGGCTCTGGCACTGACGTCGCCATGGAGACCGGTGGCATAGTAATCATCAAGGATGACCTGCGCGACGTAGTCACGGCGAAGCAACTCTCGAGCGAGACGTTCGGGAAAGTCCGCCAGAACATGTTCTTCGCGCTCTTCTACAACATCATGGGGATCCCGATTGCGGCGAGGGTATTCGCCGGGTGGGGAATCGTCCTCATGCCCGAACTGGCCGGGATCGCGATGGTCTTGAGCTCTATATCGGTAGTGTCAAACTCGCTTCTTCTGCGACGGTTCCGCCCGGGAAAAAAGAATTGGGTGTCGAAGGTGGCACCGATAGTGATGATCATCGTCTTCGCGTTGCTTTTCATATGGTTTGCCAAGATAAGCTCGGGTATGGCGGAGGGCGGCAGCATGGGCAAGGCCGCATCGACTCAAGCCGTCAAACAGGTGGGAGCGTTGATCGAAGCAGGAGAGAGTAAGATCGATTTCGCAAAAGGCGTTCCGAGGCTCTTCCCGGGAGTGGAAGACGTAATTGGTAAGGAGCCGAAAGCCGAAGAGGGAACGCCCGGGCTCGGTTACAGCGGAATTGCTGTCGTGTCAGATGATGAGAAAATGACGAGAGAAATAGGCCTTTTCAACAAGCTCTCGAGCCTCGAGGGCGACGTTCATTGATCCACTTCTGTATCCTTCGAGATCCAGGGCGACATAGAGGAAGCCCAGCTCTTTCATGCCCTTCACGACCCGCTCGCGTACCCTTGCGTCGAGGAGCAGCGGGATGGACGAGGGTGGCACCTCGATGCGGGCTGTACGGTTGTCGGTGTACCGAACACGCATTTCGCGAATGCCCAGTTCGGCGAGGAGCTTCTCGCCCTCTTCTATCGCGTAAAGCTTGTCCGGAGTAATGCTACGGTTGTAGGGGATGCGTGATGCCAGGCATGGTCCTGCAGGAAGGTTCCACGTTTCGAGCCCCAGGTCGCGTGACAGCGCTCGGACATGCTCTTTGCCAATGCCTGCCTCCAGGAGGGGACTTCGCACCCCGAACTCGGTGGCGGCGCGCATTCCGGGACGATAGTCGCCCTCATCATCTTCCTGGGTGCCGTCTATCACGCAGGCGATTCGACGGCTTTCCGCTATCTCGGACAGGCGCCCGTACAGCTCCCGCTTGCACAGGTAGCAGCGCTCGGGGGAATTGGCCATAAACGCGTCATCGGAGAGCTCGTCTGTTTCTATTACGATGTGCTCGACGCCGAGGCGGCCGGCGAGCTCGCGCGCCCTGGCGACCACGTGCACAGGGTACAAGGGGGAGCAGGCGGTGACTGCGACGAGCATGTCTCCGAGCGTTTCCAGGCCAACCGCGAGGAGCAGCGTGCTGTCGACTCCGCCTGAGAAGGCCAGAAGAGCGCTTCCCATGCCATGCAGGATATCCCTGAGTCGTGCAAGGTCTCCGGCAGTTTCCACTTTCACCGGTTTCTATCTCCTGGTTGGCATACGGTTGATTCGTGGTCTTGACAAGGCACTGGTGGCCTAATAATATAATTCCTATCGTTTTGGTAGACTATTGGACATTAACTGAAGGTGATCTCGATTGCAAGACCTTTGATCAGTCGACGAGGACAGCAAGCAGTCGGTTGATCTACAGGTGAGCGGTTTCCAATACATACAGGAGGTTGATATGGGCAGGCTGTTTGAAGACATAACCGAGACCGTAGGGAATACGCCGATGGTTAGGCTTCGCAAGGTAACGGAGGGGGCCAAAGCGGAGGTATACGCAAAGCTGGAGTCGTTCAACCCGCTTTCCAGCGTTAAGGACCGAATCGGCGTCAGCATGATAGACGAGGCAGAGAAAGCCGGACTTATCACCCCGGAGACTACCATAATCGAGCCGACAAGCGGTAACACCGGGATCTCCCTGGCATTCGTCTGCGCCGCGCGGGGGTACAAGCTTGTCTTGACCATGCCGGACACGATGAGCGTAGAGCGCCGGAAGCTGCTTTCCATCTTCGGGGCCGAGCTGGTGTTGACCCCGGGGCCGAAGGGGATGAAAGGGGCGATAGCGGCGGCCGAGCAGCTTGCCGCCGAGACCCCGAACAGCTTCGTCCCGCAGCAGTTCGAGAACCTCGCCAACCCCGGGATACACAGGGAGACCACCGCGCTCGAGATATGGGACGACACCGATGGCGGTGTGGACATCCTCGTGAGCGGCATAGGCACCGGCGGTACCCTGACAGGGGTCGCCGGAGTTATTAAAGCGAGGAAACCGGAGTTTAAGGCGATAGCGGTCGAACCTGTAGAATCCCCCGTTCTTTCTGGCGGCGAGCCCGGCCCGCACAAGATCCAGGGGATAGGGGCCGGCTTCGTTCCCGACGTGTTAGAGACAGATCTGATAGACGAGATAGTCAAGGTTGAAGGGGAAGATGCGGGCGCGATGGCAAGGGAGCTCGCGAAGCAGGAGGGCATCCTCGCGGGAATATCCTCCGGGGCGGCGGCGTGGGCTGCTGTCCAGGTTGCCAGGAGGCCCGAGAGCGAGGGGATGCTGATAGTGGTCGTACTACCCGATACCGGTGAGAGGTATCTCTCTACGTGGCTTTTTGAGACGCCCGATGAATACCGCACCACCGGGTAAGCGAAGAGGACAAGGTGGAAGGAAAGACATGAGCGCTGAAAAGATCTTCGCCCCGGTCTCTGAAAAGGACGTATCAAGGGCGATCGTCTCGGAGTTCGCCGCAACGTTCGAGGAGTTCGTCGAGAGCGATGTGGTAATCGTCGGTGCGGGGCCGAGCGGTCTCACCGCCGGCCGCGTCTTGGCCGAAGCAGGCCGCAGGGTGGTCATCATCGAGCGTAATAACTACCTGGGCGGGGGCTTCTGGATCGGTGGTTACCTGATGAACAAGATCACCGCTAGAGCTCCGTCACAGCACGAGCTCTCCGAACTCGGGATCCCGTTTAAGGAAGCGAGCCCCGGACTTTTCGTCACCGACGGGCCGCACGCCTGCTCCAAACTGATAGCGGCGGCTTGTGATGCAGGAGCCAAGACGCTCAACATGACCGTCTTCGAAGACCTGGTGATCCGCGAGGAAAACCGGGTCAGCGGGGTGGTTGTCAACTGGACCCCGGTGCAGTCACTCCCCAGGCAGATAACCTGTGTCGACCCCATTGCGCTTGAGGCGAACGTCGTCGTCGATGCTACGGGCCACGACGCCATGGTTCTCGCAAAGCTTGCTGAACGAGGCGTGGTAGAAATGCCGGGTCACGACGCCATGTGGGTCGAGCAGTCCGAGGACCTCATCCTGGAACACACCTGCGAGATATGGCCTGGCCTGATAATAACCGGAATGGCCGTAAGCACCGCGTTTGGCCTGCCCAGGATGGGACCGACTTTCGGGGGCATGCTCCTGTCGGGTCGGCGCGCTGCGGAGCTCATCCTGGCCGCTGGATAGGAGCGGTATGGCTGACGCAACCATGCTCAAGGGAGTCGAGGTCGAAGGCATCCGGAAGGGCCTCAGAAACCGCCGCGGCGATGTAGTCGCCGTTGAAGTGCCCCTCACGGTCGTGCTTAACGAGTCGGAGGTGGCCACCCTGCTCTGCAGTCCCTGCGACCTCGAGGCGCTCGCACTCGGATACCTGCTGTCGGAAGGTATCCTCTCCAGGGAGTCTGAGATCCTTGGCATTCAGCACAACCTCAGGAGCAGTGTAGTGAGAATTCAGGTGCCCGAGCGATTTATCCTTCTGGACGGGTACCAGGGCGGGCGCCTGGTTGGCTCGGGCTGCGCTGATGCGCTCCCGCTGTACAGGTCTGTAGACGGCCTTGGCTTGAGCAAGGTTAGCTCGGAATACAGGGTAACCTCCAACCACGTGATCGAGATTATGCGGGAGCTTCAGAAAGCTGGAACGACCTTCAAGAAGAGCGGTGGGACCCACTCCTGCGCTATCCGCACCGCCGAAGCAATCACTTTTCATGCCGAGGACATCGGCAGGCACAACGCCCTGGACAAGATCGTGGGCAGGTGCTTTCTAGAAGGTGTCAGCACCGGTGACTGCGTTATCCTGACTACCGGCAGGATCTCATCCGAGATAGTTTTCAAGGTGGGAAAGCTCGGCGTGCCAATCCTGGTCTCGCGCTCGGCCCCCACCTCTCTGGCCCTGGAAGTTGCCGAGAAGGTTGGGATCACCATCGTGGGCTTCGCCAGGGGCTCGAAAATGAACATCTACTGCCACGGATGGAGGCTGGTGTAGATTGTACGCGAACCAGGCATCTTGTGAAATGCACATCTTCGACAGCTCGGGGTCTCCGGCTGTAAACATCGAAGCGCTGGCTGACTATGGCCGTGAACTGCTCGGCGGTACCGAGGTCCTCTGCCAAGGGGATTTCATCGGTTACTGCCTGGGGAAATGCGAGCCGCCGGATGTAGATCAGGTTGAGAACGAGCTGGCTGAAATGCTTGCCGGCGCGCGAGTCACCGAACCGACCGCGAGAACCAGAACCAGTAAACAACCGCAGCCGGTCGCCGACTACGAACGACGAATGCTTAGAAGAGAGCCACCGAGACCGGTCGGGGTCTTGTACGACGGGTTCGAGCTGTGTCTCACCTACAATGGGCTTCTATCTCGCGCCGGCGTCGATGCAGACGCCCTGGTGTTGGTGATAACAAACCAGCTGTTCGGCACGTTCGAAGAAGACGACTCCCGGTATCACGCCAGGGTCATCATCTTCGGTAGTCCCTGCATCGTATCGACCACCGGCCTTGTTGAAGCCCCCGCCAAGCCGAGGTCACAGTACATCGGCAGGCAGTTGGGGTTCGGCCAGTCTCCCGCGATGGGCGATGCCTCGGGGAGGTGGCTCTTACCAAACGACCCCCGCACCACGGAGGTGCTCAAGGGTTACCTGGCGCAGGCGATCTTCTACTACGTGACCGGGGAACCTTTCTGCGAGGAAAGAGGGTGCAGGTTGTTCAACGCCCACTGGCAGGAGGACCTCCTGTTATCCCAACTGGGCTCCGAGAGGGAGTTCTGTGAATACCACCGGATAGTCGCTCATACGTTCAAGGGAGTGGGCAATGTGTAGAGGCATCTACCTGGACCACGCCGCCACGACACCCGTGAGGCGTGAGGTACAGGAAGCCCTGGACGAGGTGCTCTCGAGTACGTTCGGGAACGCTTCCAGCATACATACGTTCGGGCAGGACGCAAAGCGGGTCCTGGAGGAGTCAAGGGAGAGGGTGGCGACCTGTATCGGCGCGGAACCGGAAGAGATCATCTTCACCAGCGGGGGGACCGAGAGCGACAACCTGGCAATCAGGGGGACGGCCTATGCGCTCAAGGAGAAGGGCAACCACATTATCACCACCGCTGTAGAGCACCCGGCCGTCCTCAACTGCTGCGAGGCGCTCGAAGAGGAAGGGTTCGAGGTCACCTACCTCCCGGTGGACATGGAATGCCTCGTCCATCCCGAATGGGTAATGGAGGCCATCAGGCCGGAGACCATCCTCATCACGGTGATGTTCGCGAACAACGAGACCGGGTCGATACAGCCGATCGCCGAAATCGGCGGGATCGCCCGGCGGAAGGGCGTGGTATTCCACACCGATGCGGTCCAGGCTGTCGGCAAGGTGCCAGTCAACGTTGATGAGCTGGGAGTTGACCTCATGTCCATGTCCGCTCACAAGATATACGGACCGAAGGGCATCGGAGGGCTGTATGTGAGAAAGGGGACGATGCTCCACCCGCTCGTTTACGGTGGTCATCACGAAAGGAACCTCCGGCCCGGAACAGAGAACGTTCCCGGCGATGCGGCATTCGCCAGGGCTATCGAACTTGCAACCGAGGAGCTTCCTTCCTCCCGGAAGCACCTCGAACTGCTGAAGGAGAGGCTGACAGGTGGAATCCAGGAGCGCATCGAACACGTTCAGCGCAACGGAGCCCTGGACGATTGCCTTCCCAACATCCTCAACATGAGCTTCGCCGGGGTGGACGGCGAGGCGATGCTGCTGAACCTGGACCTGATGGGGGTAGCCGTCTCCACCGGGTCCGCGTGCTCGTCGGGGGCGACCGAACCATCACACGTCCTGTTGGCCATGGGCGTCGAGCCGCTGCTGGCGCAGGCGAGCCTACGCTTCTCGCTTGGCCGCGACAATACGGAAGAGCAGGTGGAAAGGGTCCTGGAGGTCCTTCCTGAGATAGTGAGTCGTTTGCGTGACCTCGGAGACGCGCGTGCGATGAGGTAATGAAGGAGACGGCCGGTGTCTATAAAGAAGAATCGGATAATAAGCCTTGTTAACGAGGCTACTGGATTACTGAAAGAAGACATCCGAGTTATCAAGGAGCGTGATCCTGCGGCTAAGGGCGTACTCGAGATAGCACTCTCTTACCCGGGGTTGCACGCGATATGGATGCATAGGTTGGCGCACTACCTTGATGCAAAAGGTGTTCCACTGCTTCCGAGGCTCATCTCGATGTTCACCCGCGCTGTCACGGGCATCGAGGTTCACCAGGGTGCGAAACTGGGGCGCGGCCTGTTCATCGACCATGGAATGGGTGTGGTCATCGGCGAGACCGCCGAGGTAGGTGAGAACGTGACCATGTATCAGGGCGTGACACTCGGAGGCACCGGCAAGGAGAAAGGCAAGCGTCATCCTACCATTGGGAACAACGTCGTAATTGCTGCCGGCGCGAGTGTCCTGGGGCCTATCACGGTCGGCGACAACTCCAAGGTAGGCGCGGGCGCGGTGGTCCTCAAGGATGTACCCGCAAACTGCACCGTGGTGGGGGTTCCCGGGCGGCTCACAATCTGCTCCGGGGAGACACTCTCCCGGATAAACCTCCACCACGGGGACCTACCCGACCCACTGATGGAGGTGTTCGAAGATATTGACCGCAGGCTGGAGAAGGTCGAGCGAGCGGTTGGAAATACCAGACAGCTCGAACCGCCAGCGTCCGAGATGGAAAGGTAGCGGTGTCTTCTTGGTTCATCGAGTGGTCGTGGCGATGTCGGGCGGTGTCGATTCCTCGGTAGCTGCGGCAGTATTGAAGGAGGCTGGCAGCGAGGTAGTCGGGATCGGCCTCAAGCTCGTTGATTCGAATAAAACAACCGGGGCGGCGAACTCCTGTTGCGGTATCGATGCCATGGGGGACGCAAGGCGCGTGGCGGAGAAACTGGATATTCCTTTCTACGTCCTCGATTTCAAGGACGTGTTCCGGACCACCGTCATCGAGTATTTCATCTCCTCGTATCTGAACGGTGAAACGCCCAATCCGTGCATCCCCTGCAATGAAGTGATCAAGTTCGAGGAGCTGCTCCGCGTGGCAAAGGGGATTAGGGCAGAGTACCTGGCGACCGGCCACTACGCCCGGGTATCACGGGAAGGGACCGGGAGGTATCTGCTACGGAAGGGTACCGATGACTCGAAGGACCAGTCGTACTTCCTCTATTCGCTGTCGCAGGAGCAGCTCAGCCAGACGCTGTTTCCGGTAGGGGAGATGAGCAAGAGAGAAACGCGTGAACTGGCGGCTCGGCTCGGCCTCAGAGTCCACGATAAGCCCGAAAGCCAGGATATCTGTTTCGTCGAAGATGGCGATTACTCTTCATATATAAGCAAGCATGCTGGTTCGAGGATCAGGCCCGGTCCCATACTCGACGAGTCAGGGGCTGTGATAGGCAGCCACAGGGGACTTTCGCACTACACCATAGGTCAGCGCCGTGGCCTGGGCGTTTCTTCCTCGGAGCCGATGTACGTAGTGGACATAGACGCACACGCGAACTCCATAACAGTGGCGGCCGCGGGAAGACTCCGACGGCAGAAGCGCATATTGCTGGAAAGGATGAACTACGTCGCGGTCGCAAAGCCCGAGGAGCCAATCGGGGCCCTAGCCAGGACGAGGTACAGAAAACCCGAGGTGAACGCGACATTGTCACCCCTCGACGGCGATCGGGCCTTCGTGGAGTTCCACTCTCCGCGGGAACCCACGGCTCCCGGTCAATCAGTGGTGCTTTACAACGGGGATGCGGTAATCGGCGGCGGAGTGGTCAGGAGGACGACTGATGACCAATGATGATGTGGTATCCGGTCGTTACTCCAGGCAGGTGCTCTTCGAGCCAATCGGTAGAGAAGGCCAGAAGAAGCTGGGCGGCTCCTTGGTCGTTATCATCGGGTGCGGCGCGCTTGGAACAGTGATTGCGGACAGGCTGGTCAGGGCCGGCGTCGGCACCATCAGGATCGTCGACAGGGATTTCGTCGAGCTTGACAACCTGCAGAGACAGGCGCTGTTTACAGAAGAGCACGCGAGCCTGCGCCTGCCGAAGGCGGTCGCGGCCGGGTCGGTCCTGAAGACCGTGAACAGCGAGATAGCCATCGAACCTGTAGTATGCGATATAACTCCGGGGAACGTCGAACGGGTCTTGGCCGGTTGTGACATCGTAATGGACGCCACCGATAACCTGGAGACCCGCTTCCTTATAAACGACACATGCCTCAAGGAGGGCATTCCCTGGATACACGGAGCGGCTGTCGGCTCGTGCGGACAGGAGATGCCGATTATCCCCGGGGTGACGGCCTGTTACCGTTGCCTGGTACCTGAGCCGCTGGCTGAGCCCTTACAGGGCTGCGATGTCCTGGGAGTGATGAATACCGTGACCGGTATCATCGCCGACATACAGAGCACCCATGCTATCCAGATGCTGACTGGTAGCCACGTGCCGGACAGTACCCTCACCTTTGTGGATGTATGGGAGAACGAGTTCGAGAGGTTCGTGGTCGACCGCGTCACCGACTGCCCCGCGTGTGTCAGTGGCGAGTACTCCTTCTTGAAAAAGGAGACGGTTTCCTGGTCTACATCACTATGCGGGAGAAACGCCGTACAGATATCTCCCGCGCATGAGATGGCGCTCGACTTCGAAGGGCTCACCGCATCACTTGCCAGGCTGGGTCGTGTGGATAACAACGGGTATTTACTCGTCTTCTCCATCGATGGCTACGAGATGACAGTCTTCCCCGACGGCCGGGCCATCATAAAGGGGACCGACGATACAAAGATCGCGAGGACGCTGTATTCCCGCTATATCGGGTCTTAGTGCCTCGTTCCATAAATACGCTGGCATTCGAGCGCCGCTGCATCCACTCCGGCTGCGTTCCGCTCCCTCGGCGTACTACAGGAGTACGCCTCGGTCGCGCGCCTTGCCGGAGCGGCGCTTCGAC
>Ga0180015_1000067_pt1 | contig 27806 bp, 23 predicted proteins | sample KR13_S2_MetaG_FD_116508 | JGI IMG/M metagenome (GOLD analysis project Ga0180015, IMG submission 116508) | Groundwater microbial communities from the Olkiluoto Island deep subsurface site, Finland - KR13_S2_MetaG | ecosystem: Environmental > Aquatic > Deep subsurface > Groundwater | place...
CTATTCGCGCAGCGACGTACGCCCGGGGCCTGGACCCGTCCGATGGAACGATCGAGGATTACATAAGCCGGCTCCGGCTGGAAGCATCTTTCAAGGAGCGCCGTGACGCGCCCGAAGAGGGGGAGCGCCGGGCAACAGGGCCGGCGGTGACGGCCCAACGGGAGACGGGCGGTGAAACCGCCGGTATCCGAGGCGGGAAAGCCGGTCGCTCGCGCCCGCCGGTGAAGCCCTGGACACAAAGGAAGAAGCCCGACCTCACCGGCTGGATAGAAGGCCTGGTGAACACCGGTTTCCTCAAGTGGTGGTACTTCGTCGGCACGTTCATCCTGCTCGCCGGCCTGGTCGGGTTGGTCACCTGGCAATGGGGGACGATCGGTAAGTACTTCGTCTTCTTCACGGTCCTGGCCTCCAACGTCGGTCTTTACCTGCTGGGCCACTACCTCGCAAAGAGGGTTCGTCTGGGCTCTTCCATAATCATGGTGATAGCATCCTTGCTGGTCCCGTTGAACATCTACCTGTTCAACTACTACGCCATCAGCGGCACGGTCTTCAATCCCAACATGCTTGGCATAGCGGGGTCCATTATCGCCGCCGCCGTCTATGGCCTCAACTTCTACCGCTCGAGGGACCAGGCGCTCCTGGCGTTTACCGCCATGACCCCGTTGTCCCTGCTCTACTTCGTACTACAGAGCTCAGGGGTGAGTGTGCATTTCTACGGGCTGTGGTTCGTGGGGATGGCGGTCTGCTACTTCGCGAGCGGCTACATGCTGCGGCGCGGCGGGCTGTCCTCTTACGCCAGGACCATGTACGCGGTCGCCAACGCTACGATTGTGCTTGCCCTGCTGACCACGCTGTTGGATTTCAGCTACTTCATGGACGAAGGCTTCAGGACCTCGGGGCTCCTTATCGGCTCGGCCGCCGCCGCCCTGTTGATCGGCTCATTCACTTACGAGGACAAGGTTCTCGCCTACATCTCGTCGGGGATGATACTCGTTTCCACCTACTTCCTGGCGCATACACCGGGAGCCAACTGGTACATGGCGGCGCCGGGCCTGACACTGGCGGCCGGAGCGCTGCTGCTCATCGGATACGTGGATTCCGTGCTCATCGGGGAGCATGACTCCAGGCCGTTCACCAACGCCGGCGTTGCAGCGATGCTGGGTATTCTCGCGACGCTTGCCATGAAGGACCTCTTATGGAAGCTGCCTCAAGTTTGGGAGACGGCAACCACCGCCGAGATGTGGGCATCGTTCATCTCGGGGTTGGTGATCGCCCTGCTGCTGTGGGCGGAGGCGCTGTTGGAGAAGAAGAGGTACCTCGGGTATGTGGCGTCGTCGGCGGTGGTCTACGCTTCGCTGATCTTCCTGGGCTTCCGGGTGGACGGCCCACCGTTGTGGTGCCTGGTCGAGGCGACGCTGGTCGCTGGCTCGCTCCTGCTCCTGGGGCTGGTGCTCGAGCGGACATCAGGCAGGGAATGGGCCCTGACCGCGTACGTTCCCGCCTTCACTGTGGCCGGCGTAAGCACCGCGGCGGCATCGGTATTCTACCTGCCGGTGATATCGAAGGACATCATCCCCGGCCTGACACTGTACGGCCATGCCTATCTCTCGCTTGGCGTAACCGCCCTGGCGACAACCATTTATCTGCTGGTCGCGGCCCTGCGCTCCAGGAGACCTCACTGGCTCTATGCCGCCTGCGCCACCGCGACCATTGCTTTCGCGGTCCAGGCCCACGGGGCATCCGCCTGGAACTGGGTAACGGAGCTCTCCGGTGGAGGCGTCAACTACGGGATGCTTTTCGTTCCCCTGGCGGTACTGTTCGCGGTCGCGGGCCACCTGCTTGAGCGTGCCGGATACGATGACCTCTCGCTGCCGCTTTTTATCGCCTTCTTCGGGGTTTCCGCGCTCTCTTTCGCGTCGCAGTTTTACTACCTCTCACTGGGCGCGACCGCCGCGGTCGCGATTACATTCGGGGCGTTCCTGGCTGTGTTCGCCGCCGAGACCGCTCTCTGGAACCGGGGTGAGTTCCTCTACCCCGCCATCCTCTCCGCGTTCATGTCGGGAACGGTGGTGATAGACATGGTCCTCCCCGGGAAGGGGCTGGAGGTGAACAACCCCCTGTTCCTGATCCCGATCGCAGCTCTCCTGCTGATTGGAGGCACGGTTCTCGCGATGTCGCGGGAAAGGGACGAGTTCGCGATCCCGATGCTGGTGTCGGGCGCGGTATTCATGGTGGCGGGGTTGATATGCCAGGCGGCGTTCGTCGTCTGGGGGCTGGGTTACAGTGTGTATCTCTACCTGTTTGCCGTGTCGGCCATCTGCGCGGTCTCGGCCGGCCTGGCCGGCCGGTATCAAGCGGAGGGGTGGAAGGAACTACTACCCGAACTGCTGGCCTACACTTCACTGGGCCACCTGGCGCTCGCGATTGGATACGTCTCGTACGCATACAGCGGCGGCCTGACAGTAGCCGCCGTTTCCCTGGCCGGCCTGGGCTCGGCCCTGGCCGCCGGCTCGGCCCTGGCCGACCGCCTGCCGGAGTGGTTGGAGCGCCCAATGCAATACGGGGCGCCGGTGATAGGCTTCACCGCGGTGGCCTGCTCGCTGATCAACCCGGTCTGGGGGGGTTACTACGCCAACGTGATATGCGTTGCCGTCCTGGCCCTGTCGTTCATCACGTTCGATCTCCAGTCGTGGGACCGCCTCTACTATCGAATAGCGCTGGGCGTATATGCGGCGATATCGGCATGTTCGTTCATGTGCTTCGCGGGCGCCACCAGGCTTCCTGTCCCTGACGGGGCCCTCGCATGGCAGTGCGGTTCCCTGGCGGTAATGGCCGTCCTCGCCTTCGTCGGCTCCGAGTACTTCGAGGACGTGGTCCAGGGCGCGGCGGGATACATCTTCGCGGTGCTGGCCTGGCTCGGCCTGGGGGCGCTGTTGAACGTGTCGTCCACCTACATGGCGTACTGGCTCGTCGCGCCCGCGGTCGTTATCTCCGTGACGTCCTTTATCCACTACACGCGCAACCACGACCGGTTCGCGGCCGTCGGCTGGGTGTTCGGTATCCCCCTGTTCGTGGCTTCCATCGCGCAACCGGTAGCGCTGGGCCTGCACTTCCAGGCGATAGTGAGCATGAGCGCGGCGCTGGCGGTAGGGGCCGCCTCAGTATTCGTCTATGGCGAGGAGCAACTGGCCTACCTGCCGCTCACCATGTCCGTAGTGGAGACCGTCTACATACTTGCGGTGATAAGGCCCCCCGTAGAACTCTCACTGGCCGGACTGCTCTTGATGGGGCCCGCCGTGGTCTACCTGGCGATTGGCTGGTTGCTGGTCGGGGCAAGAGAGCGCGTCTCGGAAATATTCCTGCAGTTCTGCGTGGGCATGACCGCCCTGGGCACGGGTTGCGTTCTGGTCGGCCTGAGTATGAACGGCGACGGCGACATCTTCACCATCGCGACCCTGTTCACGGCCGGGTCCATCTACGCCTGCGTAGGAATAATCAAGGACTACCGCTCCATGGGCCACGTATCCTTCGCCCACTTCTTCGCCGGATACATACTGATCATGAGAAACGGTAATATCTCGAGCCCGCATCTCTACTTCCTGCCAATGGGAATATACCTGATCGCGCTGGGATACTACTGTGAGAGCCGTGGTTACAGCAGGCGGGCGGTGCGCCTCCTGCACCTGGTGGGCTTCACCACACTGGCGCTATCCTCGCTCATCCCATCTATCGGGGAACTGGGTGGGTTTCACGCCACGGTCCTTCTTGCCGAGAGCGTTGCCGCGCTGGTGGTCGGCGTCTGGCAGCGTCGCAGGGTGTTCCTGGGCGCCGGTCTCACCTTCATTGTGATAGACGGCCTGGTGCGGCTCTGGTCCCCGGTCACCAGCCTGCACTGGTCGATCTACGCGATGCTGGTTGGTTCCCTGGTTATCATCACGGGCATACTGCTCGAGACCAACAGGGACCTTCTGCTGGAGAAAGGCGCGGCGTTGATACAGGAACTCAAGGGGTTGAAATAGCTCCGCCTGCGAGAGAACAGAAGTATCATCGAGGTCAAACTCAGGATAAGAAGCGCGCAGCCGGATTGCCTCATCGTGATAAGCACGGAAGCCGCGAACACGCTCGCGGCCAGGCTCGAACCCACCGGCCTGTTGAGATGATTACGGCGCGATATGCTGACCGGTCTCAATCGTACCTGGTGGGAACGGTGGACAGTATCCTGTTCATCCCGTAAAGCCGCCAGTAGCGGGTCAGGGACAGAGCGGTGGATAGCCGGGTCTTCACCTCGAGGTCCAGGCTCAATAGAGCACCGGCAAGTCCCACTTCCCCGGCGTGGAACCTCTTCCACAGGGAGTAAGGGGCGGTGAGGGTGACATCGGGGGAGGAAAGCTCGCCAAGCCGGACGTCCACGCATCGCCCCTGCTGGAATTCTGACCAGAAGGCGATGTCTTCTCCGCCGGCACCGGCGGGCACATCGGTTATGTGATGCTGGAAGGTGGCGGTCAGGGTCCCCCGCGCCGCCTTGACGAACACCTCACTGCCGTCCAGGGCTTCCCGCGCCTCGTTCAGCCATTCCTGAGAGAGATACAGGGCCATGGAGTCATTATGCCAGCATGAGGGGCCTGTTACAAAGGCAAGCGGCGGCTTGGGGAGCGTCAACGGAGGGTGGCGTTATCCAGTTTATGCGCCTTCGTCAGAAGGAACCTGACCAGCCCGGGTGAGAGCCGGTGCAGCGCCGCCAGGAGCTTCCCTGTAACGGTCGTCACCACGAGAGGTTGTTGCTTCTTCACCGCGCGGACTATCAAATCGCCGGTCCTGTCCGCGGACATCGTAATAGGGGATTTCATGAGGATCGAGACGGAACGGTTCACCTTGTCGGACGAGTAGCCGCGCAGTTTCATGTGTTCCGCTATCGGGGTCCTGATGATGCCCGGGCAGAAAGCGGTCACGTGGACGTTATGCTCTCTGACCTGCTGGTAGAGCGCCTCGGAAAGACCCACCAGGCCGAACTTGGTGGTGCAGTAAGCGAGGAGCAGGCCGTGGCTTACCAGCCCGCCCAGGGACGCCACGTTCAGTATATAGCCGTTCTCCCGCTCGAGCATGCCCGGCAGAAGCGCGCTGATCGTGTTGATCGGCCCCCAGAGGTTGACCCCTATGACCCACTCCCAGTCCTCAACAGTGGTGTCCACCATCTCGCCCACCACCGCTACGCACGCGACATTCACCAGGACGTCCACTCCGCCGAGATCACTTTCGAGGTCCAATGCCATCTCGCGCCATAGACTGTTACCGGAAGAAGCGAAACGCAGGAATACGTTATTATGTTAACCAATCGAGAACAGTTTCCCGCAGGATTCGCAAACGCAAGAGGTGAGAGTATTGAACGTGAACCAACTGCTCTGTTATTACACACTTAGAATGGCCCTGGGCCCCGTGTTAGGCACGATCATGCGGATCAGGGCCGAGGGCACCGAAAACGTGCCGGCCGAAGGCGCCGCCCTTCTTGTGGGTAACCACCGCAACCCTTTCCTCGATCCCCTGTCTATCTCCTACGCGGTGGAGAGGCCTATTGTCTGGGGAGCCGCTTCGTTCATATTCAAGATACCGGTGATGCGGGCTTTCGCCGGGTCCGTGGGAACAAAGCCCATTGACGTGTTCGGGGGAAAGCAGGGCAGGAAGGACCTGGACAACCTGACCGGGTCCCTCGAGGACGGGGACCTGGTGGGGATATTCCCGGAAGGTGTCCACACTATGGCGAAGCCCCACAGCGTTTCCAAGATACAGACGTTCCGTACGGGGTTCGCAAGGGTGGCCCTCAACGCCAGGGTGCCGCTGATCCCGTTTGCGGTAATCGGCCTGGGCGAGAGGAATCTCCCCAGGGTCCCTCCCAAACTGGTGAAGATATTCTTTGACCACCCCCAGTTCCAGGAAGGAGTTCAGTGGATATACTACCGGCGGATCAGGGTCCGAATAGGGTGCCCGATCGACCTCTCCGGGTACTACGACCAGGAGATAGACCGGGCGGTTATCAGCCAGATAAGCGGCAAGATCAGGCGCGTGGTGATAAAGCTTTACAACGGGGAAGAAGACGAGCGTTTCCTGATCGGTGAGAAGCCCTTCGATATCGCCAACGACCGGGTTTGACCGCAGGCCGCGCGTAGACTCTAATCGCCTGTGGAGAGGACGTTATAGGATCCCCGCTACTGCTCCCGGGTTCTTTTCTCTTCGTACAACTCGACTACCCGCAGGATTCTCCGCTTCTCTCTGCGTGACCTTATCCTTCGTTTTACAAACCTGAATCCCAGGTAGACTCCGGCGGCAACCGGGGCGGCAACCGGGGCGGCCGACTTCGCCTTCTCAATGAGCTCCTTCATTTGCCGCTGTTGTTCCTCCGCCTCCGCCCTGGCAAGCTCCTGGAGCTCCTCCGCTTCGGTCTTGATCTCCTTTCCGGTCTGTTTCATTTGCTCAGTAATGTCCCCCGTCGCACTGGACAGCTCCTTCGCGGAGGAATGGGCCAGGCCGGCCCCAATGGCGATAATCACGCCGCCGATCAAGAGGAAACCTCCGACAACGATGAGGGAGGACAGCCACAGTCTGTCCACTGATATGTTCACAAGCAGTATGATGACCGCCAGTATATAGACGGAAGCTACCGCCGCGATCATCAGGCCAAAGAACGAGACGCCCACGCCTATGCCAAGGCGGGTGCCCTCTTTCCTGGCCTTCTTCTTCATCTCCTCACCATCGGGACCGCTCAACCTGGCGAACTGCTCCCGCATCTTCTTGCCGAGCTGAGTAAGCCGATCCAGGCGCCGCTTGATCTCCGGTACGTTACTCATCTGTATACCCTCCTTCGACTCGCATATCCACTAATGATACCCGTATCTCAATAGTCGTATATTACCACCAATTGAACCGGGTTCGTCTTCCTGGCGTTGAATCCAGTCTGCCCTGGAGCGCCTTACTGATGTTTGCTTGAGAGCCCGAGCTGGAAGATGGTTGACCGCATTGCCGTGTACAATGAGGCGGTCATCAATAGGCGAGACGCGAGTATGAGCATGAGAAACCTGAGGAAATACGGAAGCCCGCCTTTCAGCGTAGCGGTCATTCACGGCGGCCCCGGCGCGCCCGGGGAGATGGCGCCTGTGGCCAGGGAACTCTCCTCCACCTGCGGCGTGCTGGAGCCGCTCCAAACGGCGGCATCACTTGATGGGCAGGTACGGGAGTTGCGTGACGTCCTGGAAGAGAAAGGGGACTCCCCCGTCACGTTGATCGGCTGGTCGTGGGGGGCATGGCTCAGCATTATTCTTACCGCCGGATATCCCGCGCTGGTGAAGAGACTCATACTCATAGGCAGTGGACCACTCGAGGCGAAGTACGCGGGAAGGATCACGGAAACCCGGCTGGCCCGCCTTGGTAAGGAGGAAAGGGCGGAGGTCCTCACCTTGATGGAGGCCCTGGGTGACACCGCTGGTGGTGGGAGCACGGAGATGTCCCGGCTTGGAGAGCTGATTTCGAGAGCTGACTCGTACGACCCGCTGCCTTATGAAAACAAGATGCTTCAATGTCAGCCCGATGTATTTCAAGGTGTGTGGAGACAGGCCGCGGAGCTGAGAAACAGCGGGGGGCTACTGGAGCTCGGGAAGAAGATCGAATGTCCCGTAGTCGCGATTCACGGTGAGTACGATCCTCATCCTTTCGAGGGAGTCGAGGTCCCGCTTTCGCACGTGTTGAGTGATTTCAGGTTTATCCTGCTGGAGAAATGTGGCCATCAGCCATGGATTGAAAGAGCCGCGAGAGACGAGTTCTACCGCCTCCTCCGTGATGAGTTACCCTGAGACTATCCAGACGATTATTAACATAGCGATTGTCAGCGAGTAACTGATCACCCAGTAGACCCTTGGCGCCAGGGGCCTGGAGTCCAGGAGTTCCTCGTAGATTGCCTCAACATCGGCGGCAATCGCCCCCACCTGCCGGTTCATCGCTGACACCTCGCGCGAGACATCGCATTCACCGCCGGGGGAAACCGGGCGAAGGGCCCTGACACGTTCGGCCAGGCTCTCGGCCTCCTTCTTCCGTTTCCTTACCGGTACGAACATGAACCGCGAGAGTTGATACCAGAACGGCGACCAGAAGCCGAACTTGGTGGCGTGGTTCTTGCTGTAGAGGAGTGATGCCTTGATCGTCCCGGCTACCACCACCGGGCTGTAGATGGTCTCCAGGGCGTGCCTGTCGGCGGCGATGAACAGGGCCCGGGGGGAAACCTGAAAGGATGTCCAGGCGCAGAATAACCGGAGAGAGACCCACAGTGCGCAGAGTATCATCACAAATGGCAGCGGAGAGACCTGTGTGCTCCCCACGGTCGCTTTCGTCGCAAACAACGCGATGGCGAAGTACATCAGGACGAAGACGGTTGCCAGCCGCCCGAACCCCTCCATCTTTGACGCGAGGCGTCTTGCCTTCAGCTCGCCTGTTTCCCGGTGAAACAGTTCGTGGAGGAGAGCCACAAGCAACTCCTCTTCTTCCAGACCGTCAACCAGCGCCAGTGGGGCCGCGAACCAGGAGCCGATCCCGGGTAGCTCTCCCGAAAAGAAGTTGAACTCGGCCCCCTTGAACAGCACCAGGATGTCGAACGAGGATCCGGTGGCGAGCCGGGCATTGGCGTTGGCGCAGGCCAGCTTGTCCCAGTTTTCGTTTGTCTCCGGTGCGAGTGACGCTCCGTAGATGGTGGAGATTGGAATACCGCTCGGGGTTCCGGGCGGGCCGGCCCTCAATGGAAGCAGGTCCCACGCCGGCTTCGCTTTCGACCGGGGATGTGCGCCCTCGGGGACCTTCGCCAGGTCCCTTTCCAGCCGAAACCTCTTGATGCGGCTGGAGATGATTCCCTTGAAGGAGTACAGGAATATGAAAAGCAGGTAGTAGACCGGTATCAGCAGGAACACGATGAGCCCGAACGCCTGGGAACTGTCGGGCGCTCTCGAGAGTGCGCTCAATACAATCCAGGACACGGTCGCCGTGACCCCGGAGATAAAGAGAATGCCTGCAAGCCATAACGCGGCGGTTATCCTCTTGCTGTGGCGGTACCAGTAATCCAACTACTTCAGCCTGTCTATACTCCGGGCCCGAGCGCCCAGGCCCTTTAGTACCCCGCTCCATAAATACGCTGGCATTCGAACGCCGCTGCATCCACACCGGCTACGTTCCGCTCCCCAAGCGTACTACAGGAGTACGCATGAGTCGCGCGCCTTGCCGGAGCGGCGCTTCGACGCTCTCGGTGCTTAACCGTATCCATGGAACGGGGCACTTCCCTTTCTTGACCGTAGATAAGAGTACCATCAAGGCGCCGACCCCGTCCGCCGGATGCTCCCGGAGTCCGGTTTCCTCACAAGATTACCGTTCTCCCCCGAGACGACCCGGTTATTTCCCTCCTGTCGTAGATGAAATCCACGCGGCGGTTGCTGTACGCAAGAAAGACCGGTAGCGCCCGAAACCGAGCAGCTCTCAATCGTAGCGCCGGCATCTTCATCCGCCGGATGCCGCCTGGAAGGCGGCTTGAGGAGCAGTACCAAGCATAACGACGGCTTGAAACACGGGTTGCCTTGCGTTATATGCGGCGGGTGCCGATAATTAGATGTGGAGAACCCGGGTACTCGAACGGCAAGGAGTTTACCATGCAGGGGACATTCTCACGTAGCTGGCAACTGACGAAGGAGAGCTTCGAGGTCCTGAAGACGGACAAGCACCTGGTGGTGTTCCCAATCATCTCCGGGATCGCGACGATAATCCTGTTCGCGCTACTCATGGTACCGGCCGCTTTCTTGAGCGGCCTGGTCGCCGGCAACACCGACAACACCTATGTCTTTTACGTCTTCTTCTTCATCTACTACTTCGCGGCCTCGTTCGTGGTCATCTTCTTCAATACCGCGTTGATCGCCTGCGTTCAGATACGGTTCCGCGGCGGGGAGCCGACGTTCAGAGACGGCATAGATTGCGCCTACGGAAACATCGGAAAGATATTCGCCTGGTCGGCGATAAACGCTTCGGTGGGGCTGGTGTTGAGGATGATCCGCGAGAGGGCAGGGATACTCGGCAGCATCGTCGCGGGGATAATAGGGATCGCCTGGAACCTGATACCGTTCTTCGTGATCCCGGTCATTATCTTCGAGGGCCTTGGCGCGATTGACTCCATCAAGAGGTCGACGTCCATATTCAGGAAGACCTGGGGGGAGAACATGGTCCTGCGCTTCTCCGTTGGGCTGATCTTCTTTCTCCTGGGGCTGGTCGGGATTATCCCGATAGTACTCGCCGCCCTGACCAAGACCGCTGTGGTCATAATCCCCGTCGTCGGCCTGGTGATAATCTACTGGGTGGTCCTGGCGGTAATCGCGGCCGCCTTGAACGGTGTCTTCGCCACCGCCCTTTACGACTTCGCGGTCACCGGGCAGGTCCCCCGGGTGTTCAGCCCCAACGTGATACAGGGGGCGTTCAGCCAGAAGACCCGGCGGTTCTTCAGGTAGAAGCCGGCTCGAGAGGCAGGTAGCGCACGGCATCGGCTACGCCCCCTGATGAGAAAATGGTGCCAGGCACCATTTTGTCATTCGCGCGCAGGGCGGGGAACAACGCACCCATGGGGCCAGGCCCCTACCGTGCAAAACGCACCCAAGGGGCCAGGCCCCTGACGTGCATAGTCCTGCGCCGGGGGAAAATATCGAACTGGGGGTGGGGTTGTTGTTATAATGAAAGCGGGAGGCGTGAGAATGACGGAAACTCTGGCACCGAGGATACACGTAGTTGAAGACGACAGGGACATCGCTCGTCTAATCAGCCGCTTTCTAACCAGGGGCGGTTATGTCGTCACCGAGAGCCACACCGGGGAAGAAGGCCTGAAGAGCATCCTGGGTCTGGAACCGGACCTGGTGATACTGGACGTCATGCTCCCCGGCAAAAGCGGCCTCGAGGTTATGGATGAACTGCGTAAGGATCCCCGGGGGAAAGACATCCCCATACTATTCCTGACGGCACTGGGAGACGAGGCGACGGTTGTTGAGTGCCTGAGGGGCGGGGACGAGTACATGGAGAAGCCCCCGAGGCTCCTTGAGTTGGAGGCCCGGGTAAAGCGAATACTCGACCGGACCGCGAAGGACGTCCCGCAGTCGCCTCCGTCGGTTGCGCAAATGGACCGCCTGGCGGTGGAGCACGAGAAAGAGGTACTCCTGGTTCCGCTGGAAGAGATAATGTTCGTGGAAGCGTCTGGCAAATACAGCTACGTCTATACGGAAGACAGAAGACACCTGGCCGGCTACTCGATAGGCGAACTGGAGAAAAGGCCCGGTTTCTCGGAGGCGTTCCTGAGGGTGCACCGCTCCTACCTGGTCAACATGGGACAGGTGCAGAAGGTGATTCGGGAGAAACCCCGGAAGGTCGTGGTGGAGTTCGGTGGCCAAGCCAGGGAGTTCCCGGTGGGTGATTCGTACTACCCCTCGGTGAAATCCCGGTTTAATATCTGAGTATCCCGCTCTATAAATGCGCTGGCTTATTCCCTATGGGACCCCTTTCGTTACATTCCAGGGGGGCTTGTTCCTTGATACTGCCATTGATACCTACTCGAGGTTGCTTCCTGCCGTTATAGTTGCATGTGGAGAAGTTTATGGCTGGGTTTCTTTTCGCCACCGGAGTATCCGGGGCGAGTACCCTCCGTACTTACCGGGAAGCCGGAGAAGGAGATCAAGGTCGACGACATACCGGGCCTTGAGGCCACCGAGTTCGCAACCAGGGTTGAGGTGACCAACAATGTGCCGGTTGTCTGTGAGAGGGCGATGTACTTCAAATATGACGGCAAGTCGGGAGGGCACGACTCAATTGGCTACGCCTTGACGGATTGACCCCCTAACCTTGAGGGGCGATATAAGATCCTTTGTAGCGCCGGCATCTTGCCGGCATTCGTGATGGCGGGTGCCGCCGGGAAGGCGGCGCTACGAGGGAACCCTTCGGGGAGGTTGAGAACCTGGATCCCCTCAAGAGGGGGAGGGGTTGACGACGAGTTCGAAGCAGGCCCCGTTGTCGCTGTAGGCGCGTATCTCCCAGCCGTTCGTCCTTACGATCTTCTTCACGGTGGCAAGGCCTATCCCCGTTTCTCCGCTCTTGCCCTTGAAGAACGGTGTGAATATCCTGTCGATATCCCCGGGTGGCATGCCCGAGCCGTTGTCCTTCACCAGGTACCGGCGGTTGCCGCCTTCCGCTCCCAGCAAGGTGACCGTCACTCGAGGGTTCGGACTGTCGTTGTGCCTGATGGCGTTTCCGATGAGGTTGGAGAAGACCTGGTAGACGTGGGTGGGGTTAGCGGTTATCCGTCCCAGGTCATCGCCCACCACTACATCGATGCCACCGCCCTTGATGCTTCCCACGTTCTCGTCGATAACCCGCGCCACCACTTCCGATACGTCGACACTGGAGACCGAGTCGGGCACCTGTCCCGCCCTGGCCAGGGCAAGCAGGTCCTTGATGAGGCGGCTCGACGCAGTGATGTTCCTGCCAACTATCTGTACGGTCTGACGCATATCCTCGCGGACGCTCTCGGTTTGTGGTTCCTCCATCAGCTGCGAGAGGAGATCGTTGGCCAGCCTCATGGCGGTGAGCGGTCCCTGGAGGTCATGGGAGACGGTATGGGCGAACCCGTCGAGCTCGGCGTTGACCCTCTTGATTTCATCTTCGTCGTGCTTGCGCTCGGTGACGTCGCGGAAGATACCGCGGGTGGCGACGGGCTGACCACTATCGAAGCGGCAGTTCACGTTTCCCTCGACAAGGACCCGCCGGCCGTCCTTTGAGACGAACACCGCCTCAACTCCAATTACCACTTCCCCGGACATCACCCGCTTGAACGTCTCCATGCAGTGCTCCATGCTGTCGGGATGGATGACGTCGAACAGGGTTATCTCCCGTACCTCCTCTTCGCTGTACCCAAGTGCCTGGCGCCAGGCACGGTTCACGTACTGAAATCGCCCGTCGGGGGAGACGCTCTGGATGAGGTCTGTCGCGTTTTCAAAGAGGTCACGGTACTGCTCCTCGCTTTCCTCGAGTTCCTCCTTGTCCCTTTCCGACCGCGCTATCGCTTTGAGTACCATGACGTAGGAGATGAGGACTATCGCGGCGATTGCGACTGTATAACCTCCAAGGCCCAGAAAGAAAGAGGACCAGGTGAGGTCTCCGGTGCTGACGAAGGCAAGCTCAATGGCTACCGTAAACAGTATGGTAGCGAGGTACAAGAGCAGGAACAAGCGCCGGTAGAATGCCAGCATGTCCAGCCCGGACTTATCACTTGAAGGCACTCAGCTACTCCCAGGTCGGCGGTTCATCTCGCGGGCGGCCGAATTCCGTCGTGCCCCGGCATGGCTCTCGATGCGCAAGCGGTTGCCAGTGACAGCAACACCGTTTACGGAAGCACATACCCAGGTTCAAGTATATAATAAAATGGAAATCAAGTAATGGTTAGGTTCCGCCGGGGTTCTAACGGCGCTATCGCGGGCCCTGAAGGAGGATGCCAGATGCCGACGACAACCGTAGAAGGTCCGCCGATGGACCTGGACAGGAAACGTTCGCTTGCGGCGGAGATAACCGACGCCCTCGAGAAGGCGTACGGCTTGCCCTGGGAGGTGTACATCGTGGTCATCAGGGAGAACTCCCCGGAGAACGTCAGTGTCGGGGGAGAGATGATATGCGACCGTCGGGGTGAGCAAACGATCGATTGACGTTGGGTGCCAAGACCCCGTGCTCACTCGACAGCGGGGCGGGTTCCCGGTATTATCCGGGCAGGGGGATAACAGGGTGAACTGTACTGGTTGCGGAAAAGAGTACGAGGATTCCTTCAGTTTCTGCCCTTACTGTGGGAAGAAGAAGCGTGAGGAATCCGGCGCGGAGCCGAAAGCACGGGCCTGCCCGGTGCCGAGGGTTGTACCTGCCCCGACACAGGATCCTTCCGAGGATGTTCCCGCCGGGGACAAGACCTCCAACGACGATAAGAGCCCGACCGAAGGCCCCCATATAGGATGGATTCCGATTGCCGCTATCGTCATCGCGGTAATTGCGGTAGTCGGTTGGGTCCTTGCGGGCGTCTTCATCGGGAGCGGGCCATCCACCGACGAGGTGGACACCGAGGCGGTCGCAGAGGACGTCATTGACAACGTGACCGACGAGAACTACGACGCGATCTCCGGTGACCTGGACAACAGCGACATGCCGCTACTGGGCCTGCTGATGTCAGAGGCAACCGAGCAGGACCCGGGTGGCATCCTTATCCTCGAACCGGACGCTGATCTGCGCGACAGGACCATGACCAGGGAGTTCGGAGAAGGCTACTTTGCCTCTATTGGCAAGTATCTTCAGAAGGGGAACACGAAATCCATCAACAGCCGCAAGTTGGTGCCCGAATCCAACTACGTGGTGGCGGTCCACTCATTTGATAGCGATATCGCTTTCCCCTTGATGGAGATCAACGCCGGAGATGGCTGGAAGGTGGACCTCTCGGCGCTGCTGTTGATGTCATCCGGCGGCACGACGTCCCTCTACGTCATAAACTCCGTTGAGGCGTTACTGGCTGATCCCACCAGGGAAAGCTGTGACAAGGCCATCGAGATACTGGAGGCGGCGAGCGGTCTCGAGGAGAAGTACGATCTCTGGCTCATGCCGGAGGCTGAGAGCCTGCTGACGAGTGAGACCGTATCAGGCCTGACCGAAGGGAAGAAGCTGGCGCAGAGGTTCGATGGCCTCCTCGTCAAGGCGGAGGAGGTCAAGAAGACGGCCTCCACTTCCGAGGACACGTCCATCGGAGAGACCGAGCCCCAGCCGCCGAAGCCGCCTATTACCGGTGATGGCGACACGATCTCGCCTCCATTCGACCTGGACCAGGGGCTTGTCGTCTTTCACTTTGATTACCAGGCGGAGGGCCACTTCTCGGCTACCATTCTTACGGAGTCGGGTCAGCAGGTGGACAGGCTGGAGTGCGTCCAAGGGCCGATGGTGGGGTCGAAGGCGGTCGGGGTACCGGCGGGAACGTATGTTTTGGACGTGAAGGCGCAGGGTCCCTGGTCGGTCGGGATCGAGGAGCCCGCGCCGGTAGCGGTGCAGTATCCGCCACTGACCTACGGCGCCGAAGGGTCCATGGCGACACCGTTCTTCCAGACCAATGGAGGCCCGTTACTGTTCACGATGGACTACGCGGTCAGCGGCGACTTCGTGGTTACGGTCATGGAGGCCGGGGGGAACTCGGTGGCGCTGTTGGCGAACGAAACCGGGCCTTTCCAGAGCTTCAAGATAATCTCGCTGAGAAGCGACGTGAACTACCTGTTGAACGTCGAGGCGGACGGGCCCTGGACTATGTCAATAGACTAAGCCCGGATTCCCGGTCGCAGCGGAAAAACATCTGGGAAGGCCTACCGGGTAAATCTCAGAAGGAACATTGGCCAGCCTTCCACTTTCTCTGCGGAGACATCGGTGAAACCGGAGGCGCGGGCAAGCGCTTCCGCTTCTTTCATGCTGACGCTTCTTCCGAAAACCACGCTGTTGAGGTAAAAGTCCATAAACCTCCCGTACACCCACCATGCGCTGAACCTCTGGTAGAAGCGCTGGAGGTCCTCGTAGTCGGCGGCGCTGTCCGCCTCCTCGATGAGTGTGGAGCCACCGGGCACGAGTACCCGGCGCACCTCCTCGAGGCCCCGTCTCTCGTCCGGCCAGTGCTTGATGGACGCGAAGCTGATGACGGTTTCGAACGAGGTGTCCCCGAAAGGGAGGTCCATCGCGTCGCCCCGGACGAACTCGCAGTTCGTGATACCCTGCTTTTCCCGAAGGCGGTTTGCCGCCCGAACCTGGGTCTGCGAGTAGTCCACTCCCAAGATCGACACGGTTGGATGCTTCACCGCGAGCATCAGGCAGATGTGGCCCGGCCCGCATCCGATATCCAGCAACCGGGAGCCCTCAGGGGGGCTGACGCTGTCAACGAACCGCTCGTAGAGCTCTGACGCCGCCCCCCCGATAAGGCGGTTGTATACAGGGCCCTGGACGACGTCCCAGGCGAACCTGGAGTCGGAGAACCTCTTGAAGAGACCTCTTTTTCCCTGCCTTTCCCGCAATCGCTTACCTTCCAGTAGACAACCGGCAACCATCAAGAGAAAACGAAGACTATCTTAGCAGACCCGCTCGTGGCCGGAGAGCGGTCAGTGGCGCTTCGACGCTCTCGGTGCTTAACCGTATTTATGGAACGAGGAACTTAATGATAGAATCACCGCGAGAGAAAGGGAGGCTCCGATGCCCGCGGTTATCATCAAGGACCTGCGAAAGAGCTACGGTGACCTGAAGGCCGTGGACGGGGTGAGCCTGGAGATAGAGGAGAAAGAGATATTCGGCATCCTGGGGCCGAACGGAGCCGGCAAGACCACCACCATGGAGATGGCGGAGACCCTGCGAGAACCTGATTCAGGGGAGATTTTCGTCGACGGCATCGATGTCTTGAAGGACCCCGGGGCAGTCAAGGAGATAATCGGGGTCCAGCTTCAGACCACCGTGTTCTTTGACAACCTCAAGGTGCGGGAAGCGATGAGCCTGTTCAGCAGTTTCTATCCCCGGACACTGGACCTGGATTACCTCATCGACCTGGTGGACCTGAAGGAGAAGGCCGAAACCATGGTGAGCGACCTCTCCGGTGGCCAGCACAAGCGTTTATCCATAGCCCTGGCCCTCATCAACGACCCCAGGATAGTGTTCCTGGACGAGCCGACCACCGGGCTCGACCCCCAGGCGAGGCGCCGGGTCTGGGAGATTATCGAGCAGCTCAGGGGTAAGGACAAGACCGTAGTAATCACCACCCATTATATCGAGGAGGCGGAGTACCTCTGCGACCGGGTGGCGATCATGGACCACGGGAAGATAATCGCACTCGGAACCCCTGACGAGTTGATTGACGAGTACGTCTCGAAGAGTGTCATCAGCTTCCGCATCAACCCGGAGGTAGATGACGATGTGGTCTGGAAGGTCACCGGGGTCGAGAGCGGTCACAGCCACGGGCAGGAGTATGAACTTACCACCGCGACGCCGCAGGAGACGCTGATAGGCCTGTTCGCGATGGCGCATGAGCAGGGGGTCAAGGCCGACGAGATCAACATGAAGAGGGCGACTCTCGAGGACGTGTTCCTGAAGATAACCGGGAGGAAGATCAAGGTTTGAAGAAGTTCTACCGGATGTTCGTATGCGACTTCAAGATGACCCTCAGGGAGAAGGAAGCGCTGTTCTGGATGTTCGCGTTTCCCATCCTGATGATGCTCATCCTCGGCTTCGTCTTCGGCGGCAGTGGAAGCCTGGTCCTGGAGGTGGGAGTAGTTGACCAGGACGGCTCCTTCATCAGCAAGCAGGTGGTCAAGGCGTTCGAGTCGATAGCGGAGCCCACCGAAGAGGCGGGGGAGACGAAGGACGCTCCCCTGAAAGTCACCACCGGTGATGAGAAGGAAGAGCTCGACGAGCTCGAGGACGGGAAGAGGAACGGGGTCCTGGTCATCGGGAAGGGGTTCGCCGACTCAATAATGGCGGGCCGGGAGGGCGTTGTCACCGTATACGTGGACCAGTCCGATGTGACCACAGCCGAGATAACCAAGCAGACACTTACCGGGATGCTAAGTGAGATATCCCGGGAGATGGCTAAGAATGCGACCGGGGCACAGGAGGTCCCCGAGATGATCAAGGTGGAGGAGAAGCAGGTCACCGGCGACGATTTCGATTACATCGACTTCATGGTCCCCGGCATCCTGGCGATGACCATCATGTTCGCCGGCCTGATGGGTTACGCACAGGAGATAGCCACCTACCGCGAGAAAGGGATACTGCGCCGCATAAAGGTCTCCCCGATATCCCTGCCGACGTTCCTGGCGAGCGGGATGACCACGGTGCTGATCCTGGCGCTTGTGCAGTCGGTACTCTTGCTCCTGGTGGGGGTCCTCGCCTTCGGCGTCAATATCGGCGGCAATTACTTCTACATGGCAATAATCGTATTGATAGGGGCCGTCTCGTTCCTCGCCCTGGGCTTCATGATCTCCTCCCTGGCGGGCACCGCCAAGAGCGCGACCCTGGCGGCTACGGCTGTAGCGATGCCGATGATGTTCCTGGCCGGCATCTTCTTCTCGGTGGACATGATTCCCAAGTGGCTCGCGGTGATTGCCCAGTGCCTGCCGCTCTACTACTTCGCGGACGCCTTGAGGGAGGTCATGATACACGGGGCGAGCCTGGCGGCGGTATGGCTGGACATCGTGGTCATGGTGGCCTTCGGGATCGTCTGCTTCATTATCTCCGTCAAGTTCTTCCGCTGGGAGTGACTCCTGTGAAGACGCGCGAACCGGAGCAACTCCGGGAGATCCCGGGGGTGGGAAAGAAGATATCCCGGGATTTGCATAAGATGGGCATTCATTCCGTTGGAGATCTCGAGGGCCGCGATCCCGAGGAGCTGTACGGCAGGATGTGCCTTGGGGAAGGCGTGAACGTTGACCGGTGCATGCTCTACGTGTTCAGGTGCGACGTCTACTACGCATCAAACGAAACGCACGACCCCGAACTCCTGAAGTGGTGGAACTGGAAGGATGACGCCTCCGGGGACTCCCCGTAGCGCCGGCAACCTGCCGGCATCCCCATCCGAGGCGTATCGAAGAACTCCCCGTAGCGCCGGCAACCTGCCGGCATCCCCATCCGAGGCGTATCGAAGAACTCCCCGTAGCGCCGGCAACCTGCCGGCATCCCCATCCGATAACCAACGGTGGGTTGTGGAATAACGCGTGCCCTACTGCTAAACTCAATCTCGGAGAGATGGCCGAGTGGACGAAGGCGCACGCCTGGAGAGCGTGTGGGCGGCTTAGCTCCGTCCCGTGGGTTCGAATCCCACTCTCTCCGCCAGCATAGGTTATTCGGGGAAGCCCGAAGCGAAGGGCTTTATTGATGTTCTACCGACTCACTCTGACAATCACCAGTGATTCACGGCAATAACGAAAATCCTGATTACAACGCACGCTTCACCATAAAACAAGGACTGTAGATAAGAGAGAAAACCCGTCTCTCACACATTGTAATGCCGGGACATGCGGGGGGCGCATACGATTGTTACGTTATTAGTATTTCCTATGGATATGATAAGATATTCTTATATGGGGAGTACGAGACTGGGTCTCCCACGGGCTGCAAACCCGCTGGCCGGTTCTGATAAAACCGGGGTGGAGTTCGATTCCCACTACTCCCCTCCAATTGTATACGAAAGCCATGTATCGCGTGTCCTGTTGATATGGACGTCCTTCGAGTGATTTCTCACCAACCCGCGCACCCTTCGGGCGCCGCTCAGGCGTTTCACTGAGTTGCCGCCGTCGTAGCGCCACAAATCACCGCCACCCGGGTATCGGCGCTTCGACCAGTCACGTGCTGTTGACGGGAGCCTTCGGAGGAGCAAGCGGAGCGGTTGTCAAAGTATTGGAAGCAGAGCACGACGGGGTGAACGAAGGACATATAGGAAACCGGGGGTGGTGTTGATGTTCGAGGGTGTGGAGATAGCGGGATTGCCTGGAGTTTCATGGCCGACCGGACCGGGGGGGCTGGTGAGCGCGACCGGCCCTCCCGGATGGCAACAGGGGCCGCCTCCGGTCCAGACCCAGTACGGGTATCCCCCTGTTGTCCCCCAGCAGGGGAGGGGTGCCGGGACGGGGATGGTCACGATGATTCTCGGGATAATTGTCGCACTGGGCATGGTCATGGTGTTCGTCTCCGCGTTCCTCCCGTGGGTCACCTCCGCGGGGGCATCGACCTCGGGCGTCAGTCTGATGACCATGCAGGGAGAGGGGTTCTTCATGATCAGGTGGGGTTGGGGAGGGATGCTCTTCACCGGCTTCTTCAGTCTGGTCATCGGGGCCCTGATGATTATTCCCGCGATACTGCTGCTTTTAAATAAGAGGGGCGGTCCGAGCTGGGCTATCGTGACGGGGGTGTTCGGTTTCTTCATGGCTCTCGTGAATGTAATCATGGTCTATGCGACCTACGACAACGGTGGCGTGGGTGCCGGCCTGTGGCTGATGCTCATTTTCTCTATCATGGTCCTTGTCTGTGGTATCGTTGGCGTCAGGTACGCCGAGTGACCCGGACGGAGACGCCTGTAGGCCGGCGAAGGTCGAGGCGATGTCGGGCATCAAGGCCGTGCCCTTGCGGACGGGGGACACTCTTAGACTGTAGAGCAATAATGGATAAGACAGGAGAAGCGGGCTGATAGAAGGAGGCGTGATGAGGAAGATCGTGGTGTTGTTTGTAGTACTGTTCCTGGCCGTGGGCGTGATGGCGGTTGTCGGATGTGGCAACGGCGAGGAGAGCGACGATGCCGTAGAGAACGTTGAGGGCGATGAGGAAGGGACCATTAGTCTCGACGAGCCGGTGTCCGAAGGCATCGTCGGCACGTTTATCGAGGGCGTGAGCACCTCCGACGCCGAGGGCAAGAAGACCGTAACGTTTGTAGCAGAAGGCACGTTCGAGGGTGACGCCTGGGACGCGTCGAAAAGCGGGAAGTACGAAGTCGAAGAGGGAGAGTACACCTTCGTGGTGCTGACCTTTGATGACGGCACCACCGAGAAGTGGAGCGTAATGATCGGCAACGGTAAGGTATACGCGCTGGGTAGCCCCGGGGGCGATCAGTACACCAAGAAATAACAGTACCGGTTAACCGGCTTCGGCCTGTCTCCGGGAAACGAACACTCCATCCCGCCACCGCCGATTTCAACCGGCGTTGGAGAAAAAGAGGTATCATGTTGACCCTGTATTCGTTATTATTGTTGTCGATGAATTGTCTGTAGGTGAGTAAAGGCGTAAGTTCGGAGAAAGGAGTCGGTTATGGGTAGGTCAGGCTTCATAAGAACAATCGCGGTCGTAGGGTGTATCGCACTGGCGCTGACGCTGGTGCCGCTGTTCACGGTGCCGGCAACTGCGGCGCCGTTGCCGTGGGCCAAGAAAGCTGATAGCGGGATATCTCCGGCGCCGAACGTCAACCTTTTCACGGTGCCGGGCGTTCATTTCCAGGGAAGTATTCCGATTGGGAGTAGGTCACCCTACGGGATACCCCCGCCGGCGGGGGCGCCTTCAATGAACGTATACGATGGGGTCAACTTTACCGTGATTGGAGCCGACGGCCTGGGCGACCTGAACAACGAGGAGCTATACCCGACAGCCGTCTACGGAAACGAGCTGTTTATCGGGACCGGTAACACAACCAACGGGTCGCAGTTGTATAGATGGGACGGCACCGGAATCCCAATCCAGGTCCCGGAGTCGATGCAGTCAGGTGGTGGATGGGGCGAGGGAGTGAACTGCCACAGAACGGTCCCGGTGGGGGTTATCGATAACCGGCTGGTGGTGTGTGCCTGCGACTCAACGGGGGTAGGCTTCCGCCTCTTCAGCTTTGACGGGACGAACTGGACCGAGATCGCCGGCCCATCAGCGCCAACCCTCAGGGGCCTTGGAAATCCCAACAACAGTGGAGTTATCAACTACGGAGAACACGATGTTCTCGATGGAAGGCTTCTACTCTCGACCGAGAACACGATTGACGGCCTCGAGGTCTGGACGTACGACGGCACCGCTTTTACCCGGATAGGCAAGGCGGGAGACCCGGGCCTCTGGTCCGCGAACCAGGTCGATGGCTCGGTCGCGGTCTCCAACCTGGAGGGCAAGGTTTACCTGGGTACCGGCACCCCGCATGGGTCCGGGAACGGTGGCGGGGTATGGTCGTGGGACTCCTCATTCACCACCTGGACGCAACTCGTGGGCCAGGGAGCCCCGGGGACCATAACCGGCCCCGGGTTCGGGGATTCAAACAACTTCGTCTTGCAGCCGATTGTCAGGGGAGAGGACCTCTACGTTGCGACTTGGTGCTCCAATGCAGCCCTCCCTCCCCAGGTCCAGGAATGCTGCGTGTACCAGAGGGATGGAAGTAGTTTCACGGATATCTCCGAAATAGGATTCGACATTGTGAACCCCACGTCCAACCTGTCAGCCCTAATATCCAGCTACAACGGCCAGTTGATGGGGTTCACCGGTAATCCCAACGGCTCCGAGGTCTGGACCACCCCGATAGCTCCGTCCATTGACCGGCTGGTTCCCGATAGCGGCCCCTACGGGGCGATCGTGGAGATACAGGGGCACGACTTCCTGAACCAGCAGGGGACGGGGACGGTGGCGTTCAACGGGGTAGAGGCCGCGGTAATCTCCTGGAGCGACACGCTCATCGAGGCCGTGGTGCCGTCGGAGGCAACAACCGGCCCGGTGCAGGTACGCCAGTCCAACGGGGACTCAAACGAGCTCACGTATACACTGGACCTGTCCCGCATCTGGTTCTTCGCCGAGGGGACCACCCGCAACAACGCCATCGACGGAACCTACGAGGAGTGGATATGCCTGCAGAACCCCGGCAGTATCGACGCCGGAGTGGTTCTTACTTACATGCTGGACGACGGGACGACGGAGACCCAGAACGTGACGGTGGCGAAGGAGAGCAGGACGACCGTCAGCGTGAACGACAGGATTGGTCCCAACAGGGACGTGTCCACGATGGTTACAAGCGACCAGCCCATCCTCCCCGAACGCCCCATGTACTTCAACTACCGCAACAAGTGGACCGGGGGGCATGACGTGATGGGGCTCCCGGCGCCGCGGGACACCTTCTTTTTCGCGGAAGGGACGACCAGGGGGAACGCCATCGACGGGTACTTCGAGGAGTGGCTGTGCATCCAGAACCCCGGAGCCACCGACGCCGAGGTGACCGTCACCTACATGCTGGGGACGGGCCAGAACATCGAGGAGAAGTACACGGTAGCAAAGACAAGCCGGGAAACCATAGACGTGAACAAGGATGTGGGCCCAGACCAGGATGTGTCCATCGTGGTTGACAGCACCGAACCGATTGTTGTCGAGCGCCCCATGTACTTCAACTACCACAACAAGTGGACCGGGGGGCACGACGTCGTGGGGGCGGAGGCCCCCGGCACCGAGTTCTTCTTCGCCGAGGGCACGACCCGCGACAACCCCAACGACGGCTCGTTCGAGGAGTGGGTGTGCATTCAGAACCCAGGGGACACCGACGCGGAGGTGACCATCACCTACTACACCGCGCAAAAGGGTACCCAGACCCAGGACGTGACTGTGGAGAAGAAGGCCAGAGAGACGGTGGATGTGAATCTCAAGCTGGGGCCTGACGTGGATACCTCGTTCAAGATAGAGTCGAACGTGCCGATACTCGTTGAGCGCCCAATGTACTTCAACTACCATAGCATGTGGCCCGGAGGCCATGACGTGATGGGCTGTAGTGCCCCCAAGGGGACTTTTTACTTCGCGGAAGGGACCACGCTCGAGGGCCAGTTCGCCACCTATGTCGCGGTGATGAACACCGGCGGGACACAGGCCCAGGTGACGTTCACCTACATGCTGGGGGATGGGACCACAGTACAGAAGACCGCCACCGTGGAGCCCAACCAGAGGTACACCAGGGACGTGCTCGCGGACGTGGGCCCCAACCAGGACGTTTCCATCAAGGTCGAAGCCGATCAACTGATCGTGGTCGAGCGCCCAATGTACTTCGGCTACCATTTCTGGTGCGCCGGAGGGTCCGACACCCTGGGCTACGGGATATAGGAAACCCGCGCTCGAAGGGGGGCAATCGATGAAGATCACCGACGTCGAGGCTTACCTGTGCCATATCCCGCTGTCGAGGCGGTGCGCGACGCGGTAGGGCCGGATATGGAGATAATGGTTGACGCCAACCAGGCGTGGCCCATCCACGGCTTTTCTGAGTACCCAACCTGGGACCTCAAGCGCGCCATGGTGACCGCGAGGGAGCTGGAGGCCCTCGGCGTAGCCTGGCTGGAGGAGCCGCTCGGCATGTACGACTACGACGCGCTATCCACTCTTACGGCATCCACCGCGCTGAACATCAGCGGCGGCGAGATGAACAGTGACATCTTCGAGTTCCGGGAACTCATAGGCAGGCGCTGTTACGACATACTGCAGCCGGACGTCACACTTTCCTGCGGCATCCTGAACGGGAAAAAGATAGCGGGAATGGCCGAGGCGGCGGGGTTGTCGCTGAATCCCCACACCTGGACAAACGGGATAGGGCTGGCCGCCAACCTGCACCTGATGGGGGCGATTCCCAACTGCACCTACTGCGAGTTTCCCTACGAGCCCCCCCGGGTGGGTGCCTGAGGCGCGGGACGCGATGCTGGCAAGGCCGTTTGATATTGACGGGGAGGGGTATGTGCACTTGCCGGAGGCGCCGGGGCTGGGCATAGAGGTGGACATGGAGAAGATCCGTGCCCACGGGGAAAAGATTCTCTGACGAGGGCCGCCTTGATACTTTGACGGCTATTTACCATGAGAGAGCGTCTTGCTTGAATTGTTTGCACTTTCGAGTTTCCATGATATAATTATTGTTAAGATTTTTAGAAAGGCCCTCAGGGCCGTTTTTTTTGCCTGAAACCACCACGCGGGAGTAAGTAATCGGCCTTCTCTGCCTCTACCCCTCGATTGGGGGATAGATTTTCACGCCAATGCCGAGGCTTATAGTAAGTTTGCGGGATAGAGAAAACTCAAATACCGGCCGATAGCACTTATAGTACCTGGCAAGAGGAATGGTAACCTCAGGTGGGGTGGGGGGAAGTGCACCTGCGCTAGACCTCAGCAAACCGCCTACCCACCGCCTGCCCCACCTTTCCTCCCTTTTATTGAGGGGAAGGTGCTTGCGCCGCGTTAGTAAGCATATAGAGCAGGGTTAATCGTCTGAACGTGACGCAAGTGCCTGACCTCATTACAGAAATCGCATTCCCTCCACATCATAGCGCCGGCATCTTGCCGGGATAGGCAGGGTCTTGCCCCGGGCTGTTGCATAACAGACGTCGTCTTGGGTGGATGTTGCAACGGCAACAGTCCTGGGGTGGCGTACCTTGTGTGACCGCCGCTTGTGTGACGCGTGGGGACAGGCCTTCTAGCCATCACGTTTGTTTTAGACCACCGCTGAAAGGCACAGTCCCCACCGAGTGGCGTAGGGGGCTGTTAGACCGGGAAATTCTTGAGGTTGGCGCAGTAATGCCCCGGATGGCCGCGGGCCGTCTTGAGAACCTCCAGCGCCGCGTTCTTGACCTGGAGCGGATCGCCGAACTGCTTCTTCTCGTTGGTGACGACCGCCATGTCGATCTTGATCGTGGACCCCTCACCGGGATCGCCTTCGTCCTCCATCTCCGGGCATATCTCCCGGAGCGCCTCGTCGAACCGGGCCGTTATGGTCGAGAAGATCTGGTTGACCCTCAGGGGAACCGAGAGCATCACAAAATCGTCCTCGCCCATGTACCCCAGGAACTCCTTATCGCCGATTACGACATCCCGCAGTATGCCGGCCAGGCTGGTTATCAGACTGTCACCGCGGTTGACGCCGTAACGGTAGTTGACGAGCCGCAGGTTCCCGATATCCACGTAGATGAACGCGAAGAACTTGCCTCGTCGCTCGAGGCGCTTGCGGGTTTCCTCGTAGATCTGGTGCTTCCCCGGGAGTTTTGTCAACGGGTCGACCGCCATGCCCTTGCTTGCTTTCGTCAGCACCGACTTGATGCGGGCGAAAAGCTCGGCGTTGTCGAACGGCTTCGCCAGGTAGTCGTCTGCGCCGCACTCGAAGCCCTTGACGACGTGATGCGCCTCGTCGAGCGCGGTGAGCATGATTATGGGGACGTACTTGGTGCGGGCGTCGGAGCGCAACCTCTCGCAGATCTCCCACCCGTCAACGTCCGGCATCATTATATCCAGGATTATAACGTCCGGCTCATCGACGAACGCCGACACCAGGCCGGTCTCGCCGCTCATCTCGGTGACCACGTCGTATCCCTCGATCAGGAGGTTCGTCTTCATGACCTCGAGCAGGGGGACCTCGTCGTCTATCAGGAGGACCTTTCTCTTCTTGAGCTCGGGCATTATCTTCTACCACCCTCCCGCCTGTTGTATAGCTGATAATTCTATCACAGGTACGCGAAATCGTGGTTAGAGCAGACCGTGGAGCTCCAGCAGGCGGCTGTCGCTCAGCAGTTCGTCGGTGTGACCGTCGGCGACTATCCTGCCGTCGTCTATGATGATAAGGCGATCGCAGAGCTCGCGGGTCATGCCGGTATCGTGGGAGATGATTACCTTTGTGACCTCGAAGCCCCTTACCAGCTCTATCAGCTCGCGACGGCCCTTGGGGTCAAGGTTGGTTGCCGGTTCGTCCAGAACCAGTATCTCCGGATCCATCGATAGCACGGTGGCGAGCGATATCCGCTTCTTTTCCCCGAAGCTCATATGGTGCGGCGAGCGGTCTTCCGACCCCTCCATTCCAACCCACGTGAGCGCCCGGCTGACCGCCTGGTCGACAAGCTCCTGTGTGAGCTTCTGGTTCCTGGGGCCGAATGACACGTCCTCCCGCACCGTTGGGCAGAAAAGCTGGTCGTCGGGGTCCTGGAACACCAGCCCCACCATGCTCCTTATCTCGGACAGATTCTTCCCGCACACCTCCAACCCCATTATCTCGACCCGGCCTTCACCCGAGAGAATCCCGTTGAGATGGAGCGCCATCGTGGACTTGCCCGCGCCGTTAGGCCCCATGACCGCTATCGACTCACCGCGCCGGACCGTGAGGTTGACGTCCTCCAGGGCTGGGGTGCCATCGTGGTAGTGGTAGCTCAAGCTCTCGATCCTGATCGCTTCTCTGGTGTCGAGCCCGATCACTTCCACAGGACTGCCAGCCTTCCCGTGAGCACGATAAGGACCACCACCGACATGAAGACGTAATCCGCGGCTCTCATGCTGCTCTCCCGCTGGAGCGGGAACGTCCCGTCGAATCCGCGGGCGCACATCGCCTGGTAAACTCTCTCCGCGCGATCGTGGCTCCTCAGGAAAAGCGACGCGACCATGTAGCCGACCGTCCTGGCCTGCCAGATCCAGCGCCCCCGGAAGTTGCGGGATTCACAGGCCCGCTTCATCCTCTGGGCCTCGTCGACGATAACGAAGATATAGCGGTACATGAAGGCGGCAACGGTGGTGAAGAAAGAAGGGACGTGGAGCCTCTCGAGCCCGTGCATCAGGTCGGGGAAGGGGGTCGTGGACGAGAGCAGTATGAGGCACGAAACCGAGATGGTTGACTTGATGGCGACGTTCCAGAGAACAAGAAGGCCCTCACTGGAGACGGCGAAAGGCCCCAGGTCGTAGGAGGTCCCTCCCTTGTGCATGAACGGGATGAACACCGCCACCATCAGGATGAATGGTAGCACGACCAGCACCCGGGAAAGGAGGTAGGAAACAGGCACCCTTGAAGCGGCGGCGATAATCAACACCACCCCGGCGTATACGCAGAAAGCCCACCACGCCCGGGGGGGCGTGGTCACGCAGATTACTATCAGTGCGAACAACGCGATCGCCTTCGCCCTGGGATCCAGCGAGTGTACAGGGCTTTCGAGCTTGCTGTATCTGTCAATATAGTCGTGTTTCAATTACCCGGTTCCGCGGCCCTCCTCTTGTTCATATGCCCAAGGCCGAGGGCGAGCAGCGCCACTCCCGCTGCCAGTGCGCCGGTTAAAAGGACCCCGATGAAGCCGGAGAGGCCCACCGCGGCCTTGGTGCCCACGGCGTCACCGTAATCCGGTATCGGCGAGTGCGTCCAGGTCGGCTCGGTGTCTTCGGCCGCCTCCATGAACCCCTTGTCCTCCGCTACCTTCTCGAGCCCGTCAGGGCTGGAGGACGCCCAC
>Ga0180015_1000068_pt1 | contig 27633 bp, 38 predicted proteins | sample KR13_S2_MetaG_FD_116508 | JGI IMG/M metagenome (GOLD analysis project Ga0180015, IMG submission 116508) | Groundwater microbial communities from the Olkiluoto Island deep subsurface site, Finland - KR13_S2_MetaG | ecosystem: Environmental > Aquatic > Deep subsurface > Groundwater | place...
ATAGCTTATCAATGTTCTGATAACGAGTTTGCTAAATTAATGAGAGAAAAAGAAAGAATATTGTTTAATAGTTTAGAAAAATTTAACAAAAAATTTGATTTGCGCCAAAAAAGCCAAAGTTAAATTTCACCATCATTTTTCAATTAGTTAAGACTGGTTTTGATGGTAAAAGTCTGACGGGTTGTTTTTTGTCTGGTTGACGGCTACCAGGGTGTTCTATTGTTGCTTGGGCGTGATTTATTGCTGCTTTAGTTTTATCCGGAGCGACAGGAGGTTTAGCAGGTACCCTTTCTGGTACTGGTTCTGATAGTTCTTCTCCTATCGTGACTATTACCCCTTGGGTTCCTTCTGGTAGTCCTCTTCGTTTTGTCATAGTTTGTACTATTATATAGTATGTTTGGTTGTGAGTTGCGAAGCAGTTGTTGGGGTGAGGTGTTTTAGGTTGTTGGTTTGAGGAGACTTGAGGAGAAAACGCGCTTGAAGTCGTTGTCGAAAGTGGCAAAGTATTTGATGTTGTTGTGAGTTATGGTCAGAAGATGGTAGGCGTCACGAGGGCTGAGTTTGAATTTTTTAATATAGTTTAGAATTTTGAGATTTTGGGTTTTTGATGTAGGTGGATTGACTATTTTTAGATTTGGAATGTAAAGAATTTCTTTTGTGATTTTTTGCAGTATTTTGTGAATTTTTTCAATTGATATTTTTTGTTGTTGCAGTAGGAATTTGATTGAATGGATGAATTCGTCCAGTACAAGAGGAGAGATAAAGATTTTTTTATTTTGTTTAATTATTTTTTTGATAATTAAGTTGGCCTTTTGGGCGTGTGGGTGATTGGTAAATTTTAAAGAGATTAAAATATTACTATCAAGAAAGACTTTGTTGTGTCCATTGGTCATATCTGTCGTTTATGATTTGATTAATCAGTTTAATTGTTAATTTTGGATAATTAAGGCTTCCGCTTATTTGATCTATGTAAGCGAGTTTGCGTTTTAGAGACTGATTTTTTGTCTTTTTTTGAGTTGGGGTGAGATTGGCTATGGGTTTTGAGCGATGGATGAGGGTAAAGGAAACACCTTCTTCCAGTTGGCTTTGTATATATGGAAAATTTTGACGGAGTTGATTGACCGAGATTATTTGAGGTTGCATAATGTTAAGATTACGTTAAGATGATGTTTGTGTCAATGAGATGAAGCTATTTGTAGGCTGATTGGCGGTGTTGGATGACTACGATGTAGAGTATTTGATTGTTAATTTTGTAAACAATTCGGTATGGCCAGGCTCGAAGAGAGAATTTGTTTTTTAGTTCACCTTGTAGTTTTTTACCGTAATTTGGATCTTTTTCTAAAAGATTTATTTTTTTGATTATTTTTTTAATTTGATGCTTTGGGAGTTTTTTGAGTTGTTTTTGAGCTGTTGGAGAAAATTCAAGTTTCATAGATTTAGTTCTTTTAATATTTTTTCAAGAGGAATGGATTTGCCCTGTTTTATTTCTTTTTCTGCTTGTTGAATTTCTTTGTAAAGTTTTTTGTCGCTTAGAATTTCTAGTGTTTCTTCCCAGCTTTCGAGTTCTTCTGTAGACATAACGACAGCAGCTGGTTTGCCTTTGTGGGTAATAAAAAATCTTTTTAGATTATCATTAACTTGTTTGATGATGGTATATAAATTAGTTCTGGCATCGCTGACAGATAATGTTTGTGGTAGTACTGTTGTTGTATTCATAATGAATAGTACGACAGATCGTACGATAAAGCAAATTAAAAATTTAAAATCTAAAAATAAAATTGATGCTTGTTTGCGGGCGACCGCAAGGGTCGCCCCTACAAAAAAGATTTGCAATGACAGGTTTTCCCTTTATTTCTTTTTTCCCCAGCGTTCTTGGGAGATGTGGATGAGCTTATCTTTTTGCTGGTTTTTGCAAGATGGAGGAGGAAGAGTGACAGCGTAAAAAGGATCTTTTGTTTCTGAATCGATGCTTAATTTACAAATAACTTGGTAACGGCCAAGTTGAATTAAGTCTTCGGCGGGGAAATTGGGGCCGAATTCTTTTTGAAGTACAAAGGCGTCTTGGGATCCAACAATAAAAGACATAATAGAGCCAACATTACCAAGGATAGCATCTTGGATTTCCCGATCAAGCTGGGCCATGTATTGATTGGCAACTATTAAATTAAGATGGAATTTTCTGGCTTCTGAGAGTATTTTTATAAAAGCTTCGGTGGCGAAATTTTGGAATTCGTCAACATAGAGATAAAAATCTTCACGCTCTTCTTTTTTCTGAAATATTCTATTCATAGCCGAAAGCTGGATTTGGGTTATAAGCATGGCGCCCAGTAAAGCCGAGTTGTCTTCTCCCAGTTTGCCGGTGGAAAGGTCGGCAATAAGAATTTTTTTTCATCCATGATTTGCTGGATATTTACTTTTGATTGACTGTGGGCAATGGTGTTTCTGATATTAGTTGAAGAAATAAACTGGCCGACTTTGTTTAGAATTGGGGATATGGCTTCGTTTTGGAATCTTTGTTCCATGCGATCGTATTCGTTTATCCAAAAGTTTTTGAGAGTTTGATTGGTGAGTTTTTCGACAACTTGGTGGCGGAATTTAGAATTAGTAAGAATTTCAATAACGTGAGTCAGGTCGCTGTTGGGAGTGTTGACCAGAGTTAAAAGTGTGTTTCTTAGGATATGTTCCAACCTGGGGCCCCACGAATGGCTGTAAAGTTTTTTGAAAATGGAAATAACACTGGAGGCAACCAGTTCGCGCTGTGAATCGTTTTGGGCTTCCAGAATGTTTAGGGGATAGACATAGTCCGGGTCGGCTGGGTTGAAGTAACAACAGTCGTTGATTCGGTGAGATGGGATGTAGTTTAAGATGTTTTCACAAAGGTCGCCATGAGGATCAATGATGGCTACACCACGGCCTTTTCTGATATCGTCTATGGCCATGTTGGCAATGAGAGTGGTTTTTCCAGTGCCTGATTTACCGATAATATAAGTATGACGACGGCGGTCTTCGCCTTGTTTGATGCCAAAAATAGTTTCTTGGTTTCTGAACTCGGTTTTGGCAAAAAAGATGACCTGAGATTTTTGTTCTTCGTTAAGTTGGGTGGCGACTGGTAGATTGTCGGGTGGATCAGCGTATAATTTTTTGCCCCAAGCGATGTTTGGCAGTTTGGTTAGTTTGTTGGGAAAATGCCAGATGGCGGAAAGTTCTTCTGTGTTTAGAATTTGGTTTTGCAGGCCACGGAGAATTTGGCGATTGATAATTGATGGTTTTAGTTTGTTTTTGTTAAGAAAGCCTGGATTTTTACTGGTGATAAAATTGCCTTGTGGATTGGTAAAAATACCAAATGATGATGAAATTGAGGCCAAAAGACCTGGATTGTTAGAAAGGAGATTTATTTGAGTTAAAATGCCGGGGTATTGGATTTTTTCTTCAAAAATTCGTTTGTCGGGGTGAGTTTGTCGGAAATTTTTTTCTTTGTCAACAAGAATGCCGTTTTGAATAGTAGAGGTGATGGAGTTTTGCCAGTTTTTGGGGGCGGGGGACAAAATTATTTGGTACAAAAAGAAAAAATCAGGATCATTGGAGCGGGAAAGGGGAGCTAAGACAGAATTTAGGGGATCGGTATCATGGAAGTCACGATTAGTTTTTAGAGTGTAAAAATGAGATTTTGATAGAGTGAGTTGAGTAAGCTGACTTTGGTTTAAAAGTTTTGTCGAGGAGAGGTAGTCTGTTTCTGTTTCTTTTATAATGGCTGATGGGAATTGGGCTATGATTTGAGATTGAAGGAATTCCAAATTTGAGGTTGGAGAAGTAATGAAAAATCGGATTTGCTGGTTAATAAGGGCTATTTCTAGTGAAGCGATAGTGGGTTTTTTGTTAAAAATAGTTTGAAATAAAGACTGTTTGGATTGATGGGTAAAATTGGCCAGAAGAGAAGACATTGATTCCGGAGTGAATTCGTTGTTTTTGGGAATAAGGATTTCCAGAATAGAAAGTTTGCTGTCTGTGGCAGGAGGTGACATTGCTAATTTTAACATATTGACCTTTTGTTATATTAGTGTAATGTTAATGTTATGTTAGTACCTACAAAACAAAACATAAGCACGGTAACGGATTTGAGGGTTAATACTATTGCGTTATTGGATGAGGTTGAGAAAAAAGGAATGAAATATGTGTTTCAAAGATCAGTTCCAAAGGCGGTATTGTTGAGTATGGATAGGTATAAAAAATTATTGGAAATGTTGGAAGATTGGGAAGACGAATTTTTGGCAAGAAAATTAGAAAAGGAAGATAAGGGTAATGGGGTTAGTTTGAAAGCGGTGATGGAAGAGTATGGAATAAAAGCATGAAATATGAAGTAAAGTTTTCTGATGAGGGTTGTAAAAAATTAAAGAAATTAAGTAGATCGGATACTGAGAGAGTTTTGTTGAAATTGAATGTTTTGGAGGATTTTTCTATGAAAGTTGGAAATATTAAGAAGATGAGAAGTACAATTGGCGATGTTTATCGTTTGAGAGTTGGGAAGTTGAGGGTTATTTTTGAAGTTGACGAAAGAAATAAAAAGATTTGGGTGTTGAGTGCCGGATATAGAGGTGGGATATATTGAAAAAATGTTGAAGTATTGAAATGTTGATGCGTTGATGATATGATGAGTTTATGCAAAAACAAAAAAGAAATGATAATAAAATGGTAAGAACAACGGTGAGTTTACCTTATTGGTTGCACAAGAGACTTAAATTGCAGGCTGTGGATGTAGGTATAAGTTTTTCTGATATTGTTGTGGAAGAAATAGAAAAGGCTAGAATTGTGAAGAAGTCGGGGAGTGGTAGAGAAGACTATCTAAAAAAATTAGAAGGCGTAAAAGGCAAATGGTTTACTGATAGTGATTATGTCGATTATAAAAATATTAGAGAAGATTTAAAAAAAAGAGAAAGACGACTATATGGCTGATAAAAAATTATTAGTTGATAGTTCAATTGTCATAGATTATTTGCGAAAGGGTTGTACTAAAAAAACTGTATTTTATCGATTGACTAGGAAGTATAAGATGTACGTGTCTTTTTTGATATACGCAGAATTGTTTGCGGGAAAGAGTGTGTGGAAGAAAAAAGAGGCCAGGAATGAATTGGAAAAAATTTTGTCTGGTATGACGATTTTGTTTTTTGATAATATAAGTATTGCTATTGAAGCTGGGAGGATTAGAGCAGAGCATGGTTTAGATTTGGTTGATTCTGTAATTGCGTCAGTTGCGAAAAAGGAGAAGATGGTATTGGCAACTTTAAACTCGAAGCATTTTAAAAAAGTAAAAGGATTGAAGTTGGTGGATTTGAAGAAGATTTGAGGTTTTTTGTATTGCGTAATGGATGTGTGTTTGATATTATGGGGAAAATCTTTTGATTTGCTTTAAGCTAAAGGCTAGTTTAAAAGCGGAGAAAAGGACAAGTTCTTTAACAAACAATCCAAGACCGTTGCCTGAGGGCAACGGAAATCACAAATTACAAATCTCTCCTCCAAAGGCGGACTAAAGAATTTTCAAAAAATGTCATCCCGACCGAAGTGGAGGGATCTCTCGCGAATGCGAGGTCTCCGATGAAATTGGAGTTTTGAAATAAATTAGGATGATGCTTCTGAAGCGGACAGTAGAAAGGGTGCAAAGATTTTGCATTTTTTCTAATGTCCGCTAACATGTGGGCAAAAAAATAATGAAGGGAGGTGAGGACGAAAATGGCGCATCAGAAGAACAGAGCGAAACGTCGGAAGCCATCTGGAAAGCGCAGGGCACGCCGTACGAAACGACGTGCGCAGAAGGCGAACGAAAAGTAGTGAGAGGGCAGAGGGGGCAGAAAGATCGCCCCCTTCTGAAAATTAAAAAAAAGAAAGGAAAAAGAAAAAAAAGAAAGAACAAGAAAGAACAAGAAAAGAAAAGAGATCCTTCGACAGGCTCAGGATGACGAAGGGAAAAAAAGAAGAGAAGAAAAAGAAAAGAAAAAAAACCAAAAAAAATAAAATTCCAAAATTCGTTTTTTGCGGGCGACCGCAAGGGTCGCCCCTACAAAGGCGAAGTCCAGTGGGCGGAGAGCCCACGCCCCTTTTTGTTTTTTGTGAGTTCTTGGATTGTTTGTGTTTGTTAGTTAAAAATAAGATTTATAAAATTTAAAATAAAGCATTATGACAAGAATAACTGTAGAACAAATTTCAAAAAGACCTGGGGTGGCGCGAGGAGTGAGGTTAGGCGAAAGAGGTCGACCAAGATCTGGAAGACTGACGAGAGCTGAAAGGCATTTGGGAAAGGGTGGGGTGAGCAGAGGAAGAAGACCTAGAAATTAAAAATTTGATAAAATAGAGTTGTGGCAAAGAGACTGTATAGAATAGAGAGACAAGATGGTAGTGGTGGTGTTTTGACAAGGTGGTTGACAGAAGGGGAAGCTCGGAGGATGACAGGTTTGGGGTACAGAACGTCCGAGCGAAATAGGTTGATGCCAACAAGAAGATATGACGGAAGTAATTGGCTTGTAGTGAAATCGGCTGAGGCGATGGAGGCAAGAGAGAAATGACCAGATTGCCAAGGAATTTGCAGAAGGTTTTGTGGAGTTGGAATTTGAAGGATATTGATAAAAAGAGAGATAAGAATTTGATTATTACCCAGGTTTTTAATTGGGGGAATGAGGATTTAGTCCAGTGGGTGTTGAAGAATTATTCGGTTAATGAAATAAGACAAGTTGTTGGAAAACCCAGAAGAGGCATGTGGTGGAGGAGAGTGTTAAATTTTTGGGTAAAGATATTGGATGTGAAAGTTAAAAAGAATGACTTTGAAAAAGCTGTTTTAAATGTTAATCCAGTGATTTAATGAGGCAGATTTTTTGGAATACTATTGATGATAAGAGGAAAGAATTGTTGAAGGGGTTGGAATTTTTGGATAAATTTGGATTTTATTTAGCCGGTGGGACTGCTTTGGCTTTGCAATTAGGCCATCGGACTTCGGAGGACTTTGATTTTTATAGCAGGAAGGACTTTGATGTGAATAAATTGGTAAGTGAGATTAAAAAAAGTTTTCCAAAGGTTAAGGTAAATATCCCAGATGAAAATAATTTGTTTTGTGAAATTGATGGTATTGAGTTGTCTTTTTTTATTTATGAATATGATTTATTGAAGGATTTAATTGATTTGAATTTTGTAAAATTGGCTTCTGTTGAAGATATTGGAGCTATGAAATGTATAGCAGTAATTCAAAGGGGAACAAAGAGAGATTTTTATGATGTTTATTATTTATTAAAAAAGATGTCTTTGGAAAAGTTGTTTGGATTAATAAAAAAGAAGTATTTTGAGTATGATATTTATAATGTTTTGACTGCTTTACTTTATTTTGATGATGCGCAAGCAGAGCCGGAATCATCAAGGTTTGTAGTTTTTGATAAGAGTTTGAGTTGGGAAAATGTGAAGAAAGAGATTGAGGAAAAAGTAAAAGAGTATAGGTTGGGAAAGTGAGATTTGACAAAGAATTGAACTGGAGGTAACATTAATTGTTACTTGTAGTTCACATTATGAAAAAGAAAGATTTGGCTTTAGCTTTATATAAAAATTTGCAGACTGTGTTTAGTGTGAAGGAATTGACATTGATGTTTAGTGAAATTAGTTATAAAAATTTAAAGAGAAGATTGAATTATTTGGTTAAACAGGGTAAATTGAGAAGTGTGAGGAGGGGGATTTTGGTTAAGGAAAGTTACAGTATCAGAGAATTAGTTAATAAGATTTATAAACCGGCCTATATCAGTTTGGAGACGGTTTTGCTTGATGAGGGGATAAATTTTCAGAGTTATAAATCAATTTTTGCAGTTTCTTATTTAAATAGAGAAATAGAGGTTGATGGCACAAAAATTGTTTACAGGCGTTTAAAAGATGAAGTATTGTTGAATAGTTTGGGTGTTATAAGAAAGGAGAATTGTGTGATAGCGACAAAAGAAAGGGCTTTTTTAGATGCGGTGTATTTGTATAGGAATTATTGTTTTGATAATTTGAGTGTTTTGGATTGGAAGAAAGTTTTTGATATTGCGCCTATTTATAAAAATAAATCTTTTGTAAAGAGGGTGAATAGTTATTATAAGATTTATAAGCAGGAAAATGTTTGATAAAAATAGACATAAAATAATAATGATTAAGATTTTAAAAGAGATTTATGCTGATATGGATTTGGGGAAGTTGTTGGGTTTTAAGGGTGGAACTATGGCTTTTTTGTTTTACGATTTGCCCAGAATGTCAGTAGACTTAGATTTTGATTTGCTTAAAAAGACAGATGAAAATTTTGTTTTGGAAAGATTGGAAAAAATTTTGCTTAAATTTGGAAAAGTTACTGAAAAGATTATAAAAAAACATACCTTATTGCTTGTATTGGACTATGGTTTTGGAGAAAGAAAATTAAAGATTGAGGTTTCTAGAAAAAAAACGAATACAAAATTTGTAGTGATGGATTATCTTGGAATAGCTATATTGGTGATGAATAGAGATGGAATGGTGGCTGGAAAATTGTTGGCTTTAGTTGATAGAAAAAAGTTTGCCAATAGAGATGTTTTTGATACTTGGTTTTTTTTGAAGAATGACTGGAGTGTTGATGAGGGTGTTTTGTTGGATAAAAGTGGTTTGAGTAAAGAAGAGGTTTTGAAGAAAGCGATGGAAAGGGTGGAGAAAATAAAGGATAATGAGATTTTGTTTGGTTTGGGTGATTTGTTGGATAACAAACAGAAGGAATGGGCAAAGAGAAATTTGAAAAAAGAAACCTTGTTTAATTTGAGATTGAGATTGGAATAGGTTTCCTATATTTATAATTATGTGTTGACAGGTGTGGAATGGGTGTGTATAATCGGCCATGTTGCAAAAAAAGACAAACAGTCTTGTAGGGCAATATATGAAAGCCTTGATTTAACTCCCTCGGGAGCTGATCTGGGTTTTTTTGATTTTTGAGCTCAAAAATCTTAAAAAGCTTAAGATAATTTGGCTCAAAAAGCACATTAAATTTGAGAGTGACGTAGCGTACAGTGCTACAGAAAGGGTTGAGGGTTGGGTCAATTTTTTCTGTAGTATTGTACGTTTGTATTGGAAAAAAGAAACAATATGTAGGATCCCTAAAAGGGAGGAGGTGAGAAAGATGTTGCAATTTGCGAATTGCCTATTGGGTTTAGTGCCGGTCGGTTTTCTGATTTTCATCGTTTGGTGGGCAAGTAGGAACAAGAAAGACCTGGAGATTCGAGAGGAAACCAGGTTGCAGCAAGGCATGAATCCGGTCACAGCGTTTTTTGTGACCGGATGGCAGGAGATCAGTGCCTTGATCTTACTGCCACTGCGGCTGTTCGGTAAGGTGGGAGTGGTTCCCATCGTCCTGATTTTCTTGTTCATGACTGTTCCGCTCTTTTCGGTCTGTGTTGATCTTTCTGATGCTGTGCTAGATCAGATTGAGGCCGAGATAGGGGTTGATTTGAGAGCCCCCTTTGAGTGGGTGGGGATGCAGATCCAGGCCTACTGGCCCGAGGAGAACGGCGGTGGTGGGAACGGCAATGATGGACCGGACGGTAGCGCGCAGGGCGTTTTGCCTGGGCAAACGGTTTCCGGTACGTGGCAGGGAAAGCCGTATACGTGGACGGTCGCGCAAAAGGGCTCGTATAGAGCTTCCGGACAGGGCTTGGTCAGTAGTTGGTGTGCCGAAAACATCACATGGTCTGGCCCGGTCCCCGAGGCAATCATCGTCCAGGGAGCGGATACGTGCCTTCCTTTTGCTCAGTGACGACGTCACTCTCTTAACCCGCCCGAAGAAAGGCGAAGTAGAGGTGGTGGGTTCTCCCGAAAGGGAGAGCCCACGCCAACACTTCGTATAAAGAAAACTTCGGGCGGTAACATTTAAATTTAAAATTACAAATTCAAATTTCCAAAATTAAAACAAATCCGAAATTCTATCCGCCAAAGGCGGACTAGAGAATTCGAAATACTAGATAAATTCAAATATCGAAATTTCCTCCTTCGCTAAAGCTATCGAGGACAAGTAAAATTCAAGATAAATATAAAATAAAAAAATGGTTTTGTCATTATTTGTAATGACAGATTGGTTATAATAAAAATTAATTAAGTTAAAGATTTATAAAAATAAAATAAAAATATGACTGGTGTTTATGACAAACTTACAAAACCAATGAAACCGGATTTTTATCCGGTAGAGCAACAGCCCAAAGCTGCTACTGTTAGACAGATTGCTGGGGCGCATTTGAAACAAGTGCCTGCAGATGTGACTGATAGTCTTTTTGCTGGAGCTAGAGCTCAAGTGGGAAAAGTAATGCAGAAAGTAGGGCAGGGTTTGGGAGACCGGATAGCAGTAGCAGGAGTTAATTTAGTAGCTGGTTTAGTAGTTAGGGGGGTTGAGTCTTACAACACAGAGAGAAAACAAAAGAGAAATGCGTCAGAGCCGGACGCGAAGACAACTGCCGTTGTCCCTTTTGGAAGATAAAAATAATTTTAGTTTATTAAAAATTGATTTATAAGAAAATACAATGTCAGAATCAAGAGCCATAATGTTAAGACCTGCCGGAAGTATGACGTTGAGTGATGGTCCGATGCGTACGGTTGGTGAATATATTACAGGAGCAGGTCAGTCTCTTGGTACAGCATGTAAAACACGGTTTTATCAGTCAACCGGGGAGTTGCCTGATACGTTTCCTGAGGCAGTTGATAGAGCAATTCGTCCATATCTTAGGTGGAAATCTAGGGCAGAAATGGAGCAAAAAGCCTTGGAGACACGTAAGCGGGATTCTTTTAGTGCTAGAGAGGCGGAAATAATGCTTCGCCGACCTGATGTTTTAAATGAAATAACAAGTGTTCGTTTAGGAGATGTATCTGTAGTTAGAGATAATGAGATGGAGTTAGCGCATCAGTGTGTGGTTGTTAAAAGGAGAGAAGGAGATGGTGCGGCAGAAAGATTTTTGAGAGAAGCTGAAGAAGATATTGCAGGGCAATTAGTATCGTTTGTGGGACCTGTGATTGAAGAGCGCAGAACACGCGAGTCTTTACATAATGTGACTGCCGGTCTCCATGTTAGAGAAGCGCCGCGACGAGTACATCCGATGGAAGATTCAGGTATGCCTAAAACAGGAAGAAATGGTGTTCCTGTTATTCATATTGAGCCTGAAGTTCTAACTGGAATATCTAAAACTGCGGATAATAGGGATACTGGTTATTTACCGGCGGATAAGTTTGGAGGTGTAGGAGTTTATGTTGATCCTTTTGGGAATATACGTTGTTATCGTGGCCAGGAACCCGGTGATACTGTTGGTCATCTTAAAGGGGTTGATATGAATGAATTTTTTACCGGATCTCAGGTTGATGATGGGGCTGAATATTTATGCCTTGATGATAATAAGTGGAAGTGGTATGTTCGGCCTGCACGGGGATTGGCAAAGCGTGTTTTGGCCTTTCGTCGTAATGGTAAGAGAGATCTTGTTAATCCAAGAGGTTCTGTGGAATTGGCTCCTTTGGATAAAAAGGATAAGTGGAAAAAACATTTGTTGAGGGTTGGTTCAATAGAAATGACTCCACATATGTTGCAAGGTCCAGTAAGGATTCCAGTACCGGATGCACCGGCGTTGGAGAGAATACTGGTAGATGAACTTCGTGAAATTAAAGGGGTTTTTGAGAAAAGAGATAGATATGATAATCCGATTACTGACCCTGAGAAATCGGAAGGAGAGTTTCGTATGGGGTTGGCTCAATTTATTAGAGAGCAAGTAGACTTTCCACGAGTAGGAGTGGTTCGTAATCTGCTTGGATTACAATCTAAAGATCAAACCAAGGTGTCTGAAGTAGCTCCTTTTTCTTCTGGATTTCAGTCAGCTATTCATTTTTTACAAATGGATAGAATTGGTCAGAGAAATTTTTTACGGCAACGTGGTCTATCTGATGATGATGAGGTAATAAAAAAAGCACAAGGTCTTGCAGTGAGACAGATTGTTAGGGATCCAAAGGGTGGAGAGATTTTGCAACTTTTTGTAGATATGAAGTGATTGAGTTGGATATAAAGAAAGTTTAGAGTATTTTAATATAGGTTTGAATGTGGTATAATCAGTGTGTATTTTATATCTAACTTTTGCGTTGGAGTTTAAGGTACAAAATTATGCCGTTTTACGGTATAAGCACTTTAACAAGAGAGTGATAACTAAATTATTTGAATGGCTCTTTAGAGGGAATTAGATATTGTCTAGTTTTTTCTTATGAGTCATTCAGATAAAAAATAAGATCTAGGAAATAAGCCATGGAGGTGGCAAAATGAATGCGAAAAAATTCGCGGTTCGATCGGTCACCTCCTTGGTGATCGTTTTATTGGTGGGGCTGAACTGGGTTCGGCCTGTAGAAGGCCAGGAGGAGCAGCCCTGGATTGCTCCTGTAGGTTCAGCAAGGGGAGTTTGGAGTTTTGGTGTTCCAACCGACTACCAAAATCGCCACACTGGAATTGATTTTCTCTCTCCGCTAGGTACGGAAGTACTGGCAGTGGCGGATGGAGAAGTCGTCTTGATTGGATGGTGGCCAGTGGGAACGGCTCCTAACGGTCATGGCGAAACGCTTTGGCTTTATCACGGTGAATCTGACGGTCGACCAGTATATTCGGCCTACGCTCATTTGTCACAGTACCGTGTGGCGGTGGGTGATCGAGTCGATCGAGGTGAAATAATTGCCTTGACTGGTCAGACTGGAGCCGGAACCGGTCCCCATCTTCATTTTGCTGTGGGGCGAAAGAATCCCAGTGAAAGTGGATGGCAGTTTTCGGATTGGGACAATCCCGATGATTATATCGGCGAAAGTCCCGAAGTAAGCCCAGGGAATCCTGGTCCACGGAATGTTGAAGTTCCGGTAGATTGGGGACGGATAGCACCAACACTGTTGGTCTTTGGAATCATCCTCTTTTTCTTCTGGAAATACCAGAGGATGAAGAAAAAGGTCAAAGAGTTGGAGGAGCAACAAGAGTGGCGACCGGTGAAGCGTCGATTTGGGAGATTCTTGATTCTGGGTCTTGTCTGCCTAGTAACATGGGTAGCTTGGCCGAGCCGACGAGAGATTTTGAAGAATTCTGTATGGTTGACGAATGGTATCTGGTTGACCATTGTACTGGAGTATGCTTGCTTAACTCTGGTGCAAGGTTTTTCAAAAACACTGTGGATGTGGTGCAGGAAGGTGACCGACTTTTTCTACTCTTGGATTACCAAGTTGACGTATTTGTACTTGGTGATTCTTGTGATAGTTTTAGTCGGTGGAATTTGGTTTACACCCGAAGCGCCTCGGGCACAGGAGTGGGAGAGGACGTATCCTCCCGTTCCGAGCCAGGAAGGCGACGCGCCCCAGTGGAAAAGGGTCTCGTTAACGTACTGGAACGGGAACCTTTACCATTTTGACTTGCCACAAGACAAGTGGCAGGACGTTTGGGATGCTGGACTCCGGTTCGGAGTAGAGCCGGCCTATGTGGCCTGCCTCGGGTCCTCGGAATCTCCCAACTTTTGGGAGAATACGGGGATGCACTGTTCTTTGGCTGGGGCCTGTGGGCCTTATCAATTTATGCCGGGGACTTGGCCGAGCTATTCGCCTTGGCCTGGTGCGGATAGAACGGCGTGGCCCGATGCTCCAAACGGAGCATCTAACATGGTTGCCAAGCTAGGACTTGACAAGGAGACAACCATGTTGGGTCACAGAGGAAACTTTACTGGTTCCGATGGTAGCCTGTGCTGGAATCAGCACGTACCGCAAGCTGATTACGTTTGGCGTTGTACCCAAGCGGTACGCGAAGCCTTGGGACGGTGACGCCAAACGAGTAGGTGGGGAGCTGGCGATGTGCCAGCTCCCCAAAGGGTTTTAGAAAAAAATGTTGTCGCTCTCTTGTGTTAATTATTGTAAATTTTGTTTAAAAAATTTGTAGTAATTAGTAAGAGGTTAAAAATATATGACAGGAATAAAAAGATTAACTAGTGGAGGAGAAGGAAGGTTTAGTTTGGAGGAGTTTGGAGTAATGGATGGAAAAATGTTGCTCAAGAAAGATGCAGAAAGAGTGTTTGGTTGTGTGAAACAGGCAAGGGTTGGTGATGTTGATAAAGAGACTGGTTTGAGAATTGGAGTAACGATGGTAAGGAGGGGTAGTGTGTTGAGACCTGTGGGGGTTCGAGTAGCGAAGGATGATGAAAATGGAGTATGTTCTGGTGTTTTTACCGATAAAAGTGGAGGATGGGAGAGTGGATTTTGGGCGGTTGGGCCTGGATGGAAACCGCCGGAAAGATTTTGGGATAGTCTTTGTGGAAGATTGGAGAATAAATTTGGAAATGGTGGACTTAGTGAGGAAGATAAGGGTGTTGTGCGAGTTTTGAATAGGGTTGTTGATAGAGCGAAGAATGAGCCAGTAGTGATTTTGGCAGAAGGTGCCGATATGGAAATGGTTGCAGGAATGAAAAGATCGACAGTTTTGAGAGCTGGTGCGAGGATGATGACTGAGATTGAGAAAATTAGGGACAGATTGAAAGAGCGTGAAATGCTTGATGGAAGTGGAAGAAGGGAGGTGAGGTGAAAAGAAAGAGATTAAATTGGATTGACACCGAAAGAGAAGTAGGTGAAATGAAAGATGTTGTAGGTAAGCCAGTAGAAAGAAAAATAAAACCTGTGGTAGTGGGTTTGAGAGCACGGGGTATTAATACTCATGATTCTTGTGGAGGTCATTTGAACAGAGGTGGAGTGGCGCCACGAGTTAGTGTTGGGGGGCCAAATCTTCGTGTTTTGGCTACTAGGCATTGGGAGCAATTGGATAAGGGATTGTTGGGAGTTGAGATTGCTAGGGAAATGGAAGAAGAAAGAAAACGAGAGAGATTGAAAATTGAACCTTTGGTAAGAGAGTATAATGAGACAAGAAATGTTCCTGACGATACGCGTTTAGTAGTTAGAAGAGATGCTTTGGGTTCTGATAGAATTGAGAGTTTTGGTGTCCCTGCTTTTGAGCAATCGGGAGGATTGGGTATAGGTAAAAGGATAAAAGTAAAAGAATATCAGAAAGAGATGAATGAGTTTGGCAGGTTTTTGAAAAAGAAGTTTTTGGGATAAGGTGTCTGTTGGTGTTTTGCAAAAATGGGGGAGTATTTGTCAAGTGGTAGTAGACAGTATTGCGGGAGTGAAGTCTTGTAATTTGTGGTAGAATTTTGTTATGAATAATGCGGATTTAGGGATAATTTTGGCGGTAAAGTTTGGTTCTAAGGCGGGAGGATAGGTTTCCTGATTAAAAAATTTGGAGGATTAAATGACTGTAAAAAAGCAATTAGTGAGAAATAAGCTGGATTTGATAAATATTTTGGTGTATCAATATAGAAAATTAGATGAGGAGTTGTTTGTTGGATCGATTGGAAAGCATTTAGAAAAGAAATAGCTTTGGAGTCTTGTGATTTAGCTAAATTGCGGGAGTGGAGTCTTGTAATTTGACAGAATTACGGGAGTTGGATAGAATAGGAGTATGTATATAAAAAGGTATTTACATGAACCGATTTTGGAATTGTTGAAAAAAAAACAGAAGAAAAACAGAGTAATTGTGTTATATGGGCCTAGGCAGGTAGGAAAAACTACTTTGATTAAAGAATTAATAAAGGGTTGTGGTTTGAAAACAAAGTTTTTTGCTTGTGATGACCCCGATATAAAAAGTCTTTTAAGCGGGATTGGATTGAGTAAATTAAAGACTTTGGTTGCCGGTTATGATTTGGTGGTATTTGATGAAGCGCAAAGGATAAGAGAGATCGGGACAATGCTTAAACTATTAATTGATTATTTGCCTAAAAAGAAAGTGTTGGTAAGTGGTTCTTCCAGTTTGGATTTGGCTAATAAAATTAGCGAAGCTTTGACTGGAAGAAAAAAGACTTTTTTTATGTATCCTTTGAGCTTGGGGGAGGTGTATTTAAAGAAAGATGAAATGGATATTAAAACCGGGGTGGATAGAATTATGCGTTTTGGCACATATCCTGTTGCTTTTTCTTTATCTGATGAAATGGAAGTAGAAGATTATTTGTTGGAGCTGGCCAGAGATTATTTATATAAAGATGCTTTGGAATATCAGCAAGTAAAAAATACCGAGCAAATTCGTAAATTATTAGTGGCTTTGGCTTTGCAAATTGGGCAGGAAGTGTCTTATACAGAGCTGGCTAATACTGTTGGAGTAGATCAAAAGACTGTGGTTAGGTTTATAGATTTGCTGGAGAAAAGTTTTGTGATTTTTCGTTTGTCTGCTTTTAGCCGTAATTTAAGGAATGAATTGAATAAAACAAGAAAAATATATTTTTATGATTTAGGTATTCGAAATGCTTTGATTAAGAATTTTAATAATTTTGAGTTAAGAAATGATAAGGGTAATGTATGGGAGAATTTTTTGATCGTGGAAAGAATGAAAAGGGATGCTGTTAAAAAAGAGAGAAAGAATTATTATTTTTGGAGAACTTATGATAAAAAAGAGATTGATTTAATTGAAGAAAGAGGAGGCAAATTGAACGGTTTTGAGTTTAAGTGGAATAGCCGAAGTTTTAAGAAACCGAAGCTTTTTTTGGAAAAGTATAAAAGCAGTAGTCTGAGTTTGGTAAATAGAGAAAATTTTTTAGATTTTGTGATGTGATTTGTGGTAGAATTTGGTATGTGGGTGTGGGATTATAATTTACCTAAAAACTGGAAGCCTAAGACTGATGAGGAGTGGGAGTGGTATTTGGTGAGAAAGATTAATTATAGTGATTATGATGGGTTTAAAAAGGACGATGTAAAGAAGTATTTTTTTAAGATTCGAAAGTATCTGGATCCTTATAAAAGAGCAATGTTATCTGATTATTTGGGGGTAAGTTATGAATGAGTTGACTAAAAACCAAAAGTTAGCGATTGAAGTATTGGCTAATTCTGATTTGTCAAATAAATTTTATTGGTCAGGAGGAACTTTGTTGGCGGTTAAATATTTGAACCATAGAAAATCTGAAGATGTTGATTTTTTTAGCAATGAGAGGTTTGGACGCGAAGAATTAGAAGATTGGTTAAATGATTTTATGAAAAGATCAGGATTAAAGAAATTTAAAGAAGAAAAGATTTATGACAGGTGGGAGTTTGGATTTGAAGGCGGAGAAGGATTGAGAGTTGAGTTTGTTTATTATAATCATGACCGAAAGACTTTGGTTAAGAGGGTGAAATATAAGGGAGTGATGGTCGATTCTTTGGATGATATCGCTGCCAATAAAACTTTGGCTTTTATTGATCGAAATGAGCCTAAAGATTTGTTTGACATTTATTTTTTAATAAAGAAGACAAAGTTTACCCCTAAAAAGTTATTGGATTTGGTTGAGAGAAAGTTTGGGTGTGAATTTGAGGAGGGACTTTTTTGGAGTGAGTCGTATAGAAAAGCGCCTTTATTAGATAAAATGGCTCACTTGATATTAAATAAAAATAAAAGTGAGCTTATTGATGAGATAAAGGAGTATTTCGGGGAAGGAGCAAGACAGTTTTTGAAGAGAAAGTTGGGATAGTGTGGTATACTAGAAAATCCTGGGTTAAAAAGACCCTAATTAAAACCGCTTTTGTTTTTTAAAATTTATAAGCGGTGGAGTAATAAGGAAAAAAATGAAAAAGAAAAAAGTAAAAAAGAACGCTTCGCTAGATTCTTCTCACCCTGCGGGTGATCAGAATGACGGTGTTGAGAGTAAAAAGCAAGATGGGAAGGTAGTTGAAAAGACGGTAAATAGAACTGGTAAAAAGATTTCTGAAGATAAGTTGGTGATGAAGGATAAAAAGACTAAAGAGAAGGAAAAAAGGGAAGAGATAAAAAAGAGGAACGAGGAGATCCTTCGACGGGCTCAGGATGACGTAGTGAAAAGTGGAAAGAAAAAAAATGATGATGATTTAAGTAGTAAAAAGCAAGATAAGAAAAAGACAAAAGAGGAAAAATATGAGTTGAGTGTGGGGATGGAGGATCTTTTTAAGGCCGGGTGTCATTTGGGACATGGAAAATCTAAGACACATCCAAAGGCTAGAGAAAATATTTATGGGGTTAGAAATAATGTGGAAGTGTTTGATTTGGCCAAAACCGTTAAATCTTTGGAAATTGCTTGTACCTATATCCACAATTTGATTCAAAGGGGTGACAAGTTGATAATGGTGGGGACAAAAAGGCAAGCAAGAGAAGTGGTAAGAAGAGTGGCAATGGAGGTTTCGGTGCCTTATGTAACTGACAGATGGTTGGGTGGGACTATTACCAATTGGGATCAGATTAAAAAGAATATTGAGAAACTCGGGTTTTTGAAAGAAAGTGCTGACACTGAAAAGTTTTCTGACAAAACAAAGAAAGAAAGATCTGTAATTCGTAAAGAAGTTGCCAGATTGGAAAGGATTGTAGGAGGCTTGATTGGTTTGAATGATTTGCCAAAAGCGATTTTTGTGGTTGATGTGGGAGCTGAGAAAACTGCGGTTAAGGAAGCTAAGATAAAAGGGATTAAGGTAATTGGAATTTGTGATTCAAATGTTAATCCCGATGAGGCAGATATGGCTATTCCTGCCAATGATGATAATGTTAAAAGCATTTCGATTATAGTTGAAGAGATAGGTAAAGCAATTAAAAAATAATTATTTTTTAATTGCTTTAAAATCACAAATTTAAAATTTAAATTTCCAAATAAAATAAATACCAAAACTAAAATTAAGAATTAAGAAAAAGAGAAAATGGATACAAAAGAGTTAATAAAAAAAGTTAAGAAATTAAGAGAGGAGTTGGGATTGGGAATGATGGAGATTAAGGCGGCTTTGGAAGAGGCAAATGGAGATGAAAAATTGACTAAAGAGATTTTGAAGAAAAAGGGTTTTAAAAAGGCCAAGAAAAGAGAGGGAAGGGAGACTAATCAGGGGAAAGTTTTTACTTATGAGCATATAACCGGAAAGTTGGCAGTGATGGTAGAGCTTTTGTGTGAAACTGATTTTGTGGCTAAGAACAGTGATTTTTTGGTATTGGGCAAGGAGCTTTGTTTACAGGTGGCGGCAATGGATCCAAAAGACAATAAGGCATTGTTGAAACAGGATTATGTTAAAGATGGATCGAGAAAGATAGGGACTTTGATAAGTGAATTTATTGTCAAGAGTGGGGAGAATGTAAAGGTGGGCAGAATTGAAAGATTTGAGATAGAATAGAGTATTGACAAAGTAGGGTGAATTAGCCTAAAATATGTTAGAATGAATTTAAGTCAAGCATTAACACCAGAACAAGTAGCCGATAATTTACAAGTGAATTTGGCGACAGTTTATCGAATGATCGACAAAGGAGAGATTTTAGCAAAAAAAATTGGTAAAAGACTTTATCGTATTTCTCCCGTATGGTTATCCTGGTTGATGAATGGTTTAGATTTTGACATTTTAAAAATGGAAAAAGAAGATGAAAAAAGTTTAGATAAGATTAACAGGGTATTGAAACAAGTTAGAATGGAATGAAAATTGTTTTAGATTCAGATGTAATTATTGCTGGTTTAATTTCTAAAACAGGTGCGGGTAATTTTTTGTTAAGAATGTTTTTGGATGATAAATTACAAGTTTTGAGCAGTAAGGAACAGACTATTGAAATAGAAAATGTATTAAAAAGAGGTAGGTTTAGATGGGAAGAGCAGAAAAGTTTGTGGGATAGTTTTAAGAAAAAAACAAAAAAAATCAAGATTTTGGATTTGAACGAATGTGGTGGTTTTGTGTTAGATGAGAATGATGCTCATATTTTGGCTTTGGCAGTGTTAGGCAAGGTTTCTTTTTTGCTGAGTTATAATATTAAAGATTTTTTTATTGACAAGATTAAGGATAAGTATGGTGTTTTGATTGTTCGACCTGGGTATTTTATTCAGTTTTGTCGAGGCAAGAACATTTTATAGTGTTATACTGGTAGTTAGATGTTGGATATTGGTGAGATAAAGATTAGACTAGACCGAATTGTAGGGCTTTTTTCTGATGATATTGGAACAATACGAACGGGCAGGGCAATTCCGGCTTTGATAGAGAATGTGATAGTGACGGTATACGAAGGCCAGAAAATGCGATTGATTGAACTGGGTTCAATCGGGGTGGCAGATGTAAGAACTTTGACTTTTAAGCCATGGGATGCAGGTTTACTTAAAGAGATAAAAAATGGAATTGCTGGGGCTAATATTGGAATGAATCCGGTGGTGGATGGAGATATTATTCGGATGAGTCTACCGATGTTGACTACTGAACAAAGAGAAGATTATGTGAAACTTCTTGGCAGAAAATTGGAAGGAGCCAGAGGAATGGTGAGGGGGTGTAGAGGGGATAATAGGAAGAAATTGATGGATGCTAAGCAGAAAAAAGAAATTTCTGAGGATGAGTTTAAGAGAATGGAGGAAGAATTACAGAAACTTACCGATGAATATATGAATAGGCTTGAAGAGATAGCTGGAAAGAAAGAAAAAGAAATTAGAAATTAAATTTAAAAATTAGACTACTGGATTACTAGATAACTGGACAACTAGGCATTGTCATTGCGAGGAGTCCTACGACCTACCTACCGGCAGGCAAGCTAGGCAATCCCGTTGGATTGTTAATTATGTTTTTTACATTTCCTACGGGATTGCCACGTCCCGCTAATCGGGACTCGCAATGACAGTGGTCGTTGTTTGTGATTTGTGATTTGGGGGTTGTGATTTTTAGGAATTTAGGGTAAATTGGTGACTATGGATTTGATAATATTTTTGGTTGCTTTGTCGATTTTGGTGCTGGTGCATGAGATTGGACATTTTGTGATGGCTATTAAGAATGGAATTAAGGTGGAGGAATTTGGTTTGGGTTTACCCCCTAAAATATTTTCTAAAAAAATAGGCGAGACGGTTTTTAGTTTGAATTTATTGCCAATTGGTGGTTTTTGCAGAATGTATGGGGAGGAAGCTAGTTTTGCTGAGGGTGACAAGAAAAGAATCCTTCGACAGGCTCAGGACAGGGCTTTTTGTGATAAAAAACCATGGCAAAAAATGCTGGTGGTGGTTGGTGGAGTATTGATGAATTTGGTGTTTGCGGTGGTGGTTTTTGCCGGAGTATATACGGTTTTGGGTTTGCCTGAGGAAACTGAAAAAGTAAAAATAATTGATGTTGTTAGCGGTTCTCCGGCCGATAAGGCTAATTTAAAAGAGGATTTTTGGATATATAAGGTGGCCGGGAAAGCTATAAGTAAGCCGGCGGAGCTTATCGAAGAAGTGGAGAAGTATAAGGGTGGGAGTGTGATTTTGATAATAATGGATGAGGGGAAGGAGAGGCTTTATAATGTTGAAGTGAGGAAGGATCCGCCAGAGGGAGAGGGAAGTATGGGGGTAGCGATTTCTAATACCGAGATGAAAAAGTTTCCTTGGTGGCAATTTTATAAGGGGATTGGAGTTGGATTTAAGGAGGCTTATTTTTGGGGAGAGATAATAGTTGGGGGGGTTTACAAGATGATTTCTGGGTTATTTATGGGACAAATTCCAAAAGATGTAAGTGGGCCGGTTGGTATGTATCAAGCGACTAGTGCTATCAAAAAAGAACAAGGATTTTTGGCCTTGATTCATTTTTTTGGAGTAGTATCGGTTAATTTGGCAATAGTTAATTTACTGCCATTTCCGGCTTTAGATGGCGGGAGAATGATTTTTGTAGCTTATGAAATGATTACCAAAAAAAGAGTGAATGAGAAGTTTGAGGTTGTGGTGAATAATGTGGGAATGGTGATTTTGCTGGGATTGTTGTTGCTAGTGACAGTAGGAGACATTGTAAGGATTGTGAGATAGGGGTCATCCTGAACGTAGTGAAGGATCTAGTGAACGAAGTGAACGTTGTATTTAAAATTATTTTATGAAAAGTTATTATGTTTATATTTTGACTAATTATAAAAGTTCGGTTTTTTACATTGGGATAACCAATGATTTAAAAAGGAGGATTTGGGAGCATAAAAATAAACTGAATATAAATTCGTTCACAACAAAATATCGGTTATATAAATTAGTTTGGTATGAAGAGTTTGGTAATCCTGAGGATGCGATAAGAGTTGAGAAAAAAATAAAAGGTTGGAAAAGAGAAAAGAAAATTTGTTTAATACGGACTAAGAATGCAAAATTTGTTGATTTATACACGCTTTGCTAGATTCTTCGACTTCGCTCAGAATGACAAAAATAAATACACGCTTTGCTAGATTCTTCGACTTCGCTCAGAATGACAAAAATAAATACACGCTTTGCTAGATTCTTCGACTTCGCTCAGAATGACAAGGGGGTTAGTTCGAGTAGGATGGCGGTGTTGGGTTCCATATAGATATTTTCGGTGTGGACGGATTGAGTAACATTTATGATTTTGGTGGTGTAAGATCCTAGATATGGGGTTTTTTTGAGCTGATATTTAGTCGGAATTAGGTTTTGAAAAGTTACGGGGACTGATTCGAGGTGTTGGTTGCGGGAATCGTAGTTGACCAAGAGGACTTGGCTTGTTTGGCTATTTTTAGTAGAGAGAGAGGTGACCCAGGAACCATCACCGGTTGATGCTAGACGTTGACCTTGTAGTTTGTTTAAAAATTGAATGGCGTAATAGCGGGGTTTTTCTTTGGCGCCATTGGTTGAGTGAGAAATCATACCCCAACCAAGACTATGGTCGTGGCGTTTGGTAGGGCCGTCGATAATTTCAAATGGAAAAATTTTGTGAATTTTTCCTGACAGCTGAGTGGCGAGCGAGATGAGGTGGATGCCAGACATTTTGTTGTCGTACCAAATGTCCGGTTCGGAGTTGGGACCGACTTCTGTAATGAGTCTTTCTATATTAAAGTATTGGGGGTAGTCGGAGAGGATTTTGTTAAGGTTTTCGAAATCGTTTAGATAGTCTTGGGTGTTTTTTGAGTATTTATGCCATGATATAAAGTCGAGTGGGATATGGTTTTTTGAGCATAATTTGAACAAAGATTTTATCCAGTTTGAGTAGTAGGCGGTGATGGCGGGGCCTCCAATTTTATGAGGGATTGGGGAGGCGCCTTTTTGGATGGCGGTGGCAGTGTATGAATAGAGGGTGGAGTAAGAAGGGTTACGGCCGTAGTGCCATCCACCAAAGAGGTCGGGTTCGTTCCAAACTTCATAATAAATACCTGAAATTTTTTTGTCTACCGAATATCTTTTGGCAGTACTAAATACTAAGTTACTCCATTCGTTCCAGTCTGTGGGTTGGTTGGCAACTTTGTTATCTTGGGCCATGTTGGCAGGAGTATAGGAGATGGAGAGCATTGGCTTGGCTCCGGTAGCCAGAATGCTATTTACTACCTGATCGAGACGGGAGAAGTCGTAATTTCCGGGTCCGATGTAAACATTGTAATAGTCATAAAGATGATCTACTCGGATTAGTTTGGGTTGTAAGGCTTTGACTTGAGAAATAACGGGCTGGATCATGTCCTTGGCTTCTTCTCCTCCTTGAGCTAGATTTTGCCATAGGTTTGAAGGAACGGGCCCTTGGGTGCTTTTTGTATTAACTATGATGTTGGCCGGTATGCCGGCGGCACCCTTGCGAAGATCGACTACTGTTTTGACGGCCAGAACGACAATAGGTAGGAATAAGAGAAGAAGAATGGTTTTTTTTAGAGGTTGATTTTGTTTCATAAAATTAAGTATAAAGTAAAAAAATGGATTACTGGACAACTGGATAACTGGATAATTAGATAGAGTTGTCATTGCGAGGACTCCGATTAATCGGAGGACGTGGCAATCCCGTAGGAAATGTAAAAAAATGTTGGCTGGTGGGTTCCGACGGGATCACCACGTTACTTCGTTCCTCGTGATGACGGGATGGGTGGGTGGGGTATAATTGGATATGAAATTTAAGAAGCTAAATTTGATATTGATAGCTTTGATTGGGGTGGGAATGATAAGTTTGTTTTTTAAAGCAGTAAAACAGGAAGACGAGTTTGTGGTGGTGGATGTTTTGGGATCGGGAAAAAATGGTTGGTGGGTTCAATCACCACGACCGCCGTCATGGTTGGTTGATTCAATTAAGAAAGGCAGTATGGAACTTTCTTTTTCAGGAAAAAAGATAGCTGAAGTGTTGGCAGTGAAGAGTTACGAGGAGGGAGCTGATAAGGTTGTAATTTTGACAGTCAGATTGGTTGTGACCAGTGATGAAAAAAGAGGTACATACCGTTACAAACAGAAACCTTTAGAAGTTGGTTCTACTGTAGAAATGCTTTTGGATAATTCCAGGGTTTATGGGAGTGTAATACGAATTAGAGGTGAAAAAGACGAAACAAAAGAAATTTATAAAAAGGTAAGGGTAAAGCTTTATGGGAAAAGGCCATGGTTGGCGGAGAGCATGAAGGTGGGGGATAGGGTCGAAGATGATGTGAGCAATGAAATTCAGAGTGAGCTATTGTTTAAAAAAGTTGAGCTAAATGAAGTGTCAATATCAACCTTGAGTGGTCTTAAGTTGACAAGAAATCCTATTTTGAGGGATATAGAATTAGAATTAAGATTGTTGGTAGAAGAAAGGGGTGGAGTGATTTATTTTGCTAATTATCAGCCTGTTAAGATTGCAAACTGGCTTTATATTCCTATGAAGAATTATAATTTATATGAGGCTGAAGTGATGAGTATTATGGATTATAATGAAACGGATTAGATGCAACTAAAAAGGGCTTGGTTTTGGTTTAATAAAAATACACAGAAGTTAATAAGTTTATGTATTTTGATTGTTATTTACTTCTTGGGAATAGGGATGGCGGTGATTTTTTCTAAATTATTTGGAGTTAAAAGAGACATAAGAAAAGGGTGGATTAGCAGGAAAAATATGAAAAAAGGATTGTTAGAGGAGATGTTTTGATGATTATTTTGGGAATTTCTTGTTATTATCACGATTCTTCCGTTTGTATAGTTAAGGACGGGAGAATTATAGCGGTAACAGCAGAGGAAAGATTTACACGAAAGAAGCATGATAATGGTTTTCCAAGTAATGCTTTGGGGTTTTGTCTTGATTCTTTGGGTGTAAATATCAACGAAGTGGATGTGGTTAGTTTTTATGAAAAACCGATTTTGAAGTTTGATAGAGTTTTGGATCAGCATATTAGGTGTTTTCCTCGAAGTTTTAAAATGTTTGCAAGGACTATTCCAGAATGGCTAAAGGACAGGTTGGGAATTAGAAAAAAATTAAAAAAAATGGGTTATAAGGGTAAAGTATTTTTTGTTGAACATCATTTGTCTCATGCGGCTGCCAGTTTTTATGCTTCTTCTTTTAAAAAAGCAGATATTTTGACTATTGATGGGGTAGGGGAATGGGCGACGACAACAAAGGGTTTTGGCGATGGATTGAAAATAAATTTAACAGATCAGATTAATTTTCCTCATTCATTGGGTTTGTTTTATAGTACAATGACGGCTTATTTGGGATTTAGGGTTAATAATGGCGAGTATAAAGTGATGGGTTTGGCGGCTTATGGCGAAGCTAATGTTTATAGAGAAAAAATTTCTAAATTAATTAATTTAGAAAGCGATGGTGGTTATTCACTTGATATGAAATATTTTTCTTATGAATATAAGGATAAAATGGTTTCGAAGAAATTGTGTGATTTGTTGGGCGGAGAGGTGAGGAAGGCGGATAGCAAGGTTTTAGAGAGACATAAAAATATAGCTGCGTCTGTTCAGGAATTATTGGAAAAAGTGATTTTTGGAATGTTAGTTAAAATGCATAAGGAAAGATCTTGTCCCAATTTGGTTTTGTCCGGCGGAGTGGCGCTTAATTCGGTTGTAAATGGAAAAATAATAAATAATACTCCTTATAAAAAGCTGTTTATTACGCCGGATCCGGGGGATGGCGGAGGATCTTTGGGGTCGGCTTTGTATACATATGCGCATTTGGAAAAAAAAAGACCGGTGATTAAGAATTTGGTTTATTTGGGGCCTGATTTTTCAAAATTTGATATTGAGGGAATTTTGGAGAGATATTCTTTGGATATTGATTATGAATGTTTTTCTAGTGAGAGAGAGCTGATTGAGAAAACAGTTAATTTGATTTTGAAAAATAAGGTTATTGGATGGTTTCAAGGGAGAATGGAGTGGGGACCAAGAGCTTTGGGAAATCGGAGTATTTTGGCGCAAGCGACTTCTTTAAAAATGAAAGATATCGTTAATTTGAAAGTGAAAAAAAGAGAGAGTTTTAGACCCTTTGCTCCGGTGATCCTTGAAGAATATGTGAAGGATTATTTTGAGATAAATGGAGAATTGTCTAAATCAACTGATTATATGTTGATGGTTTATCCCGTTAAAGAGGAGGTAAAGAAAAAGATTCCGGCTATTGTACACGTGGATGGGACCGGCAGATTGCAGACAATAAGAGAAGAAAGCAATTTTTTGTATTATAATTTAGTTAAGAGTTATTATAAAAAAACAGGAATTCCTGTTTTGCTTAACACTTCGTTTAATATAAGAGGAGAACCAATCGTGTGTACGCCAAAGGATGCGGTAAAGTGTTTTTTGGGTACAGGTATAGATTATTTGGTGATTGGTAATTATTTGGTTAAAAAAAGAAAAAATGTTTAAAGAAGTTTTTAAATTTATAAAAGAAAATGGCAAATGGTGGTTAATTCCACCTGTGATTATTTTTATTATTTTCGGGTTTTTGCTTGTTTTTGTAGAAACTTCACCAATATCAGCTTTTGTTTATATGTTGTTTTAGTGTTACTGATGAGAAGAGTGAAAAAAATATTTGTTGTTTTTTTTGGTTGTGTTGTATCCTTGGTTTTGTCGATTGGTTTAATGTATTGGATAGCTGAGGAATTTTTTTTTGATAAATTTTTTTATCAGAAAAGTGTAGAGCATGGGTATTGGATACAAGGAAAATCCCTTAATGAGAGAGATTTTGGAAAGCGTAGTGAAGACTTAATAGCGCTTGATGAGAGATTTAAGTTATCAGAAGAAGGACAAGTTTTGGGTGATACCAGCGAGAGTGATGATGTTTTTACCATTGCTGTTATCGGTGATTCTTATGTTTGGGGACAGGGAGTTAGATTTGAAGATACAGTGACACAAGTTTTAGAAAGGAAATTAAACAAAGTTAAACTTGTTGAGGTATCGTCTTTTGCCAGAAGTGGTAATTCAATTTTGGATTACTTATTTATGTATGATCGAATTAAGCGGGTTTATGATGTTGATTTGTATGTTTTTGTATTAGTAAATAATGATGTTCTTCTTAATGAAGATGGTAGATTGAATGGGAATGATTATGGTTTTATTGTGGAAAATTGTTTTGAAGGTAATTTAGACAGAAATGCCGTGTATGATATAGATCGGTCTAGCCTGTCAAAGAAGCTTGATGAATTTCCTATGTTGGATAAAATATATTGGGTGCAGTCAGAAATGGCTTGGCGAAATCCGGTTAATTTGTGTGTCATGAATGAAAGTATAAGGCAATTGCCTTTGGATAATGCAATATATCTTATGACCGATGGTTATTATCGGAATATGCCGATTGACAGAAGGGAACCTTTTGATACATACAGAGGTTTTTTGAAATATTATGATAAGCATATTGTTGAATATGAGATTTCAGAGAAGTATGAAAAATACAGTAACAAAAATGATGGAAAAAATTATTTTACAG
>Ga0180015_1000069_pt1 | contig 27537 bp, 21 predicted proteins | sample KR13_S2_MetaG_FD_116508 | JGI IMG/M metagenome (GOLD analysis project Ga0180015, IMG submission 116508) | Groundwater microbial communities from the Olkiluoto Island deep subsurface site, Finland - KR13_S2_MetaG | ecosystem: Environmental > Aquatic > Deep subsurface > Groundwater | place...
ATTATCGCGGCGGTTGGATTGTCTATGCCAATGAGCTAAAGACTGTATCTCTCGGTGTGCCGGCGGATATGATTGTTCGCGAAGGGGCGGTCAGCGAACCGGTAGTCCGCCGGATGGCTGAGGAGGCTTTGATCCGGAGTGGCGCGGATTATGCCCTGGCGCTGACCGGCATCGCCGGACCCGATGGCGATTCTTCGGAGAAACCGGTGGGAACTGTATGGATTGCGCTGGCGCGGCGTCGATCCGGCGGCATCGACGTCCGGGCGGAGCGGTTCATTTTTCCGGGAATCCGCGACCTGGTTCGCGAACGGGCGGCGAAAACGGTCTTAAACCTTCTGCGCCTGCAATTGATTGAGGAAAGCCGGCGCGGATGAAAGACGGTAATGGGTCAATTGCATGATGGAAGACGTGGTATAACAGGATCGTGCCTCAGTTGTAGCTGCCGTTCGGCAGAACGGCAATCCGCGGTTCTATCGAACCGCATTTACACCACCCCGTAACTGAGGCCTTATGAAAAACTGGGTTTGTGATTGAAGTTGAAGCCGGTTTGTGGCATGTAATACGGTGGTTGGTCTTGAGGGTTGACAATCGGCAACATCCATCATTGAGGAAAGGGTAGAGCATGAAATTTGCAGTCATTCTGGGAACGGTCGTTCTGAGCGCGGCGACGATTTGGGCGGACATGACCGTGGTTCAGAAGGTTGAATCGGCGCGGGCATCCGGCCAGCCGGCGGTGATGACCATGACCCTGCAGATCAAGGGATCAAAGGCGAAAATTGATTTTAAACCTGAGCCCGAATCTTCGGTGATTGATTTGCAGACGAACAAGATATACCTGATCGATAATATTGCGAAGCGGGTGATGGTCATGTCGCTGGACCAGATGAAAAAGGCCATGGAACTGGCCGGTACCGCCATGACGCAGGGCGGCAAGAAGTCGTTCCAGAAAACAGAGAACATGAAAACCATCAATGGATTCAAATGCCGGGAATATACGTTATCCTTTACGAATGCGGCTGGGAGCCGGGTGACTTGCTGGATGGCCGAGGATGTGGATGCCAAGGAAATGGAACCGTTCCGCGTGTTCGCAATGGATATTGCCAAGATCTTCGGCCAGGAAGCCATGGCTCAGATGAAGGGCATGATGATCGCCACCGAGTCCAGTATGACGTTCCAGGGCAAGGAAACTCAGAACCGCATGGAGGTTCAAAGTATTTCCCGTGATACCATTGACGACTCGGTGTTTGTCGTGCCGTCCGATTACATAAGTATGGAAATTCCGCCCATGCCGTCGGCGCCGCCCATGTCGCCGCCACAATCGCCGCCGGCAAAATGAGGTCGTGACGACATATACCCCTTTGTCCGGTAAACTGGAGAATGCTGCTGGATCGAGTACGTCGCAAAAGTTCTGAAAAAGGCGGCCATGATAAAAAGTGGCCTTTCATTTTCCAATATTAAACAGTCTATTATACCTGGATCAGGCCGAAGATGGGGCCTATGGGAACACCCGTTGTCAGCGTTATTATTCCCGCCTATAACCATGAGCGGTACGTCGGGTTGGCGATCGAAAGCGTACTGGCCCAGACGTTTGGGGATTTTGAATTGGTCGTTATCGACGATGGGTCCACCGATCGCACCTGGGACGTTATCCAGGGATTTCACGATTCCCGTTTGATCCGCCATCGCCAGGAGAACCAGGACGCGTATAACACGCTGAATAGCGGCCTGCATCTGGCGCGCGGCCGGTTTACGGCCATTCTGAATTCCGACGATGTCTATCCGCCCGGCCGCCTGGAACGTCTGCTGGCTGAACAGAAGGCCGCTGACGCCGTCTGCGTATTCACGGATGTCCAGCCGATTGACGCCGGCGGTCGGGCGATCACCGATCCCGGACATCCATGGAATCTTTGGCATCAAAAGAACCGTCATTATTATCTGCAATGCGGCAACCTGGCCCAGGCGTTTCTCAAAGGCAATTTTATGGTGACCACGTCCAACCTGTTTCTCACGGCGGAAGCGGTTCGACAGACGGGCGATTTTTGCGCCCTGCGTTTTCTCCATGACTATGACTACATCTTTCGGATTATGCTGGCGTTTCCCGGCCGGGTGCGTTACCTGGCCGATGAACAATTGTTGTTTTACCGCGTGCATGGCGGCAATACGCTGGGACAGGGAGCGGTCCTGGCCCGGGAACAGGATCAGCAGGTAATCCGGAAATATCTCATGGCGTTCGTCCCGTCGGAGTCCCGCCCCCTGGTGCAGGCGGGCGTGGAACGCCTGATCGAACTGGAACAGGAACTGTTGATCGAGCGCAACCGTTCGTCCGCAGCATCCCGGCTTTATCGCCTGAAAACCCGGATGCTGTGCCTGATTCAGGCCCTGCGGGCGAAGTTTCGAAAACCCTTAACCTGATAATTCAGGATGAAGCAAACGTCCAATATTCAAGGCTCAACTTTGAATATTCAATATTTCTTAATTTCTTGAACGTTAAGTGTTAAACGTTTTCCGCTTTTTGATAAACAAATTAAGGCGGGCTAATGCCCGCAAACCAAGGTAGCGCAGGGTTTATCCCTGCGATCTTCGGAGGCGTAAAGCCTCCGCTGCCCAGAAAGATACACGCAAAAAAACGTGTATCTTTACGGGAAAGGGTCTAATTCATGACTCTCCGCACCTTTCATTCGGTCAGCGAGTTGGTCCGCGCGGCGGATACCCTGGCGGATTCCGTGGACACGCTGACGATCGATTTCTTCGACACGCTGGTCATTCGCCGCATGGCGGATCCCGACCAGGTTAAGATGCCCGTGGCCCGCTATATCTCCGCGCGGGCCGAGACCGCGGGCATCGTCTGTTCCTGGCAAACTTGTCTCCAGTGGCGCGCGGACATTGAGCAGGAGCATCGGCGGAAGAACGGAACTCGGTATCCAGATTTCGAGGCGTGCTATCCCGAATTTATGGGCGAATTATTGAGGCGCATTTTCGGGGACCGGGTATCGGACCGTTTATTGCAGGATGTCACCGACTGGGAACTGAAACTGGAAAAGGCGATGCTAGTGCCGCGGTCCGGGCTGGCGGACCTGGTTCGCCGCTGGTATGAATCCGGCAAAGCCGTCTGGGTCATGACGGACGTCTATCTGCCGTCGTCTCACGTCCGGCGCCTGGCGGATCATGCCGGGCTGTTGCCGTATCTCACGGGCATTGTGTCTTCGGCGGACGGCTGCATGGCCAAAGCCTCCGGCGCCGGTTTCCGGCGCCTGCAGGAGCAACAGCGCCTGGATGTTACCCGTTGGGCGCATATCGGGGACAATCCGATTTCCGACGGTGTGCGACCGTCTGCGATGGGGATCCGGGCATTGGTACTGCGGGATGCCTCGGAGGCGCACCGCAAAGCCCTGTTTTGCCGGTATGCGCGCGCGGCGGCCGCGCGTCCATTCTGGAAAGGACGCCTGGTTCAGCAGTGCATGCTTCCGTTGGAATATGAAAATACCGATCACGATTCCCGCGCCGCGTTCGGTTACCATTTTTTCGGACCCTTGGCCGGCGGTTTTGTCCAGCATATTGCTGCGCGCACGCGGGAGTTGGGACTCCGGCGGATCTATTTCTTCTCGCGGGAAGGTCTGATGCTGAAGAATGCCTGGGAACGGGCAACGCCCTGGTTGTTTCCCGCCGGCGGGGCGCCGGAAGCGCGTTACCTTTATGTCAGCCGGGTGGCTCTGGCCGGCGCCACGTGCGCCCGGAGGGGGTTGACCCATGCCGATGCTCCCCTGGCGCTCCTGCCGGCTACTAACCGCGACATCCGGGATGTGTTTCGCGTGTTCGGGCTTAGCCTGGAAGGCTTGCGGCCGTTCCTTGATCGGCATCGCCTGCCACCGAACGCGCCGCTGAATCCGATCTATGCCGGTTGGACGCAGGATCTGTGGCATCGTTTCGATTTATTGTTGAAAGACGACGAATTTCAGGAGGCGGTCAAACAGCAGACCCGGGAACAGGGCCGCTTGGTCGAGCGCTACCTGGAACAGGAAGGATTGTTTGAACTACCCGCGGTGGGGTTGGTGGATATCGGCTGGCTGGGCACGATCCAGCGCTTTCTGTATGAGGCCATTGAGCATCGGTCGGATAAACCGAAGTTGCGCGGACTGGTGTTCGGCGCCACCCGGGGCATTCCCTATCCGGCGAGCGACGGGAATACGATCGAGGGATTCATCTATGACCGGGATCGCTCGTCCGTGGCGGGCAATACGGTGACCTATGCCCTGAATATTTTCGAGGAGGCCTTTCGCGCGCCGCACGCGGGGGTTATGGGATATGCGGAACAGGACGGGCGGGGTCCTGGCGCTCAGAGCGCCATCCAGCCGGTATTCCAGCCGGAGACGCATCCGGAACGGGTGCTGGAGCTCGAACAGAATGCCTGCTACGCGCCGCTTCAGCAGATGATCCCGGAAGCCGTCGAACGCTATGCGGCGGCCGTGGCCCTGCTGGGGGTATCTGTGGCCGACGTCAAGCCCTGGCTGAGTCATCTGGTGACGATGCGGCTGGCGTTTCCCCGATCGGATGAAGTGCGGCAATTGCAATGGAAACATCACGTGGACCAGTACAGCGGAGAGCATGAGCCGCCGCTCCGGATCAAGCTGTATCTCCTGCGCCTGTGGGATTTGAAACCGTGGATGATGCGGATTCCCGGACTGCGCCTGGGATTCTATGGCTGGACCACCGTGGGCTTGCCCGCCTTGCGCCGGATGATCGCTCTGTGGTATGGTCTGAGACACCAGTTGGGAAGGATGATACATAGGTAACATATCTGTTATTAAAATGTACAGACTTGGGACTGAACACTGAACCCCGAACACCTCTTCCATATGAAACTCACAAACGATCAATTTGACATCGCCGATTGCGGAATCGAGAGAACCTGGCGCCAGGCGCTGGTGTACGGCTTGATCCCGCTCGGCCGGTTACAACGGGGCGGCGGGCCGGGGTTCTGGATGTGTGCCCGGCTCTGGTTCTGGCACCGGTTGGGCGGGGGCCTGTGCCGCCTGGCAATGCGATTTGAAAAACAGGCCATCGGGATATATGCCTTCTTGGTCGGGATTTTCGCTAAAAAAATTCATAAATAAATAAAATGACAAAGGAAGCTAAAGCAAGGATTCTAATCAACGACCTGCTCCAAAGGTCAGGCTGGCGATTCTTTGACGATAAGAACGGCCCCGCCAACATCGCGCTGGAAGTAAACGTTAAAATCAAAAAAAAGGCGCTAGACGCGCTCGGGCAGGACTTCGAAAAAACCACTAAAGGTTTTGTGGATTACCTCATGCTGGATGAAAGGGGCTTTCCCCTTGCCGTCTTGGAGGCTAAGTCCGAAAAGTATGACCCCCTTGTCGGCAAGGAACAGGCCCGGAAGTATGCCCATTCCCAGAATGTCCGGTTCGTCATTTTATCCAACGGGAACCTGCATTACTTCTGGGACTTGGAACAGGGCAACCCGGTCCTGATCACGGAGTATCCGAAACCTGACTCCTTCGGCCATTTCCACGCCTTCAAGCCGAATCCCGACGCGCTGGTCGGCGAAAAGATCGAGTCGGATTACGTCGCCGTCACTCAGAATCCGAACTATCGCAACGATCCCCGCTGGAACGATGCCGGTCAGCGTGACGCCTTTATCAAAGACGCTGAACTGAAATTTCTTCGTCCGTACCAACTCGGCGCTGTTGCGGCATTGCAAGCGGCCGTGAGCAAGGGCCAGACGCGGTTCCTGTTTGAAATGGCAACGGGCACCGGCAAGACCCTGACCGCCGCCGCCGTCATCAAACTTTTCATGCGGACCGTCAACGCGAAGAGAGCTCTTTTCCTCGTGGACCGGCTGGAACTCGAAACCCAAGCCTGGAAAGCCTTTGTCCGGCTTCTCAAGCATGACTTCCGAACTGTCATCTACAAGGAAAACCGGGACGACTGGCGCAAGGCGGAGATCGTTGTTACCACGGTGCAGAGCCTGCAATTCAACAACAAGTACCGGCGGCTTTTCTCGCCGACGGACTTCGACCTCCTGATTTCAGACGAAGCGCACCGTTCCATCGGCGGAAACAGCCGGGCGGTGTTCGAGTATTTCATCGGCTACAAACTCGGGCTGACGGCGACGCCGAAAGACTACCTCAAGAAGATTGACCCGGCCCGGATCAGCGAGCGCGACCCGCGCGCATGGGAACGCCGCCAGTTGCTGGACACCTACAAAACCTTCGGTTGCGAATCCGGCGCGCCAACCTTCCGCTACAGCCTCATGGAGGGTGTACGCGAAGGCTATCTGTTGAATCCGGTGGTCGTGGACGCGCGGACGGAAATCACCACGGAACTGCTTTCGGAGAAAGGTTACGCCGTAATGCAGGAGAACGAGGACGGCGAAATGGTCGAACAGTCCTTTTTCGGCAAGGACTTCGAGAAGAAGTTCTTCTCAGACGAGACGAATCGCGTTTTCTGCGAAACATTCCTCAAAAACGCCCTCCGCGATCCATTGAGCGGCGAAATCGGCAAGACCATCATCTTTTGTGTCCGGCAGGACCACGCAACGCACATCGTTCAGAAGTTGAACGAGATGGCGCTCGTGCTGTTTCCCGGCAAGTACAACTCCGACTTCGTCGTCCAGGTGTCATCCGACGTGCAAGACGCCCAGCAAATGACGATAAGTTTCGCCAATAATAACCTGAACGGGCATACCCGGTTCCTGGATGGGTATATCAGTTCCAAGACCCGCGTCTGTGTCACCGTCGGCATGATGACCACCGGCTACGACTGTGAAGATTTACTCAATGTCGTCCTGCTCCGTCCCATTTTCTCGCCGACCGACTTCATCCAGATCAAGGGCCGCGGAACGCGAAAATGGACCTTCCGCTACACCGAGAAAGAGGGCGGCCGGATGCAGGAGCACGTCAAGCCGAAGGAGAAGTTCAAGCTCTTCGACTTCTTCGCCGTCTGCGAGTATTTCGAGGAGCAATTCAATTACGACGAAGTCATCGAGTTGCCGCCGTTGCGCCCTCTGGGACCGCCGCCTCCACCCCCGCCGCCGCCACCGCCAGGGCCAGACGGCTACACAAACGTTGATCCCGATCCGCTCAAGTCGCAGTTCGAATATGCCGTCCCCATCTACGGCATGAAGATTGACCGCAAGTTCTTCGAGAAATTCGAGGATCAAGTCAAAGCCGCGCCGGAAGTGCGCGCGCGCTACGAACGGGGCGACATCAAGGGTGCGGAGGAAGTCGTCGTCGCGGCCTTGTTCAATAAGCCGGAGGATTTCTTCAACCTCGACAAACTGCGCAAGGCCGCGCAAGCCGACCGGCGGATCACGCTCCGCGAGATTCTGGCCAAAGCCTTCGGCGAGATTGACCGCTTCAAGACGAAGGACGAACTGCTTGAAGAGGAACTGGCGAAATTCGTTTCCATCCACAAGCCCGACGCCGCGCACATGCCGGTGATCCGGCAGTTTTTCAAGGCCTACCTGACCGACGGCGCCGTCCGGGCGATTGTGGACTCGCGCGAGTTCAGCAAACTGGCGGACAATCCCAAGATTTCCATCAGTGATATCAAGGCGCTGAACGGCTGGCGGGATGTGATCCCGGAATACGTGAAGGATTATGTTTCGTTGAACGCTTTTGCGGCATGACAGGAAAGAGGCTGATATGTCAGAAAAAATAGTAACGACAGATCGGATTCAGCAGGCTATTCGTCTCTTTCAAGGCCAGAAGATCATGCTCGATTTCGATCTTGCCGCGCTCTATGGCGTGACAACATTCAATCTCAACAAGGCGGTGGCCCGCAACCGGGATCGTTTCCCGTCCGATTTTATGCTATCCATTCCGGCGCAAGAGGTTAGCCGTTTGATATTCCAAAATGGAATATCAAAACCGGGGCGGGGTGGTCGTCGTAAACCGGTATTGGCTTTCACGCAGGAAGGTGTGGCAATGCTGTCGAGCGTGTTGCGAAGCGAACGCGCCATTCAGGTCAACATCGCTATCATGCGGGCTTTCGTGCAACTGCGGGCACTCCTGTCCACTCACGCCGCCCTTGCCCGCAAGCTGGAAGACCTGGAGAAGAAGTACGACGCTCAGTTTCGCGTCGTCTTCGACGCAATTCGTCAACTTATGGCACCGCCTGATCCGCCGCCGAAAAGGATCGGTTTTCAGGTGCGGGAAAAGCGGACGATCTATTGTGTTGGTAAGAAAATGGCCACAAAAGGCACAAAATGAAAGAAGAAAAAGAAATTTTGGATTTATGCGATCGAGTCAGGCAAGTCGCGTTCGATCTGCATACCTATCTCCGTCACGGGCATCTGGAGAAAGTATATGAGAATGGACTGGCGCATCGTCTGCGAAAGCTCGGCTTCCAAGTTGAACAGCAATGCCCGCTCACGGTAAGCGACGAAGACGGAACCGTGCTTGGCGATTACTATGCCGACCTGTTGGTCGAAGGCTGTCTGATAGTAGAACTCAAAGCGTGCAAGTCTCTTGCAGATGAACACATTGCCCAAGTATTGGGTTATATCCGTGCTTCCGGCTGGCGACATGCGATGCTGATCAACTTCGGTTCTCCCAAAATTCAAATCAAGAAACTAATTTTGTGACTTTTGTGCTTTTTGTGGCTATTTGTTGAGGTCTTATATGCTTGATTCCGAGACCAAAGCCCGTATTGACTCCGCCCGCGATATCCTGGTCGGCAAGGTGCCCGACCCGAAATCCCAGGTCGAGCAGATCACCATTGCCCTGATCTATAAGTTCATGGACGACATGGACCGCCAGTCCGAGGAAATCGGCGGCAAGGCCACCTTTTTTACCGGCGAATTCAAGAAATACCGCTGGGCGCAACTGCTCGATAAACGGTTCGGCGGCCATGAGCGTCTGCTTCTCTATGCCGAAGGCATCGAGAAGATGAACGAGAATAAAAATATCCCTCAATTATTTCGGGATATTTTCAAGGGCGTCTTCCTGCCGTACCGCGATCCCGAAACGCTTAACCTTTTCCTGAAAGAGATTAATGGATTCACCTACGAACACAGCGAGCGCCTTGGCGACGCGTTCGAATACCTGCTTTCCGTCCTCGGCACCCAGGGCGACGCCGGGCAATTCCGCACCCCCCGCCACATTATTGATTTTATCGTTGCCGTGGTGGATCCGAATAAAAATGAAACCGTCCTTGATCCCGCCTGCGGAACTGCTGGATTCTTAATTTCTGCCTACAAGCATATCTTGAAGGCAAATGATAATCTTTCTCCTGATGAACGGGCGCGATTAATGACGAATTTCTGCGGCTACGACATCGCGCCCGATATGGTCCGGCTCTCCCGCGCAAACTTGTACCTGCACGGCTTTCCGAATCCGGTCATCTATGAATATGACACCCTGACCAGCGAGGAACGCTGGGACGAACGGTGCGACGTGATTATGGCCAATCCGCCTTTCATGTCACCCACGGGCGGGATACGTCCCCACAACCGGTTTTCGATCAGGGCCAAGCGGAGCGAAGTGCTTTTCGTGGATTACATCGCCGAGCATCTCAATCCCGGCGGACGCGCCGGCGTCATCGTGCCCGAAGGAATCATTTTCCAGAGCCAGAACGCCTACAAGGCCCTCCGGAAAATGCTGGTCGAGAATTACCTCTGGGCCGTAGTCAGCCTGCCGGCCGGCGTGTTTAATCCCTACAGCGGGGTCAAGACCAGCATCCTGTTCCTCGACCGCAACCTGGCCAAGCGGACGAATGAAGTGCTGTTTGTGAAGGTTGAGAACGACGGGTTCGATCTCGGGGCGCAGAGAAGGCCGAACGGGGGAAGCCAGTTGGCGGAAGCGCTGAAGGCTTTGTCGGAGTGGCGCACTGTAGCCGGGGACGGTGGCCCCGGACCGGCCTCACCGAGGCCGGCTACAGCAAGGACTCTGCCCGTCAGCCGCAAACGCCTCCTCGAATCGCCCGACATCAACCTTTCCGGCGACCGCTACCGCGTCGCCGTCGTGAGGCACGTTGGCAAATGGCCGATGGTGAAGCTGGGGGAGGTCGCGAAAATTTCCGCCGGAAATGGTGCGCCCCAGGATGAAAAGTATTTTTCTGATGGCACAGTCCCTTTTTTTCGAACTTCTGATGTCGGTGCAGTCCACATATCTGCTGACTTGCAGGTGTCGCGTGATAGACTGACCGATACTGCGGTAACGCAGTTGAGACTCACTGTCTGGCCCAAGGGAACGATATTGTTTCCTAAAAGTGGCGCATCAACCTTTCTCAACCACCGCGTTATGTTGGGGTGTCCTGGTGTCGTATCGAGTCATCTTGCAACCATCGTTGCTGATGAGACGAAGGTCGGTGCTTACTTCCTCTTTCATCTCATGTGTCATGTTGGAGCTAAGTCACTGACCGAGGATCAGAACTACCCATCCCTCAGACTTGGCGACTTGGAGCGAATCGAAATTCCCCTTCCGCCACTCGACGAGCAGGAGCGGATAGTGGCGGAGTTGGAGGGGTATCGGAAAATGATCGAAGGCGTCCGCCAAATCCTCGCCGCCTACAAACCCACTATCCGGGTTGATCCGGAGTGGCCGATGGTTACTGTAGGCGATGTTGTTGAATTCGTGAGCGGTCTCACGGTTTCAATTCCCGAAGTCGAATCTGAGGGCGGTACACCAATCATTGCTATCAACAACGTCACCGAGGATGGAAAACTCACGTTGGATGGGATGCGATGGATTAAGCCACCGAAGAAGACGTTGAACTACGTGCAGAAAGGCGACCTTCTGTTCAATTGGCGTAACGGAAGTAAGCACTTAGTCGGGAAGACAGCACTATTCGACTTGGATGGCCAATATCTGTTTGCCTCTTTCCTCCTCGGAATCCGAGCACACCCTGACCAAGTGAATAGTCGTTACCTTTGGTACACGCTCAACATCTACCGGCGAGAAGGTCGCTATATGCAATTCATGCGGCAAAATGTGAACGGTCTCTTCAATCGTGAAGAACTCAAGATAGTAGTAATCCCCCTCCCGCCCCTCGCCATCCAGCGTCAAATCGTGGCGGAGCTGGAGGCGGAGCGGAAGCTGGTGGAGGCGAACCGGGAGTTGATCGCGCGGATGGAAGCTAAGATCAAGGCGAAGCTGGCGGAGGTGTGGGCAACATGATCACGAAGTGTAAACGTCTCAAGAATGTTGGGAAGTTCTACGACTTCTCGGCGCAGGCGAATGCCCTCGACTGGCACAAGAACACGTTTGTTTTCGCCCCGAACGCCTACGGGAAGTCAACGCTCGTCAATGTCCTCCGCTCCCTTCGCGAGAACGATCCAAAGTTGATTCGCGCACGTAAGACCCTTGGTGCACTCGCTGCGCCGGAAGCGGTTATTGTGATTGACGAGGCGAATCACTACTTCAACGGAACGCGATGGGATAGACCGTTTCCCTCGATCCAGATTTTCGACGTGCCATTCATCCATGCCAATATCCTTGCCCACGAGATCGGCCACGAGCACAAGAAGAACATTCACAGAATCATCATCGGTGCGCAGGGGATCAAACTGGCCGAAGAACTGGCTGCGCTGAAGACGAAAGAGAAAAGCAAGAGTCAGGAGGTCGCGAATTTCGCCAGCCAGTTCAACCGGGGCGGTTTCACGTTTTCGATGGACGCATTCCTTGCTATCCCTCCGGCAGAGGAAGCCGCAGTCGGCGCACGCATTCAGAAGCTGGAGCAGGACATCAAGTCCAAGGAATCCGAGGCAGTTGTCCAGAGACTCGGCCTTCCCCGGCAGATAGCCGCCCCATCATTCGATCTATCTACCGCTAAAGCACTTGCAGCCAAGAAACTGGCCGCTGCCCACGAAGCCGCCGAGAAGCAGGTACTTGCCCATATTGAACGCAATTTCATGGACAAGACTCAGGCAAGGCCGTTCATCCGGCAGGGCCTTGATCTGGTGCAGGCGGATTGCCCGTTCTGCGGTCAGGACCTCAAGAAAGCCGCCGACCTTTTGAAAGCATACCGGGAGTTTTTCGACGAAGCATTCCGCGCCTATCAGCAAGGCGTTGCCCAGCAAGTCGCCGCCCTGGCAAAATGGAATCTCGACAACGACCTCACGGCGCTGGGTTCGACCCACAACGCGAACCTTGCGACGTTGCGACAGTGGGAGCCATACCTTGGCCCAATCATTTTGCCTGATGCCGCTGCCACCGTTGAGAAGTGCCGGGCCGTGCTTGCCGAGTTGAAGGGCAAGGTTCAGTCCGAGATGGAGAAGAAGCAGAAAGATCCGAATGCCGATGCCGACCGTTCACAGTTCAACGCGCTTACCACTGAGCTTGGCGAGTTGAAAACCGCGGTCGAGGCATACAACACGGTGGTTACCGCCTTCACCGAGAAGGCGAAGCGGTATGTTGCCAATCTTCCAAAGTCGGACGTTGCTTCAATCCGGGCAGCACTGGCGAAGGAACAACAGATCAAGACGCGATTCGCCCCTGAATGGAAGAAGTGGGCAACCGACTACCCTCCCGCCAAGAAGGACGCCGACGATTTTCTGAACCAGAAGAACGTGAAGCAGAAGGAGCTTGAGGACTACAGCAAGACCATCTTCGACACGTACCAGAAAAGGATCAACGAAATCCTTTTTGGCTTGCGAGCCGACTACAAGATCACTGGCCTTGTGAGCCGGGTGGATAACAAAGCCAATGAGGCTTACAGTGATTTTTCCTTTCTGATTCTGGACAGGGAAGTCCCGCTCTCCGTCAGGCAAGATGACGCCCCCTGCTTCAAGAACACCTTGAGCGAGGGGGATAAGAGCACGCTTGCCTTTGCGTTCTTCGTCGCGTCACTTGAGCGCGAACCCGACCTCGACAAACAGATCGTTATCTTCGACGATCCACTTTCGAGTTTGGACGAGAATCGGCGGCTGGGGACTGTCGGCTGGCTGGCTGACCTTTCTCCTCGGCTGAATCAATTCTGTGTATTTACCCACAAGAAGGACTTTCTCCGGATGCTCTTTGACCATATCAGGGAAAAGGTCGTGCTCCAAATCAAGTCGGACAAGACTAACGGTAGCCGGATCGAACCATTTGATGTTGAGGAGGACAGGAAAGCGGAAATCGCCCGCTTGTTTGACGACATGGGCCGATATATCAATGAGGATTATGGGCCGACACCGGAGGATATGCAGGGCAAGATTCGCAAGGTGTTCGAGATCATCCTCAAAACCAAGTACTACCCAGCCTTGACCACCGAAATCAAATGCAAGAAGGGCTTGGGTGACCTCATCGGCACGCTTCACGGCAAAAAACTCATCGGCGACGCGACGAAAGATCAACTGTTCCACTTGGGGAGGCTTTCAGATACGGCGCACCACGGCGGATTGGCCAAGTTGCCCGAGCACACGTTGACCCGTGAAGAAGTCTGTTCGGCGATTCAAGAGACTTTCGGCGTTGCGGAGAAAGTTTAACGTGAAAATCGTTATCGTGGCAAAGCGGAGCGGAAGCTGGTGGAGGCGAACCGGGAGTTGATCGCGCGGATGGAAGGCAAAATCCGGGCGAAACTTGACGAAGTCTGGGACAAGCAATGATCTGGAAATCGGCAATCAGCAATCATCGATTTCTTTGGCCAAGCCGGCGGTAGCGAGCGAATAAATGTATGGCCATACCGGACGACTGTATGGTATAAGCGAACACATGAACACCTTGGCGCAACTGGTTTGCTCGCGGGTGCGGGCGGAAATCTTCCGAGTTCTGTTTGGCCTGCGGAGGAAGCCGCTGCATCTGCGGGAGGTTCAGCGGCAAACGGGGTTTGCGCTCGGAACGGTGCGCCAGGATATCGAGAAACTCGTCAAACTCGACCTAGTTACCCGACGGAAGGATGGGAATCGCGTTTACTACGAGGCGAATGAAAAACACCCCCTGGTCCCGGACATCCGCCAACTGGTGCTCAAGACGCTGGGGCTGACCGATGTGCTCAGGGTGGCGCTGGCGGATAAGGCGATAAGGTGCGCGTTCGTGTTCGGGTCAATGGCGACCGGCACGGATAAGGCGGGCAGTGATATTGACCTTATGGTTATCGGCGAAATCGGATTGCGCAAGGTGTCGGAGCTTCTTTCCGGCGTGGGCGATCGGCTGGGGCGAGAAATCAATCCATTCGTCCTGACTCCCGCTGAGTTCGACAAGCGGATCAGGGAAAAGGAACATTTCGTTGAATCCGTGGTAAAGGCCGATAAACTTTTTGTCATAGGTTCGAAGCATGACTTTGAAGCAATGGCAGGCTAACGGCTGGCTCAAACCGCATGCCACCAGTCGGCAGGAGATCGGCAAACTGTTCGCACTCGTGCGGCGTGATTTAGCCGATGCGCGGCAAGGGGCGATTTCCGATGATTGGCGGTTTGGCATCGCCTACAACGCCGCCCTCAAACTTTGCACGATCCTGCTCTATGCCGAGGGATATAGGCCGGCGCATGATCTTGCACATTATCGCGCCTTGCAGTCACTTTCCGTGATCCTCGGTCCGGAACGCAAGGTGGATGCCGAGTATCTGGACCGATGTCGCACCAAGCGCAACACGGTCGAATATGACCGTGTCGGCGGAGCGACTTCAGCCGACGCGAACGAGCTCATGGGTTTTATCCAGACGCTGGAATCGGATGTTATTTTATGGCTCAAGAAAGACCATCCGGAGTTGTTGCCGCCATGAGAACCATCAAAGACATGCCGGAACACAGCCGCCCGCGTGAAAAGCTGCGGGAGAAAGGGGCTTTTGCCCTGACCGACGAGGAACTGGTCGCCGCGATTCTCGGCATGGGTACGGCTGGCGTTGATGTGCGCACGATTGCCCGGCAGGTGGCCGGGTTGATTCGGGAGCACAAGACCGGGTTAACGCTCGATCATTTGCTCGCTGTCCCCGGTATAGGGCTCGCCAAGGGCGGACAAATCCTGTCGGCCTTTGAACTCGCCCGGCGGCACTTGCTCAAGGACATCGTCAAGATAACCGTCGCCCAGGATGTCCTGCCTCTGGTGGCCGATATTGCCGGAAAACAGCAGGAGTATTTCATCTGCATTTCACTCAACGGCGCCAACGAGGTTATCGAAAAGCGGGTCGTTACGATCGGCCTGCTGGATAAGAACCCGGTGCATCCCCGGGAAGTGTTCGCCGATGTCATCTCCGACCGCGCTGCCGCCGTCATCTTTGCCCATAATCATCCATCCGGCGACCTTCAGCCCAGCGAAGCCGACCGCCGTACGCACGAGCAGTTGACCGAGGCGGCCAAGATTCTCGGGCTCCGTGTCCTTGACCATGTGATCGTGACAAAAAAAGGCTATTTCAGTTTTCAGGAAGCCGGGTTAATCCGGTAAAGGCAAGGTGTTAAGATGAGGGATATTTTCATATTGCCGTGGCTGTTTGTCCGCATCTGCTGGGACCAGGGCATTCACAAGGCCCTGCAGATGACGTTCGATAAGATCACGCACCGGGCGTTCCGCGTGAAAGTCAAGTTCCCGCACACGCCGCCTTCCAATGCCGCCGCGTACCTGCATTTGCTGAAGATCCGGCCGCTCATTTCCATCGTCATGCCGGTTCACAATTCCCGCTGGCTGGGTGAGGCCGTCGCGAGCGTGCTTCGGCAGAGTTATGCGCACTGGGAGCTGATCCTGGTGGACGATGCCACGACGGATGCCGCCACGCTGAAGGCGCTGGAAGCCGCGACTGCTGACGGGCGGGTCAAGCTGATCCGCAGTAATGCCAACAATTTTCATTCTGATTCGTCGGCTGACGAACGGGGCGGGGGCGTTCCGTCTCCAGAAAACATTCCGGATGGAGACGCCGTGCCCTCTCGGCGCGGATCGGGATTGCGAAGAGGCGTAATGGGCATCAGCGCCGCCACGAATGTGGGGATTAACGCGATCACCGGCGATTATGTGGCCTTCATGGACCATGACGACCTGCTTCACCCTGACGCCCTGGCGCTGTTGGTCCGGACTCTGAATGACGGCCAGGAGGCCGACGTGTTTTACTCGGATGAGAACCGGATCGACGAATCCGGCTATATCATCGGCGTCACGCGGAAGTGCCCTATTTCCCTCGACCTCCTGCTTTCCTGCAATGCCGTGGGCCATCTTTGCGTTGTGAAACGGGACGCCTTGCGCCGGCTGGGTCCGTTGAAATCGGAATACGACGGCGCCCAGGATCACGATCTTGTGTTGAGGGCCTGGGAGCAGGGGATGACGTTCCGCCATTTGCCCTATCTGTTGTACGGCTGGCGGATGCACCCGGCCTCCATGTCCGACGGCACGCGCAAGGGCCGGGTGGCGGCCGGGGACTTTCCCCGCGCTTATCTCAGTGGCAAGGCCTTGATCCGGGCTTACCTGGATCGCCATGGCATCCGGGCTGAGGTGACGGATGACGGTTTTCCCTGGTACCGGGTCCGCTATGCGCTCCCCGGCCGGCCGGATGAAGTTGCCATTATCGTGCCGTTCAAGGATAAAATTGCCCGTTTGAAGGTCCTGCTGGCCAGCATGCAGAAGACCGCGTATCCGCATTACCGGCTGTTCCTGGTCAATAACCGGTCGGCCCGGCCGGAAACGATTGCCTATCTGGAAGAGGTCCGGAAAGATCCCCGCGTGACCATCCTCGATTTTGACGAGCCGTTCAATTATTCCCGGCTGCACAACGAGGTGGTAAAAAATATTCCCAATGAGATCCTGCTGTTCTTGAATAATGACATGGAAATCATCCAGCCGGACTGGATGGAGGCCATGCTGGAGCATATCTATCGCGAGAATGTGGCCGCCGTCGGTTGCAAGCTGATCATCGACGGGCGGACGATCCAGCATGCCGGCATGGCTTTCAAGCCCAGCGTCCTGTTCTGTGCCCTGAACCTGACCGATCCCGACCAGTTCTATACGCGGGTTCAGCGGGACGTGTCGGGGGTCACCGCGGCTTGCATGATGATCCGCAAGTCCGTGTTTGAACGGGTGGGGGGCTTTGACGCGGTGCATTTTTCCATCGGCTTTTCCGACTCGGACTTGTGCCTGAAGCTGATTCGGGACGGGCATAAGATCATCTACACGCCGTTCGCGGTCCTCGTCCATCATGAATCGCAGTCGCGCTTGCTCCAGGAAGAGGCTTATGAAATGGTCACCCTGTTCCGGCGCTACGGGGGAACCACGCCCATGGATGACGTCCATTATCCGACCCAGTTCCTGGATGAGCCGAGCCTGGAGGAAAAACTGTATTTCGCGCAGAAACGCAGGGGTCGCAAATGATTTACAGAGGTTTGATTTGATGCCATGCCGGCTTGCGATTTTTTTCGGCGAATCCGTCGGCTGACGGATTCGCCGGGGAAAGACTATAGCCCGGGCTACCGCACTCCAAATTGGAGCGGCCGTTCGCTGGAACGACAGAGTGGGTTCATCGCATGAATCGTTGGCTAAAACTGGCATATTGCGTGGCGCTCTTCCTGGTGGTTTTCGGAGGCCGACTGTGGCTCATCGACCGGTGCGCTTCGGATGTTCCCTCCTGGGACCAGTGGGACGGCATCGGCGGCACCTTGTTTCTGCCCTATGCCGGCCACACCCTGACGGCTGCTGATTTTGTCAAACCCCATAACGAGCACCGGATATTGTTTACGCGTCTTTTGTCCCTCGGCTTGATGCTGGCCAATCATCAGTGGGACAACCGCCTGGAAACGGTGGCCAACTCCGGTTTATTCGCGCTGACCGCTGTCCTGCTTTTCTGGATGATCTTGCAGTGGGGGCCGCGGGGGATATCGGTTCCGCTGGGATTTCCGCTAATCGCCCTGGCCTTTAGCCTGCCGTTCTCCTGGGAGAACACGCTGTTTGGATTTCAGTCGCAATTTTATTTCCTGATCCTCTTTTCAATTATCGCTCTGGCGCTGTGGGTGATGAATCCGCCCGGGTCCCGGCGCTGGCTGGCGGGGTGGGGTTTCGCTCTGCTGTCCATTTTTACGACCGCCTCCGGAGTACTCGCCGCCTGTGCTGTGCTGGCTTTTTCGGTGCTTGAAGGCGCCCGGCCACCCCGCCGCTGGAAAGCCGCGAGCCTGAGTGTTGGAGCGGCTGCCGTTATTATCGTGACGGGCTGGCTGTTGAATGTCAGCCTGGAGCGGCACGAGGCCCTGCGGGCGCATTCGATTCTGCAGTTGATCGTGGCGTTCGGACAAAATCTATCCTGGCCGAATATGATCTGGCCGCGCCTGGATTATCCCTGGCTGGCGTTTCTCAACTGGTTGCCGGCGCTCCTGCTGGCCTGGTCGTATTGGCGGGCGGAGGGGCCTTATCCAAAATTGGAGAAACTGACGCTGGTGCTGGGACTTTGGGTGGTTCTTCAATCGGCGGTCATGGCCTATGCCCGGGGCGGACCGAGCTGGCGTTATATGGATGTCATGAGCCTGGGGATGGTTGTTAATGGGATCAGCATCGGCCTGTTGCTGGTTCGCCGGCCGTGGCCCCGTCTGGCCGGCGTACTGGCGGCGGCGTTTGTTGGGTGGGTAATTTTGGGCGGCGCGGGCTTGTTGACCCTGACGCGGCATGTGATCCGTGAGGAAATCCCGCGGAAAATGCTTCTGGCGGATGTCCAGCGGGAAAACCTGCGGGCATTCCTGGCCACGGGCGACGGCCGCTGTCTGACGGCGAAATCATCCGAAGAAATTTCATTTCCCAGCACCGGAGCTTGGGCGCTCATTTGCCTGTTGCGCGATCCGTTTATCCGGGACATTCTGCCGGCCGGCATTCGCCGTCCGCTAAGCATCGCGCCGCAAAGCTCATATGGACACGCCTTCGTCCGGAACGGCGTTGATCCTTCGGTTTCTGTTGCGGACTATGAAACCGTGTGGGGGTCGTATTCCGGCCGGGGTCCGGCGGCTGAAGGGGCGTGGGTGAGTCAGCCGCTGTCCAGCCGTTTCCCATTTCTTCGTTTTGAGCTGGCCGGATTTCTGGGGAAGGATTACCTGGTCATGAAACTGACCGGGCTTTCCAGTCAGCGCGACATTGGGCTTCATCCCGATGGCGCGGCCGGGTCCTCTTGGACCCCGTTGCTGGTCAGAGCGCCGGCTGGCCTGTTTGCCATCGAAGCTATTGATGATCATGCCCAGCGCTGGTTTGCCTTCAAGGAGCCCACGGAGGTCGGTTTATTGTCCTGGCTGGCAATCCGGCTGGCACAACGGGGTAGTGGTCTGCTGGCCGTCGGTCTGCTGCTATTCGGGGTCATGGGGATGGGCCGGTATTTTCATGGGTTAGGCCGCGGGGGGCATTGAAATTCCCATGAAACGATAATTTGGTTATTCGTCGGAATTCGTGGGTAAAACATGCGGTTCGAGCTTGTCCCGCTTCCAGCGGGAAGAACCGCGGAATGCCCCAGCTCTTTGTGAGGTCGGGGCCGCCTTCCTTCCCTATCATTGATAACTGACCGGTTACATTGGATTTTTCTTGACTCTTGACAAGGGGGGCGTTATTCCTTTTCGGAATTTTAGTGAAGGCTGTCATGAAATCAAGGAGACATGTATGACGGGCACAGGACACAATCGGACTGACAGGGACGGTATCAAAAATATGGTCGAATTGTTCGGCGAGAATGTTTTCAGCATCAAGACGATGCGGAACTACCTGTCGGAATCCGCCTACAAGTCGCTGGTTTCCACCCTTTACCAGGGCAAAAGCCTGAAGCGCGAGATTGCCGACGAGGTGGCCGATGCCATGAAAACCTGGGCGCTGGAAAAAGGCGCGACGCACTTCACCCACTGGTTCCAGCCGCTGACCGGGGCGACGGCCGAAAAACACGACTCGTTTATCATGCCGGACCGGGAGGGCGGCGCCATCACCCGGTTTTCGGGATCGGAATTGATCCGCGGTGAACCGGATGCCTCGAGTTTTCCTTCCGGCGGATTGCGGGCTACCTTTGAAGCGCGCGGCTACACGGCCTGGGATCCGACCAGCCCCGCGTTCATCAAGGAAGGCAAGAATGGCGCGACGCTGTGCATTCCGACGGTGTTCTGCGCCTATCACGGGGAGGCGCTCGACAAGAAAACGCCATTGCTTCGTTCCATTGAAGCCCTTTCCCGTCAAGTCTGCCGGCTCGGCAATCTTTTCGGCATCAACTGCGATGGTAAGCGAGCCCGTGCTGATCTCGGAGCCGAGCAGGAATATTTCCTGATCGATAAAAAATTCTATGACAAGCGGCTGGATCTTCTTCAGACCGGCCGGACGTTGTTCGGCCGGAAACCGGCCAAGCATCAGCAGATGGAGGATCACTATTTCGGCGCCATCAAGCCCCGCGTCATGACCTTCATGTGCGACGTGGATCGGGAGTTGTGGCGGCTGGGGGTGCCGGCGAAGACCAGGCATAATGAGGTGTGTCCCGGCCAGTTCGAGATCGCCCCGGTTTACGAGGAACTGAACCTGGCCGTCGATCACAACATGATAGTCATGGAGGTGCTCCGCGAGATGGCCGACCGGCACGGGTTTGCGTGCCTGCTTCATGAGAAACCGTTTGCCGGCGTCAATGGGTCCGGCAAGCACAATAATTGGTCTTTGTGCGGCCCCGACGGCAAGAACTGGCTGACGCCCGGTGATAACCCTCATGAGAACGCCAAGTTCCTGACGATCATTTGCGCGCTCATGAAAGCGGTGGACACCCGGGCGAAAGTTCTGCGCGCGACGGTGGCGACGGCAGGCAATGATCATCGCCTGGGAGCAAATGAAGCCCCTCCGGCTATCCTGTCCATTTTCCTGGGGGACCAGTTGACGGATGTTATTCTGCAGATCGAGCAGGGAACGCCGAAAAGTTCCAAAAAGCGCGGCCCGATCGAAATCGGTGTTTCCTCGCTTCCCAGTTTACCGCGGGATGCTACCGATCGCAATCGGACGTCGCCGTTAGCGTTTACCGGCAACAAGTTCGAGTTCCGGGCCGTCGGGTCCAACCAGAGCTGTGCGGGATCGAATGTCGCTCTTAATACCATCGTCGCGGAAGCGCTTGACGAGATCTGCACGCGGCTGGAAAAGGCTGTGGCGGGCGGCAGGGATTTTAATGAATCGCTCCAAGCCGTGTTGAAGGACATTGTCGGGAAACACAAGCGCATCATCTTCAACGGCGATAACTATTCCCCGGAATGGCGCCGGGAAGCGGCCCGGCGCGGATTGCCGAGCCTGAAGCGCACGCCGGAGTCGTTGAAAGCGTTTGTTGATCCCGACGTGATCAAAATGTTTGCGAAATACGGTGTGCTGTCGGAACGGGAACTCCGTTCGCGCTACGAAGTGTATCAGGATGCCTATGACAAGACGGTGGCCATCGAGGCTGAATGCGCATTGACCATCGCCAAAACGCTGATTGCGCCGGCGGCGCTTGAATACGAGGGCAGACTGGCGCGGATGATCCGGCACGTGGCGTTGGCGGGTAAAGGGCCGGTGGCCGCGAAAAAGAAACTGCTGGCGGAGTTGTCGGTTGAGACGGAGCGGCTCCTGAAATGCAGCGCGGTGCTGGAAACGAATTTAGGCCAGCGGCCATATGGCGCTGTCTTGAAGGCGATGAACGACTTGCGTGAGGCGGCGGATGCGCTTGAGGGACTGGTTCCCGATCATCTCTGGCCGCTACCATCCTATGCCGAAATGATGTTTATGATGTGAGCGGAGTTAGCCCTGTTTTCGCCGTTTTGGCGGCAGGTTGCTTCAGCTATGCCTTGGTCGCAGTATTGCCTTGGAGCGTTGCCTTGATGATATCGTGTTCTTCGGGTTCGGCTTATGGGCGGCCGCATCGGACGTCACAGTGTTCGCCTTGATTTTCAGTTTGGCGCGACGCATGGCAATCCTGACTGTTTCCAAGGAGAAATTCATTTCCAGCATGATCGGCTGGGTGACATCAGGATCGGATAGTAAGATCATATTGTCTGCCACGGACGCGATATCTTTTAGCAATTCCTTCCAGGATTGATGGCGCCGATCGGTTTTTACCTCCATCATTTTCTGAATCAAATTTCCCATGCCTTTTGACAATTCAGGATTAACATCCCGCGGGTTGTTCAATTCTGGAGGGATTTGCCATTCATCCCGGTCGGCATTATACAGCACGGGTACGATACCCGTTACCAGTTGGTACAATGTAAGCCCCAGCGCATAAATGTCATCCGGAATGCCAGGCGCGCGCTTTTTGATAAGACGCTTGGGCGACATATAACGTGGCGTCCCGGTAATTACGCCGCGACTGCTATCTTCCCATCCGGCGGCCAATATCTTTGCCAGGCCGATTTCGTCCAGCTTTACGATATTATCCGCATTCACGAGAAACTTTTCCGGCTTGATATTGGCATGGATTATGTGCGCTTTATCCCAGGCATAGGCCAATGCCTCTGCGGCGCATTTAGCCACCAGCAGGGCATTCGTCTCACTCAGGTATTCATCATCTCGCGTCCATTCCAGAATGGAATGTCTGCTGAATAATTCCGTAGCCATGAAATAGCGGCGGTTCGTAACGCATACGCCAAAATCATAGACCCTTACGATGGAGCGGGCATCCAGAGCAATTATCCTGTCCGCTGTTGCCCGCATTCGTTCCAAGGTGTCCGGCGCTGGCGTCAGCGCGGACGGAAGCAGGCGAATGAGCACCTCGCGACCGGTAGCCTGTTGGACTGCCCTCCAGCAAGGCAACAATTCCCCCCCGCTGAGTTGCTCAAGGAGTTGATATCCCTTTATTTCCGGCGGTTGGTCAGGATTGCCGGGTGTTTGCGTATGATTCATAGCCGCATCCCGTTGTTGTCCGGTTAAAGCGCTTATTCTTTAAACAAGATCGCTGACACAAATCATTTCATTTGTGGTTAGTGGAGATGAGTATGTGCCATATTTTGGCGGTTCGTCAACGCTAATTATTCATATACGGTTAAGCGCCTCGCGGGGTCAGGAACGGATTGGAGCGGAGTTCCTGTGCCAGGGTGGTGTCAGAGCCATGTCCGGGATACAGGCGGGTTGTCGGCGGGAGCCGGGCCAGTACGGCCAGGGATTGCATCAGGAGTCCGCTATCCCCGCCGGGCAGATCGGTGCGTCCCGCAGAATCATGGAACAAGGTGTCGCCGGTAAAGAGGATGCCCTCATCCTTAAAGTGCGCGCATAGACTTCCCGGCGAGTGGCCTGGCGTGGCGATGATGCGGCAGGTCAGATCCGGTGCGATGGCCCACAGCTCATTGTTCTGGAGGAAGCGGGGAGGGGAGGCCGGTTGCCGGGGCGTCGGGTAATACGGCGCCATCTGGTTGGCCGCGGTGAACGCCCAGCGGCAGTCTGCCGGGTGCATGGCATAAGGGGCAGGGCGCTGGTCGCACAAGGCGGCCAGTGCGCTCACGTGGTCCATGTGGCCGTGGGAAAGGAAGTAGGCGGCTACGTCAAGCCGATGGCGGGCAATCATGTCGAAAACCATTTCGGCGTCGGCGCCTGGGTCGACCACCAGCGCCTGGCGCGATGACGACCAAGCCAGGTAACAGTTGGCATGGAAAGGCCCTACCTCAAGGCATTCAATCGATAGCATTTTGTCAACATGCCGTAAATTTTCGCGCGGGTCAAGTCTGCTCAATTCCTGTGTCATAATATCTTGATTGCGTGATGAATAATTTGTATGGTTTAATTCAATTTCGTTGATACCGATGTCTGGAAAATTATGAAACCACCGGAGAACAGCAAACCGACTGAGACGGCCCCGGTTATCGATGGGTATGAAATTATCGAAAAACTCGGCCATGGTGGAACGTCATCCGTCTGGAAAGCCCGCAAGGTGTCGTTGGGGCGCATCGTCGTCATCAAGGTGCTTGACGAGCACCTGGCTAATGATCCGGAGGATATCCGGCACTTTAAGCATGAAGCATTGATCGCGGCCAATCTCAAGCATCCGGGGATTGTGCGGGTGTATGATTTTGGACGGTTCAAGGAGGGGGTCAGGTATTATTTCGTCATGGAATATATTTCCGGCTATACCGTTGGAGACTGGCTCCGGCGCAAGGGCAAACTGGAGGAATTGGATGCGCTCATCATTGCCCATAGTGTTGCGGAAGCCCTGCGCTATGTGTGGGATCAAGCCAAGATTGTTCATTGCGATATCAAACCCGAAAACATCATGGTGGACGGCGACGGCACCATCAAAGTCACCGACTTGGGCTTGGCCCAGGTGGTCAGCACGATCGCCAGTCCGGCGCATGTCACGAGTGAAGTCTGCATCATGGGCACTCCCAACTACATGTCGCCGGAACAGGTCCGTGGCGAGAAAAACCTGGATTGCCGCACCGATATCTATGCGCTGGGCGCCAGTCTGCATCACCTCCTGACCGGATGCCTGCCATTTGGCGCCGGAGATCCAAATGAGATCATGGATCGTCAGCTCCGGGAGCCCTTTGAAAATCCCCGGAAATTGAATCCCAACGTGTCGGCCGGTACTGCGCGCCTGGTCATGAAAATGCTGGCGAAAAACGCCAATGATCGCTACCGGAACTGGATGGAGGCGCTGGTTGACATTGTGAGTCTGGAAAAGGCGCTTCTCAACGCTAAGACGTCGCGCCCGGCGAAGGAAAGGACTGACCTGAATCGGTCTTCGTTAACCATTCCGCTTCATGTCCTCAGCGATCAGCCGGCCTCGCCGGGAGCGGTTATGCCCGAAACGCCGTCATCGGATGCGAACGATTTCAGGCAGTGTCCTTATTGTGCCGAACCGATTCGCAAGCGGGCCATTTATTGCCGGTATTGCGGGAAAGAGGTTCAGATGAATTCCGCCGCCCCTGCCAACGGCAAACAAACAAGCAGGCTGACATTGGATCCTCCGACGCAGAACCCCACGCCTGATCCGTCCTTGGCGCCGGAACCGGTAACCCAGTTGAAAATCAGGCGCCATTCCTCATTCTGGGGTTGGCTCCGGATGCTGATATCTCTTGCCCTGTTGTTTTTTTTATGTCTGTACGGCTATAACAAGCTGGTTAAGGGTGTTGACATCATGGTGCCGATTCGTATGCGGCTCATGACGGGCATTGGTTCTACTCTGCGGCAGACTCAAGAAAAAGTCGGACAGTGGTTCGATCGGATGTTGACTAAGGACGAAGAACTCCAGCCGTTGGAGCCGGAATACCCTCCGTCTGAGTCCGCGCCTCCTCCTCCCGCTCCGGTGGTCGTTGGCCGGGGCGTTTCAATCGGGGCAAAGGCGAATAAGTCCCTGTCGGCGGCAGCCGAGGACCAGCGGATCATGGGGAGCGATGAGTACCAGCGATTATTGAAGGAATGTAAGAGTGGACTTTCGCACTTTTTCGGATGAATTTCACGTTTCTGTTCAGAGATCAGATGAGCCGCAACAGCGTTTATACTTCTTCCCGCTGCCACATGGACAGGGAGCATTTCTTGGTGTTTGAGATTTTGGTGTGCTGAGCGGTTCGTCTTCCTCCTCCTCCTCCTCCTCGTCCACCTCCCAAGGTGGAAGATAGCGCATGGCGCGAATGAAATAGGCGATCATAATCAGCCAAAGAGACGTAGCGACACTGGCTCCCATCACCAAGACGGCGGCTTGGAACAGCGTCAGCGGCAGGATGAGCGTGAGTAACAAGCCCAAGCCGACGAGCAACGCCAAAATCACGAGCACGGATATCAAGATGCCGAAAAACAATTTGTGCATGAGCTAAAGATAGTGGATGTTCTTGTGCTGCGCAAGTCATACATTCCGCCAGTTCGCACCCCAAAAAGCCTTTAAGGTCAATGATTGCCCGGGTGGCCGGGCAGAAAAAAGGCGGCGATCCGGACGCGTGCCGGCCTCCGGTCAACTCCGGCTGCACACCGGAACCGGCCAATGCAGACAGATAATCGGATACCGCAATTTCCCGGTTTTTTCTGTTGACGACGCGCCGTTTTCTTGACATTATCTGTAAGCGAGTCAACTAACAGATACGAAAGGAGGCTGTCATGGCGCGTCGCGTAGCGAAGGATCAGGCGAACATGGTGCGAGGATCGGTCGTGAAACTCAGGCGCAAATGCGGCAAACCCAACTGCCGTTGTGTGGACGGCGATTTGCACGAAACCTGGGTCTTGTCGACCAGCGTGACCGGACACACCCGGATGGTGTCCGTACCGGAGTCCTTATTGGACGACGTCCGGCAAGCCGTCGCCAACTACCGCCAGGCGCGGCGCGCCTTGGACAGCCAGGCCTTGGCCGGACTCCAACGCCTATGCCGTACCTTGGCGAAAGAACACCGGAGGACAACATGATCGGCGCCCCAGATGAATGGCGGTCACTGTTGCTGTTGTGCTCCGCCGTGTTTTCCGAACCCAGCTACGCCCTGTTCGCGAGATTGACAACGGCCTGGGTGTTATGCCCTGGTCGGCATACGCTCACACGGCTCTATCAAGTAGCCGAGCCATCCGGACAAAAAGCGCACGATGCCTATCATCGGTTTTTCAGGGAGGGTGCGTGGAGCCTGCGTCTTATCTGGAAACATGTGGCCCACCTGCTGGTCACGACGTTCGCTCCGTGCGGGACGATCCGCCTGGCCCTTGACGACACGGCGTTTCACAAGAGTGGTCAGAAGGTGGACGGGGCGGGTTGGTGGCGCGATGCGGTGCGCTCGACGGGCACAAAGGTGGTCCACTGTTTCGGCCTGAACATCGTGGTGCTCACGCTTCAAGTTCAGCCGCCTTGGGGTGGCGAGCCGCTGGGGTTGCCGGTGAATATCCGACTGCATCGCAAGGGCGAGGTTACGCTCCTGGATCTGGCCGAGGACATGGTGAGGGAGTTTGCCGGTTGGTTTGCAGGGCGTGATCTGGAACTTACCGCCGATGGTTTCTTTGCATCCTTGGCGGGCCGATCGCTGCCTATCGTGGCGATGGTCAGTCGGATGCGACGGGATGCGGCAATCTATGCGCCCTTGCCGGTAGTGAGTCGCCGGCGGCGTGGACGGCCTCGGAAAAAGGGCCGCCGCCTGCCTGCGCCCGAAGAGATGGCCAAGAGCCGCAGGGGTTGGCGCCGGACAACCGTCACCATACGCGGCAAGCAGAAGGAGCGCCTCGTGCTGGTCAGGGATGTGGTGTGGTATGGCGTGTGTCCGGACCGCGCCGTGCGTTTAGTGATCAGCCGGGATCCGACCGGGCACGAGAAAGACGATTTCCTGTTCACTACCCACCTTGATGCGTCTGCAGAAAGCGTGGTCAGTTCGTATGCGGACCGGTGGGCCATCGAGGATACGTTCCGAAACGTGAAGCAATTTCTGGGAGGTGAAGATCCCCAGTGCTGGAAGGCGCAAGGCCCGGAACGTGCGGCGGCTTTCTCGTTCCTGGTGTATTCGGCCGTTTGGGCCTGGTACATCCGCACTCACGGGTGCCGCCGCTCATGGAACCCGCTGCCGTGGTATCCCAAAAAAAGCATGCCCTCGTTCGCCAACGCCTTGGCGGCACTGCGTCGGGTTTTGTGGGCCGAACGATTTTTCCCAACGTCCGAGAAAAGATCGCTCCCACCGAAAATGGCTGCGGCGATTATTAATATTCTTGCAACCGCCGCATAGCCGTGACATTATTCACTTCACGGTCATGCAAGAGAGACCGTAGAAGTGCGAAAGTCCAC
>Ga0180015_1000070_pt1 | contig 27220 bp, 24 predicted proteins | sample KR13_S2_MetaG_FD_116508 | JGI IMG/M metagenome (GOLD analysis project Ga0180015, IMG submission 116508) | Groundwater microbial communities from the Olkiluoto Island deep subsurface site, Finland - KR13_S2_MetaG | ecosystem: Environmental > Aquatic > Deep subsurface > Groundwater | place...
AAAGTGAATATTGCGCGATTTTCGCGCAATATTCAGGTACTATATAAACCGAGCCAACATTACTCTGGTGGTTACTTTCCTCTTTTCTTATCGTTTGTCAAGATATCCGTCGATAATTTCAGCAATTCTAGCCAAATATATTTGAAATTTGATTCAATTGGGGGGGGGGTAGTGGCGGTTCGCAAGAACCGCAATCCGCCGCCGTGGGATGCCGTTCTATCGAACAGCCCCTACAACTGGAAAAACTGGATACCATACAACCAGTTTGCCCTCCAATAACGCATTACTGAGAATCGCGGCCTCCGCGGCTTTTGGCGTTGACAAGTCCGGCGGCATGAATCATGTTGACCCATGAATCCCATGATAACTTCCCCTATCACCGCAACAAGACCGCTGATCCTGCTCTGCCGGGAAACCTTCGAACAGGCTCTTCTGGAAGAGGTCCGCGCCAAACTCAACGCACAACAGCGGGACACAACCACCCGACTCACCGTCGAAGCCGGCCAGGGACTGGTTAAGATCAGCGGAACCACCCGGCCCGTGACGGACACCTTACCCTCCGCTTTCATCTTCGAAAGGCAGAGACTGAATCAGGCCGTCTGGTTGGAGAATCTGCCGCTGAAGCGCCTGGCCCGCGAGATTGCCGTCCGGCTTCTTCCCGATATTTCCCGAAGCCACCTGCCCTGGAGCCTGCATACCTTCGCGGCCAACCCCGACAGCGATCAGCCGCTGACGCGGCGCGCCGCGAATTTGCGGGATATTTTCCTGGAGTTCTGTGCCCAACGCTTTACGGTTGTTGTTAAACGGTATCGCCCGCCCGAACGGGCCGCGACACAGCCCCCCCTGCTCGTCCTGCAGTTGTGCCTGGCGCCGCAGGGACTTTGGGGATCGGTTATGCCGCTCTCCCAGTTGACGGACCCCTGTCCCGGGGGCATCCATCGCATGCACTTTGATCCCCAGGCGCCGTCACGTTCCTATTTGAAAATCGAAGAAGTCTTTGAACGGATGGGCCAGATGCCAAAGTCCCGGCAACGCGTGGTGGACCTTGGCGCCGCGCCGGGCGGCTGGAGCTATGCGTTCCTCAAGCGGGGCTGTCAGGTGCTGGCCGTCGATCATGGTCCGATGAAGTTAAAATCGCACGGCGATGCAGGCGGCCGGCTTGTTCATCTGCGGGAAAACGGCATTTCGTTCCGGCCGCCTGCAGACCAACCACCGGTTGACTGGCTGGTCAGCGACATGCTGATCCCGCCGGGAAAGACCCTGGGAATGATCCGTAAATGGCTGGAGGAACCCCTGACCCGCCGCTTTGTATTCAACGTCAAACTGCCGCAACAGCATCCCTACCCCGTTTTAAAACCCATTGAAGATTACCTGCGTCGAATTCCCGGCCTGCGCTTCCAGATGCGCCAGCTTTACCACGATCGGCGGGAAATCACGGTGTTCGGTGTACGCGAGGAATGAACCATTAGGCAACCGCCGGACAACTTTTTCCGGTTCCTTACCAGAAGCTACGGGTAGATCGGCAAGTATTTACCACGGAGGCACGGAGGACACGAAATATACATGACACCGAGACTCGCAAACGGACGCCCCGGCCAACCGGTGCGTCCGTTTACTCGCTGTTGATATTTAGAATTCTCTGAATGGTTCTATAAAAACTTTTTGACTTCCTTCCCAATACAGACTGTTCCATCAAATCTGGGATTGGAGCCCCGTCAATCTAGGATTTGATTGAATCTCCTCTTCTATTTTCCTCTCCGTGCCTCCGTGGTGAATCTTCCACCAGGCTACACCGGTTCGGCGGGGATTTTGATGCGCAGGGCGCGGGGGGCCACCTCCACTTCAAACCGAACACTGGCGGGCAGTTCCTCGCCGTCGAACTGGGCCGGCTCCGGTCGTGACAGGCGCACCTCAATCCGTTTCCCTTGTTTCATGGCGGACTCCCGCCGGAAGCGTTCCGGCATGGTCCGGATCTGGCGGGGATGGGTGCGGAACGACAATAAGTATTTTTTCAGGTAGTCGGTATGCCCCGCGATCACCACGACTTCCAGCAGGCCATCGTTGGCAAAGGCATCCGGGCAAAGCACGAATTCACCGGCATAAACACGCGTGTTGTTGATGACCAGGTTGACGACCGTTCCGGAATACCAGGGATTGCCGTCCACATCGATCTGCGCTTCGATCAGGCGCTGACGCCACAACCGGACGCCCGCGCACCAGGTGTACAGCAGGTTACCCCTGATCAGGCGGCGCAACAGGGGCACTTTTGACATCTCCTCCTTGCGGCGATTGTGTTCCCGGAGAATGCTGGAATCCAGTCCAATCGTTAAGGCGTTCACAAACCAGGCCTGATCCAGCCGTCCGAGGTCCATGAGGTAATCGGCGCCATAGCGGATGGTCGCCACCGCGCGGCGCAGATCGCTGGTAAAAATATCCTCGTGCGAATCCAAGCCGAAAGATTTGGCGATGGAGTTTCCGGTGCCCATCGGGATCATGGCGTACGGCGGCAATGTGATCTCCGGCCGGGACGACCGGAAGGCCATGAGCGCGTTCATGACATTCGAATGGGTGCCGTCCCCGCCCACCCCGACAATGGCCGCATACCGACCCGCACCTTCCTGTTCCAGCCGGCGGACAACCTGGGCGCCGGGCGATTCCTCATAGCGCGACAACAGATCGCAGGTTATACCGAACGACTCCATCAAGGAGGCGACCCGGGGCCAGCGCTGAAGCGGTTCGCCGTTCCCGGCGGTCGGGTTTAACACACACAGCGTATGGATGGTCGAGGTCATGGTCTGCAAAATAGGACAAGAGCATCCCGGAATCAAGCTGTAAACAAGGTTGACAACCACGCCGAAGGACGTCATAAATAAGGCCCGATGATGACCGACCCGAACACAGTTTTAGTGGCGGCAGTTTCGCCGTGGCTCTGGCTGGACCTGGCTCTGCATCTCATGCTTTTTCTGCTCGTCAGCCTTCATTGCCTGAGAACCCGGCGGGAGTCAACCTCCGCGCTCCTGTGGATCTTCATGGCCTGGTCTTTTCCTCTGATCGGCGCCGGGTTGTATTTCATCTTCGGCATTAACCGGATGCCCCGCAAGGCGTGGCGCAAACAACGCGCCGACAGTGAGTTTCTCGCTGAGCGCCAGGCAAGGGAAGATGAAGCATTGCCCATGGTCTACTGGCAGGCCGTGCATGAAGCGCTCGCCGCGGAACCCGACGATCCCGATGCGCGGGAAATTAATGGCGCCATGGATCATCTCTTGCCAAACCATCCGCTCCTGGGCGGCAACCGGATCCGCCCACTGGTGGATGGCGATGAGGCCTACCCCTCCATGCTTGAGGCCATCCGGCGGGCCCGGCATCACGTGCACCTGCAATCCTTCATTATCCGCAACGATGCCGTCGGCCGGGAATTCCTCGACTTACTGGCCCAAAAAGCCCGGGACGGCATCACGGTGCGGGTTCTCTATGACCAGTTCGGATCCACCGGCGCCGTCATCAGCCGGCTCTTTTCCTGTTACCGGCATGTGCCCAATCTGCATATCTGCGGCTGGACACAGGCCAATGCATTCAAGCGCCAATTCCAGATTAACTTGAGAAACCATCGAAAAATTCTCGTGGTTGACGGACAGGAAGCCTTTTTCGGCGGAATCAATCTCCACAGCGAGAACGTGACCCAGCCCGGCCGACCGGCAATCCGCGACTATCATTTTGCCGTCCAGGGTCCCATTGTCCAGGAACTGCAATACTCCTTTCTGCGCGACTGGTATTTCATGACGGATGAAGACCCGGAAATCCTGCTCCAGAAAACGCATTTTCCGCACGTGCCGGCGATGGGATCGGCGCAGGCCCGGCTGGTCAACAGCGGCCCCACGCCCGATGAAATGGAAAACATTGCCGATGTATTATTCGAATGCCTGGTCTCAGCCCGGAAACAACTGCTGGTGGTGACCCCCTACTTTGTGCCGCCTCAGGACATTTTGCATGCGTTCCGCACAGCCGCATCGCGGGGCGTGGATGTCCGCCTCGTGGTTCCCGAAGATAACAATCATTTTTACGCCGGCCTGGCCGGGAAAGCGCTCTACGAGGAAATGCTGGCCGCCGGCATCCGGATTTTCGAGCGGCAGCCGCCGTTTATGCATGCCAAGGCGTTAATCATGGACGACAAGCTGGCGCTGGTTGGAAGCGCCAACGTGGATGTGCGCAGTCTGCGCCTGAATTATGAAACCAACCTGCTGGTTTTCGACACCGAATCCGTCAATGCCCTTAAGCGTATCGTGCTGGCCGACATTGCCCAGAGCCGTGAAATTAACCTGCCGACTTGGCAGACCCGACCGGCCTTTCACCGCCTGCTGGAGAATTTCTGCCACCTGCTGATGCCGGTTTTATAGAGCGAGTGGGAATCGAACCCAACCAGGACCGATTAAAGCGCCGCACTGGATTTGAATAACAAACGATGCTCACGGTTTCACAACTAAGCAAATCATTCAGCGACCGGGTCCTGTTCCGGGCGGCGTCATTTCACGTGAACCGATCCGACCGGATCGGTCTGGTGGGCCCCAATGGCTCGGGAAAATCCACCCTGTTCCGCCTGATCCTGGGCGATCTGGAACCTGATGCCGGCAAGATCGCGTTCCGGAATGGAAGCCGGATTGGCTATCTTCCCCAGGAAATTGCGCCCAGCGGCGACGAAACGGTGCTGGAACTGGCCACGGCTGTCTCCCCGGAAATCACGGCGCTGCGCCATAACCTGCGCTCTAACCCCACGGACTCCGAATCGCACCAGTGGGCCCAGGCACAGCTGGATGAGTTACGGCTATATGAATTGGAGCCCAAGGCCCGGCGCATCCTGGCAGGACTGGCGTTCCGGCAATCCGATTTTAACCGGCTGACGCGTTCGCTCAGCGGCGGCTGGATTATGCGCGCCCACCTCGCGCGATTGCTCGTGCAGGCGCCGGACCTGCTCCTGCTGGACGAGCCGACCAACCACATGGATATCGAATCGCTGATCTGGCTCCAGGACTACCTGCGCGCCTATTCAGGCGCCATTCTGCTGATTTCCCATGACCGGGAATTTCTCAATCAGCTGGTCGGCGATATTCTTGAAATCAACCGGACCGCCATCATCCATTACCGGGGCAATTACGACGTCTATTTGTCCCAGCGAGCCGCCCGTGAAGAACAACATCTGGCAGCCTACAAGAACCAGCAAAGGCAAATCCAGTCGCTTCAGCACTTTGCCGACCGGTTCCGCGCCAAAGCCAGCAAAGCTGCCCAGGCGCAGAGCAAACTCAAGCAGATCGAACGCATGGACATCATCGAGGCGCCGGCGGCGGCTACCCGTATAATCCATTTTCAATGGCCCCAGCCGCCGCGGACCGGGCAGAAGGTCATCACCTTGAACCATATTGATCAGGCCTATGGTTCCGTGGAGGTTTATCGCGACCTGAATTATACCGTAGAACGGGGCCAGCGCACCGTCCTCGTCGGCCCGAACGGATCCGGCAAATCCACCTTGTTGAAACTGCTTGCCGGCGCAATTCCATTCCAGGCCGGCGCCCGCGAACTCGGATTGCATGTCCGCTTGGGCTACTACGCCCAGCATCGCATCGACATGTTGAAGGCGGGACGGACGGTTCTGGAGGAGGCGCTTGACACGCCCCATCCCCTCGCCGAACAAAAGGCGCGCACCGTGCTGGGATCGTTCTTGTTCCCGGGGGATGACGCCTTCAAGCGCGTCAGCGTCCTGAGCGGCGGCGAAAAAAGCCGGCTTGCCCTGGTCAAAATGCTTCTCAATCCTCCCAATTGCCTGCTGATGGACGAGCCGACAACCCACCTCGACATGGCGAGCATCGACGCCCTGATCGAGGCCTTGAAACAATATAACGGCACGCTGATCTTCATCAGCCATGACGTCTATTTCATCCGCGCCATCGCCACGACGGTCCTGCATATTCAGGCCGGTCAGCTCACGCCCTATGCCGGCAATTACGATTATTACCTGGAACGGACCAGGGCCCAGACCGCCAACGTCTTACTGAGAGCCGGCAAAACACTTACCGACAGCCGCCCGAAGCCAAACACACCCTCCCGGAAAACCCAACGCCGAATGGAGGCGGTAACCCGGCAAACACGGGCCAAGGCGTTACGGGAACATCAGCGGAAACTGGCCAAGCTGGAAGCGGAGATTGAAAGCCTGGAAGCGCGTCAGCAGGCGCTGACCGGCGAACTTGAAAATCCGGCCACTTATGAAAACAGCTCGGGGAAACCGATGGCCATCAACCGGGAACTCACCGGGGTGGTCGAATCCCTGGCCATCCTGGTCGCCGAATGGGAAAAGCTGGCGGAGGAGGATGCTGAACCCGTCTGTGCCCATTCCGGTCAGGGGCGCAGTAAGCATGGCCCTCCAGCTCCTTGACCGGTTGACCCAACATCGGTTTTTTATCGACTTGTTTTGCCTGGGCAGGCCGATACAATCCTTTCATGGGCTGATTTCCAAGACGAGTAAATCGAATAGCGGAGGGTAATATCACACAACGATTCATCACCGGTCTCATAATCCTGGCCATGGTCATGATGACCGGGGCACAGGAAACCCCAACATTGACGGCAACGAATTCTGGCGCTTCAGTCCGGAGCATGGCTGCAAACTCCGCGGCCGAAAGAATCGAGGAGTACCTGAATCCGGGCGAGCCGATCCGAGTTACCGCCGGACGGAAGTTTTCCATAAGCATCGCGGCCAATCCCACGACCGGCTATGGCTGGCAGTTGGCTAAGCCGATGGATGAGACCGTGGCTGTCTTGATCACAAACAGCTACGTTCAGGATCAAACCGACATGCTGAGAGTCGGTGGCGGCGGCCATGAAGTGTGGATCTTCAAGGCAATCGGACAGGGGCAGGCCGCCATTTCGCTGAAATACGTCCGGCCGTGGGAGAAAGATGTGGCGCCAGCCAGGACCAATGTTTTCACCGTAATCGTAAAATGAATTTCATTCATTTTCCGGCAAAGCAATATCCTTCAGATCCGGGTAATGGCCGATCAAGAGAGGCGGCACTGGAATTTTGGTATTTATCAGCATGGATTTCAATTGCAGGATGTTGGCCAGCTCCTTGCCCTGGTAATGATTGTTGCCCACGACGGTCAGGCTCTGGGCCGATGCCGCCAATCCCGCCGCGCGCCGGCCGATATCTTCAAGCTCGGCGCGAGAATAGAGGTAATTATAGGTCTCGTCTCGCCCTGCCTTCTTGTCAAACCAGGCGGCGCGGTTGCGTCCGTGCAAGCGCAGATAGCGATGGTTGCCCACGTTGCATTCCTGGAGACTGAAGGCGGTCTGCGACAGCGGATAATCCAGGTTGGTTACGGTGACCTCCAGCGACTCGAGGAAGGCCAGGGCTTCCGGCAATTGCCAGGATTTGTGGCGAAGTTCCAAGGTCACATGGGCCAAGCTCATGAACCGGTCCCGGATGCGCCGGAGATGCTCCCGATGCCCGGGAGTATCGTTGAAGTCGTACTTGAACTGAGCCAGAAGATGGCGCAAGCGGCCGGCTTCTGCCAGCGGCCGAAACCCTTCATGGAATTGCGCGGCCATGCCTTCCTCCAGTGCGCCGCCATGAGTAATATCCTGATGGAGCTTGGCAGTGAAATAAAAGTCCGGATATGGGCCAACCCGCTGGAGCCAGGATGCGCTGTCGCGCGTCGAGGGCGGACGGTAAAATGTGCTGTTGATCTCGATCAGATCAACATACCGGGCAGCATAGGCCAATTTATCCTTGATCCCGGGAGGATAGACCGTGCCGGTCCAGTCCGGATACGACCAACCCGCGATTCCGAAGGCGATATTCATAACTTTGGAAAACCACCTGCCTAATTCAACTCACGATCAGCCACCATGGCTAATCCTTGAGTTTATTGCTCATAGCAGCCGATGTCACCGGCGCCGGTTTGCGGGCGGGAGCGGCCATCCAGGTCGGTTGCCGGCGCATAGGACGCGGCCCCGTGCTTGACAGCCGGACTCGACGCCGCCACATGGTAGTCGCCGGTTGCGCCGAAGCCGGTTGCCATGAACAACGGATCGCCGTACAGGTTGCCCGTTCCCAAATCGCCAACGTGGGCGCTGTCATAGCTGGTCGAACCGCGCTCCAGCACCGTGCCGCTATTCGGGAAATAGAACAGGTTATATTCCAGCGCGCCGGTGACGGCGCCGCCGAGGTAGATGCCGGCATTAGCGCCACGACTGCTGAAAATTGTGTTTCGAATCGTCAGTGAGATCGGGATTTGGGGATTATCATACTGAACATACATGAGATAGTTCCCGCCCAACTCATCATCTACCGTGACGTTGACGATTTCAAACGTCGCATTCGTCTGTTCGGTGCCAATGACGATGGCGGACCATGGAGTGGTCGTCGTGTTTCCGTCGCCCCTGCCATAAATTAAGGTGTTTTCCACCTGGCTACCCCCACCCCACAGTTTCACGCCATCACAGGAATTATTCGCCACAATGCAGTTGCGGATCGTGGTGTTCCGCGACTTGGAATCCAGGCCGTCGCCGAAATTATGTTCCGCTGTGGTGCCTGTAATCTCGATCGGACCATCCGACGGCTCGATCCCGAACCCGTCAGGCCGATCATAGAGCGAAACGTCGTCGTGTTCCTGGCCCTGGTAAAAATGGCCTGAATAGCCAAAGTAGCAGTTGGAAATGACCACGTTCCTCCAGCCGCCGCGGCCGTAGGAGGTCGGCGCGCCGATACCGCCCAGGCAGGCATGATCGATGCGTGTGCCGCTGACGACCACGGCATTCATATCGCCGGAGAAATTGATTCCCCCGCTTTCCACATGATGGATATAGACATCCTTGATTCGAACATTGCTGATATCCGCCGCGCCGGCCCCGGAACCGCCCCCTTCGATCCCCAGCCCCAGCCCACCCGAATAGGGACTGTCAATCAGACTGGTGAATTCCAGATTCTCGATGGCCACATAGCTTTTTCCGCCGATATCCACAGCCGCGCGCAATCCATCGCTTCCGCGCAGAACCGGCCGGTTCCCGGTTTCGCCCCTGACGGTTACCCAGGCGCCGGGCGCGCCGGAAGGCGGCACAATATCGTCGGCGTCATATTGGCTGATATTGTATATCCCGCCCATGATAATCAACGTCTCGCCGGGCTGTAACCGGCGCGAGCCGTATCCCGGCGTGGCCCACGGCTCGGCCAGGGATCCCGGATGACTGTCATCGCCCGTCGGGGCGACATAGTAAGTATTGCCGGTGCTTCCGTCATCGGAAGCGCCGATGGCTACGCTCCAGACACCAGAGGCGGCGTAATACACGCCCAATTCCGCCGCCCGGTTGCCGTCGTAGTCCGCCGACACGGGCATGCCGCCGGAGCCAAAGTTCGTGGAAGCCACGGGATACCCCATGCTGGAGAGCATCACTTCCCACTTGCCGATTGCGGTTTCAAAGACGGCGGGATCCACTTTACCATCGCCATCGTAATCAGATTGAACAGGCTGACCCGGCGACAGAGCGCCGGGGCTACAGTTGAATTGAACGGAGGCCGCCGCATAACCACTGGCCGACAGGAGCGCCTGCCAGTTACCGCTTGATTCATCATACACACCCGGATCGGTTTTGCGGTCGCCGTCATAATCGCCGGGGACAGGCTGACAACCCTCACCGCCGAATGTCACGGTGGCAACGGCATAACCGGAACCGGACAGCATGACGGCCCACAGCCTGTTGGACTGGGAATAGACGGCCGGGTCGGCCTGGCCATCACCGTCGAAATCACCAGGAATCGCCTGGAAGCCAAGATCGCCGAATACAGTTGAAGCCAAGGCATATCCGCCGGCCGACAACATCACATTCCATCGCCCACTTGCCGCTTGATAAATTGCGGGATCGGATTTACCGTCGCCATCAAAATCACCGGCCACCGCTTGCCAGCCATTTGTTCCCAGCACAGTTGACGCCGGCGCATATCCATTGGCGGACAACAGCACCTGCCACGTACCGTTTGATGTTTTATACACAGCGGGATCGGCCTTGCCGTCGCCGTCGAAATCACCGGCAACAGGCGCATATCCCGGGCCGCCCAACTGAAGTGAGGAAGACTTGAGGATTGACATCGACAAGGACAAACCATTCGAAGTTCCGGATCCGGAAAGATCATCAGCCGTCAGCGCCGGGGTCCGGATCCCGGCAAAAATACCCATTATCAAAGACAATCCAAGAAGAAACGTGTTCATGGCGTCTGGAATTTGGCCCCGCCCGGAACAGGGCAGGCGCGGGATCACCGCTTCCCATCTATAGAAATGTCCGCCGGAGGCGAGCTTGTCCGTCCTTTGGCGGAACCCGCGTCTGGCGGACAATTCTTATCTTTGGACATAATCCAGTTTATGATTCGCTCCGCCACTTCATTCTTCGACATCAATGGCAGGCTGTCACACTTTCCATCGGCAGAAATAAGCTTGACCCGGTTGGTATCCACTTCAAACCCGGCATCCTTCTGACTGACATCATTGGCCACGATTAAATCGAGCCCTTTTTCAGCGAGTTTACGTTGGGCTTCTTTGGTCACATCCCGGGTCTCGGCGGCAAATCCGACAAAGATCCGATTCTCCTTCCGGGACCGCACGATCCGGAGAATATCCGGCGTTGCCTTCAATTGCAGACCCCGGGACATTTCCAATTTTTTGATTTTCTGAAGGCAGGGGGAGCGAGGCCGCCAATCGCACACGGCGGCCGCCATGACCAGCGCATCACACCATCCGATGCGCTGTTGGACGGCAGCCAGCATTTCCTCGGCAGTAACAACGGAAATCACTTCCACCTTTTCCGGCGGGGTCAACGCCACCGGCCCGGACACCAAGACTGTTTCATGGCCCAACCGCACGGCGGCGCCTGCCACGGCATAGCCCATCTTACCGCTTGAGCGGTTACTGATGAACCGAACCGGATCAATGGGCTCGCGAGTGGGCCCGGCTGTCACGAGTATTTTCATGAATTAATTCTTAGGCCCCCAAGCGGGGCGGATTTCCGGATCAATGCAGGGGTTCAGCTTGTCCCGTCAGCGGCCAAGGGACCACTTGCCTCGTTTTGAGGCGACGTGGTTGAACCCGTCTTTATGGTTCAAAACCCTGGGCTGAGCATCCCCCTTCGTTCGCCGTGGCGCACTACGGCGTGACAAGAGCTCAGCCCCTACATAACAATTTTCTATTACATCCATTCCGCCCGCGTCCGGCAATCGGCCAGAACTTCAGCGGGGATCCAAACTCGCGCCAGCCCCAGCAGGATCGGTACGACAACCAGTTCATCCAGCCAACCGACGCCCGGGATGAAGTCTGGAATGAGATCGAACGGCGAAACCACGTATGCCAGCGCCAGCCATACAAACCACTTGGCCCGGCGCGGCGTCCGTTGATCCTTCATTACCAGGCGATAAACCCGGAGTTCAAGCTTGAGCCGTTGGATTATCGTTTTCAACGTCGCTCTAGTGTTTCCGATACCATTATTTAGCCGAATATCTAGTACTTATTTTGGATTTCAGCGCCTTCTCCACAGCCGCCAGGATGACTTCCACCGGCGCCATCCGGCCCCGTCCCTCGCAGCCGCAGGCCAAGTCGCCTTGCCCCACGTCCACGACGACCGATTTGCGCGACTTTAAAATACGGAGATTCTCCCGGGTTGCCGGATGATCCCACATCTTATCATTCATGGCCGGAGCGATGACCAGCGGCGCGGCGCAGGCCAGCGCCGTCGCGGCCAGAGCGTCATCCGCCAAGCCCTGCGCCAGTTTGGCCATGACATTGGCGGTGCAGGGAGCAATCACCAGCACGTCCGCCAGATCGGCCAGGGAAATATGCGTGGGCCGCCAAGCGTCGGTTTCCTCAAACATATCTACAACGACCGGTCGACGGGAGAGCGTTCGAAACGTCAACTCACTCACAAAGCGGGTTGCGGCCCCGGTCATGATCACCGACACATCCCATTCCTTTTTAACCATCAGGCGAACCAGTTCCGCGGCCTTGTAGGCCGCAATGGACCCGGTGACTCCCAATACAATGTGCGGATTTGTTTTCATGATTTACACCACCCGACGATGTTCGGCCTCGATAATGACCTTAAGACGTTCAAAGGCATCGTCCAGCCGGTCATTGACAATCACATACTTGTACCGATCCCGGCAGGCCATTTCCTTTTCCGCGTTGGCAAGCCGCAGGGCAATCGTTTCCTCCGTGTCCTGGCCACGCCCATCCAGCCGCTGCTGCAAGACATTGATGCTCGGCGGAACAACGAAAATATCCACCAACGCAGTTTTAAGGATATCCGAGACCGGCCCGGAAATCAAGGTCCGAATGCGTTCGGCGCCCTGCACATCAATGGCCAGCAAGGCATCCCGCCCCTCATTCAAGGCCTTTTCAATGCGTTGTTTCGGCGTACCATACCAGTGGGCATGCACCTGCGCATACTCGATAAAGTCTCCCGCCTTGACTCGGCGCTGAAATTCCGGCTCCGCCAAAAAATAGTAATTTTCCCCCTCGACCTCTCCCGGCCGCGGGGCGCGCGTCGTGCAGGAGATGGAATACACCATGGACGGAAACTCGCGCAATAATCGGCCGCACAACGTGGTTTTGCCTCCGCCGGACGGCGAGGAGATAACGATGCATAGCGGTCTCTGGGGCCGTGAGATCATGCGATATTCTGCACCTGTTCCCGGATGCGTTCCAATTCCGCCTTGAACCGGATCACTTCAGAAGCGATCACCCGGTCATTGGCCTTGGAGCCGATGGTGTTGATTTCGCGAAACAGTTCCTGGACCAGGAAATCCAGCGGGCGTCCCGCCAATTCTCCCGTTGCAATCACGGCAACGCATTGCTGGAAGTGACTGCGCAACCGCGTAATTTCTTCTGAAATATCCGAACGATCGGCATACAAGGCAATTTCCTTCAACAAACGCGGATCCTCGGCATTGACATTCAGGCCGGCCTCGTGAATGCGTTTCAAGAGCGCCTGACGGTAATATGGGGCAACACCCGGCGCCCGGCGTTCGATTCGAAGCATAAGCGCCTGCAGGCGCTTAAGTCGGTCGGCAATATCGCGCCCCAGCGTCCGGCCTTCCCGCTCCCGCATGGCATTGAGAGCCTTGATGGCTTTGTTCAAACCGATCCGGATCAGCGTGCGGCAGGATCGAAAGCCGGCCGCCGGGCTTTCAAAACTAACCACTCCCGGCAGATTCAGCAGGGATGCGGAACTCAGGTCATCTTTCAGGCCAAGCCGGCCGGCGATTTGCCGCAAGCGGGCCAGGTAGGCCCGGGCCAGCGCCTCATCCACCGTTGCCGATTGCCTTCGAATTACCGGTGAGACATCCAACACAACCTTGCACGCGATGGAACCGCGGGCAATGGATTCATGAATTTGTTCGCGGACGGCGACCTCCCACTCTCCCAGCGGCGGCGGCAGGTCAATGCGGCAGTCAAACTGCCGATGGTTGACGGACTTCAATTCCACCATCACCCGGATGCCCCGGGCAGCCGCTGTCCCCCGTCCAAATCCCGTCATGCTGTGAATTGCCATCAAGTCTCCTGAAAATAGCAGGCGTAAAGCCTGCTCTACCTCCTGATGCATCATGCTGGTAGAGTCGGTTTTATACCAGCTATGGCTTAATTTTCAATCCATTACCCCATCATTCCAGTATTCCACTGGACGGCTTGCTCTCCACTGTCGCCGAACTCCGCTTGAACTTCAAGTAAGCCTCAATGAACGGATCCAGATGACCCTCCAGGACTCCCATGACATTGCCGATCTCCACGTCGGTCCGATGATCCTTGGCCATGGTATAGGGCTGGAGCACATAGGATCGGATTTGCCGGCCCCAGGCAATTTCGCCCTTCTCCCCATAAAACTTTTCCATCTCGCGGCGTTTCTGATCCTGCGTCCATTCATAGAGTCGGGCGCGCAGGAGCTTCAAGGCGCGGGTCCGGTTCGCATGCTGGGACCGCTCGGTCTGACAGGCCACGACAATTCCCGTGGGCAGATGGGTCAGCCGCACCGCCGAATCCGTCTTATTGACATGCTGGCCGCCGGCCCCCCCCGACCGGTAGGTATCCACCCGCAGATCGTCATCCTTGATTTCAACCTCGGCATCATCGTCAAGCTCCGCAACGACATCCAGCGAGGCAAACGAGGTATGGCGCCGCTTGTTCGTGTCAAACGGGCTGATTCTCACCAGGCGATGCACACCGCGTTCCGCCGACAGGTAGCCATAGGCACAATCGCCGGTCACGGCGAACGTTACGTTCTTCAGACCCGCTTCTTCGCCGGGCAGAATATCCAACAGGCTGACTTCAAACCCATGCTCTTCACAATACCGGCGATACATGCGGTACAACATTTCAGTCCAATCGCAGGCTTCAGTGCCGCCGGCTCCGGCATGCAGGCTCAAGAAGGCATTATGCCGGTCCAGTCGTCCATCGAACAGCGATTCGATTTCCAGCTTCCGGAACGCGGTTTCCAGCCGGCCCAGATCCTGTGCAATCATATCCCACGTGCTTTGCCGCTGGGCTTCATCGGGCTCGGATTCCGCCAGTTCCAAGAGGGTTCGGTTATCGTCAAGACCGGACTGAAGAACCTTGAACGGATTCAGCACCGCCCGCTGGGCATTCGCTTGGTCAATGATTCCCCTGGCAGCGGTCTGATTGTTCCAGAAATCGGCGGCGGCCATCCGAACCTCCAGCTCTGCCAGTACCTTTTCGCGGCTGGCGACGTCAAAGATACCCCCGCATCTCCAAGACATGGACTTCGAAACGCTTGACTCGTTCTTTGAGATCATCGGGCATAGGGAACGTCCTTTCACAAAAGGATGCAGCAGCGCATCCGGCAGAGCCGCGTTCTGTGCGCGAGGACATAGCCTGTGTGGGGCTATGCCCCGTCGCAGACACGCCGCGCTCTGCCGATGCGACGTCAGCACCATACAATCAAGTTAGGAGGCTGTCGGACTTTGGCTTCGCCACGTCCGCCATCCTCCTTGTTGAAGCAGACTGGAGGGCTTAAGCCCGACAGGCTGCTAGGGCAAATCAAACACTTTGCGATACACGATCATCCCCCGATGGTCCGGCCATTCACTGCCGGGACTCAAGCCAACGGCTTTTGACTGCACATCCACCAATGGATCCGGCATCACCCAGACATAAGGTTCATCCGGAGGCCCTTTGCATGTTCCCGCCGATTTCCATGACCGGTCGTCATAGTCAGGAGAAAGCCAGCCGGGCGTCGGATTGATGGCATTCTTCCAATCCATCGTGGTAAACACATCGCCCTGGTGGGTCCGGAGCATGGCCTGATTCCAGTCCGGATACTGCCTCCACTGGGCCTGCATCGCCAGAACATGCCTGCCGGACCCCACCTGAAGCCCCCATACCATGAGGCGCTCCGGATCGCCTGATTCGCCGATCTCCCTTCCATCCAGATATACCTTTGTTCGCGTGTTGGCAAAAGCCATCAGGAGAGCATTGGATGAAGATTGCTGATACCACAACAGGATGTTGGCATACTGACGTACCAGCTCATTGGTTTCCGTCGCCACAATTCGTTCATACGCTGGGCGCACAGTATCAAATCCTTTTTCCCGTTCAGCATAAGCCAATTGACGTAATCGTAAGACTCCCGCAAACGGAAAATCGGGATAGCGTTCCAGGTAACGGTCAAGATAGTCATTGGCTCCTTTGAAATCGCCAAGCCGCTCGCAATTCCATAGTTCCGTCATGAGAGTCATGCGGGCCAAGTCTTCGATCGGCGCCAGTCTTTCAGCCGGCGCGCCCAGCCGCGCAAACGCCTGGCATGGTTGGGCCATATAATAAAAGGCCACGCTTTCCATCCATCCGCGGCTGGCATGGTCGGGACCGCGTTCAAACACCATGTCAAGAGAGGACCGGAACAGCGTCGGATTCATCAAATGCAAGCTGTATTGCACGGTGCGAAAGGGAACCTTGAATGGAAGCCCATGAAGCGGACGAATCAGGACATTGCGATAATACCAGCCTCCGTTGAAATAATCTTCAAGCCCGGTGCCGCGCCACGCCGGCATCTCCTCGTTATCTTTCCGAATGGTCTCATCCCCTTCCAACATCCAGTAACTGCGGTCGGCGCTGGACACGGCCATGATACAGCCCACGTATTTCCCCCTGCCTTTCGCTCGCAGAACCGGATGCGGCTTACCCAAATCTTCCGGACCGGTCCGATGCCAGCCGCTATGGAAATATCCCCAGGCGGGGTCCCACTGCTTCAGCGGTTCAAATCCAACGCCCGCTTTCAGGGCAATCGTCTGAGTTCCCTGATTCTCAAGGCTGATTCGGGCGGACGCTTCGAACGGCATCGGAAAGCGGCTGATCAACGTGTCATTCGTCAAGCCGAAGTAGAGACATTGATACCGGGATCTCTGCCAGCAACTCCCGAAGAAATCGCCCAAGGGCACCTCCACGCTGGCGGCTGGCAAACGGTTCCATCGAATGCGAAGCACCACTTCTCTTAGAATATTTTCCCGGGCCAAGGCCGACGCCGTGATCGCATCAAAGTCGGGCTGAATCCAAAGCGAACGGAGCAGGGCGGGACCCGGTATCTGAAACAAATCCAATGCCATACCCGCCTTTAACAGGACGTTGGTTTCAGCCGATACCGGACCCGGCAACGGACGTTCTGTGGAAAACGCCTTCCAGCGATCACGGATTTTTTGGAGCAGGGCAAGATCCTCGGCTGATAATGCGGCGGGGAAACTGGCGACGGTTTGTCCCGGTGGCAGGGAGGCATAATTGACCTGGTAGAACAGCCTCGGCCAGCCACCCGGTTGATCCCCCCCCTCTTTGGCTTCGATGATCAATCGGTTGTGATAGGGAATAGGAACAAAAGAATACCAGCAAATATTCTCATTACCCGCCAGAATCGGGAAAAATGGCCCATTTTTTGCGCAAAACTCGTCGAGGGTAGTTTCAATTCTCGGTTTTTTTTCGCCGTCAAAGTAGAATCGAAGAGGGCGCTCACCACCCGCCCCCGTGAACCAGAACCGGGACATATAGCCCGGCCCTTTCAAATCAGCCAGCACGACCCACCCGGGCGTTTTGCTTTTCCGCACGAAGTTGTTATAATCGTCATTACCGCCCTTGGGGTCAAAGGATGTAATGATCAAGGAGGAGGGAACATCCAACCGGGCGATACGATCGAAATCACCCAGCTGTTTGACCAAATCCGCCCATGTGACGACACGCCGGGGAAACCATTCCCGACACCCAACACAACACGCCATGACCAAGCCCAACCCCAGCCCCGCCACCCGCACCATGCCTGTCTTTTTCATGTTGCAAGCATATGCCCGGAGCCCGTTAATGTCAATTCGCTAAACCGGCTGTTGACATCCGTCTTGATACCCGATAGTGTAACGCCCATTAGGAGGCCCCATGATGAACATTCTCGTGACCGGCGGCGCCGGCTATATCGGATCTGTCCTGGTTCCCATGCTTTTAATTGACGGACACGCGGTCACCGTCATTGATAATTTCCTGTATGGCCAGACCTCACTGCTGGATTGCTGTCATCAGCCCCGCCTGACCATTATTCGCGGTGACGCGCGGGACAAGGCTCTTCTAAAAAGTCATCTACGGAAAGCGGATGTTCTGATTCCCCTGGCTTGTCTTGTGGGAGCTCCCGTGTGCGCACAACGACCCATCGAAGCGCGAGCGATCAACCTGGAGGCTGTGAAACTGCTGGCGGGGTTGAGCAGTCGAAGTCAGATGATCGTTTCCCCGACCACGAACAGCGGGTACGGCATCGGAAAAAAGAGCGGGTATTGCACCGAAAAAACGCCTTTGAGGCCTGTTTCCCTGTACGGGCGCTTAAAAGTGGACCTGGAAAAATATCTCCTGGATTCAGGCCACGCCATTTCCCTGCGCCTGGCCACCGCATTCGGGATCAGCCCCCGTATGCGGCTGGACCTGCTGGTGAATGATTTTACATATCGCGCGGTCACGGACCGGTTTGTGGTTCTTTTCGAAGCCCATTTCAAGCGTAATTACATCCACGTCCGGGATGTGGCGCGCGCCTTTATCCATGCCATCGAGCATTTCGATGCGATGCGCAACGAGACGTACAACGTGGGACTCAGCGATGCCAATCTGTCCAAGATGGAACTTTGTCTGGAAATCAAGAAACAGGTCCCTGAATTCCATATCCTGGAATCCAAGATTGGCGTGGATCCAGATCAGCGGAATTACAACGTCAGCAACGAAAAAATTGAGCACACCGGCTATAAGCCGCAGGTCGGCCTGCAAACGGGCATTGCGGAACTCATCAAGGGCTATCAAGTGATCCGGCGCAACCAATACGCCAATGTCTAGCTTGGATAATATGCCACCAAGGCACAAAGACACATAGTAGTGATTGGCTTTCACGAAAATGATTGAGCAAGTCAAACCGCAGGCGGCGGAAAAATATCTCAAGGCACATATGACGTTCCGCAAAATGGAATTCCCATTCATTCACAATTTGGAGAAACTTGTGGAGTTCCACCTCGGGACCGGAAGCGATATTTCATGAATCAACGCCCACTCATCCTTGCCCAACGGCTGGGCGTGACCATACACGTTTCGGCTTTGCGGATTCGGCTGGGAAGTCTAATGCGGGCATATCCTTCCGCGGGCGCGCAATGTTTGGAAGACTGGCTTTTGGATGTCATTAATGCTAGAGGGGCACGGTTTGTAACCCGCTGGCCGCCAGCCAGCCCGGACTTCGTTCCGCCGCCGTTAAGCCTGCTTTCCAATGAGGAACTGGTTGTCGCCATTTGCCAACCGAACAACCAGGATCGGCCGCAAATGTTGCGCGCCGCCGCGCAGTTAGTTTCCATGCAAGCCGTGAATGCGGACACTTTACTGGCAGCGGCGCGCCGCGAACGGGCGGAACTGGTCCTGGCTGAACTGTCTCGCCAAGCCATCCGTGTTGCGCCGGAACACTTCGTCTGGCAGAGGATTCATCAAGCCTTATCTAAGACCCCCCCCCTCTCGTCCCCCCTGCTGCACTGGACCCGATTGGCTGTGCCCGTTCCAGATGACAGGGGCTGTAACGCGAAATATTGGAAGCTCGTGTCATGAACAACGCTGAAACAATCCTCCGAGCATTAGACAAGCACCTCACCGCAAGGGTTGAATTAACCCTGTATGGACGGGCGGCCCTGCAATTAGGTTTTTCCAAACCGCCTTCTGAATACGCGCAAAGCATGGATGTCGACGGCATATTCTGGATGGGGCAAGCCGAGTCCTTAATGCGGATCGGTAATTTTTGGGAGGCTGTTGAGATCACTAATCGGGAACTCGCCCCGCAAGGGCTCTACATCAGCCACTTCTTTGAAGAATCCCAGCTGATTTTAACTGCACAATGGCGTCAACAGCGCATGCCGATTAATGGCTCATGGCAGAATCTTTGCCTCATGCGGCTGAGCGATCAGGATCTTTTTTTGACCAAACTCATGCGTTATGACCCCCTGGACCTGGGCGATGCCCAATTCATCCTTGAGCGTTCCGGCATGACCCGCCAGGATGTTCGCGCACTTCTGGAGAAGGCCCGTATTCCGGATATCCCGGAAATTCGGAAACAGTTTTCGTTATGTTCAAAAACATTTCTATAACCGGCGCCCATGCTTTTTCCTGACTCCATTTAGCGCCCGGATCAGGCGCCGGATACTCCGGTAATTACCGTGCATATTAAAGACCATCTTCTGCGGCATAGTCTCTTGCTGATGGCAGCCGGCCAGGTGAGCAACCTCTGCAACGTGCTTTTTCACATGGCCATGGGCCGGTGGCTTTTGCCCGCGGAATACGGCATTCTCTCATCCATGCTGGGCGTGGTCCTGATTGCCGGCATGCCGTTAAGCGCCCTGAGCAATGCCCTGGCATTCTTTTCCGCGCAACTGCTTCAGCAGGATCGCGCCGGAGACATTTTTCCGCTCGTGCGCTCCTGGTCGTGGAAACTCCTGCTGATCGCCGTTCCTTTGCTTGCGGCCGGTATCCTGTTAAGCCACCCGCTGGCGCAATTTTTCCAATTGCCGGATCGGTACGCCATCATCCTGGCGCTGACCATTCTGGCCTTGTCATTCTTTCCGCCGGTTATCGGGGGAGTTCTGCAGGGCATCCAGGCTTTCGTCTGGGCATCCTTTTCAGGCACAATCTGGAGCATTGTCCGGCTGATCGCCGGCGGCGCCCTGGTGTATTTTATCGCCGCCGCCGCCCAGTGGGCGCTGGTGGGACAAGGCTTGGGCATCATCGCCGGCGGCGCGCTCGGGCTGGCCGGTATTTGGATAATCCTCCGAAACGCATCGCCATCGGATAAGCCCCTGCCGGGAACCCATACGTATTTTCTACGCACATTTGTGGTGCTGGCCTCTTTCGCCTTCCTCATGAACGCCGACGTGCTGATCGTGAAACATTATTTTCCCGAGGATCAAGCGGGACTTTTTGCGCGGGCGGGCACGATCGGACGCATGATCATTTTTCTCCCTATGCCGATTGCCGGAGCCCTTTTCCCCAAAACGGTGTCGAACGGCGCCATGAGCGCCCAGCACGGAAAACTGCTGGCGCGCGCCCTGGCCTATGCCGGCCTGATCATTGTGCCCGCGCTCCTGGTATGCAGCGTTCTGCCGCAATTGCCGCTCGGCATTCTGTACCGCGACTGGACTCCCAGCATCGCCATGTGCCGGCTGGTCCGCTGTACGATCTGGGCCATGAGCCCCCTGGGACTTGCCTTTATCATCATGTCTTTTGAACTGGCCCAAAACCGCTTCCGCATGACCGTGCCGTTAATCCTGTGCGCCGGCGGGTACTTGATCGGGGTCTCGATCCGGCACACTTCCGTCCTGGAAATCGTTGCTGTCCTTGCGATCGTCAGTGTCTTGACGTTGCTGGTCCTGATTAAAGGCCTTGGAATTCACATCCGCAGATTACGGACACCGATACAGACCTAGAACTGCGAAGAGACCGAACGCAGGCTTGCCTGGATTGGCCGACATAGTAGAATGATATTACATTCGACTGTTATGATGAAGGAGCCCAATCATGAAAATGAAGTCTTTCAAGCCGGCCTGCAACCTGAACACCATTCGCGATGGACGCGGCGCTATTTTTTCCTTTGCGCCGAATCAGCCAATCCGGGAATTCACGCATCAGTTCATCAAGACCGGCAAGATTCGGGGAAATCACTGCCATCCTGAATTCGACGAATATATCCTGCTCGTGGACGGTAACGGCGTGGAGGTAGAAAAGGACACGAAGAACGGCAAGGAGTATTTTATCTCGATGGCCAAGGGCGATTGCATCTATATCCCACGCGGCACGTACCATGTTTTCCTTGCAATCACCGATTGCCAATCCGTGTCTTTTCTGACCAAGCGCTGGAACGACTGCAAAAAACCAATTATCCACGAGAATCTGGGTATGGGCGAAGGCGACCATGGCGATCCCAAGAGCGCTTATTTCAAAGAACAAAACAAAATCGCCAAGCATATTCATTAACAGTAACATAAGGGAACCTTGTCATCATGAAGGTAGGTATTGTCGGAGCCAATGGTTTTATCGGCCAGGCATTGTGTCGAGCGGTAGCAACACATCCGGCGGTCTTGGAACCAGTCATGATTTCCCGCCAAACTTACGCCCAGCATAAGGCGCAAGAATATGATGTTTTAATCAACACCGCCATGCCCTCCAAAAGGTTTTGGGCGTTCCAGAACCCCCTGCTTGATTTTGACGCAACGGTCCGCTTGACAGCGGAATTGATCTACGAATGGAAATACGGCAAATTCGTGCAGATCAGCTCTCTTTCGGCAAGGACCCAGCTCGATGTTCCTTATGGCATTAACAAACGGACGGCCGAATCGCTGGTTGAAACCCATGAGCATTCATTAATTATCCGGCTGGCGGCGCTATATGGAAAAGGATTCAACAAAGGCGCACTCCATGACCTGATCCATCGCAAGAAAGTGTATGTCGATATTCACAGCGCATATAATTATCTTGACGTTGACTTTGCCGCGGCCTGGATCATCGATAATATTAATCAAACCGGGATAAAAGAAATTGCGGCGCGCGATACGATTACCCTGGCTGAAATTGCGCAAGAGGCGTGGCCCGAAGTTGAGTACGAAGGAAAAAAGGAAATCGTATATTCCGACCGGGTGGAAGCGGGAATGCCCAGTTCGCAGGAAGTCTGGAAATATGTCAGGCAAGAGTTATTGAAAACAGCGCCGGATAAGCGATAAACACACGGCAATCAGGAGTCTTGAATGAACATATTAATCACCGGCGGCACCGGTTTTATCGGGAAAAACCTTGCCCGAATCCTTACGGACCGCGCGATCCGTTATCGGGTCTTCCATAGCCGGGAATGCGACTTGCGTAACGAAGAACAGACATTCGCCTTTTTCCGGACCCTCGATAAATTCGACCGGATCATCCACATGGCTGCAATTCAAGGCGGCGGAGCTCCCGAATTTCAGAAAGGCATGGCCGCGTCACTCGTCCATGACAATGGACAGATTCACACGAACACGATGGAGGCCTGGCGCCGGTATCAGCCGCAGGCAAAACTCATCTTTGTCGGAACCAGCTGCGCGTACCCGGCCAGCATGAGCCTGTTGTATGAGCCGGACTTTCATCAGGGACCGGTTGATGAATCGGTGTTTTATTATGCCAATACCAAGCGCATGGCGGATGTAGGATTGCGGGCATATAGTTTACAATACAATTTAAAGTACGTGCATGTGATTTATGCGACCCCGTTTGGTCCCGACGACTACTTTGGCGATCCGATCCGTACCCATGTCATGGCGGCGCTAATTATCAAGTTTATCAAGGCCAAGGAGCAGCATGAGCCGCAGGTTGAGATATGGGGCGATGGAACGCAAATCCGGGAATTGCTTTATGTCGACGATCAAATCGACGCGATGCTGCTGGCCGCGGAACATTTTGAAAATGAGATTGTAAATATAAGCAATGGAAAAGGATATCCGATTCGGGAAGTTGCCGAGATCATCCGCGATGCGGTCGGTTATCGGGGAAATCTGTTTTTTAATAAAGACAGATACACCGGCGTAAAACACAAAGTGCTTGACAACAAACGCTTTATTGCAAAAACTAACTGGAAACCGAAATATACGCTTAAACAGGGCATTGAAAAAACCGTGAAATGGTATCTCCTGTATCGCAACAACAAGATTCACTCATAAATTCCGCCATTGACCACAATAAAACATATTAACCGCGAATTACGCGAATGAGACGCGAATAAATCCGTTTTTTTATGTAATCATTTCGCATTCCTTTTGCGTAGTTCGCGGGCAAGATTCCGCTCAATTTCACAACACGGAGAAGGATCATGATCATCAGCCGCACACCTTTTCGCATCTCGTTTTTTGGCGGAGGCACGGATTACCCGGTCTGGTACAATGAACATGGCGGCGCCGTGCTCGCCACCAGTATCAATCGCTACTGTTATATCAATTGCCGTTACCTGCCGCCGTTCTTCGAACACAAGTTTCGCATTGTGTATTCGATGGTTGAGGACGTCCGAACCATTGAGGACATCAAGCACCCGGCCGTACGAAAAGGCCTGCAATTCATGCGAATAACCGATGGCGTTGAGATCCATAATGACAGCGACCTGCCGGCCCGGGCGGGATTGGGATCCAGTTCCTCGTTCACGGTGGGGCTTTTACACGCCCTGCATGGGATGCGCGGTGAAATGTGCACCCGGATGCAACTGGCCCAGGAAGCGATTCATGTCGAGCGGGACCTTATCGGCGAGAATGTGGGGGCCCAGGACCAGGTGACTGCCGCCTTCGGCGGACTGAACGTGATCCGGTTTTCACCGGGCGACCGGATAACAATCCATCCCGTAACCCTGCCGCTCGATCGCATCCATTTACTGCAAAACCATCTATTGCTGTATTTTACCGGCTTCTCCCGGAACGCTTCCGAAATTGCCGCCGACCAGATCCGGAACACACCGAAAATGGAAAAGGAACTGCAGGCCATCCAAGCCATGGTGGATGAGGCCATGAAAATCATTGGCAGCGGCGATATCGGTGATTTTGGCCGGCTCTTGCACGAAGGCTGGGAAATCAAGCGCTCCCTCAGCGCAAAAATATCGAACGCCTACTTGGACGATATCTATGCCAGGGGTCTGGCCGCGGGCGCGATCGGCGGCAAACTACTGGGCGCCGGCGGCGGCGGATTCATGCTGTTCTTTGTGCCGCCGGACAAGCAGGTTCATTTCCGCCGGCAGATGGCGCCATTGCTCCATGTGCCCTTTGAATTCGAATCGCTGGGCAGCCAAATTATTTTTTATGAACCCAGCGTGGCGGCGGCAAAGCCCGGATAAGGATTCCATCACGGCCGGCCCCGGCGGGCAAACCGGATCAAGGTCTCCACGGTTTGCTTCGCAATATGCTCGGGATTGAATTCAGCCAGCGCCTTGGTCCGTCCCTTCTGCCCCATCTCGCGCCGCCGCGCGGCATTCTGTTTAAGCACATCCAGTTTTTGTAGAAATTCCCCGGCCGAATCCGGATCGAACAGCACGCCTTCCTGACCTTCCGTGACTATCTCCTGGATGCCCTCCAGCCGGCACGCCAGCACCGGCAGGGCGCACATCATGCTGTGGATCAAGGCGCCGGTCACATGGAAATGATCCGAGCTTTGCCCGACCCGCATGACCAGCCCAATATCCGCGGCATTAAGATGCGCATTCACTTCCGCATGGGATGCCAGCCAGCCGGTAAGAATGATTTGATTCTGGAGTTGATTCTTCCGAACCAGTTCCCGCAGCGGTTCCAAGTCCGGTCCGCCTCCGATAATCAACAGTTTCAGATGCGGATCCGACTTCATTATCGGGAGCATCCAGCGGACAACGCGCAGAATGCCTTTGTTCGGATGCAGGATGCCGTGATGACAAAGCACCACATCCGCATCGCCAAACCCCAGTTTGCGTCGCAGCGCCGCGGCGTCACCGGGCACAAACAAATCAGGCAACACGGCATCCCGGGCCACCACCACGCGCTCGGGCGATACTCCCCGCGCAAGCAGATAGCGCCGCAGGCTTTCCGATCGCGTAAACAGACCGGCCGCCTTAAGCCAGCTCTTCTGGTCAATGGCGTTGAGCCATATCCCCCAAGGACGCAACCAGGAAATTTTTTCGCTGTAGATGCTAAGAAAAAAATCGCAGACCGTTATGGCCAGCGGCCGGCCGGAAATCATCTGCATCAGGCGTCCCTGCGCCGGCAGACTGCTTTCATCAATCCAAATCAAATCAGCGCGCCAAACAAAACGAAAGAAAAACGCCACAAAAGGCAGACAGGCATACCAGAGCAAAGCCTTGGTTATCTTGTCGAAGGTGCTGGCCCGGTTCACGGTAAAAGGCAGAAAGCGATAGCTGACGCCTGGGAACCGGTATTGAATGCCCGCCCGCCGGCGATTAGGTCCCATATAGAGCGCTTCACACTGCCGGCCCAACTGCCGCAGCACCTCGGGAATGATTGGATACAATTCCTTGTGATCGTGAACCCCATACCGGTAAAGCAAGGCCACGCGCAGTTTCCGATCATTGGATGCAGGTGCTGTCATAGTCAAATCCGCCAGGGGCGGCTGAAACCCCAAAGAGTTTGCCCGCGAAACAAGCAAAAGGACACGAATAGTAAATTTTATATATCCAAATCGATGAATAGGAAATTCAAGCCAGTTGAGTAATCAGTTTTCGCGTTCCTTTCGCGTGGTTCGCGGGCAATTGTAAGGCTTTTCCCCTTTGCTAGGTTTTCTTCGTCGTCCCGGATACTTAAGGTGTGGATTATATCCCGCTCACAGTTGTTGTTCCACATTACCATTCCCGTCGCTTTACCGCTTGCTCAAACATGTCAAATGGTATACATAATTCACTGCAATTTGAATACTTAAATGAGGTTGTTGGAAAGCATGAAAATTGTCGTCGGATATCCACCCACTCGTTCCGCCAAAGGACTGGCCCTGCTTTCCCAGAATCGCCAATTTCAGTGGTTCAGCCATGAAACCCGGATATTTCCCGTGGTGCTCGCCGGCGCCGCCACCATGGCTCAACAAGCCGGCCACAAGGTCATCTGGAAAGACGCCATTGCCGAAAACATGGATACCGACGAATTTCGGACCTTTCTGCGCCGGGAAAAACCGGATCTGTTCCTGTTCGAAACCAAAACACCGGTTGTCCGCCTGCATTGGCTGACGGCCCAAGCTCTCAAATCGGAATTTCCCGCCCTGCAACTAGTTGTTTGCGGGGATCATGTCACCGCCCGTCCGGAAGAAACTCTGCAAAATGCGCCCGTTGACTTTGTGCTCTGCGGGGGCGATTATGATTTTCTGCTGGGCGACCTGCTCCGGCATTTGACCACCGGCGCGCCGCTGCCCGGCGGCATTGTCTATCGCCAAAACGGGCAGATCGCCGGCCATAAGCATTTTGAGCTGAATCACAAGCTGGATGAGGCCCCCTTTATTGACCGCCGCCTGACGCGATGGGATCTCTATCAAAAAGAATACAATTTACGCGGACATCCCTTCATGTACATCATGTCCGGCCGGGACTGCTGGCATGGCAAGTGCACCTTTTGCGCCTGGACGGTGATGTATCCGCGCTTCCGGGTACGCAGTCCCGAAAACGTTCTGGATGAAATCGGCCGCTTGATTGACGAGTACCAGGTAACCGAAATCTTCGATGATTCCGGCACCCTGAACACGGGCCCATGGCTGGCCCGCCTTTGTGAAGGATTACAACAGCGCGGTTATTCCCGCAAGATCCGGTATTCCTGCAATATGCGCTTCGGCGCCCTGGAGAAGAAAGACTACGAGATGATGCGCCAGGCCGGTTTTCGGCTCTTGAAGTTCGGGCTGGAATCCGCCAATCAGGAGACGCTGGATCGCCTGCAGAAGAAAACACGCGTGGAACAAATCGAGGAAGGCTGTCGCTGGGCCAAGGAAGCCGGGCTGACCGTGCACCTGACCATGATCGTCGGCTTTCCCTGGGAGACACGGGAAGATGCCCTGCGCACATTGGGACTGGCCCGGAAACTGATGCTCACCGGGAAAGCTGATTTACTGCAGGCCACGACCGTCGTTCCTTATCCCGGTACGCCGCTCTACGAACAGGCGCTGAAAGAAAATGGATTCCTGTT
>Ga0180015_1000071_pt1 | contig 27094 bp, 28 predicted proteins | sample KR13_S2_MetaG_FD_116508 | JGI IMG/M metagenome (GOLD analysis project Ga0180015, IMG submission 116508) | Groundwater microbial communities from the Olkiluoto Island deep subsurface site, Finland - KR13_S2_MetaG | ecosystem: Environmental > Aquatic > Deep subsurface > Groundwater | place...
GAAATTAACTGGGAAGTGAAACTGGTTAATGATTATGGCGAACTGGTGGACATGGAGGTTACTTTTACTCTCAGCGCCGTGAATGTATCGCCGGCGGTCGATTGGACAATTTCGCCGGAAAGCGGACCGGGGCCGGATTTGTGGGGGACGGTGGTTTCCGCCGATCCGTCCCAGGGACAGTTAAAGGTGGCTTATAATTATTTCGGGAAGGCCAAGGACAGCGTCAGCGATCCCATGTGGTTTGTGCAGGTGGACAGACTGCAGTATCGGCTTAGCGCAACCAACGCCTGGGCGGACATGCCGGATCCGCTTTACGTGTGCAAGAACAAAGCGGTGGATTTCAAGGCAATCAAGAAGCCGAATACGGCGCCCTCCTGGCCTTCCGGCAAGCCGGTCTGGGGCGGGCAGGCCGCTGGCAGCGGAGTTGACGAGACTACCGTTTCCGGCTGGGGTCCGGGCACCAATTATGTCACTGCGGAATGTGGGAATACGGTGACGGGGAAAGTGGTGGTTGTTACGGTGGAGTTGGAATCCGTGCGGCTCCCGAACGATTTTATTGCCATTCCGGATCAGTGGACACATAGCCGGATTGGTGGAAATATAGATCAACAAACGGTGACAGAGGTCGAGTTGACATTCAGTATTCTTCCTGACGGAATTGCGGTGGATTCTCTAAAAGCTGAATTCAAATTCAAGAAAAATGGGAACAAAGTCACCGAAGATCTTTCATCCCGATCCGGATTGCATCAGAAAGAAAAAGTCAGCGTGACGCTGGGCCAGGCAAATTTTGAATCCAGCGGCGATAAAGAGTTTGATGTGACATTGCTATATTCGGTGGGGAATTGCACAGACTGCAAGTCAAACACGAAGACTGTACTCGCCAAGCGGCTTGTTTACAGAGTGGACATGAAGCCGAAGGCCTACGCAACGTCATTCTGTCCCTACACCGACGAACATAACGTGCCTGGGGAAAGCGCGCTGGATATTCCGCAAGAGAAATTCTGGGGACTGGTGATCGACTATCGTCTTGGAGGCGATCTCAAGGGGCATAACGCTCCGGCAGGTCTTGAAGAAAAAATCAAGGGTTCATCGGAGGGCATGACAATCAACGTGGCGGACAAAGACTTGAATGTTCTCTATACGATGAAGCAGAAGAGCAGGGGGGCAAAACAGGCGAAGTGGGAGGGGTTCGATTCGAGAGTAGATGAGCCGGCCGGAGAGCCCTACCACTGGGGATGGGATCGGACAAGGCGTGAGAATATCTATCCATATTATGAGAAAGGGTTTGTGAACAAGGTGCCGGACACGGTGAAGGATGAGCGGGAGCAAGCGTTGACCATGACGATGACGGCGACCGCCGATCCGGATCCTAACCCGGATTTGAAACAGGAGCATAAGATCATGAAGATTCCGGTGACGGTGAGGTATAACTATCGGTGAGGAGAAGTACGATGACGAAGAACATGAGAGTCGTTTCAATCTGCCTTGTTTTTGTCTTGAACACCATGGCGTTGACCTTGGCGCAAGAGACTTCGATTAAGGACAGAGTCTCTACCAATGAACCTGTCCCCATTGTTGTTCGCACCAACAGTCTGGGGATGGAGTTTGTGCCGATCCCTGGCACAAGCGTGTGGTTCAGCCGGTGGGAGACGCGAGTTAAGGACTACGCGGTGTTTGAGGAGGAGAACAAGGTTACGTGGCCGAAACCGGCATTTGAGCAGGGGCCGACGCATCCGGCGGTGAATGTCAGTTGGAGTAACGCGCAGGCGTTCTGTCAGTGGCTGACACAACGGGAGCGGAAAAAGGGAGGATTGAAGGCCGAGGAGAAGTATCGGTTGCCGACGGATGCGGAATGGAGTCAGGCTGTGGGGCTGGGGGCGGAGGAAGGCGAGGGTCCGTCGGATAAGGAATCCGGGAATCAGGGCGTGTATCCGTGGGGAAAGCAATGGCCGCCGCCGACAGGAGCGGGAAACTACTTGGGCGGGGAAGTCAATACAAACATCCATCCCGTCGATTACCACTCGGATGGGTACAAATGCACGGCGCCGGTGGGGAGTTTTAAGGTAAATGCATATGGGTTATACGATATGGGCGGGAACGCCATTGAATGGTGCGAGGACAGATATGTTAAATTTTCAGATGAACGGATACTGCGTGGCGGATGTTGGGCGACGCTCGAACGGGATCAAATGCGTTCGGCGTATCGCGATTATGCGGCACCCGATGTTTTGCCGGAAGACCTTTTGGCGAAAGACATCTTGGGTTTCCGTTGCGTGCTGGACACGGGGAAAATGATGCCAGCTCCCGTCGAGGTTGAGAGGAAGAAGTCCGATGATGAGGAAGGGGAAGATGCCGTGGAGAAATTCGGTTTGAGTGAGAGACAGAAAAAAGAACGAGAGGAGGCACTGCTGAAATCCTTGAAAGATAACAAAGATGAATGGCTTATAGAATTAAAAAATTTCGACCCGGAAGTGCGTTCGTTAGGAATCTGGACAATCCAAACTCTGAAGCTCAAGGAAATGATTCCCCAGTTGTGCATCATGGCTACTAATGATCCGTCCGAGAAAGTACGAACAGCGGCCGTTATAGCTCTGAACTCCATGGAAGCGAAGGGAACGATTCCCCAGTTGTGCATCATGGCTACTAATGATCCGTCCGAGAAAGTACGAACAGCGGCCGTTGTAGCTCTGGGCAACATGGGGGGGCAAGAAGTTGCTCCCATTATGATTAAAGCCCTGGAAAGTAAGAATCCGGCAATCAGAGCCAGTGCAGCAGATAAATTGGTGGGGCTTCATCGCAAAGAGGGAGTGGGAGCATTGGTCCAACTGCTAGATGAGCCTGATCGGCTCAAACAGAATCATGCTTTTTCAGCACTGAAGGCGGCAACTGGGAGGGACTTTGGCGACTATGCTACATTGCGAGCGAATGACGATCCGGGGTTACCTCGGGTGATCGAGAATCCCGAAAAAAAGAAGGAAGTCTTTGAGAAATGGAAGAAGTGGTGGAAAGAAGAAGGCAATACCTTCGTCTTTCCAAAGGAGTAAAGAAGACATGAAAGCAAGGCTTGCGATCAGGTTGCTGACGATGCTGGCCGGATGTGGTTTGCTCATATCACCGTCGGTCTGTTATGGATGGAGTGAGATTGCACACTGTACAATAGGAGAGCTCACAGGAACAGGAGCCGGTTATAATAACCTTCCTGATTTTTGGGGTTCAACCAGAGATTTTGCTGGAATACCCTATAGTATTTCCCCGTACTTCTGTTGGGCGCATGAATATAAAATTACTGCTGACAAAGGCTATAGACTGAGACGGATGTACGAGCCTACGCTCAACATGAGCCTTGGGGCAGAGGATGACTGTCCAAGCCATTATTTTGACATTCTAATCGGGAAAATGGATTTGACTCATGTTACGGATTCGGTTCGCCGCACCATTCGCGGTTGGCGGGCGCACAACGCGGCGGATCAGGTTGTGCACTATACCCTTTTTCCTGCGCCGCTCGCTGGCGCTAACGCTTACCAAGTATCGCAGATATGGTTGAGACATCGAAATATTGAAGAAGCTGTAGAAAAATTTGTTTATGTAGAGGTTCTTTTCGATGGTCATGAGGAACTTGCTTTCGATAAGAGAGGAAGAGTCGTGGGTTACAACTTCATTGGTGGAGTTGCCTGTGGCGATGCCGATTCTGACCGATTCCTGATGTTGGCGCAAAAGGCATTCCGGAAAAAACAGGCAACTGTGGATACAGTCGAAATGTGGGGATTGGATATGCAAACTGCCAACCAAATAAGAAGTTTGCGCGAAGCCAAGGTTAATAAAATGCGACATCTATTCAATTTTACGATAGATGACTATCATAAAGCTCTACAGGATTACCACGATATCGTTGACATATGGCCGAATTTCTTCAATCGGGCGGTCACTGCCGTCAGAGCATTGCCGTAGTCTGCGTGAGAGTCCTTGGACCGAGTTCATTCTTGGCCCAACCGATCCGGATCCGGATTTGAAACATATGACCTCAGCCCCGAAAACAGGACCAGTTTGAAAGAAACTTCTTTATGGTAGAATCGTCAAAAAACTAATACTATCTGCCAAAGCTCTGAATGGTGCGGGTTCACGCTTATGAAACGCTTCAAAATCATGATGGGTATCCTGTGGGTCCTTTTCGGCCTGAGCAACATGGCCCAGATGACGAATGTCATCGACGCTGAGGACGAAGAAGAGGATGGCTTCGGGGACGTGACGAACGAGGCGGACCTGTCGCCCATTCTCCCGTTCGGTCAGGCCCTGTCAACCAATGAGGCGCTCGTCGGCCTGAAGTACGAAGCCATTGACCTGGACGAGGTGCTTAAGCAGTACAGCGAATGGACCGGGCTGGCTATCCTGAAGGCGCCGGATGTCCCCGCCGTCAAGATCACTCTCAAATGTCCCAAGCGCCTGCCGAAGCGGGAAGCCCTGCTGGCCATCGAGGGCGTGTTGGGCATGAATGGCGTGGCGCTCGTGCCGATGGGCGACAAATTTCTCAAGGTAGTCCCGATCGCGGCCGCCCGCCAGTACGGCATGGAAACGGGTACCGGGATCATGGATAAAAACATCACCGACACCGACAAGCTGGTAAGCCGGATCGTCGATCTGAAGCATATCGACATCGCCGAGGCTCAGGGAACGATCCAGAGCCTGCTTCACAGTTATGGCAGGATCATGCCCCTGGAACGGGTCAACTGCATCCTGATCACGGATACCGCCATCAACATCAAACGCATTCTCGAAATTCTGGATGTCATCGACCAGCCCATTGAGTCTCGGGAGGAAATGCGGATTTTTCCGATTACCTATGCCAAGGCGTCGGAGATCATGGGTAAAATCGAAGCCATCCTGGCTGACGCCCAGGCCCGCGATACAAAGACCAGGCTGATCCGCCAGCAGTTGACTACCTCCCGAATGCCGATGCAGCCGCTTCAGCCGCCCCATCCGGGACAACCGACCCCGACTACGTCCGTCGTTGACTTACTTCAGCCGGCGTCCGAGCGGGGTATTATCCAGGGCAAGGTTAAAATGGTTGCGGATGACCGCACCAATGGACTGATTATAATCACCCGGCCGGAGCATTTCCGGTTTATCGAGCAAATCATCAAGGCCCTGGACCGGCAGGTGGAACCCGATGTATCCATCAAGGTGTTTTCCCTGGAATATGCCAGCGCCAAGGATGTCGTTTCCCTGCTGACCAGCCTGGTTAGCGCCGCGGCGGCTGGCACCAAGACCCCGACCCCGACGCCGACGCCGACGCCGGCCCAGACAGCCACGGCGCCGCTGACACCGTCTTTTGCGAGCAGAGATTCCAGGGAGACGAAGAAAAGCGACACGGCGGCGGGCGGATCCGAAGAGATTCAGATCTCCGGAAAGCTGTCCTCGGATGTTAAAATCATCGCGGACCCCCGCACCAATGCCCTGCTGATTATGGCCACCAAGGCGGACATGGCAACCATCGAAGACTTGTTGATCAAACTCGATGTTTCGCTGGCCCAAGTGCTGATCGAAGTCGTGATTATCGAGGTGGAGCTTGGCAAGGACTTCAAGATGGGAATCGACTGGCTCCAAAAATCAATGATTGCCTACAACAATAAGCAGGGTGGCGGTCGGCGCGCTTTCATGGGATATGCCGGGTCCAGCATGCAAGGTGCCGACGGCCAGATCATCGATGCTACGGCGATTACCGATGCGTCGAAGAGTATCGCTGCGGCGGGTTCGGGCCTGACCTATTATTTCAGCATCTTCGATTTGAACATTGACGCCGTGCTGAACATGCTGCAAACCTCCAGCGACACCAGGATTCTTTCGACCCCGATCATTCTCACGACGGACAACAAGGAGGCCAGGATCATGGTGGGTGAGAAGCGGCCGATTGTCACCTCAACCAGTATTTCTTCCGGCGGCACTCAGCAGTCGGGTTATGAGTACAAGGATATCGGCATCGAGCTGACCGTCACACCGCACATCAATAAGAAAGGCTTTGTGGTCATGGAAATTTCCCAGAAGGTCAACAACGTGGGCGGCAATCAAACTATTGACGGCAACTTGGTGCCGATCATCACCACCCGGGAGTTCGGCGCCTCGATTTCGGTCAACGATCGCAAGACCATCGTTCTGGGCGGTCTGGTGGGAACCGAAAAGAAAGATGATCAACAGAAGATTCCGTTTCTGGGGGATATTCCGCTCCTGGGATACTTGTTCCGCTACCAGAGTGATCAGAATAAGCGGGCGGAGCTGATGGTCATGATCACGCCGTACGTGTTGAAGTCGCCCCAGGATGTCTACCAGGAAACGGCGCGCCGGTTCAACTCCATGCAAAAAGCCGATGATCTGCTCCGGAAGGACTGGTCGGAAACCGAGCTGGGGAAACCGATGACGGCGGAACAGTTGCGGAACAAGGAACGCGAGGAAACGCGGGACGAACTGGAAAAGAAAGCCAGCGAAAAAGAATTGAGCCGGGAGGCGGAAAGGGCGGCCCGGAAGGCCGAGCGTGAAGCGAAGAAGATAAAAGTCCAGGGCGGAAGCGGCGCCAACGCCGACGAGAAAGGGAACGAGAAAATGCCCGGGCCGGACGGTGTCCCAGCGACCAACACGGCGGCGGGTACGAAATCCTGAAGGAATATGCAAAACCACAATACCATTCAAATTCGTAAAATACGGCTGGATGACACCCCCCAGGTCAAGTCCCTGATAAACGCGATCCTGGATTCCGAGTTTACCTCGGAACGCAAGGCCTATGCCTGCTTTGATCTGGATGATCCCGTGCAGTATTACAGCGGCAACAAGGATATTTTTCTCGTGGCGGAAAAAGACGGGAAAATTATCGGCACGGTAGCCATCAAGGAGGACGCTCCCGATACCGCCCTTCTGCGGCGGGTGTTTGTTCACAAGGATTTCCGGGGTCAGGGCTATGGAGAAAAACTTCTGAAGAAAGCCTTGGAATTCTGCTTCGAGCACGACTATGATACCGTGAACTTTCGGGGAACCGATAAAATGCAGGGTGCCTTGAAACTGTGCCTGAAGCAGGGATTCCAGGAACATGATGTGAATGCTGCGCAGGACTTCAAGATGTTTATCCTGACCAAGAAACTGAAAACATTGCCCGGCCATTTGGCGTAATCCGGTTTCCAGGAGGATTTCCAAGGACCGAGTCAATTGGCGTTCGTGAGTTTTTTCAATTCATCGCGCAAGCGGGCGGCGTCTTCAAAGCGCTCTTCGGCGACGGCCTTGGCGATCTGCTGTTTGAGGGAGTCGGCCGGAGATAGAGGTTTGAGCTTCGTGGCCCCGGCCGTGGGCAAGCCTTCCGCCTCCTCATTGATCACCACGCCGGCGGCATCCATGACTTCCTCCGCCACGTAAATCGGCGCCGAACAACGCAGGGCCAGCGCCAGGGCATCGCTGGGACGGGAATCGATTTTCGATTCCATACCGTTGCATTCCAGAAACAACCCGGCATAAAAGGTGTTGTCGCGCAGGGCATTAATCTCCACGCGTTTCATCCGGCATTCCAGGTTGTCCAGCACCGTTTTGAATAGATCATGGGTCAATGGTCTGGGCGCCGCAACCTGGTCGAGAAAGAAGGCGATGGACTGCGCTTCCGGGGCGCCGATGAAAATCGGCAGGGTCCGCGGATCCTGCTCATTGCGCAGAAACACCACAAACCCCATGTTGGACAACGACACTTGAGCGATCTTCACTGGAATCATAATCAACCCTCACATTGAGTATTCAATTATTAATTATGGACAAAATGATGGCACTAATCAAGAGGATAATCCTGCAGCCGGAATCATCCGGGCCATTCGTTCCTTTAACGCTGCCAGGCCTTCGCGCTGCAGCGCGGAAATCGGCATGGCTTCGGGATAATCCCGAACCAAGTCGGCCATGGCCATCTTGGTTTCCTCGCGGTCTGCCTTGTTCAACAGGAGCAGACGGGAAACAGTGCCGGCGCCGATTTCAGCCAGCGTGGCGTCCACCACTTTAAGGTGCTCCCGGACGCAGGGATGGCTGGCTTCCGCAACAATCAGCAGGAGCTTGGCGTCGCGGATTTCGTCCAGTGTCGAGCGGAACGAGGCCACCAGGCCGTGCGGCAGATGGCGGATAAAGCCCACGGTGTCGGTCAGCATCACCTGTCGCCGGTCGGGGAGAAACACGATTCGGCTCTTGGTGTCCAGGGTCGCGAACAGCCGATCGTCCACATAGGCCTGGGCGTCCGTCAGGGCGTTCAACAGGGTTGATTTGCCGGCATTGGTATAACCCACCAGGCAGACCATCGGCCAGGGCCGGTGGGTGCGCGTCCGCTGACGCCGTTTCTGGATCTCGCGCAATTTCTGTTTCAGAATCGTGATGCGGGCCAGCATCGGGGCCTTGCGGAGCTGGAACGGGCTTTCGCCGGGACCGCGCATGCCGATCCCGCCCTGAAACCGCTGTTGCTTGGCCGAGACGGGAATGCGCGATGCCAGGTATTGAAGCTGGGCCAGTTCGACCTGGATCTGGGCCTCCGCTGTGCGGGCCCGCCGCGCAAAGATCTGCAGGATCAGTTCCTGCCGGTCGATGACCTTGACCCCGATGGCCAGGTCAAGGTTGTTGACCTGGATGGGAGAGAGGTCATTGTCGAAAATCACCAGGTTGGCTTTGGCTTCGCGGCAGGCCAGCTGGATTTCCGCGAGCTTGCCCTCGCCGATGAAGAACGCGGCATCCGGCCGCTCGCGGCGCTGGGTCAGGCTCCCCAGAACAATGGCGCCGGCAGTGTCGGCCAGCCGTTCCAATTCCACCAGCGAATCACCGGCCTCGGTCTTGCTCTGGTAGCCGATGACAGCCTGAACGAGCAGGGCGCGTTCGCCGATGGCGGGGGTTGGGTGTTTCATCGGAATCGCTTTGCTTTCACTTTCCTGAAATGAATATAAGCTTCCGCTCTGGACGTTCGGAATGCCTCCTGGCGGAGCTGTTTGCGGGATTTCACATGAGGCGCTTCCTGCCATTCCCGGAACTGCAGGTAGAGCGCCTCGTTATTAAATCCGGGACATTTTTTCCGGTGCCATTGGCGGCGCGGGCAGACGTATTTCCAACAGTGATTGCCCAGGTTCAACCGGCAGGTGTAACAGGGATGGACAGGCTTAGTCCCATATTTCATGCCGGTATTATATCATAACCGGCTTGGGACAACAGTGTGATCTTGCAATTCACGTAATGGGGCAATTATCGGGGGAGGGACTGGTTATATGGCAAGGGATTTTCCAGTTGTAGGGACCGTTCGTCAGAACGGTCCGTCAGCTGACGGACGGTTCTTCCCGCTGGAAGCGGGACAAGCACGAACCGCCGCTACACCCCCCCCCGATAACTGACCTATTACCAATTCACTGCCGCCCAAGCGGGTGTGAATCCGGGCTTGACTTTGACCCCCGAGGCGGTACCTTTTGGAGCGTCAATTCGCAGCCCCTGGCGGGGTTTTTGCCGGATGGTGTAATGGTAGCACAGCAGACTCTGGATCTGCTTGTCTAGGTTCAAATCCTAGTCCGGCAGCCATCTTCGGTTTTTGACAATCCTTGCCAACCTGTGCCAAAGCGTGACTCTGCCCCTTGGTATCAGGCCCTTCCGCTGCATTGCACGAAGTCTCAGCACTGACAGCCTGTGCCACCAAATGACCCCCTGCGCCTAATTGCGGTGAGTCATTTCCCAAAATGCTTGGCAGGGATTCGATCGCTTCGTGCGTTTCCAATTGCGTGGCATCCGTATAAGTATTCTGGGTGAGCCGCATATCGCTGTGCCGCATGAGTTCCATGGTGACTCTGGGAGAAACTTTCGCATTTTCCATAAGCATTCTAAATGTTAAGCGGAATGAATGAAAGTCTGCTTGCCGCCCTTGGCTGTCCTTATATTGAATTCCCGCTCTTTTTAAGTCTTCCCTGAATTGGTCCATGCTGGGTAGCTTGTCGAACACCTTTGACAATTTGTCCGTATTCTCAGGCATAATGGCTTTCAGTGCTTTAATCACGTCCTTATGTAATGCTCTTTTCTGACATGTTCAGCCAGTGATTTCGGGGCCAGCACCTTTATCTTTGAGCCGAAGCTTAAAATCCAATGAATCACATCCCGGATAGCGACACGGCGCCGTTGTAAGAAATAACGGGGCAAGCAAGGCTTATTTGTTGACAGGCTGATGCGTCAGTCCGCGATAGCTTTCAGACGGTCATCGAAGCGAGTCCGGAGATCCGCCTTGGCCCGGTCGGACAAGAATGACCGTTCGATTAGGTCTATAACCATGTCCTTGTTGTCCGCGAACTGGTTGATGTAGCGGCCTGTGCGCTCCATGTTCATTCCGTAGAACTCGGCCAGTTTCAAAAAGTCCGGTCGTTTGTAGAACGCATTGTGCCGGAAGCTCTCGGTCTCGAGCGTGTCGAATAGATGGAGGGCGGTACGGTGCTCTTTCGGGAAGTGCAGTGACGTGCAAATCAGGTCGTAAGCCGGCGTCAGGATGTAGTCGCCAAACTCGCTTTCGTAGAGCGAGAAATTCTTCAGGTGAGCGTCGCCATTCGAAAAGACGTAGTTGAAGACGATCCGTGCAAAGAGCTTCTCGACCTCTACGGGATAAGCCTTGCAGTGCTGCTTCAGGATGCGGCCAACTTCCTCGTAGCTCACGTCGTACTTGTAGTTCTTGCCACCCGTTTCCTCCGATCGGTTTGACAGTTGACAGAAATCCTCCTGTCCGATCTTGCTCCCGGCACGCCGGTCGAACCGGCGGGTGATGTATGCGAGTTCTCCGTCCGCAAAGCAGATACAGGCGTTGACGGCCGTGGCAATTCCGAAGACCTGCGAGGCAATCTGCATCGCGAGATGTTCGTTGGCCGGCACGTCGGCCTTGAAGCAGGGGATGTCGGCAGACGGGACCGGCTTGAGGATGTACTCTCCGTCCTTTTCCGTCGGGACGAGCTTCCCGCGGACCAGTTTCAGGGAGATCTTGTCCTGGATGCCCGAGATGGACATGTGTTCCGCGGCCTTCATGCGGAACTCGACGACGTCCGTGCGGTTGAATGTCAGTCGATACGGGAACGCACGATTGGCGCCTGCCAGTTGGCGCCCGGCCACGCGGCTATAGCCTTCGTACCGGATGTCGACCAGCGTTGACATGCAACGGAACATCTATACCTCCGGTTCTTCTACGACCGTGACGGCGCCGACGGTATCGGTGTGCGAGGTCTTCAGCAGGCGCCCAAAGTGGTCGTTCTCGTCCAGCTTCAGTTTCCGGCACTGCGTTTCCTTCAGGATGCCCTCTGCCAGGAGTCCGAAGAAAAATGGGAACAGCACCTTGGATGTGTAGGACTCAGGCCTCTTGGGCAGGGTGAGGCTGATCGGCCGTGTCCCCGGCGATGCCAGATATCCGGCGTCGTAGGTAAAGCGGTAGCCATCCGCTGTCTCCTCGATGTGACCGGCAAGCGTGCCGCCACAATAGACATTCCCCTTACGGCTCACGTTTACTCCTAATCCTTGATCTGGGTGCACAGTTGCATTCCCAGCGCGTTCAGCACCCGATCAAGCGTTGCGACCGTGGGATTGCCCTTCCCGGCCTCGATGTTGCTCAGGGTGTGGACAGCGACTCCCGAGATCTCACTCAGCGTATGCTGGTCGATTCGGAGAGACATTCGGCGCTTCCTGATCAAAATACCTATTTCCTTGGAATTCATTAAAATGAATACTACAGCATAATTGCGTCGTGTGTCAAGAGATATTCTGCCTCATATTCATCAAAATGAAAACGGGGTGCATGAATAAAATATAGAATACGGAATTGAATATCCACTGAAGCAACCGGCATGCAGGACAAGGAAGGAGCGGCCTGCCCGCTGAAGCGGGCACATCCGACCAAATCCCATGGCAACCTGCAATCATTGGTCGGCTTCATCGGTCACCCCCTGCCACAGAATGGATGATGGCGAGGATTGCGGCCTTTAATGGGGTAGAGAGAGTCGGCCAGGCGTCAATAACGGCTTGTAGCTTGGCGGGCAATCGTGTATTTTTATTCAGTGAGTCTATTGGTGAGTCAATGCTGGTTTTAGTCAATAAAGACGGGCTTTGGATGATAGGTTCAAATCCTAGTCCGGCAGCCATGCCCGCAAACACTCCTTCAATATTCGATGCCTTGGCGGGCGGGCACGCGCCGATGGAAGTAGTGTTTGACGGCTTTCATTTCGGTGACCAGGTCGGCCCGGCGGATGAGCCGCGTATGGGCCTGACGGCCCGTGAACACCAGTTCCACTCCGGGCGGCTTGGCGTCGATCAGATTCAGCAGGTCGGCGACGTTCAGCAGGCCGGCCACTACGGCGCCATTGGCTTCATCGGCAATGACCAGGTCAAACCGGTTGCTGACAATCGCTCGACGCAGATGGGCCAGTCCCCGCCGGGCGCATTGGATATCTGCGGGATCAGGTTTGTTCCGAATGAAACATCCGCGTCCGTATTGCTTTACCGTGACTTCAGGGAAACGGCGTCGGAGCGTCTTGATTTCACTGGTACAGCCTTTCTTGATGAACTGGCCGATATAGACCTTCAGCCCGGCGCCCACAGCCCGGAGTGTCAAGCCCAGCGCCGCCGTGGTTTTGCCCTTGCCGTCACCCGTATAAACCTGGACATATCCTTGTTTCATAAAAATGTTTTCATACTTTGACCGGCGGGTTCTGCTCCGGAAAGCGTTGGCCCAGTTCGAGCAGTTGGGCCACGGACAACATCCCGTCCGTGGCGCTTGGGTGCGCCAGGCTGGCTGCGGCGGCGCAGGAACCCAGGTGCATGGTTGCGTCGAAGTCCCAGTCCTCGTGCAGGCCATACAGCATGCCCGCGCAAAACGCGTCGCCCGCGCCCACCGCGCCTTGAATATAACCCGCCGGTAATGACAATGAACCACGCGCCTGGCGCCGGCCGTCCCGGGCCCGCAGGTACGCGCCTTCCGGCATATGTACACACACCAGTTCCATATTGCCCAGCTCCATCAAATATTCGACGGCGTCCGTCACGGCCGATCCGGACAATTTGCCGTCGGCATCCCGAACTTTCCGGCCGGTGGTCCGGCCCGCCTCAATTTCATTAAGAATCAGGTAATCGGTGTGGCGTAGAGAGGCCGGGACGATCTTGCGGAACCGGTCGCTTTCCTCGCTGACCACGTCCACGCTGGTCTTGATGCCCGCGTCCCGGACGAGTTTCAGCAAACGCGCGGCCACGGTGCCATAGTCGGCGTCCGGCGCGTCCATGCGGTCAAGGAGCAACAGATAGCCCAGGTGAAAGATGCGGCAGGGGAGGGCTTTGATTGGAACATGCTCAATCCCGAAACGGGCATTGGCGCCCCGGCAATGGTAAAAAATACGGTCGCCCGATCCCATTTCGGTCATAACGTCGGTGTAGGAGGTGGCCGTGTCCTCGGTGGTCGCCAGCAGGGATGTGTCGATATGAAACGAGCCGCAGGTGCGCAGGATAAATTCCCGTCCGGCGTCGTTACCCACCACGCCGAGACCGAGCAGTGGGAATGACGCACCCATCCGGGCCAGATCCATCAGCACGTTAAACGGCGCGCCGCCCGTGCCCAGCGTTTCGGATTGAATATTGCCCAGCATGCCCCGTCCCGGCAGGCGGTCCAGAAGCTTGACGTGATCAACAATCCAGTTTCCCGCGCACACTATACCGCGGCGCGGCAAGTCCCGAGGTGTCATGAAATAACCTTTCGATCTCGCCTTCAATGCACTGTTTGGCGGGTCCAAACCCGATCTTGAAACGACACCGAACGATGAAGACCATAGCATAATGCGGCCGGAGGATGCAACCCGCCTTCGTAATGCTTTAGTTACGTAGGGGATGACGTGGCATATCAAGATTGGGAATTGTTCATCAGTTGTAGCCGCCGTTCGACAGAACGGCAATCCGCGGTTCTAGCGAACCGCATCTACACCATCACGTAACCGAGGCATTACTCGATCGAAGAATTTCATAAGATGGTCGCCGACAATTGCCAGATGCACCTGTCTGAAAATATCCGCGGTGCCTACAACAAAATCAAACATGGGGGAATGTGCGTCAGGCATTCCGAAAGGCTTAATCCGCCAAGCGGCAACAAAGTAGTAACCGGAAACGTGTTGTTGATAAACGAAATAGCAAAGGATGGTGCGATCGAATGCACAGCTTTCAGAGTGTACGGCAGGAATGGCATCGCACTGGCACACAAATATTTCAACAACATCCGGCAGATCACGAATGAATCAACGAAATTGGCCAATTTTGTGGCATATTGCCTTGAGAATAATTTAATGTTGCCGAGTCAATAGAAAGATAAATCGACTCCTGCCGGATTTGAGCACGATTCCATTCGGCAGCGTGCACGCAAAAAAAAGTAGTATGGATAAGAACGAAATTGCGTAACAAAATTTGACTGAAATAAGGAAGAGCGATAATTCGTTCGCTGGTGTTTCTTTTGTTTATGGCTCGCAAATGACACCGTTTCGATGGTATATTATTTGCATCGGATGAATATAGCTGGAGTCTAAAATGATGCGTGTTGAAGTGAAGCGCACCGCGGCAACCTGCCCGCAGTGCTATGCACAGCATTGCAGGCGGGGCCGCGGGGCAACCTGCTCCGCCGGAGTAGCATTGGCTACGCAGGTCGAGTCTTTGCGGAACCCTGCGAAGCCAAGAACGCCATTTTTACCCTCCGTAGCCATTTTGCGGCGAAGGATGGGCCTCCCTGTGGCAGCCTCCTTCGCCAAAGTAGCACTGGCTACAGAGGCCGAGAGCCGCAGGGCTTTCTGGCGAAGAAGGGTCAAACCGGAGTTGTTGCGTTGGGCGTGCGAACGCGCCGGCTTTGCCCTCGATGAAATGCACAGAGTGATATGACGGAAGAAATAGCATCAACAGATCGGATTCAACAAGCCATTCGGCTCTATCAGGGGCACAAGGTCATGCTGGATTTCGATTTGGCCTCGCTCTATGGCGTGACCACAGGCGCACTCAACCGGCAGGTCAAACGAAACCGGGATCGGTTTCCGCCGGACTTTGTCTATGAAATTGATGCGCAAGACGTTGCGCGTTTGATATGCCAAAATGGCATATCAAAGCCTTACCGTGGGGGGCGTCGAAAACCCGTCCTGGCGTTTACTCAGGAAGGGGTGGCCATGCTTTCAAGCGTATTGCACAGCGACCGCGCAGTCCGGGTGAATGTTGAAATTATGCGCGCGTTTGTCCATCTGAGGTCGTTGCTGGCCGCGCATGCGGAATTGGCGCTCCGGTTGGACGAACTGGAAAAGCGCTACGATGAACAGTTCCGCGCCGTTTTCGATGCCATTCGGGAACTGATGGCGCCGCCGGAACCGCCGCAGAAACGGATCGGTTTTCATGTGCACGAAAAGTCGGCGGCCTATCGCGTCAGCGGAAAGGGTCGGCGCCGTCATACTTGACACAGTCAAGCTGGATGCCATTCTTTCTCGCCATGGTTTGCTTGAGAAATGGAAGCGTTTCGGGCATAAATTCCTTGAGGACAAGCCATGAGCGCACAGATGAGGGCGATACTGGAAAGCAAGCGGGCAATGCGACGCCAACTGCGGGCATTGCCGCTCTCCGAAAAAATCGCGTTGCTGGAGAAACTTCGCGATCGCAGTCTTGCCATTGCAAACAGCCCGTTGCGCCGTCGGTTTGCGGCGAAAAAAGAAAAATCATGAACTTTGCGGATCTGACTTGGGAAGATTTGAAAGACTGGGCCGGCGACCGGATAGTCAACCGGGGCAAATCCTACACGCGGCGGGTCGAAGATTTGCGTATCACCGCCGACGGTGCGCTTATTGCGTGGGTCCAGGGCGGCGACCGCTATGCCACACTGGCGAAAATGGGCGCCGACGGCGGACTATCCTCGCAATGCACCTGTCCTTATTCCTGGGGACCGTGCAAACACGCGGTGGCGGTGATCCTGGCCTATCTGGATGCCGAAAAAAATAAGCAAAAGCCGCCCAAGGCCGAGGCGGACGACGAACGGTTTACCGAGATCGCCGAAGCTGATGACGACTTGGACGACGAAGATGACACCACTCAGGATGTCAAATTATCCTCCCGCGCGACCAAGGAGGATGAAGGAGTCCGAAAACATCTGGAGGGGCTGACGAAAGGCGAGCTGGTGAAGCTTCTGCTGGAGGGCGGAAATATCATTCCGGAACTTCGCCAACAACTCTCTGATAAGGTGGAATTACAGGAGGGCAATGTTGCCAAGTTGATTGCCGCTAGCCGCAGGGAAATCGAGAAGGCCTCGCGAGAGCCGGGCTGGACGAATCACTGGAGAGGCGAAAGCAATATCCCCGATTATTCCCGTGTTAAACAGCGGCTGGAAAACCTGCTGGCCGCAGGCCAGGCGAATGCCGTAGTCGAACTTGGAACCTATTTGATGGAGAGAGGGATTCAGCAGATCGAACAATCGAATGACGAGGGCGAGACCGGCATGGAAATCGCCGGTTGCATGGAGGTTGTTTTCAAGGCCGCCCTGCGATCGAGCCTGGCGGTTCCCCAGCGTCTGTTATGGGAAATCGATCTGCGTCTGCAAGACGATTACAGTTTATTGGACGAGATTAAAGGCGCTTTGGAACAGGGCGCCCAATGCAGCAAAGAAGATTGGGGCCAGGTTGCGGATACGCTGGCCGCTCGTCTGGCAAAAATGCCGGGGCGTCCGACGGGCGCGCGGGATGACTTTTCTTCGAAGTACAAACGGGAACGTATTATGCGATGGTTGTTGCGTGCGCTGGAACAAGCGGGCCGCAATGACGAGGTGATTCCGATTTTAGAACGCGAAACGGCTCAGACCCAATGTTACATGCAATTGGTGAAGACGCTGATTGACTCCGGACGGACGGAAGAGGCGCGGGAGTGGGTGAGGAAAGGGTTTGTTGAGACCCTTGAACATTTGCCTGGCATAGCCTGGCAGTTGGAGGAACAACTGCGTGAGCTGGCTGTCCATGCAAAGAATTACCCGCTGGCGGCCTCCTATCGCGCCATGGAGTTCTTTGACAAACCAAATTTGCAGAGCTATTCCGAACTCCAGAAAGCGGCGGTCAAGGCGGATCTATGGGACAATATCCGGGGGCAAATCCTGAATTATCTGGAGACTGGGCGGCGGCCGGACACCACGTCTGACGATGTTGAACAGTCCGGTCGACAAAGAGGAAAAAAGGCTGTCACAGCGTCTCCGATATGGCCATTGCCATTGCCGGAATTGCCACGGGTTAAGAGAGACACACGGTGGAATCGCTTCCCGGACATCTCCACGTTGATAGACATCGCCATTCTGGAAGGCCGTCACAATGACGCGCTATGCTGGTATCGCAAGGGGCAGCCAATTGACGCTTATGGAGGCGGCCATAAAGACGCGGAACTCGCCCAGGCGGTTGCGAAGAGTCATCCGGATGAAGCGATAACAATCTGGAAAAATCTGGTGGCCGGAGAAATATCTCATGCCAAGCCCGCCGCCTATCAAGCGGCTGGCGGGTATTTGATGAAGATCAAGGGTGCTTATGAGCGGACGAAGCGCGATGCCGAATGGAAAGCTTATCTGGCCGGGTTGCTCCAGCAAAATAGCCGTCGCCCCCGCATGCTCGATGTGCTGAATTCGCTTACAGGACGCCGAGTGCCTATTATAAGCCGATAGCTGGAACGGCTATCGCTGACGAATCTGTCGGCGAAGATGGGTGACATGAACCTGCCGCCGTCAGGCGGCCTCGCCGGTCATGATGGAAAGGGCGCCCCCTGCGGGAGTCGAACCCACCTTCCCAGGTTGAGAACCTGGTGTCCTAACCGATAGACGAAGGGGGCGCTAGAACAATCAATTGCCGATTTATGATTTCCCCGTCGCCGCCTCTGGCGGCAAGGGGCCACTTGTCTCGATCTGCAACAGCGATCGAGGCGACGTGGTGGATAACACCTTCGCGTTGACGTGGCGGATTGTCGCCGCGCCACAGAATCCAGCGCCGTAAACTTTTTGCATTCTGAAAAAGAAGCGTTATAGTACGGGGTCATATGGGTATCTGTCGAGAAGAAATACTCAAGTATCATCAAGGCGGGAAGGTGGGAGTCAGGCTGACCAAGCCGCTGAATGGGCCGGACGAGCTCAGTTTGGCGTACACGCCGGGCGTTGCCGAGCCCGTCAAGGTCATTGCCGCCGCGCCCGGTCGAGTCTATGACCTCACCGCCAAGAGCAATCTCGTGGCCGTGGTCAGCGATGGCACTGCCATTCTGGGACTGGGCGACTTGGGCGCCTCCGCCAGCATTCCGGTCATGGAAGGCAAAGCCGTGCTGTTCAAGGCTTTCGCCGATGTGGACGCCTGGCCCGTTCCGCTGGAATTCTGCCGCGAAGGCGGACAATCCACCGGCAAGACCGATTCCGCGCGGGTGATCGAAACCGTGGCGCGCCTGGCGTGTATGTACGGCGGCATCAACCTGGAAGATATTGCCGCCCCCGCCTGTTTTGAAATCGAAGAGCGCCTGGAAGCCATGCTGGACATCCCGGTTTTTCATGACGACCAATGGGGCACCGCCGTCATCACCCTGGCGGGAATTTTCAACTATGCCGTACTGACCGATCGCCGCCTGCCGGATCTCCGGATTGTCGTCAACGGCGCCGGCGCCGCCGGCATTCGCATCACGGAGATGCTGAAGGAGGCCGGCGTTACTGACGTGGCCCTGTGTGACTCCAAGGGTGTGGTTCGCGAGGACCGCACCGATCTCAACCCCATGAAGCGCCGCCATGCGGTGAAGGTAAAAGTTCACACGCTGGCCGAGGCGTTGCGGGGCGCACACGTGTTCATCGGGGTGTCCGTCGCCGACTGTGTCCGGTCTGAATGGATTCAAAGCATGGCGTCATTTCCCGCGATAATGGCCATGGCGAATCCGAATCCGGAAATCAATCCGGACGCCGTGGCCGCCGTGCTGGGGAAGAAACCTTACATCATGGCCACGGGCCGCTCCGATTATCCCAACCAGATCAACAATGTCCTCGGCTTCCCCTTCCTGTTCCGGGGCGCGCTTGATGTCCGCGCGCGCACGATTAACATCGAGATGAAAAAAGCCGCGGCGCTGGCCCTGGCGGAGCTGGCGCGGCAGCCGGTTCCCGACGCCATGAAGAAGCTGTACAAGGATCCTGCCCTGGCCTTCGGGCCAGGTTATATCGTGCCCAAGCCGTTCGATCGCCGGCTGTTCGTGGAAATTCCCGGCGCGGTGGCGCAAGCTGCCGTGGCGTCGGGAGCGGCCCCCGCGCCCGTGTCCGGTGCGACCGATTGGCTCACGACGTATCGCGCCGGGCTTGAGCAGCGGAGGAAAATCCTGTTCCGGCAATGAGATTGTCACAGACCGAGTAATGCGTCAGTTATTGGGGGGTGTAGCGGCGGTTCGTACTTGTCCCGCTTCCAGCGGGAAGAACCGCAATCCGTCAGCTGACGGACCGTTCTAGCGAACTGGCCCCTACAACCGGAAAATCGGCATATATGCAACCAGTCCTCCCCCAATAACTGACGCATTACCAGACCGACCGAATGTCCACTCCGGAGCCGATCAGGTCATCGGACGCATCAAGCCTGCCAGGGCATCGAACACGCAGTCGGCGACCGCGCAGTTGCCCTTGTCCGTCAGGTGGACGCCATCCGGAAGGATGATGGTTTCAGGATGATTCTGATCAATATACCTTCGCAGGGCGAGGTCGATATCGGCCAGAACCAGGCGATTCCTGGCGGCAAATTCGCGGGTCACCCGGCGATAGGCTTCAATGTATGCATCCTGGCCGCCCGCTTCCCGGTAAAACGGGTGCTGATGATGAGTATGCCAGCGGTCGATTATGGGAGGAAATGTCAGGAGTAAAGACCGGGCGGACACGCGCTCAATGTTACTCTGGATCAGAGTCAAGTTATTCTCGTATTCCTCCAGGGACACGTGCCGGCTCGGATCCGGCGTGGCGTCGTTACCGCCGAATTCCACCAGAACATAATCCGGCCGATGCCGGATGACATCAGCATCAATCCGGGCCAGGCCTTCGCGGGAGGTATTGCCGCCCACACCAGCATTGATAACCGTCCACTGGACATCAGGAAACCGTCCGGTCAGTTGGTGTTTCAGCAATTCCGGCCAGCGTTGATCTTCAGTCTGCCGGGTGGCCGTCGTAATGGAGTCGCCAAATGCGACGATCGTGATGCCAGACTTTTTCTGCATAATCCTTCCTCATTTCGTATAACTCTCCCGCTTTGCTTTCCGCGAAGCCATCGCTTCGCGGTGGAATAGCGGTAGCGCTGGCTACCGCACTCCAAAGTATACTTTGATCATATTTTTACCTGCCACGCCGTAACTGCCTGGGCAAAGTCGATTTCCCAGGCATGAATCATAGAACTGGCTTGGGAGGAGCAGGTTTGGCCGGCGCGGTGGGTTCAGGTTTGGGCTTGAAATGCTCGCACGTGTCAGTGGCTTCCACTTCCTTTTTCAGCCGGGAGCAGCGCTGGACAAAGGGATTCACGACATAATTTTCGCAATACCGGCAGAGCCGGGCGTTTTCATTCTGCCGGAACACGCGTGGTGCCGCCGGCACATCCTTACGATCAAAACCGGCCAGTGTCTTTTTCGTTTTGAACGGCACCGAGGCTTCATCGGCAAATACGTGGCCGCAGGAGGCGCAGGACATATTTTCGCCGATCCGGGTGAAGCCGTCATAACGCGACGTGCGTTTCAGGAGCGATTCCTGGCCGCAGGCCGGGCAAAGGATTTCAACAGGCTTGGCGTTTGTCATGGCATTCTCCGACCGCAGTATTCCGAAAACGTGCTCATTATGGTCCAATTCGGGGAAACTTGTCAAGCCGTCGAACCGGCGGATTGCACTCCTGAGGTTTAGCCGTCTTTGGAAAGGGCGGGGAATATCCCGGGTAGAGCAGAAGTTTTAAATATCCGTGGTTAGGTCTTTATTGACCCTGGGTCCTATGCTATCGTAACCGCCAGTTGTTAATTTCTGCTCATGCCCGGAAAGGTTTGATCATGAAATACCGTCTGCTGATCGGACTCTGCGTGGTCGCGCTATGCGCCGGATGCCAGCCGGCCAGACCAGTTCTGCGCCTCTATAACTGGGCGGATTACATCAAGCCGGACCTGCTTAGCCGGTTCGAGGAGGAAACCGGATGCCGCATCGTTGTGGACACGTTTGACTCCAACGAGACCATGCTGGCCAAACTGAAGCAAAATATTACCCGCTATGACCTGGTTTTCCCCAGCGACTATTTTCTCCCGACAATGAAAGCACAGGGGATGCTTCAACCCATTCAGCGCCGCCTCGTTCCCAACATGAAGCATCTTGATCCGGACCATTTGAAGATGCTGACCGATCAAGCGTGCGATTTCAGCGTTCCCTACATGGTTAGTAAAACTGGTATTGCCTATCGCAAAAGCCGGCTTGCGGATGCTCGCTCTGAAGCATCGGAACGAGCCAAACCCACCTGGCAAATGTTGGACCGACCGGAGGTGAAGGGTCAGATGACGCTCCTGGACGACGTTCGCGAAACCGTCGGTGCGGCGCTCAAGATGCTCGGCTACAGCCTGAACACCACCAACGATACCGAATTGGCCGCTGCGCGGGACGTGGTCCTGCGATGGAAAAAAAACAGCGCCCGGTTCGATAATGAAGGATACGTTGGCGGCATTACGACGGGCGGGCTGGTCTTGGCACACGGTTACAGCGGTAGTCTGTTCCAAGCCGAGGCGGAGAACAAGGACATCGTTTATGTGGAACCGGAGGAGGGCGGGGCCATGTCCTATGATCTGATCGTTATTCCCGGGAACGCCCGTCAGGTGGAATTGGCGCACCGGTTCATCAATTTCCTGCACGATCCGGCAGTTGCGGCCGAAAACACTGAATTCATCCTCTACCTGTGTCCCAACAAGGATTCCTATGACCTGCTGAGCCCGGATATGAAAACCAATCCCGCAATATTTCCGCCGCCGGGAATCCGGTCCCGGTCGGAGGTTATCCGTGACCTGGGTCCGGACAACGTCAAATACGATCGTCTCTGGGACCAGATCAAATCAGCTCCATAATGAAAAAAAACAGCGGGCTTTTAATCGCGGTCTTCTTTTCCATTGCCATGGGTTATCTTGAATCCGTCGTGGTAACCTACTTGCGCACCATTCTGACCCGCCGTCCGGATTGGCTGATGATTGAAATCAGCCGTGAAGCAGCCACATTGGTCATGCTGGTCTCCTTTGCCTTCGTATCGGGAAAAAACGCGGTTCAGCGCACAGGTTTTTTTCTCCTCAGTTTTGGAATCTGGGATATCGTTTATTATCTGGGCTTGAAGATATGGCTGCGCTGGCCCTCCAGTCTGCTGACCATGGACACCCTGTTCTATATTCCCTGCAAGTGGGCTTCGCCCGTTTATATCCCGGTGTTGTTTTCCTTGCTGATGATCATCCTCGGGATATTGCTGATCTTGGAGCAGGGGCTTGACTTGATTCGACCTGGCGCGCGCTGGGCAATGTATGGATGGATCAGCGGCGGCTTGGCAGGAGCGGCTATGGCGCTGGGGCATCATCTGCCGGTTGCGATCTCCGTCATGGGCCTCTCCTGTTGCTGTGGATTGATAGCCGCGGGGATGGGTCTTGGGTCTGCCATCGCAACTCGTTGGTCCAGGATCGTGCCGGTCATTGTGCTCAGCGCCACTATTGGCGCCCTGAGCGGACTGCTGGGACATCTGGCCCGATCCATGTTTTATCTGAGTGCGGCGTCTTGGGTTTGGCCGGTGGGAGTGGCCATGTTTCTTAACCTGCTGGTTACGATCGTCATTATGCGTCGAAAGCAGGGGTAAATTAGGCCGCCAAAGGCGGCAACGCTTTCTTAATGTAGGGCCTCTGCCCTGTCCACCATAGCCGCTGCGGCGAAGGCGGATTGCAGAGGCCGTCCGGTCTTATCCGAAAAAGACGGCACGCCGCAAGCGGCGGCCCTACGAAGACTTTGAAATTCCGGTTCATGGAATTAATGGAGGCTAAAATGGGGCATCTGGAACCTTGGATTCAGGGATTGAAGGCTATGCTGGACATGGTGCTGAAGCATCCGGCGTCGTCGCTCGAATGGTGGGTGCTGTTAATTGCAGCCGTTCTGACCTGCGTGATTGTTCTGCGGGTCACCGCGGCCGCGTTCGGAATGGGCCGGACCGGATTCGCTATATCCGGTTGTGGAGCCCTGGCGGGGTTGGCGTTGATCCTGCTGGCTCTGACCGCCAGCTCACTGTTGATGGTCACCGGCGTCTGGCTGTTGACGGCCGCCGGGGCCGGTATATCTTTGATCCTGATCATTCCGATGCTCTGCTTCCTCCTGAAGGGTAATTATCTCGTGGCCTTCTTCGCCTGGCTGATCAGTATGGGTGCTGTCATCGGGGTGATTGCATTGCTCAGCGCCGGATTTGACACCGTATCCGCCGGTACACAGGAAGCGGGAAAAGTCAAAAGCCACAAGCAGGATTTGGAACAGATTCTCGGCGGACAGAGGGAGGTTCCTGTTCCGAAACGTTAATCATCCGCGCCAGGTTATTCAGTAACCACCCATGTGCCCAGTGTTCCAGATAATTACCTTCAGAAAACGAAAAATGTTCTCCGCCTAAGTCGGATCCGCCTACGGAGGAAACGCTCAATGTTCAGTAATGATGTTATTTTACTGAATATCTATCGTTGGCGGGGTGCCCGCATCTTCATGGTAGATTTCGCACCCCTTGTCCTCATATTGCCGGCACCGCCGTTCCCGAACACAGAACACCTTACGATTTGTTATGTTTTTCGCAGCCGATCCACGGCTCCTTGAAGAACCGATCCGATGGACTCGTGGAAGACGAGGTTGGCTTGGAAATCGAGCGGGGTAGAGTCCCGATTGATGATCACCAGGCGACAGGCGTCAGTGCGGCACGCCGGTAGTGCGGCTGCGGGATACACGGCCAGCGAGGTTCCCGCCACGATCAGCAGGTCGGCCTGGCGGACGGCTGTTTCCGCCGCCGCATACACATCCTGCGGCAAAGGTTCGCCGAAAAACACGATGTCCGGTTTCAGAATTCCGCCACATCCGCCATGTTGTGGAATTTCTCCAGCCGCCACGGCGCTCCAGATCGGCCGGCTCTCCACGGGTTCCCGGCATTTCCGGCAATGAAACGTTTGGAGAGTACCGTGCAGAGGAAAGACTGCGGAGATACCGGCCTCCTGGTGCAGGGCATCGATATTCTGGGTGCAGACGCAGACGTCTTTCCTGAATTCGGTTGCCAGCGCGGCTACGGCAAAATGGCCCGCATTCGGCCGGGCCTGACGGATGGTGTCCAGGAATGTTCGGGCGAACCGGTAAAAATAAGCCGGATCGCGGTCGAAAACCTCGATATCGAACACCGATTTATCTACTCCACCGGCATACAGTCCCGTGGTGGAACGGAAATCGGCGATGCCGCTTTCGGTGGACATCCCCGCCCCGGTCAGAAACACGATCCGCTGGGCATTCCCGAGAAACGAAACCAATGATGGAAGGTTGTGTAACGATGACGCCATGGGCAATTTCATTGACATTCATTCATCCAGTCAATAAAACTATATTTATGAGGTCCAGTCTCCGGACATTGAGTTTTGAGTTTATCCGATGGCAGGGGGGAATGCAAGAACACCTATCAGGATGTTTCATTCATGACGGGTTGATCCCAACCGGACCCTTGTGAGGTTTTTATATGCCAGCCAGGCAACCGCCGCCCGATGCAGAACGACAGGCCCGGATCCTGGCCGAGCTCCGGCGCGACCATGACCTGCGCCAGAAAGGCTATCGCGAGCGGGCGCTCCGCCTGTTCCCGCACATCTGCGCGCGGTGCGGGCGCGAATTGTCGGGAAAACGACTCCGGGAACTCACGGTCCATCACAAGGATCATAACTACAAAAACAATCCGCCCGACGGCAGTAACTGGGAACTGCTGTGCCTCTACTGTCACGATCACGAACACGAAAAGGACCGCATCGGAGACTATTACGACGGATCGGCGGCTGACGATAAACAACCTCCTCCATCCATCTTCAAGCCGTTCGAAGGCCTGGATAACCTCCTGAAACCTAAAAAAAATTCTACCAAGTAGAATTTATAGCCAGAAGGGCAGGGGGCCCGGCGAATGCCGATCGAGCCGGCCTGAATCCAGCAGGGTCTGCAGGGATTCCAGCAGGGCTTGGCGATCGCGGGGAAACCGCGCTTCCAGGGGAATGACGTTGGAACTGTGATTGGCGCGAAACACGGTGGCGGTCAGATCCAGATGTTCCACCAGGGTCTTGATTTCGACTATCACCTCGTATTCCGTCAAGGGGTGAAACCGGTCCTTGGCAATATCCCGGTCCAATACCGTGCCGGGAACCGGGATGACGCGTAACGCTGAAAGCAGGCGCGGCTGGATGCGGTTCAGCGCCGCGGCGGTGGCCGCCGCATGGTCCCGGCTCCGCTCGCGGCCGGCCAGACCCAGCAGGATCATGACCGACATCCGCAAACCGGCGGCTTGCGACCGGCGGCCCGCTGCTATCATCGTCTCCACGCTATCGCTTTTCTGCATCCGAGCCAACGTGGCAGGATCGCCGCTTTCCAGGCCCATATAAAGGGTATGCAATTTCAGCCTCCGGAGCTCCCGCAAGGCGGTATCGGTATGGGCCATGATCGAACAGCCGTTGGCATACGCATTCACCCGGGCCAGTTCCGGCAGCCGGTCTGCCAGCTCGGCAAGCACAAGACGGAGGTCTTCAAACGGCAAACATAAAACATCACCGTCGCCGAGAAAGACCCGCCGGGCGTCGCGATGGCGGCGGGTTTCGGACTCAATCAGCCGCCGCAATTCATCCGGTGCCCGGCGCCGGAAGGGGATATCCTTGTACATCCCGCAGAAGGCACACTGATTGTGCGCACAGCCGCATACGACCTGGAGGATCAGGCTGTCGGCCTCCGCCGGTGGGCGGAAAAGCGGGTTATTGTCGGGTGTCAGCATCTGCGTTTTCTCCTGCCATTCATCAAGTCCGGCATTAAAATAATCCTTTTAATACCCCGCCGGCAAATCTATTCTCAGCCTTAAATTGTAGTGATGGAAAAACCCATCGTGGAGGTGTGAATGCTGAACATCCAAATTCGACCTGACGAATCCCAACGCCGTGCCTTCTGGAAAGAACAAATGGATGCGGCGTATGAGCTGGCGGAACAGTTTCGCCGGTATCCGGTGGAGGAATGCAACGAACCGCTATTATCGCTGCGTGAGGCGGCTGCATCAGCCGGCGTCGAAATGATCTTTTCCCGCACCAAACATTGCAGCGGATACGACCGTCTGTTTTTTCTGCGGGAAGGGCTGGTGGACAGTGTGCTGGCGATTGCCCGTGACATGAAGTCCCGGGGATGGGTTCTAAACATCGAGGATGGATATCGCACGCGCGCCATGCAGAAAGGCATCGCTCAAGTACCGCAGGTATTCGACCTGATTCTGCAACGGGTATTGTGGGAAACGGGAAGCCGGGTCCCGGCGCCGGAATTCATGTTACGTCGGATTACAGCCGTCATTGCCACGATGCCGAAGATCGGAACCCATATGTCGGGAAGCGCGCTGGATATTTCCGTGATGCAAGCCGGTGACGGCATGGAGGTGGACCGTGGCGGGCCCTACCTGGAGATCTCGGAGCTAACACCGTTGGCTTCGCCGTTCATCTCGGCCCGGGCACGGAAGAATCGCGCCGCCATTACCGCCTTGATGGCGCGGCACGGGTTCAGCGCCTATCCCTATGAATTCTGGCACTACAGCAAGGGAGACGCGTACGCTGAATATCTGCAGAAGACAGGGAAGCCTGCCCGCTACGGCGCCGTGGACTGGGACCAAAGGACAGGCAATGTCACTCCGCTGGACAATCCGGAAACGCTCCTGAATTCCCTGGAGGAAATCGAAGCCGAGATCCGGCATGCTCTTGCGCGCCAGCCAACCTGATTTCTCATGTTCGGGCTTTTTCCAGCCCACGGCTCCACGCTGTCGAAAAACAGGTCGCTTCCCCCCCCCCCCCCCCC
>Ga0180015_1000072_pt1 | contig 27016 bp, 24 predicted proteins | sample KR13_S2_MetaG_FD_116508 | JGI IMG/M metagenome (GOLD analysis project Ga0180015, IMG submission 116508) | Groundwater microbial communities from the Olkiluoto Island deep subsurface site, Finland - KR13_S2_MetaG | ecosystem: Environmental > Aquatic > Deep subsurface > Groundwater | place...
GAACATTGCTGTATATTTCAGGCATCTTTCCCCCTTTCATAAATTAACCATTGATTGTTATCAACCTTCACCTTAATAATCATTTCTATTAGTTAATCTTAAATCCTGTAATAACAATGGTGACCCGGTGAATAGAGCAGATATAATTTTGGTTATGCCTTATGTTTTCTATACCTTTTTGGGAAAAATTTATATAACCTTATATACTATTTATATACTATGCATGAGCAGGTGATTACATATTATGGAAATTGAGAAAGATGAAAAATTGCTGCAATGGTTCACAAATAATGAACTTGCAGCGAATACCCGTGTATCGTACATGGGATTTATGCAGTTATTCTGTGACTGCGTAGGACTGACGCCCAGTCAGTTGGTAGCAGAAAGCATATCTGAAATAAAAGCCGGATTGCTGCCTGCAGAAAGGAAGATAGGAGGACAGATTGCAAAGTTCAAAAAATGCATGACTGATAAGAGATATGCTCCGAAGTCGTTTCATATTGGAATCGCAGCTATAAGGAGCTTTTACAAAGCATTCGATATTCCACTACCCAGTGGAGTTATCAAGAACAAGAAAGCAATGCCGCAGAGAGAAAACAATTACTTTCCGAAGAAAGAGGACATCACTTCATTACTGACTAATGCTCCAAATCTAAGGGAGAAAGCTATCATCCTATGTATGCCGACTTCTGGAATGGGAAGACAGGAAATCATCAACTTGAAAGTCGAAGACATACAAATTGATTCCGACGACATAGGGACTATCGGTATGATGAACGGTATCAGACGTGAAAAAGCTCAAGTGGACTACGTTACTTTCATTTCGCCAGAGGCCGTGCATGCCCTTAAAGCGTATTGGGCTGAGAGAGATAGATTAGCTGCAAGCAAAGAGAATACAACTCTTGAAGAACTAAAGAAACAAAAATTCAGTCATGCAGAAGAAACACTAAAGCGCCGTCAGGAGATCGCAAAAAAACTGAGAGTCACACCCGATGCTTACGCTTTCATGACTTACGAGACCGGCGATAAGCTCAGCGAGAGCCACTTCGCAGGAATATTCCATGCGATGGGAGAAAAACTTGGCTACGATGATGGGATAAAAGGACATTACATCAAAACAAGAAGTCACGGACTGCGTAAGTTCTTTGCTTCCACTCTGGAAAACGCAGGCATGCCGAAGAATAAAATTGATTTCATGCTCGGCCATACGCCCAGTGGAAATGACCAGGCATACTTCCACCATGACATTACTAAACTCAAAGAGCTCTATAAGCAGTACTTGCCGTACATAACGTTTGAGAAGAAAATCGAAATCAGGTCACTGAATACAGAGGATGGAAAGAAACTCGCTGAATTAGAAAAATCTTTAGAAAAGAAAGATCTGGAAGTTTTGAAAGCTAATCAAGAAATCCTTGGCACGAAGCTTAGACTGGAAACACTGGAGAGGTATATTGCCGATCTCCAGCAGGCAATATCCACAAAAGATAAAGCTCGTGGTTTCTATACCGGCAGTCCGGAGATAAATATGAACGATGACGAAGGGCAGGAGCGTTTAATCAAAGAGTTATCAAAGAAAAATCCGACTGAAGCTGAATTACTACGACCGCCGAAAGCTAAAAGAAATAAATCCTAAATATTTTAATTAATATTGGGAAATGCAAAGGTTAGCCATCCTATTTTTTCACTTTTTTGATAATTAGGCGCTTATTCTTAGCTTTCTAACATCAGTTCTTCCATTACCATTTTTTATGGAAACTATGGAAACTATGGATGCTATGGATGCTATGGATTTGTATCAGGAAAAATGAGGGTTTTTTACATCTATGGAGCGTCCACAACAGCCCTCCGAATACCGGTGATTCAATTCAGGTTTCAATATGCGGCACTTTAATTTAGTAAAAGAGCGGAATACTGGAGATTTTCCCAAAAAAGACTTGAATTTTCATATGGTGGTTATGGATATCCATAGTTTCCATAGTTGCTACCAGGCACGTGGGTTTGTTTGCTTTGCTGGCATTGTCTCACTCCCAGAGCGTTTCCGATCTTGTCAGGTCTAGCGGCTGGAACGCGGACATAGCCTCAACCATGGCTTCGATGACGCCCAGGATATCAACCGTCTGTGTTCTCCGGGGTCATATCCTAAATCCTTTATGGCGGTTCAGCAGCTCATCAGCATCATCGTGCGTCATGGCGCAGTGTAACAGTTCATACAGGTCAAACAGCTTTTGCTTTCTCTGGCTCAGTCGTCCCTTCAACTTTTGCATATGGCTATTATGGAAAATGTGCTTAAAAGGAATAGTCAAGAGAATACCGGCGCACTGCTATGTACTTGCGCTGAATCAGATGATGCAACAGTTTAATTGTATTTAGAATCAGGGTTGTCTGATTCAGACAAGGCTGATTTAAAATTTCTCTATACTGTCCTGCTTCATAATCATGGGAAAGTTATGAAGTTTTGATTGTTTTTCCACTGGAAATTGGGGGCAAATTATGCAGAATCTTCATAACTTACCTGTCAATTATGAAGTTTTTCTTTTCACCAGATATGCGCTTTATAACTTTTATCTTTAATAAATTAAATTCGTCTAAAACTTCAAGAAACATACTTCATTTAGTATTAATAGTCCGGGTCAATCACATTTAGAAACCCAAATCCAAAGGAGGGTTTGGGTCCAGCACCTATCAGTAAGCTGATTCGGAATAATTGCTTTGCATTCTCATCCATGCTTTCAATGGAGTATTCAGCTGTTCCGGTATACGTATGGAACTCCCTCTTCCCGGCTCTCTGAGATATGCTCTTAACGCTATGAAAATGGACGCATGAAGATTTTAAGGCTGCTTTACATACAAAATCTGGAATTTTAGCCCCATCACCATATTCATTGACGTATAGAATCAATCGCTGTCGAACCATACTCAGGAGCTTATCCAGCGCAGGCGGGAACTCGCCAGTCTTAACCATAATCGGCGTCTCGAAACCAATGGAGAGGCTATCGGTAACTTGCATTTCCTCTTTTGAATAATCAGCCATATCAATTGTCCTCATTGCCCCAATGTTTATCGTATTGCCATCATAAACAACATCTCCAGAGAAGCTGCATCTCATTTCTTCCAGCCTGAACTTATTAACGTCATAATGTCTCTCAGACCCGATCCCACTCTGCCCGAGCATGGATAAACCCAGCGCGACATGCGGAAGGAAACGCGTGAACCTGCCAAATAGAAGTATCCCTACATCAAGAAAACCACCCTTTTCAACGGTGAAACTTTTCCCGAAAAACGGAGGAATAAAAACAATTGGCTTGGGAGGAGCGCCATAACCCACCTTAGAGTCTTTTTTCATATGTGTATAATAAAAGATGCAGTCCTCCCTGACATCGCAGGAATAGCAGTCCCTCTTTAGATCAGGGCAGCAGGCTCGGCGCAGATGCACGCCAAAACCGCCCCGAAAGGTGTTGCCCATCCAGTAGGGGAATGTGACCGAAGTGGAGAAGGAGAGGCGGGCAGTGAGTTTGGCGAGGGGGAGCATATCTAAATCGTCCCAACTAATGGTGTAATACTTTTATGCCATTTATTTTCGCAAAGATTTACCAACTCGGCATCAAAGTTCGCTCCATCAATCGAAAGCGCATCAACTTCTTCAAATAATTCAATATCAGCTTTTTTAATGGACTTATCCGAAACCACAGGCACAAAAGGCAGCAAGACTCTCCAATATTGCTGCGTCCGGTAATCCATCGTTTTGCCAAATTCATATCGCATCGGAAGCACATAAGGATATCCCATCCCTTCGCGCGCCAGACCGAAAAGCAGCTTTTTACTTCTGATTTTTAAAGCCTCATGCTCTGATATTATTCTTATCGTTGCTGGGAATTGATTTGTCGTTAATAAAACTACATCTCCAACTCGCTGTCTCAAATTTGAAACATATTCAGCAGCAAGCTCATCCGGCACAAGCAAATACGAATTTATCAAATTTGTATGAGCAACCTCTATTTCGTGCCTATCTCCTACAATATCTTCTTTACCTTTTATTTTCACAATTCTCTGCATTTCGAGACTCAACCCAATATCACTTGAGGGAAACCCCCCTAAAGCTATAAATTGTTTAAATGTTGTTTTATGTGAACTTGTATTTAGCAGATTTTGAACGATCCCGAATAAAACTGTTGGAGGGATCACAGGATAGGTTCGTTCTATCCTGTATGTCGCAGGGTTGCGAATATGCCATCCGACAGCAGGATCAAGAACTATTTTTATTGCTTTCATTCCTCTGGTTCCCCGCTCGATTCGGGTTTTTCTGATTTATCAGGTTTTTTGGTTTGTTTGACTTTGCTGCTGGATTTTATTGTTTTTGATTTGATATGCCCTTTTGTACTCAAATATTGCAAAACATCTGCACCCTCTTTGATATCAATATTGTTTACATCACCATGTTTTAATAGAGCTTTGAGCGCATTTGCTTTTGTCTTTAAATCATCCTTTGCCTTCTGCGGTTCACAAATTGTTAGATCAGGGCTGACCATAATATCAACTGGTAAATTTTTTGCTTCTGAAACAATGAGCAGTTCAGGCGTGAATCTTGCATCATGACGCGCAGTCATGACAGTCTGCTGGTATGTCTGGTTTGTTAATACTGATCTAAGTCCATACCAGAACGCATCAATTATTTGCGCCTCATCTTCAAAGACGAATTCCATATCTGTTTTTCTGCCTGTAAGTGTCAGATACGCAGTCCCAACTAAATGCGTCCCTGCTTTCACTCTTTCGTAACTGAAAGGCTGAGGACTGACGTTCACGCTTGGCGATTTTAACATAGTCTCTCTCAAACCTGTAATGCAGTCATCAGATTTTTCGATGCTGACCATATCGCTGAAACTGACAAGGGAACTGTGCATTGTATCCTTTTTTAACATCACAAATCCATGAAGGGCGCATCCAAGGCATTCACCGCATGGATTTTCTGTAGAATCGCACTGGGTTTCGTCTTTTCCAATATGATCCATCAATGCTTTACGATGCTGCGATTTTATGCTATTACCACTGCGCTTTGCTTTTTCGATTCCATCATATAAGGTTATCCTTTTATGGATATTTCCGGTATCTTCAACCATGTTTTCATTCAGTGGCGATTCGTTCTCTAATTTTATGAAATAGGTAACCCCTATTCGCTTAGTTTCAAAGTCTTTGTTATTTTTTTGTTTAATCAAGCTCATGCTCTTTCCTCCCATGGTTTAAATGAATAGCCCAATTTTTCAAGTGTCTCCTTAAGAATTGCATCTTTTTCCTCTGCTTTTTTATATTGATATGTATTTGTAAAAACTCGCATGTATCTGACAATCTCTTTTAACCGTTTTGTATCACAATAATTCAATGCTTTGCTGAATTCAGAAAGGAACTCTTCAGGGCGATCTATTCTACTCAGAACAGGACTTTTTCCATTATTTGTGATTTCTTCTATGTACTGTCTAATAGTCTTGTTCTTTTCCTTTTCTGGAATTGAGTTAAAAAGAGCCATCGGTGAATTTATTGCCTGTGCAGGCTTCTTACCTTCTTTTTTAGCCTGATACGCTCTTTCTGCGACAAAAAAGGTACTCACTCTTACTAATGGGTTATCCCATTCGTATTCATTCATATTTTGTATTGCCTCTTTATTTTTGAAATATTCAACTTTCATTACTTTGCCTCCTAAAATCTCAGCATCTAAAAGAACATCAAAATCCGTACTGATATCCATAAAAAACCTGCACATTGCTTCGCTTCTGCCTTTCGTTGTGTAAATATAGGCTGTATCGCTAATTATTCGTGAAAGTGTTTTCAACTGTGCGCCCCCATCTGAATAAGGCGATTTTGGGAAATACTTATTTAAAAACATTGCAAACTTAGCAATTTGTTGGATTTTTTGTGAACTAATAACGTTCTCAGTAACAAACCCACCTTGCCCTGTGGCAGATTGACTGAATACCATGAGGTTTATTTCACCATCTGCTACTATCTTCGCTATTATTGGCTGTACTTTTAATGAATTTAAAATGTAATCAATGGAAGTAGTTCCATACATTCTGGTTCTAAATAATCCCAAATATGACGAATATTCAATGATCTTATCGATTATAATCGGTTCTTTTGTGTCGATTTTGAATCTGGGAACTACGGAATAGCGCGCTTTTCCGTTTTTCCCACTGATATTTACTCTCCACAAAAAGCGCATATTGCTAATCAAACCCAAGACATAGGCGCATCTTCGGCATCCCTTAAGCTGTTCATACTGCCCAAGGGGTTTCCAGCATTTATCTGCCACAAGACTTATTCGTTCAGTGATATCTGATTTTTTGCCTTCCACCAACCCGCAGACATTGCAAACACTTCCTTTTTCATCAGCATTCTGTACGCATCTGTGCGATTCGATATCGTCGATATCGTTTCTAATAGAATGAAGTCCCTCAATATGTCCTGCAAACAGTCTTTCTCCCATATCTTTAAACTCAAACTCATCACCTGATGGTTCAAAAATTCTTTTTGTAAAATCACTTACTTTATCAGGATTTGCGACTTTCTTTGCTATATCAACCTTGCCGCGCCCGATCAATTTACTTGTATAATTGTAAGAAAGCAATCCATCATCAAAAACTTTATTTAAGTATTCATCAAAACTCTTATCTAAATCAACTGCGGCTTCCAACTCAGATACCATATTGTTTAAATCCACCATTTTAACTTTAGCGCCTTTTTCTTGCAGGAATTTTAAGAAATCAACCGTAAATAACTGGCAGATCGTCTTCCCCTCTTCGTTTTGCAGATTTGGAAATATAAGTTTCATGTCGTCTTCCTTCGCACATATTCAATAACCGATTTTACAGGAGAATTCAAACCTATTTTTACAATTTTTCCATCATCGGATAATGTTTCAAATTTTATCTCATCTATTCTTATATTGATGCATGAAAGTTCTTTACTAACAACTGAGAAACCTGCTTCATACAGCGATTTTTTAATATCTGGTTTTTTATTGTATTGTAGATAAATAGTTTCACTTGTGAAACTTGCCAGGATGTCAACAGTTCTTAAAATATCAATGAGCGGCAGTGCTAAAAGAAATTCATGGTCAATTCTATCTGCTGTTGTTCTTTTTACAATCTCCAGCCATTTTCCAGACAAAATTTTCCAGTCAGAACGATTCGATATGAATCGTTCGATTAATATTGCAGATTCATCATCTATAAGTGTTTTGTGATGTGCAAGAATTGCTAAAATATAAGGTAATTTTAAATCCTTTAGATTTGAATAATTATCCAACCATTTAATAAACGCTAACTCTTCATGACGAATGTATTGTGGTTTATTCATTTTTATAGCTTCTTGAAATTCAGTGCCCAACTTTCCAATGTCGTGAAGCTGAACCATCCTTTTTACGTCATCTATTGAATTACGATAATTTAACGCTTTTAAAACTGGGTTAAGAAATGCAAGGCACAGATTTACATGGCTATTGTAGGTTTCAAAAAAATCACTACCATGAGTTTTTGAGTAACAATCTTCGGCGGGTAACAATTTATAAATATCATAATTCATTTCTTGTCACTCCTAAAATTGAGTCATATCCAACACTCTTTGAAACTGCTATTGACCAGGCATTAGGATTATTTTTTTCTCTGAAGGTGATTTTTTGGTCTTCTTTATCATATTCTCGGTCATAGAATTTAAATTCAGAAAGATCTTTTGAAATACTATACAAGAACCGCAAATCTACTCTTACACAATTTTCCATCACTTTATTATTATCATCTTTATTGATATTTTTACCAAAGTAAATATAAACTGGTGTTGCATCCCTTGTTGGAACATTTATCCATGCATCTCCGAAAGCTGAAAGCGATACAAAAGCGCTCAATACTATTCCTCTCGCCTTTGATTCGGCATTGCCTTCAAGTGCCGGAGGAATCACACTCTCAACAAGCTGCTTTTCCAGAGTAAAATTATAATCTTGATTACCTGGCAATCCCTTTAACATCTGAATAACTGGCTCTATTTCAGACTTTTTATACGGCAATGGTTTTTCTTCTTTTGAGTACAGCAGGAATATACTTCCCTCTTCATTTTTCCTTCGAGCGCATCTGCCAATCCTCTGAACAAGCGAATCACCTGTAGCAATTTCAGTAATCAAGCATGGCGCGCTGATATCAATTCCAGCCTCTACAACCTGAGTAGCTACAATGAATGAGTTGTCTTTCGTAAAATGCTCCCTTATTTGATTTTCTTTCTTTTCTCTGTCTTCATGTTTGAATCTGCTGTGAAGCAATAGAACATTTCTTGCGCCGCTACTTAATTTTTTAAATAAGTCCTGAGCTTTACCAACTGTATTGCAAACGATCAAAGCTTTTGAGATTTTATTTTCATTAATTATTTCTTCGACCTTTGATGCAAAATCATTGAATTCAACAACCTTTGCGATTTGTTTTTTACCAGTAAAACTCATCCACTTACCATCAGGAACTGGAATTTTCTTGTAATCTTTTTCGTCTTTTAATTCCAAAAATTCTATCATCTTATCGCTAAGCGTAGCGGTCATAACGATATGATGCGCCTTTCCTTCCCTCAGTAATTTAAAAGTATAGCGCGCCAGGGTATGGGTATAGTTATCATACATCTGCGCCTCATCAAAAATAGTGGTTGAATTAAAAATGCGGGCGATAGGCAAATCCCTGAATTTCTTGGGAGTCAGGGAACTGCGATAAAGGCGCGCAATGTAACTATCCATCGTTGTAATAATTATATCATGAGCGTAGAGTTTTGATTCCCTTTCTTCTCCATAATCTGTGGCGATACTTATCAGTTTAGGATCGCTGAATTCAGTCTGCTCCAAATCAACAATTCTGTAGCCTAATTCCTTTACAACGTTAGGTTTTCCTTCTTTTCCTTCAATTAGATCTATAATGTCCTGTTTTATGCTTTTAAGCAATGTTGTTGTGGGTAGAACATAAATTAAATGCTTTGTCGGGCGCTCTTTTAACCAGTTATATACCACTGCAAGAGTTTTCCCGCTCCCGCAAGGTGCCAGAAGAAGTGCATTCTTTCGTTCACGCATCGGTTCTTGCATTGCTTTTTGGTGATCGTATAATTCAAGCACTTATTACCGCCTCCTTCGTTTCATCGTCCTCCCGGTCCTCAACAAATTACCATTCTTTCTTGCTCCATATCCTTCCCCGTGGTTCATGGCGTTCCCTATGCATGTGAGGATATATAACTCTTTTGCTTAAATATGCACATGTATACCTATTACCATCACTGTTATATTTATACTTCAATTGTACCCCATATACATTTACATATCCACTACATACGTTCATAACTCAGTAAAGAATATATACATTTATATTCAAAATACGTATCAATGACAACTAACCTCACCCTCATCTCAACCATCTACTCCATCGAACCCGTAATCGTCTGTGCCACCCGTTTCTCTCCATCGCGCATCATTCTGCTGACCGAAGAAAAAGCACCCGAAGAGAAGACTCGCGCTGAGAAGATGATCACCGATACCTTCGGCTCTGTTCTTAAGGTGGAAAAGAAATACACAACCATCTACGACGTGGTGAAAGTTGCTCGGGATGTTGCAGCAATCATCGAAGAAGAGAACGCAAAAGGGCAGCGGGTTGTTGTGAACGTCTCAGGCGGCAGGAAGCCCCAGGCATTCGGCGCACTTTTCGGTGCCTATGCAAGGAAAGAGATGGTGGAGCAGGTGGTCTATGTAACAGAAGAAGACCAGTTCGTGCTTGAGTTCCCGCTCCTTGGGTTCGGCATCTCGAATACAAAGCGCGCCGTGCTTGAGCAGCTTGAAAGCGGTGAGACCTTTGTAAGCAAGATAGCAGTAAAGGTTGGCATCTCAAAGGGCATGGCTTACAGTCATATCAGGGAACTCAAAGCTATGGGCTACGTGAGTGAGGGGAACGGCTTCAAAATAACCAGCGCAGGGAGGATTGCGATAATATGAATTGCCTCGTAGTATACGATATAACGGATGATGGGCAGCGAAAAAGACTTGCTACAATGCTCCAGACCTTCGGTCTTGCCCGTATCCAGTACAGTGCTTTCAGAGGCGAGTTGAATGCCAACGACAGGGCTGTGCTTGCCAGGAGAGTGAGCCAGTTCGTGAAAGATGAGCATGACAGCATCTTTATCATTCCCATGTGCGACCGGTGTACAGGCACAGCCGAGATTATCAGTAACAGTGGCGCATGTCTCGTAAAAGACTCAAGCGTGCAGATAGTGTGATGCTATGGTGTATTACTTAAACGATATCGAGCATAAACAGCTCTTAAAGAAGCTCCGCCCACTTTCAAGGAGCGTTGGAGTAACAGAGGAACTTCGAGGATGGAGCTGGGATAATTCCCCATTGAAACCCTACCACGATGTCAAGTTACCAATGTATTCTATATGCAGCAAGTACTGTCCAACGTCGAGGGATGTCTACCTGAGGCATGTGCTTAAAAAGAAAGGCGAGATGACATACCCTGTATCTCTGGGTTCTGTTACACATGCCGCAATAAACGAGGCATACAGGCAGGTGCGGCGAAAGAACTTCAATCCGGATTTTGAAGAGTGGTATAATTCGCAGAAGTTTGAGACAACACATATACAGGGAAACCTTGAGCTCATAAAAAAATATGCAGGAATGGTCTGGAAGCATGTCCTCACAAACGCCGAATCGAAATTCAGAGATGCCATGAGCAGCCAGCCATATTCCACAGAGGAAGACATGATTGCAACTTCAGCGCCCTTCCTTATCGAACATAAGATTAGCGGTGAACTGATAGGATGCAGCGGCATCCTCAGCATGGACTGCTACGACTATCTGCACAATATCATGTTCGATGTTAAAACTGGTATAAAAAAGGAGGAAGTGAACCCCTTCAAGCTTTACGCAACAGGCTATGCTCTTGTCTTCGAGAGCGTATATGAGGTCCCCGTAGACGTAGGATGCACGGTTTTTCTAAATTTTAAAGATGATCGCCTCCTGGTTGAGCGCGACCTTTTCCACATCAGCGATGACCTCCGAAGCTGGTGGATTGAGGAAAGGGATAAAAAGTTAGAAATGGTCTACGAGGAGAAAGACCCTGGCATGGCTGAATGCGAGAGAAGGTGCATGCATGAGGCGGTGTGCAGGGCGTAAAGAATACGCAAATTTTTAATAGCATAAGGTAATTCAGAAATGCAGTGATGCTGATGGGGCGCAAGAAATATGTCGATAAAATCGTAAACTGCAGCGTTTGTGGAAAAGAGTACACCGAAATTCTGTGTGAAAAAGATCTTCCCGATATCGTAGCGTTCTACTGCGAGGAATGCACTGACAAATTGAAGAAGGAATTTGAAAAATGACGGAACTTACAGAAGATGAAATAAGGGAAATATTCGGTGATAAAACTTTTTTCAAGGGGCAGGACTACTATGACAGCGGTCATGTCCTGAGACCTGTAAAAATAGATAACACGCTTTACGGTCAGGTGCTGGGAAGTGCTGCAACGCCATATGAGGTGAGGGCTTATATCGATGATAAAAATATGAGCACTGAGTGCTCCTGTCCTGTGGGGAATATGTGCAAGCACGGGGTTGCTCTTCTGCTGCAGTGGGTCAATGATACATCATCGTTCATTGATGCTGATAAATTCATTCAAACCCTTGAAAATATGAATAAAGATGAAATTATTAATATTCTAAAAAATATTATTAAACAGAATCCATCTCTTGTCGCTGAATTTTCCACGGAGACTGGAGAAAAACCAGAGGTCAATATTAAGGCTATATCAGATAAGATAAGCTGGATAGTGAGTGGGGAACTTGATTATGACCATATATGGGATGCTGTCAAAAAGCTTGAAGAAGTAAAAAGGTCAGCCGACGGGCTCATGGAAAAAGAGTTTTATAAAGGGGCGGCTGAGATATATCTGGCGCTGGTGGAAGGCGCATTGGAAGCATTCAATAATTGTGTCGATGACTCTGACGGCGGTCTGGGCGACTTTGTATCAGAGTGCATTGGTGACTTCAATGAATGCGTAAAAAAGATAGCTGACACTTCTTTTAAGGATGAATTTCTGGAAAAAATAGTTGGAATCATCGATAATGAGGATTATGGCTTAGACACGGAAAAAATGCTCGCAGGCGTCATATCCCTGGAAAATATAGCACGAGTGGAAGGACATTTTCTTGAGAAATTAATGCACATAAGAAAAAACAGTGCCGGCTTCAGTTATACCTATAAAAAAGATAAGATAATAGGATTACTGGTCGAGTTGTATGACCTGCTTGGAAAGCCTGATGAAAAGCTGCGTCTTGCTCAATATGAACTTGTTAACAGGGAGGATTATATCAGGCTGGCTGAGGTGCTGGCGCAGGAAGAAAGGTTTGAGGAGGCACTGGATGCTGTCAAAAAGGGTATGGAACTGCCAGAAGAGAGAACAACACATTTAAGCGAACTGTATTTTGATATTGCTAAAGTACTGGTGAAAGATAAACTAGATCTTATAGACGTCAAGAGTTCTCTTGCTGCTGCGCTTGAGATGATGTCGCGTCACTTTGACGCCAAAAGATACGAAAAAGCAAAGGAGGTCTTCCTATGTACAGGTATGCTTGGTGAGTTCAGATCAGCGCTGCAAACCGGTCATGTGAACAGGGACAACGCGGTCAGGGCATTTCTATATGACGGTGAATTGAATACTGCAATCGAAATTATCCATGCAGAACCCGTGTCTTCAAGCGTTATAATTGAAGCTTCCAGTGCAGCCGCAGATAAAGGGCTGAGGAACGAATCCGCCATGCTGACGAGAATGCTGCTTGAGCGGGGATGGTTCGATGCGCGTCCGCCCATTGGGGCGCTTCTCGATGTGATGATGGATGTATCCAGTAAGGAGGAACTTTGCGATCTAACAGATCACATTTTAAAAATGAAAAGAGGTGGGACAGCAATACTACTTTTGCCGTATCTTATAAAAAAAGAACCCGGACTTGCTGCCGCGCTGGCAAAGAAGTTCGTTAACGAAATGTCTGTTGAACTTGTAGCAGAGGTTGCAAGAGCGGTAACGCCGGAGGATGGAACTGCTCTTTGCATGATGAGGATAAATGATGATGTTCTTCGCTCCCATGTTCATTATGGTAAAGCGGTTTTGCTCCTTGCAGCTATCAGGGATATTTGTACTGAGAGAGGAAATGAAGCAAAGTGGCAGGAATTATCCAGGAAGTTCATTTCTACGAACAGGGGGAAGAAGCTGCTTGTGGAGAAGGTGAGAAAGGAGTTAGGGGTGTTTTTATAAAATTAAGAAACATTTATACCTGTTAAGAACCTTATCGCTGTCATGAGTGGTATGAGAGATTACGAGAGACTGATGCTGGCGGCGGTGGTGCATGAAGCAGGGGTGAGATATGAGTGAAACCGTTACGATTTCGATCAGAACACTGACACCGATATGGACTGGGGATGTTAATGGACAATGCTCAGAGATAAAGGAGACTGGTATTATCGGGAGCATGCGCTGGTGGTATGAGGTGATTGTGCGGGGGTTGGGTAGATATGCCTGCGACCCAACAGGTGACAGCAAATGCGAACTATCCGGGAAGGAAAAGACGGATGAGGAAAGAAGAAGAAAATTGTGCCCTGTATGTTATTTATTTGGGTGTACCGGGTGGAAAAGACAATTCAATTTATCCATCTCAAGAGATGAAACAAAAGAATCATGGAGTGACAATATCATCCTGAACGTTCGCCCGCCGCAGAGAAGTCATGGCTGGTTTCTGCCTCCTGGGAGAAGTGGCCACTTTGAAATTATTTTACAAGGCGAGTCTGTGGTAGTAGGGCGTCTTTCCTCTCTTTTCTTGTTCCTTGAGTCGTGGGGGGCATTAGGTGCAAAATCCCAATTAGGGTACGGTTTTTTCAAAATCACTAATCGCGATGAAGTGCAAGATAGAGCTATTCCATTATCAGAATCAGGCAATATGGATAAAAAATATCTGCCTAACTTGAGTCATTGGCTATTCTTTAGCTGTCATTTTAAACAGCGACATAATGACTGGTGGACATGGATTGAAGGGCTTCAGCGACTTTTGGGTGATCGCAAGACGGCTGTGATTTTATCTCAACTGGCTAATCAGGGCATGGTGCCTGTATCTCCTATCTTAAAGAACCTGTGGCGATTTGAAAAATGGGATGTAGAGTACCCAGGGAAGCGATGGTTGCTTGGGACATCTAAAGGAGATGACCGAGTCAGGAGCAAAGTCGCAGTGAGCTGGGCATATCGTGAAGGGGATGATTGGGTTGTGAGAGGTTGGGGAAGTCTCGCTGAACCTGAAAAACCAAAGGAAAAAATACCGGATTATCCAGAAGATATAGGGAAGTTTAAAGAAATATTAAAGGATAAATCAGTCTGGAGAAAAGCTTTAAATCTTGATAGTGTTTCTCTAAAAGAACTTCAGGTGTTTTCAGAAAAGGAAGATGTTCTCAAACTATTGGAGATAAAGCATGATTGAACGATTGATTATAAGCCGTTTCAGGGGTATTCGCAAAGGTGTATTAAATGATTTAGGAAAGTTCAATCTTATTGTTGGTCCAAATAACAGCGGAAAGACTGCTGTTCTGGAAGCCCTGTACTGGCTATCGATATGTGGAAAAAAGTGCAGTTTGATTTCAACAACACTTAATATTTCCACAGGTAAAGTAAAAATAATTTCAGATGATGTAGAGGTCGAACCTCCATATGCTTTTGTTCCGATAAACAAAGATTTAATGGGTTATTCTCCCTGTCCTCGCCTCTGGAAAAGACATGGGAAGGCGGATTCTTGGGAGCAATCAGATGGAGACGTATTGAAGGATGGAACATTAAGTTACAAGATCAGACACCTCGAAAAAGATGAGTTTTTAAAAGATTTTCGCCTTATTCCACCGCAATCAGAAGAAATCGAAGATATTGAAAAATTTGAACCTGTTGATACAAAATCAATTTGTCTTTTTGTTTTAGATAATCCCAGAGGAATGGGAGATATGCTGAAATATTATTTCCCCGATATTTATCCCGATGCGTTCTCGTATCCAGAGGATAAAAAGAGATTTGCTTTTACATGGTTTTCCGATTTTATTTATTCAAAAAAGAGCCTCGGTGCATGGGGTGTAGAGGGAAAAACCGCAGATTCGGATTGCGTTTTGTTTTATGATTTTCATGCAACTTCTAAACATTTTACAGATGAATTCTACAGAGAAATATTAGAGCTACCTGGAATGGAAAGGCGCTTAAAGAAGTACTTCAGTAATGTTTTCCCATTAGGAGATTTTGATGTGAGTATCCAGCACTATCCTGACAGTAATGGCGCTATACAGGGAATATTTAAGCAGGCAGGAATACCCCCTATTCCGATAGATGATTTCGGAGACGGTGCAAGACATGCTTTTAAAGTGCTGGCTGCGCTTACGGTACTTGAAGAAAGGTGTAAGGATGGGAAGGAGGGAATATTTCTCTGGGAAGACCCTGAGCATTTCATGCATCCTGCCACTACAGGAAGGCTATTGAAAGAAGTGATTAAAATAGTTAGTAATAAGAAGATACAAATTTTCATCTCAACACAGAGTCTGGAAGTTCTTGCCTATGTTGCAAAAATGATTGAAAAAAAAGAAATTGAAGAAAAAGATGTTCGAACCTATACTCTCGATCTGGCGAAAGGTGAGATGAATGCAAAAACATTCTGGGGAAGTTCATTAACAGATTGGCTGCGTTCAGGCTTTGATCCTCGTTTATTAGATGTCTCTGAAGAAGACTTACCTTTTTCATGGCATCTCAAAAAAGAGGAAATTGAAGAGGAATTACTATGGTGAGTGTGGCAGTATATTCTGAAGGACCCACTGAGTGGCAAGTGGCTCGAAAACTATGGAAAAGAAACATCCTTAATAGTGGTGAGTTCATTCATCATTCTGTTAAATATCCTGAAGAAATGATAATAGGAGAAGTAGGCAGTTCCTTGAATAAGTTGATAAACCATGACAATAATGGAAAAACAGGGATTTTAATAACCCCCCCATCGGATAGAATTTTACTCATGTTCGATCAGGAAAAGATGAGTTCCCCATCTGATACAAAAGATGAATTAGAAAGACATATACAAAGATTTAACACTGCTTTTGAATTTCGTCCGCATGATGAATTCTCAAATGTTTTTACCGGAGAATTATCTACACAAGAAAATTCAATCTTAATCGCTATTCATGTTGCTGACAATTCATTTGGCTTAAGTGATGGCAATAAAGATTTTGATGGTTACATCTTGGAATTATTGAAAAATGAAACAGGGCATTCGATTATCCAGAACATCCTGACAAATGACCTCAGAATTTCCGCTCTCAGGACAAAAGTTGAAGATAATCCGCGAATGGCACAAATAGTCCATCGACTTGGAGAACAAGATATTCCCTCCTTAATGATTGAAAAAGATTGGTCAGTTATGCGCTCCAAAACTATCCTTTACTCATATATTACTGCTCTACAACTTGGGATAAATCATGTATGGTTTTGCAAGAACGTGGTTGAAAAAGCTGATGAGGATAAATTGAGACTTGTCTTTGCTTCTTTGATTGCAGCATGGAATGAACTTTGTCGAAGGGGGTAAAAATAATGGCGAAAATCTACGAATTCCACGCCCGCTACAGCCTGTACCTCAAACCTGATTTCGCCCAGATGGAAGCAATCGATTTCCTGACAGGAAAAGAAAAGCAGCCCCCAAAATCCTGGCAGGAACTGAGTGAAGTGTCAGACCCATCCGCCCGCCTTTCGCTGCTAACTCAAGCCATAATCACAGCCTACAAAGATTATTCGCGCGTTGGCAGGCGCAGGGATGCTGGTCTTTTAGGATCGCTGGGGAGGCTGGAGCAGTATTATGAGGAGCAGTACAATAATTTTCTAAGTCCGCTATGCCTTAATCCTGTCATTCCTGATATTTCTATGTTCCCACAAGGATCGTGGGCTGTAAATTTCAACTTTAAACTGAAAAAACCATACATAAGCCGGGATGATACTGATTTCTATATCATCGACAATCCTGTCAGAAAGGAATGGGTCTTCAAGATGCCTTATATTGCAGCTAGCCAGTGGAAAGGGGCGATGAGGGCATCTATGGTGAAGCAGCTTGTTGAGAAGGCGGATTCATTATTGGATGAGGAGTTTGCAAAGAGGCGATTTCGTTTAGCTTTGATGTTCGGGGATGAAAAGGGCGAAGGTGAAGAGAAAATAAAAGGATTGGCTGAATATTTGGACAATGAAAAGCCATCTGCTGCTTCTCTTTATCGAAAGAAAATCCTCGACTTTTTTCATAGCGAAAATATTGAGCTACCTTCCCACGCGGGATGGCTTTGCTTTTATCCGACTTACTTTACCAGAATCGGTCTTGAGGTCATAAATCCTCATAATCGTGGAACAGGCGCAGGTGCACAGCCTATCTATTTTGAATGTGTTCCATCTGGCGCAGAAGGTGGATTTGTTCTTTTGTATGTGCCGCTTTGTCGCACAGGTGAAGATAGGGATACAATTAAAAATCATGCGATTCTTGACCTCCAGCTTATTGCACATGGCATCAGTGCACTGATGACGCAGTTTGGATTTGGATCGAAAACATCAGGGGGGTTTGGGCTGGCTGAGGATTTTGTGTCTGGTGGATTCGTGGCTTTGGATGTTGAGGGTATTGGTGACAACAGGGATGTAACTCATCAGAAATGTGAAATTCCTGAAAAATTCAAGAAATACGTTAATGATGATGGGACTGTAAAAGTTGAATTTTGCGGAAGTGGAGAATCTGGTTTGTTGAGCAATAAAGAGTTCGGGGAGCGAAAAAAAGCAAAAGGCTGGAATTCTACTGAGTTTCAGGAATTCAGGAACTGGCATAAAGTTCATGGAGAAGGAATAGTGAAGGAAAAGAGGGGGATGAAGGGGGATGGAAGACGAAAGGGTTTGGAGTTTAAGAATTTTGAGGAACTCAAAAACTCTATAAATTTCTTGGCTAAGAAGATAATTGGGGAGGACGGGTTTGCATGAAGGGCGATTTGAAGATAATTGAGGAAAATAAAGATGCGCTGCGACTGGCGCAGATGGGGGCTTTGCTGCATAATTTAGGGAAGGTTACGAGCCAGTTTTTTGAAGAGACGATAAATGGAAAGAAGGGTTCAGCACCAGATTTTAAATACCAGCATATTCTTCATCTTATTGAAACTGATTATCCTCTTTTAGCACAGAATATAAAAGAGTTATATGATGCTCTTCATAAAAATGAAAATAAGAATGTTCTGGGTTCTAAAACTGTTGATTCTTTGAAGCGCAATTTCGACCTCCCGTCTCCTTTTGACGACCGCATTTATCGACCCGGGGATATGATTGAGTATATGGGACAGGGTGAACTGGATGATGATAAAAATATTAAGAAAAAATTGTATGCAGTGCCTCCTGAAAAGCAATGGATAACTGAGATTTTCAAAAATGGCTCACGCCTCACTCACCTGATGAACCGCTGCCACAGAGGCGCATCAGGGGGTGAAAAACAGGATATATGGGCAAAAGGACAGGATAATACTAATAAAATTTTTATATCCACACCGTTTGGCTGGGAATCGCAGGTTTTCAATTTAACTGATGTTGATACTAACAAACTCAATATCGAAAAACTCATCAAGACTTATCTTGGTACTGAAATTGCAGACCTAAATTTTAACAAATTTGCAGATGAACTCAATCCCAATCTCAAAGCAGTAATCGCAGACACACAGCGTCCTCTCAATGATGTTACAGTGTGGGATATAGGACACAGCAGCATGGCATTTTTACTGTCGCAGGCAATCGGGATGATGGCGGTTCGGAGAGCTATTGGACACGATGAATTATCAAAAACTAAACAGAATAATACCCTTTTCTGGCGCGTTCTTGGTATTCGGATGGACGGCATTGGATACTTGGAAGACGCCCCTTCATTAGCAGATTTGAAAATACGCCGTAAATTGCTCGATGAAGCTTTCAGGCACGTGCTAAATACCCTTGAAGGACTTCCTGTTGCGATTGAGATATATCGGGATGAAAATGGTAGTTTTTATATTTTTCCTGACCTGGAAGAGACTGATGAATTAGTCAGGGCTGTAATGGATAAGTTGAAGCTTCAACTTCCAGTGGACGGGGTGGCTTTGAAGTATTCACTATCAGGAAAACTTGTTAATCATCCTCAAGATTTGGATACTGGAGCATATATAGGTGATTATATATCACAAAAAATTAAAGAAGAAAAACCTATAGTGCATACTTTGAAAGATTACACTATTCCTTGGGCTAATACAGAAGGTTCTGAGGTTTGTGTGGCATGTGGTGTAAGACCGCAGGGATATGGCGCAGAGCAGATACAGGATTATAATAAAAAACCCGATTTCTACACAAAAAAAGCAAAGAACCGCGACCTATGCTGCATTTGCATGGACAGGCGGCGTGGCGTTGCTGAGAAATGGGCTACTGATGGATTAGAAAGTAACACTATCTGGATTGATGAAGTGGCAGATAAGAATGGAAGGGTTGCGCTGGTGGTGGGGCAATTTGACCTTGAAAAATGGGGCATGTGGTATCCAAAAGCAAAAGAGAAGAAGGATAAAGAACTGGAACCACCAAAAAAATATTTAAAGATTTTTAACTTTGGAAATTCTTTGATAAATGGCGAAAAAGTTCAGATTAAACAAGGTATTTCCTATAATTGGGATGAAAATAGAAAAATCTTAACAGGAACAAATGATAAACCCATCATATTTTTTAAACAAAAATTTCCAGAATTAGATATAGAAATATCCGATATCCAAATAGAAGAAGGAGAATATAGGATTATACTTTTATTCCCACATAAAAAAATATCAATCAAGAATATACACTTATGGGAGTTCGATTTAAAACTATTGATGAAAGAACATTGGTGGCGGTTGATAAAAAAGCTGCTGATAAAGTGAAGCAGATGTTTTTGTATAATAATCGGTTGAAGGTCACTGAATGTATTGATGTGTATTCTATGATAGAATCGCAATCATTTGCCCGCCTGCGCCGCGTCTGGGAAACTACAAAACATTTCTGGGAAGAAGCTAGTGACTTCTCTAACCTCAGGAAAGCCGAACAGCGTCTCCAAATTACAGGAAAACTGAATCCAAAAGCATCAGACGAAACCCCAGGTCACTATCACGTCTATCAACTTCTTCTTGGTAATGTAAAACTCGCCGCAGTCTGGGATAACAAAAAACGCCGCTTTATCACCGCATCCAACCTTGAACACATATCCCAGTCCCTTGGAATAGATGTCAGGGATTGGCTACATGCTGGACAGGAAATTAAAATCGAAGAACCCACAGGCTACGGCTCAAAGAATAAAGATTGGGGCAGCATCACAATTGATAAACCAGAACCAATCCCAGATAGCTCATACATCCCTGCCATACCCATTTTGGCTGAACCGCGCACCTTCATGGCGCTTGTCCCGGCAGATAAAGCTCTCGATATCGTGAACGATATAAAAAATAAATATGAACGTGAGATGGGGAAAGTCCGCAACAGGCTGCCCCTCCATTTGGGTCTGGTCTTTGCTCATAACAAAACACCGCTGCGGGTTATCCTTGACGCCGGACGGCGAATGTTAAATCAGGAGTCTTGTCCTGTAATGGATTGGCATGTAATAAAAAAAGAATGTCCTTCGTGTAATATTTCATTGCTGCCTGATCATTTAAAGAATAATAAACACTTTGCAAAGTACTTGCGCCTCGAACTCAGCCGGCATTATCGCAGAGCGGTCTGGCATGTGCCTCTGAAAATGGGAGATGGTAGTATAGAGGATGCGTGGTATCCTTATATCTTTGTTCAGTGCGATAAAAACGGCAAACTTCCAGCAGGAAGAACACGTATGTTTGAGGCGCCGTGCCCCTGGAATAAAGATATTCAAGGCATAGCACAGCCTACATTGTTGGTGCACGCAAGAGATATTCAAGAGGGTGATGTTGTTTATTTTACATCGGCTACACTGGACTTCCAGTGGCTGGACACAAGCGGACGCCGCTTTGAGATAGCATATGATGACAAAGGATGCCGTCTGGACATTCAGCGCCGCCCGTATATGCTGGATGAACTTGAGACCATTAAGAAAATCTGGAAGACGCTCTGCTGTCATCTTACTTCAACACAGATTCATGGCATGAATGAATTAATAGAAACGAAAAGAGCTGAATGGGAAAGTTCCAAAGTATTCAGGCAATTCTGCTATGATACCATAGCCAATCTTGACTGGAAGAAAAAGAATGGGGAATATGCATGGGAAATAGATAAGAAACCTGAAGAAGAATGGCTAAATGAGTGGACAGATTATGCAGAGTGCGGCTTGCTATGTGATATTATTGAATTGTATATGAAGATACTTAAGAAAAATCCTGAATATGAATGTGAGGAGATATCATGAATATGAACAACAGTTTTTCAACACAACGCTTCCTGATCCAGACCATTGACCCTGTTCACATCGGAACTGGTGGAATGCGCCTTGGCAGGGTGGATAACAGTATAGTCAGAGAACCCGGAACAAGACTGCCCAAAATACCGGGAACAAGCCTGAGTGGAGCAATACGGTCATACTCAGCCTACAGATACGGTAAACGCAAATGCTCCGGACAAAAAGACCATTGTGGAAGCCCATCCTGTCCTATATGCTACACGTTTGGAAGCATCACAGGCGAAGGAGAAAAACAAAAAGCTTTTTCAGGAGTTGTTTCGATTGGAGATGCCAGGCTGCTTTTTTTCCCAGTTTATTCCATGGCGGGTCCTGTATGGGTGACAAGTCCTTCCACATTGGCGGATTTTGGCATTAAAGAGAATGTAAGCGATAATAAAGCCAAAATGGCATCAGGTCTTAAGGAATATCAAAATCTCAACCTTGGCTGGTTGATGGTGGAGAAAGAGGGTGATCTCATACTTAATGGGCCGCAAATTAATTTACCCAATCCTGTTAAAGAACGCATCGTTATGATCTCAGATAAGCTCTTCTCACAGGTTGTGAACAGCAACCTTGAAGTACGGACATCGGTAAGTATCAGCCCTGAAACCGGTGCGGCTGAAGATGGCGCTCTTTTCACATACGAAGCTATCCCGCGCGCTTCTTTTCTCTTGATGGATATTGTGGTAGATGATTATAGAAGCGCATTCCCAGCATATAGTGTTCTTGAAAAGTGGAAGCAGACACTTTCTAAAACTGATGTCAGTAATGAAGATAGCTTTTTTATTTTGAAAAAAGTTAGATTTTTAAATCAATACAATAGTTTTCCAAAGAATTCATCAAAAGATTTTGAAAATGATTTTAAAGAAGCTCGTAATAAAATATTAAAATTGATCGAAGACGAAATAAAATACTATGAAAAAGCAACTCTTCCATCAAAAAATTGTTGGAAAAATATAGAGGTTAATGCAACTAACAAACAAAATACTGATACTTCTACAGAGACCCCTGCTGATGTTGTCACCGCAGGACTTGAGTGGGCTGAACATCTGGGCATTGGCGGGATGGGTACGAGAGGATTCGGGCGTATTCGGGGGTTTAAGTTGTGACATCATTAACAAATTTAGATCAACTCGCAGCCCTGTATGCACAGGAGATGGTTAAAAAAGGTAAACCTGTGACAGTTCTCGAACGTCTGGTCACGAAAACACTTGGGGTTCTTCAGGCTCAGGGTGTGTATGCTATGATGCTTTATCTATTATCACGTTCAGGTGAGGAAGAAAAAATTGCGCCTATAATTTGCAATGAATGTTATGCTCTCATAAAGAAACTTCCAGAGTTCTCAGGTATCTCTGTTCCATCTGATAAGAAAAAAATCTTGGAATTTTACAGCAGCAATGATATACTTGGAAAGATCGATACTCTTCTTCTCATTCGCGACCTTTACGAACAAACTCTGATATATGCCCGGTATGGAGCAAAGGCTGCTTCTAAGGAAAATTGATAAATATGACCTGGAATCAGTATCGCATAGCATTTAGACTATTAAGCCCATTGCACATAGGATACCGCAAAGTGGGAAATCTGATGCAGACACGGGACTACGTTCCTGCAAGGAATTTATGGGCAGCCCTTACCGCGCGCATCACCCGCGATTGCGGCAGGGGTTGCAGCGGTCAGGCATACTATGATATAGGTTTGCAGGTAAAAAAATATTTTCGTTTTGGCTATCTCTGGCCAGCCATACCGCGTAACGGAAAAATCAAAGTTGAAACATGGGATGATCTGGAAACATTCTTTTCTTTTCCATTGGATAAAAAAAAATGCCTTCACGAACTTTTCCCAAACCCATACCAAAAAAATCCATCGCTATTTGATTACTTTTTTTTAGATAGTCATCAGGGCATGGCAATGAATCAATTTAATCAGGCAGCTGAAGATGGAAGTTTGCATGATATCGAATTCATTGCCCCTCATTCAAGAGGAAATGGTGAACTCGTTTATCTGGCTGGAACTATGTGGGTGGATGATAATTTACCGGTAGATTTAGCGGCGTGGAGAAACAGTATAAGGCAAATAAGGATAGGGGGAGAACAAAGTTACGGTTGGGGACGGGTTGAATTGATTTTTTGTCTTCCTTTGGAAAAATGCTCTATTGAACCAGACGGTTTTTTCTGGTCTGGTCATATCCCCGCTCATCTTAATTCATTGGAAACAGAAAATAATGTACACGGTGAAATCGAACCCATAGTGGGTTGGCAGACTCAAATAGATGGTAGCCAAAAAATTAGAGACGACATAACTATTGCTTTTGTCCCGGGTTCGATTTTTAAAAATAAAAACGCTAAATTTGTTATAGGAGAGATGGGCGTATGGAAAAAAGAAATCAAATGAAATCTTCCAAATCCCTACTCACCTCCCACCGCGCCGAAATCCTCAGTATCACTGTAAAGTACAGCGCCCGAAATGTGCGAATCGTTGGATCTGTTGGCTGTAAGGAAGATGACAAGTACAGAATATAAAGAAAGAATCAAGTTTTTAACTTTGCCCAATCAAACATGCATCCAATGTTCCTCACAGCCCGTCAGATAATTGAAATCCACGACACGATACTGAAGAAATACGGCGGAACCGGCGGTGTATTGAATGAAGGCACGCTGGAACTGCTGGTTTATAAAACAAGCCGCGAAAAAGATATTTTCAGGAAGGCTGCGCTGATTCTTCATACAATAGCGGCGCAGCATCCTTTTTTTGATGGGAATAAAAGAACAGCTCTTGCAGCAGCAGAGAACACCCTCGGAGAAGCAGGGTACTACCTGCATGCTGATGACGAAGAGATAGTATGTTTGATGCAGAAAATAGCAGAATATAAATGCACAGTTAAAACCATCGAAAAATGGGTCAGAGAGAAAGCTAAGGCTACATCACTGCCAGTTTCTTGAAAGCTTTATCATGCCTGCTCATTGTTTCATCCAGTATTTTTTTCTGTTCGGGCGACAGGCTCTTTTCTTTTTTTGCTGCAATATCCCGGAGTTCTTGCTTGGAATGGCTCATACAGGTATCATTTGGATATCATGCTATATAAGAATAGTTAGCTTTTGATTATTCCCTGAAACACCGCCCCAACCTCTCTCCTGCCGCGCCGATCCTCCCGACCACCCGGACTCTAACCGCATACTTCCTCAGAAACGGCGCCGATTTTAACCGTTTTATCACCGTAAAGGGCGTAAAACATGCAAAAAATGGTAATAATGACCTTTGCGCTCTTTGCGTTCTTTGCGGTGAGATATAGTAGATATAATTCTGTATAAAGCCTCGAATAGGGCACCAAACACCTTTAATCTGATACATATCTCTCACACATAATATTTATACTATAACAGACATACATTTTACCCTATTCAAAGCGGCGCATTCTATTATAATAGCACGCCCCGCAGAAGGTATCCATGGATCGCCTTGTTATCGACGGCTGGGGAAAGTTCATCGGCACAGACCATGAACAGATAATCGTAAAAGAAAAAAAGACGGCATAAATAGCGTCATCCACCGCTGCATCCCCCAGGACCTGCGCCAGGTGGTAATCTCAGGCAAGGGCAGTATAAGCACCGATGCTATCGAGCTTCTGGCTGAGCACGGTGTAGATGTAGTGCTGATAGACTGGCGCGGTCAGGTCACAGCCTATATCTCCCCACCTCAGATGAGAACGGTGAACACGCGCCGGGAGCAGTACCGCGCCTTCGATATTCCGGCTGGCGCGGCGCTTGCAAAGGAGTTCATCAATGCAAAGCTGCATAACATGTCCGCCACCCTGGGAACTCTTGCCAAATCCAGAAAGGATACGTTTCCCGAATCAGCCGAGGCCTTGAAAAATGCAAGAGACGCGGTTAATGTAGGGGTAGAAAAACTGGAAGGGCTTAGCACCAGGGGCAAGACCTGCAGCGATGTCAGGGAGACTATCATAGGTTTTGAAGGCAATGCATCTGCTTCTTACTGGCGGTCGATATTAGGAATAATTCCTGCTGAGTTTGGGTTCAAGGATCGTAGCGGCAGATATGCTGCCGATCCTGTGAATTCCATGCTGAACTACGGTTACGGAGTGCTTGAAGGCGAATGCTGGCGCGCAGTCCATTACTCAGGTCTTGATCCATATGGAGGATTCCTGCATGTTGATAGACCTGGCAAAGCGAGCATGGTTTTTGATCTCATGGAAGAGTTCAGGCAGCAGGTGGTTGATAAGTCAGTTATTAAGATTTTTTCGCTGGGACAGGTAAAGCCAGGGGAGTTCACTATTGAGAATGGGGTATGTAAAATGGCTGATGGCGCACGTAAGTTATTGCTGAATGAACTTCTGACCAAGCTTGAGGATAATATAAGGTATGAGGATAGAAACATCAAATGGACTGACCTTATCTTGAATCAGGCGCGGGATGTCGCTCAATTCCTGCGGGGAGAATCTAAAACATATAAGGGGTTCTGGCTGCGATGGTAGATGACCTGCTTGCGGTAAGCGATATTACTCAGTATTTTTACTGCCCTCGCAAGCTGTATTTTATGAAAACGCTTGGCATTAAGATTAAAGCAAAGCCAAAGATGGATATGGGCAAAGAAGAACATGAAAAAGAGCATCGCCGAGTGAAAGAGAGAAAAACTGTCTATGGTTTTTTAGAGGGGGATGTAGCTAAGGTTATACATAACCTTGCTGTGGAGGATATCAATTTAGGTCTCTATGGCATGGTGGATACAACGATTATACTGAAAAATGGAGAAATAGTCCCGGTCGATGTTAAATATACAGATGCTGAGAGCGTGAGAATAAACTGGAAAAAGCAGTTAACAGCTTATGCCCTCCTTTTAGAATCCCGATTCAAGACAATAGTAAAAAGAGGATTCGTATACTTCCCATCAAAACTTAAACAAATACAGATCGATATACCAGATGAGGCAAAAACCATACTAAAACAGGATGTAAAGAAGATAAAGGAGCTAATAGATAGCGAAAAGATGCCGAATGTTTCTAAAGGCAAACAGTGCAGTTATTGTGAGATGAAGAAGTTCTGTTCATGAGTCTGTGCAGATCTTTATAAATACCCTTACGACTTTTAGACCTTCACAAATGATCCTGGAATTCGAGGTAATAGAAAGCTTTAAACCGTAAAAAAGCCATGTTTCATTGGCTATTTCAGAGCGCGTCCTCGTAAAATGAGGATTGAAACCTTCCAGGTTCTCTTCTTCTGATCATGAACTAACAATTTCAGAGCGCGTCCTCGTAAAATGAGGATTGAAACCAGGATCGTTTTATAGGCATCCTCGTCTGAGCTGCATATTTCAGAGCGCGTCCTCGTAAAATGAGGATTGAAACTGTTATCAATTCCTGTCATAACTGACATACTACTAAATTTCAGAGCGCGTCCTCGTAAAATGAGGATTGAAACGTTGGATACTCTATATCATTAAGGACGAGTTTGTTGAATTTCAGAGCGCGTCCTCGTAAAATGAGGATTGA
>Ga0180015_1000073_pt1 | contig 27011 bp, 25 predicted proteins | sample KR13_S2_MetaG_FD_116508 | JGI IMG/M metagenome (GOLD analysis project Ga0180015, IMG submission 116508) | Groundwater microbial communities from the Olkiluoto Island deep subsurface site, Finland - KR13_S2_MetaG | ecosystem: Environmental > Aquatic > Deep subsurface > Groundwater | place...
GATTTAAGCAGTTTCATTATGAATTTTTAGCCCGGCGAAAAATTCATTTAGAATTTATGCGCCCCGTGGGAACCGATCGAAATCATCCATTGCAGAAAGAATTCGGTGGCCGGTTCGCGCCCAGCGGCCGTTTCGTAGCCTCCGTGGTTAACCTGAACGCGGAGCCGCGAAAACTCGGAAGGCGTAAAGTCAATCATGACCCCGGCGCGATAACTGCTGCCGAAGTCTTCCCGCGAGCCGTCCGGCAATTTGGTTGTGTTGACCAATCCGACCTGTTCCCAGCGCAATCCGCCGCGCCAGCGCTCGCAGAAGCCATAGACGGCCTGCAGGTAATAGCCGTCCTGATCGTCAATGCGGTGATTGCCGACCAGAGCGGGATTCAAGTCGTTGGCAATCATATCGAGGTCTTTGCGGCGGTTAAAATACTCGCCCTGCACAGTCAAATCGCCTTTGCCGTGGGGTTGAGGCGAATTGTATTTATACACGCAATCAGCGCCCCAGAACATGCTGTTGCCATCCAGCCAGTGGTCTGAATCTCCGTCCCCATTTCCGTCATGCGCCTCTTGGTCTTTGCCCATGGCGCCGAAAAGGCCGGCTTGCAGACCGTGATTGCCTGGCAGATCAGGCCCGAATTTTAACCAGCCGACGCCTACCCGCGGGCCGTTATGATGCGGCAACGGATCTTCGCCGCAATAGGCAAAAATCATGTCGTTTTTACCCTGGAACGCTTCCACCGCTGCCAGAAGGTAAAACGGCGTGGGCGCAAGCCATGAAAGCTGGGCGCCGATGTCATTCAGTCCGTGCGGGCCGAGGGTGAGCTGATAGATCAACGGCTGATCAACGAAATCCCATTGATGCGAGTGCTGGGCGTTGATATAGCCAAAGTCGCTGAAGAACTTGCCGCCCCGGACGGCGAAGCCATACGGCAGGCAGGTGGTTTCGATTTTGGCTTCTTCCATTTCGGCGCCGTCAAGGTCCACGGCCGCGATGGCCGAACCCTTGAAATACGGATCCACTTCCGCCGAAAACTGCAGTTCGAGGTGCCGCAGGTTGAACCCGTTTTCGGTTTCGCCGTGATGATGGTCTTCGCCCGAATGACTGTGGCCGAAGCCGGACATTTCTTCAGTAACGTGGCTGATTCCATCCGCAGAATCATCCGCGTGATAGAACATGTCCACGATGGCCGATATTTCCGGGTTGAACGATTGAAAACTCCGCCATCCCCTGACCATAGCACTTTCAGAAAGCGGCGGCTTCTGCGCGGCAGTACTTTCTGCCGCCAATGTAGGCGCAGAAGATGCGGCCGGCCTGGTTTCCACGATTTTTTTCTCAAGCGCCTCCGTGCGCAAACGCAGTTGACGGAGTTCTTCAAGCGTGTTGGTTGATGTCCCTTCATCGGCCGCAAGGCCTATGAGGGGCGCCATCAGGACGATAGCGGCAAGCAAGCGATATAGTGCAGTCTTCATAGATTCCTCCCATACTGAATGTGGTAAGTCAATAAACGGCGGCGCGAGCGGACAAACCGGCGTCGCGCGATAACCTGAGCAAGCGAGATGTCAGGCAACAGGAGGAGCGCGCGCTTGAGTTGGATCGCGCCAGGGCGAGGAAGCAATGAACGATTGCGGAAGAGATACGTCGCCAACAATGATGGACTCGGCAATTGGCGCAATGCGCGAAGCAGTCGTGATGACCGGTGTGTTGGCCAATTGGCAGATTGGACACTGGGCGGCCTCGTGCGAACCATGATTGTCGGCGCAATGCGCCCTGTGGAAAGCGGGAAGGAGGATCGTCCCGCCGATAAACAGCAGGAACAGCAACGAAGCTGTAGTTCTGATCAGTCCCTTGTTCATCTTATCCAACCGCAACTACTCGGGTCATTCAACGGCCAACTGTTGAATGACGTATATCTCAAACCCGTTCAACCCGCAAGCAAAAAAATATTTTGTTTTATTTCTTGACAAGCTTCTTCTTCTGGTGCTACCTTCGCGTAGAAAGGTAACACTATGAAAGCCAAATCTCTCTGTCGGTTCGGCATCTCAATGGCGGGCGACTTGGTCGGCCAACTCGACGGCATGACGAAGGCCAAGGGATACGCCAATAGATCTCAGGCTGTGGCCGACATGGTGCGCGCCCAATTGATCGAGCATCACGGCCAGATGGGGACGCGCGAGATAGCGGGCACGGTCACGCTGGTTTATGACCATCACAAGCGCAACATTCAGGCGCTTTTGACGGACATTCAACACGAACACGGGGACCTAATCATTGCCGCCATGCACGTGCATCTTGACCATCATAATTGCATGGAAGTGCTTGCCATCCGTGGGCGGGCTGATGTCGTCAAAGAGGTTGCGGATAAGCTTATAGCGGCGAAGGGCGTCAAACACGGAAAATTGACAGTCACAACAACAGGAAAGGAGTTCGGAAAATGCATGAAAGAAACCAGTGGGCACTGATCTGCGTAGGTACGATGCTCTTCGGCAGCGCGGTCGGGGCACAGGTGTCAAGCAACACCGTGATTGAAGCGGCGACGACAGCGAGCAACACACCGGCTGAAATCCTGGTGACCGCTACGCCGATCACGGCCTATGAAACGGTGGAAAAGGCCGGCGGCAGCGTATCGGTTGTGGGGCGCACGCAGATCGAGCGACAGGATGCGCGCGAGCTATCCACGGCCCTGCGCAGTGTGCCGGGCGTGACGATCGCGCGATTCGGCCCACTGGGCGCCTATGGCGGCGCGGAAGGCGGATCTGTTTATATCCGGGGCGAAGGCGCCGGGCGGCCGGGCAGTGAAATCAGGATTTATTCGGATGGTATTCCGCGCGAGTCGGGCGTCTGGACCCATCCGCTCCTGGACATCGCGCCGATAGACTTCGCGGATTCGATCTCCGTTTCCAAAGGGCCTCAGCCGCAAACCTATGCCGGCACGTTTGGCGCGGTGGATATCCAGTCGCTGCGGCGAGAAAAGCCGGGATATGAAACGGAAGCCAACTTCGGTTATGGCAGTTATCAAACGTGGCTGAGTTCCCTGATGCACGGCGGCAAAATCAACTGGTTCGATTACTATGGCGGCGCCTATCATAAAGAATCGCAGGGACACCGGGCGCATTCGGCCGCGAATCTGGATGGGCAGTATCTGAGACTGGGCGGAGACCTCGCGGATGAAAACCATCTGTCGTATATTCTGAATCGAACCGACAACTGGGTTCTCGATCCGGGACGTATTGACCAGCCAACGCCGGTCCGTGATAAATTTACCACCGAAACCCTGACGCAGGGCTTGCGATTGGATACCCACAGTGATGCCGTTCAGGGGTTTGCCCTGCTATATCTCGATGACGGGCAAATCCGCTGGGACAAGGACCATTTGACGAGCGCCACCAACTCTCCCGCTGGCAGTTCCGATACGGACTGGGATAATTACGGTTTCCGTTCGTTGTATGATGTGCCGATAGACAAATGGACCCTGTCGGCCGGACTGGAGGCAGGTTCGGAAGGCGGGGAATCCAAAAATACGACGCTTTCCGGCAAAGTGCCGTTTCAGTTCAAGGGTCACTTCAAGACCGTGGCGCCATATCTCGGCGCGCGGTATGCCATACCCGTCAAGGACGTGACGGTCACGCCTTCGGTCGGCAGTCGGTATTACGTCAGTAGCGAATTTGACAATGAGTTTGCTCCTTGTGCCGCCCTCACGGCGACCAAAGGTAATATGACGGCGTTTCTATCCCAATCGCGGGGAGTCAATTATCCGGGAGTTTATGTCAAAGGCATATCGGCTTCGACCCAGGACCAGTTGGAGGCCGAAGTGCTCGATAATACCGAGGGGGGCGTCCACTGGGACTTTTCCCATCTGGCCGCTTTACAGTCCTCGGTTTTTCACATGTATGGGAATAACCTGTTGGAGGTCACGCCGAACGGATTGCTGAATGTGGGCAAAAAGGCGGTTGACGGGTGGGAGACGTCGTTGCATCTTACGCCCTGGGAGCGGCTGTCCTTTTTTGCCGGTCTCACGCTGTTGCATTCGGAGTATGACAAAACACCCCGCTCGCCGAAGGTGAGCACCAGTGCCGGCATGTCGTTCAAAGTCCTGCCGCAGGTCAAATTGGATCTGGATGCGGAATACGTCGGTAATCAGTATGCCTATAATGGCCGGTCCGGAACACCGGCGCCGGAAGACCTCGAAGAAATTAACGGTTATCTGGTGGCTAACGCCAAAGTCACGCTGGATCTCACGGCTTGGACAAAGCTCCAGAGCGAGCTCTATGTTTCCGTGGAAAACCTGACCGACGAAAGCTACGAGTTCATGCCCGGTTATCCGATGCCTGGGACGAGTATATTCTCGGGCGCGCGCCTGAAGTTTTAATTTCATGAAACATCGCGAACTTGCCTATTGCGGACTCTTCGGCGCCGCGGCCCTGCTGCTGCCCGTGCTGTTTCACTTGATCCATCTCGGCCACATTTTCATGCCTATGTACCTTCCGCTCGTGACGCTGGCGTTTTTTGTCCGGCCGGGCATGTCGGCATTGACCGCCATGGTTGTTCCGCTCTTGTCCGGAATTGTTACGGGAATGCCGCCGTTCTACCCGCCGGTTGCGCCGGTAATGGCGCTGGAGCTGGCGCTCATAACTGGGCTCATTGGAACCGTCCGCTTATTATTCCCGCGCGTGAAGACATTGATGCTGTTGATCCCGGTTCTGGCGATCGGCCGGGTGGCCGGCGCGTCACTTTATTTTCTGCTAGCCGGTGTTATGGGACTACCGGCGAAATTTGTCGCCGGTATTTCGCTGTTGAGCGGCTGGCCCGGACTTATCATCATGATCATTGCCATTCCGGCCATTGTGCGGCTGTCGAGGATTCCCAAAGGCATAGAAGAAAGAGTAAAGACAAATGAGAACTAAACCCGTTTGCGATCCCCGCTCGATATTCTTCGACTCAATCGCCGCCGAATGGGATGCGCGGCAAGATCGGCCCGATCTTGCCCGGGATTTGGACGCTTGTCTGGCACAGTTCGGCCTGAAGGAAAACGAAGTCGTGCTTGATGTCGGATGCGGCACCGGCAATCTAACTGTCGCGCTTTTGCGGAGACTTGGGCCAGCGGGACGCGTTATGGCCATTGATATCTCGGATCAGATGCTTGCGCGGGCAAAGGGCAAAGTGAGCGATGCGCGCGTGACGTGGCGCCACGCCTCGGCCGACCGGCTTCCGGCTGCCGATGAGGAAATAGACCGCGTCTTGTGCTTTTCGGTATGGCCCCATTTAGAAAACCCGGCCGCTGCCGTAACGGAATTTTATCGTGTTCTGCGGCCGGGCGGTTTTTTACACATATGGCATTTAATATCGCGCGACAAGGTCAATCGCATTCATCAAGAAGCCGATCCAGCGGTTCAGCATGACCGACTTGCTCCAGTCGGCGAGACGGCATCCCTGCTCAAGAAGAACCGGTTCAGTATGATTGCAATGGCCGATGATGAAACGCGCTACAGTATTACCGGGCGCAAAGAGGAATTGTCGTCATGACTTCGTTCCTTGATTTCTGGGGTTGTGGGAAAGGTCCTTGCCGCCGATTAGCTCCGGCAACGCGTATTCTATGCGGGACCGTCGTGTTTGTCTGCTGTCTCGTTACCCCCGTTCATAAGCCCTTGGGTATTATTCTCCTTGCCTGTGTCGTCGCAGGCTGGACATTGCTTTGTGGTATTCCATGGAAAACCGTTGCCGGCCTGTGCGTGTATGCCTGTGTTCTTTTTTTGCCGTTGTTTCTGCTTGCCCCCTGGATTGAGACCAATGCATCCGCGAATAATCGCTGGGCCCATGCATTGGCGGTTCCGCTGGAGATAGCCATACGGGGCACGGCGAGTATCTTTGTTTGTGTGTCAACGTTTGCCAGCCTCGAATTGTCCGAATTTAATCGCGGTCTTACCGCCTTGCCCCTGCCGCGTATACTTATCATGCTCATCCTTCAGATCGTTCATCAAACCGCCATGCTCGCGAATGAATCGCGCCGCATGGCTTGCGCGCTGAAGATGCGCGGGATGGCTTTGGGATGTATTCCGCAAATTCGATTATTATCCTCTCTACCCTCCATTTGGCTCCTGCGACTCATCAATCGCGCAGAACGTGTTGCCGCGGCCATGGCTGTACGTGGAGTTGACACGATGGCCGTTACTTCCGCTGCCGCCCCATCGTCCACACTCGACGTGCTTGCCGCAACGCTCACGTTTCTCCTGCTGGTAATCTTGATTGCCTTCAGATGCATGGCTTGCTTATGAAGTCGGCGCTTAACTGTAACAATGCCACTGTGCGGTACGCGCCTGAAGCCCCGGCCGCAATCAGCGGCATCTCGCTGGATATCGCTCCCGGCGAGCGGGTGGCGCTTCTGGGCCTCAATGGTTCCGGCAAGACAACCCTGCTGTACGCATGCGCCGGCCTGGTCCCGTTTGAGGGAGCCATTTCGGTGTGCGATGTGCCTTTATTGAAGACAACCGAACGGCAGGTTCGAGACCAGATCGGCTTCTTGTTTGGCATTCCCGATGATCAGATTCTTTTCCCAAACGTGATGGATGACATTGCCTTTACCTTGGAGCGCCGGGGTATTCTCCCCACGGAAGCCCGTCGGAAGGCGCTGCCCATTATGGAGATGCTGGGCATCGCAAAGCTGGCCGCGCATTCGCCCCATCGTTTATCACACGGTCAATTACAGCGTGTGGCGCTGGCGGGCACGCTGGTTGCGGAACCGCCCCTGTTATTACTCGACGAACCCTCGACAGCGCTTGATCCGGTTGGTAAAGAAGAACTCGCCGGATTGCTTGTTTCACTGAACGCCGCGATGCTGATGGCAACCCATGATCTTGACTTCGCGCGTCGGGTGTGTCAGCGGTTTATCGTGCTTGATAATGGGATGATTGCTGAAGACACCTCTGATACCGAACGCATCGCATCCTATTGGTGTCACAAGGCGGTCCGAACCTGCCGATGACAGTTGAACCTGATCGTTAAAATCCCTCCCGTATGATCGTCCTTGACGACGGCAAAGTCGTGGCCGAAGGCCCGACCGTGGAACTCCTGAACGACAAAGACCTTATGCTCGTCCACGGCCTAGAACTCCCGCACATCCTGTGGCCATAAACACGTGTTCGCAGACAATGATCAGCGCAGTGTGTGTCTTCATACGGTTACCATGTATTTTTCCAGTACAAATAGGGTTGTTGCGGCTTCGACACTTGCTCAGCCTGCGCGGCGTTTAAAACAGGAATTGGCCGGTTGCTTTCATTGCGCAGCGTGAATCGTCCACTGGCGCGCACCCATGCGCTCTCGGGCCAATCGGCTGGAATACCATTAACAAGAATTGCCGCCGGCATGGCGTCGGCGGCACAGCATGACATGACAAAACGGAACAGGACACAGGTATTGGTCCCAAATTGTGCCGCAATTTTCGGATCGCGACGAAGCATGCCAACGACGGCAATTGTGCGCTCGGCATAGCCTTTTGGCCACCGAGAAAGATAAAGGAGCGAGACATCCTCATCCGATCCGGAAGCATCCCTCGTTCTTCCATCCGTGGCGGCATCTTGCAGCGGCATGCTCCGGCCATTAATTCCGGCCATCCCCGTCCACCGGCGTTGAAACGCATTGGCATCCAGCGTCGTGCCGCGGGCCACGCAGAGACATGCCAACGGTAGGATCAGAATCAATACCCGCGTAGCCTGATGAATATCGAACGGCTGGGGACGGGCATTGATGGCGCTGAAAATGAAGGCGAGCAACACCAGCAGTCCGAGCACGAGCAGAACAACGAATTCCGGGCGCAGAAAATCCAGATAAGCGCGACCCAGCAGCAGACCAGCGAGCGCATAAGTCCAAGCTCCCAACAGAAGCGGACGCCAGTAGCGGTAAAACAAAGCGCGCATAAGTTTCATGACATCCCCATTCCCAGCGTCTCCAGCGCCGCCACGACAACAAGCACAGCCAGCAGAATTAATCCGGCCAGAGCAATGATGGCGCGCCTGGTGAAGACGGTCCGATACATCAGCAGCAGTTTGAGATCGAACATGGGGCCCGTCAACATAAACGCCATTTGCGCGGGCAAGGATAGAAGCCCTCGGAAAGAAGCTGCGATAAAAGCATCGGCCTCGGAACAGAGGTTCAGCAGGATGGCCAGTCCCATCATCAGCAGGGATGGCACCATCGGCAAGGCGGTCAATTCCAGAAACAATCGGCGATCCACAAGCGTCTGGGCCAAGGCGGCGACCGCCGCGCCGATCACAAGGTAGTGGGCTACGGCCAAAAAATCGTCGGAAGCATGTCGAAATGCGCCGGCAAGCTTCCCGATCAGGCCTGCGGGGACAAATTGCGCGCCATGCCCGCAACACGAGCGCCCGATTTCGCGCGCTGCCGCTTCTTGATTATCTTGCGCATGTTCGCACATACCTGGAGACATCAGCAATGCCGGACGGCGCGCGAACAGACGTCCCATGGCCAGAGCCACGAATACGGCAATGGCATAACCGCACAGTAAGCGGATGGCCGCCACCCACCAGTCCATATTGTATGCCAGCATGGTTGACACCGCGACGATGGGATTAACTATCGGCCCTCCCAACAGGTAAGCCACCGCCGCCGCAAGAGGAAGTCCTTTGCCGGTCAAGCGCCGAACCACGGGGACCACGGCGCACTCGCACACCGGGAAAACAATACCCAGGGCCGCCGCCAGACAAATCATGGCCCAGGGGCGCCGGGGAAGATGCGTGGCCAACCTTTCGCGGCTGACAAACACCTCGATCAGTCCGCCTACGCAAGCGCCAACAAGCATGAAAGGAATCGCTTCCAGGACAATACTCACGAACACGAGCGAGAACGACCGAACATCAGGGCGGTCGCCAAAAAAACAAATCCCAGCTAAGGCAAGCAGCGCTGCCATAAACTTCAACGATTTGCCCAACGGAGGAAGCGGCGGCGGTTCAGGTTGCAGCGGGACGGGATCATGCCAGGCATTGGACCGGATATCCCTGGCCCATGCCAGGGGCTCATTATTGTTCTTTGTGCCGGGAGACGGAACATTGTTCATTTTCGTTATATCGGGATATCGCATTTCATTAATGCCCCGTTATTCGTTTTACAATCAAATCCAGAAGGGCCGGGTAATCATCAGCGCCAGCTTCTCCGCCCACGGAGTTCGCCACAACAACGACTCTTGCCCCGGTCTTGTCCGCGACATGGTTGGCAGCCTTTTGACTGTAGAACGGCTCTTGCATGATGATGCCAATCCCCTGGGCTTTCACCTGTTCGATTACTTCCGCAAGGTGTGCAGGACTGGGCAGAATACCGGGCTTGGGCTCAAGTCATTCAAGCACACCAAAATTATCGCCACCCGCGATCTTGAGCTTGTCGTCGAATTATGTTCCCGAGTGATCGTCCTTGACGACGGCAAAGTCATGGCCGAAGGCCTGACCGGGGAACTCCTGAACGACGAATCCCTCATGCTCGCCCACGGCCTGGAACGCCCGCATAGCCTGCGGCACCTGCATCCGCGCGGAGGAGCAACTACTAACTCTCCTCGTTCACGCCCACACCCCGGGAATCACGGCGCCACACTTATGGCATTTGCCGTTCACGACGTTGTTTTTGAGAATCCCAAGCCCATAGCGGTCTATCAACAGCGCCTTGCACGAATGGCAATAGGTGTCTTCGCCTTTCTGTCCGGGAAGATTGCCGGCATAGACATAGTGGCAACCTTCCGCCATTGCAGTTTCACGCACACGGGCAAGTGTTTGTGACGGAGTCGGCGGGATGTTCTTGATTTTGTATGCGGGACGATAACGGGTGAAGTGAATAGGAACGTTCGAACCGAGATTCTTCACAATCCAGGCCGACATGCGTTTGATTTCATCTGAATCATCGTTCAGGGTCGGGATGACCAACACGACAATCTCAAACCAGACGCCTGAACTCACCAACCGTTTCAGGGTGTCAAGCACGGGGTGCAGTTGACCGGAACAGATGTTTTCGTAGAACTTTTGCGAAAAGGCTTTGAAATCTATTTTGATGGCAGTCGCCACCGAGCACCATTCCTTCAGCGGTTTCTCGTTGAGGAACCCATTACTGACTATGACGTTGCCCAATCCTGCTTCTTTCGCCGCTTTGGCGCAGTCAAGGATATACTCAGTGAAAACGACCGGTTCGCTGTAGGTGTAGGCGATGGTCTTCGCCTTTTGCGCCAGTGCCAACCGGACAATTTCCTCCGGGCTCCTGAATGGCGCTGAAACGTCTTCCGGTCTGGCTTGAGAGATGTCCCAGTTCTGACAGAACTTACATTCAATATTGCATCCCACGGTCGCGATTGAGAACGCCTTGGTTCCCGGATAGACATGAAAAAAAGGCTTCTTTTCTATGGGATCGTTGTTCGTAACGCATGGTCGCCCGTAAACAAGCGAGTAATACTTGCCTCCTCTGTTTTCACGCACTCGACACCGGCCGCGTTGTCCATCGGGCACGACGCACTGCCATGGACAGAGTTGACACCGCACCGAATCGCTTTCCAATTTCTCGTAGAAACTGGCCTCATGCAGTTCGTTCGACGGTTCTATCGCCTCAATATGGGGACAAACCACACAAGCGGTTGTGGCGATCCCCGCAACCTTAAGGAATTCCCGGCGAGAGACGTATTTTTTCTGCCTCATTTGAAGTCTCACATAAGAACCAACCGAAGGATGCCGCCCACAAGCAGGGCAGTCAGGATCATGGCCAGGGCAGCCTTCAGCATGTCTTTCACGCCCAATTCCTTGAGCAAGATCGCAAACGCGGCCACGCAGGGAAAATACAAGGTAAGAACCGTCACCGCGATAGTCAGTTGGGCGGGAGAAAGCGCCAAGGGCACCAACATGCCCACGGCTAGATCCTTGCGCAGAAAACCGGCCAGCAAAGCCGGGACCGCCGCGCCAGGCAGGCCAAACCAGCATTGCATGAACGGTGCCACATGGCGGGCCAGATGTTCAATGATACCCAGCGCGTTCAGGATGTTGACAACTACAACCCCCAGGAAAAGGAAGGGCACCGCCTCCGCCACGAACCAGCGGACGCGCATCCAGGTTTTCTTGGTAACGGCCAGCAGGCTCGGTCTGCGATAGGGCGGAATGTCCAGAAACAGTTCCGGGCATTCGCCATGTGCCGTTTTGTTGAGCACCAGCCCGAGCAGGATGAACACGGCCGATAACGTTCCATAAACCAGCAGGATGTAGCGCGCGCCGTAATGGCCGAGCACGCCAAAAATCATGGCGCTCTGCGCCATGCAGGGCACTGTCACACTCACCAGGGTTGCGGCGATGAAGCGCTGCTTTCGCGTTTCCAGGGTGCGCGCGGCGAGCACGCCCGGCACGTTACAGCCCAAGCCCAGCAACACGGGAATGATGCCGTGCCCGTGCAGACCCAATTTGTGAAACACGTTGTCGGTCACCGTGGCCAGCCGCGGCAGATATCCCGAGTCCTCCAGCAGGGCCAGGGCCAGATAGAACGCGATGATATAGGGCAATACCATACCGAACGGCACGAAAAGACCGGTAGTGAGAATACCCATGGACTGGACATAGTCCACTTTCCCGTTAATCAACGTTCCGACTAAAACGTCATGCAGAAATCCTGGACCCAGCCAGCCGCTCAAGGCGGCAACCGGCAACCGGTACAAGTCGAACACCGGCTCAACGCCGTATCGAATGATCCCCTCGCCCACGAGCCTGACCAGCCAAAAGAGCGCGAACAGAACCCCCAGCGCCGTCAGCCAACCCGTGCCAGATTGGACGGTGGCATCCGACAGCCGATCCCAGACACTATGATGCCGGTGGGCCACGGATTGCACCTTGCGGACAATATGCCCGACTTCCGTCCAGACCTGGTCCTCGCCTTCCAGCCTGGGACGCTCGGAAATCCGCGCTTCGTCCAAGCGTCGGACCAGCTCTTTGATGCCTTCGGCGGTAATGGCGACCGTGGGAACGACGGGAACCTGCAGAATATTTTCCAATTCGCGGACATCAATATGGATGCCCAGATGCTGGGCTTCATCCCACATGTTAAGCGCCACAATGACCGGCTTGCGCTTCTCCAATAATTCGACCGTCAGGAGCAAACAGCGCTCAAGACTCGTGGCATCCACGACGTTCACGATCACGTCGGCCTGGTCCAGCAGGGAGACGGCCACTTCCTCCGCCTTGTTGGTCGCTTCCAGCGAATAGGTTCCCGGAGCATCGAGAATTTCCACGGGTTCTCCGTGAAGATTCATCCGCCCCTTCAAGTAGTCCACCGTCGTGCCGGGATAGTTCGAGGCGATCACGTCCACGCCCGTTAGCCGGGAAAAGAGCACGCTCTTGCCCACATTGGGGTCGCCGATGAGAAGAATGGTTTTCATAGCGCCCGCGCGACAATAATCTTCTGAGCCATCCCCCGTCCGATGGTGATATGCCGCCGTTCCACTTCCACAACCAGCGGGCCGGCGAAGTGGTGTTTTGCCACCATGCGGAGTAGCTTGCCTTCTTTCAGTCCCACGCTTCGAACTCGATGTTGAAAGCCGCAACCGCCATGCAAGGCAATAATCGTTGCCGTGTCTCCCTGTTTCAACAGTGCCAGTGATTGTTCATTCATAGCGAGAAGCCGTTGTCCATTGAGTCCTTATCCTTTTACAGGAATCCATGTCTGGTTGATTCAATGGCACGTGTGTCCATCTGCATGGCCGACACAAACAGCGTTTTCATCCATCTCGGGCAAGGCGCCGGCCTGGAGTTGACGCACGGCCTCCGCGACCGTGCCGCCGGCAAAACGATACACCTTGATCCCGGCGGAGTGCAAGCCCAGCAAGGCGCCAGCCCCAATGCCGTTCACAATCACCGCATCCGGCTTTGCACCAGCGAGCGCGTTGATCGGACTACACGCGCCGTGTATGTGACCCTGATCTCTATTGGCCAGCGGCGCAACGGCCAGCGTCTCCGCATCCACAAGCGCAAAGGCGGCCGCAGATCCAAAGTGCCCGTAAACGGGGCTTTCGAGTCCGCGATATTCAGCTACGGGAATGGCGATTTTCATTATTCCTGCTTTCCTTTCTCTGTCTCGGTCTTGCTTTTGGTTTCATCGGCAGTCGGTAAAGGCGTGTCCGTTGGTGTGCGTCCCATGCCGCGCCCTCCGAATCTTGCGCCATTAGCGCCTTTCCTTCCGCGCCGTTGGCCGCAGCCGCACGGGCCAAGGCCAAGTCCGCGTCCTCCACCAATGGGTCCAGTTCCGTCTCGCCCGGGCATTTTCTTCTCTCCTTTCATCGTCACGGCTCCGCCTTCCAAGCGGAGCGCCTTTCCGTGAGTAAGGGCGTCCGCTACTTTCCGCCGGGCTTCCTCCGCAATTCTGGAGAAAGTCGTGCGGGAGATTTTCATGTGTTCAGCCGCCTGTTCTTGATACATCCCGTTCAGGTCCGCCAGCCGTAACGCCTCGACTTCATCGAGCGTCAGGATGACTTCCTCAAGATCACAAAGCGGGATACCCGCTGGTTTGAAGTAAATTACCGAAGGTGTAAAACTAACTCGACGCATACAACAGGGTCTTGGCATCGGGTTACTCCATTCTCTTGTAAAAACCGTTATGAACATATGTTCATAACGGTTAAATGTCAATAAATGAATTTTACAGTATTGCATATTGCCGATTTTTCAATGGTCGCCGTTCCACGAGTGTGGCGTCGATTGACTGTGTTAACATGTCATATATCTCGACCCCGCTATTCTGTTCAATAAAATGCTTTTCCTGGATTCATCCTTGCTTACAATCATTCCCGATTGATTAAGCAAGGATGGTCATGACGCACGATACCATAGCCGCGATTGCGACCGCCCCGGGTGAAGCGGGAATTGCCGTCATCCGGGTTTCCGGCCCCGCCAGCCTTTCCATTGCCGACCGCCTGTTCTCCAGTTCCGGACATCACCCTTCCCGGCGTCTCCCGTTTTCGTTTACACATGGATGGATAAAAATTTCAGGCAAGGTACTGGACGAAGTCATCCTGCTCGTTATGCGCGCGCCGCACAGTTACACCCGCGAGGATGTAGTTGAGATTCAATGCCATGGCGGCATTGTGCCGGCCCGACGGATTCTTCAAGCTGTTTTGCGCGCAGGAGCCCGACTGGCGGGACCGGGCGAGTTCACCCAGCGCGCGTTTCTTAACGGCCGTATTGATCTGGTTCAGGCAGAAGCGGTACTGGATTTAATCCAAGCACGCTCTGACCGAGCGGCATCCGCCGCCCTGGAACAGCTCGAAGGAAGTCTAAGTCTTTTGTTTGAAGATACTTACAATAGCCTCCTTGCAGTCAATGCTGATTTGGAAGCTACCCTTGACTTTTCAGAGGATGATGATATATCGCCCACTATCATTCCCGATGTATTACAGCGATTGGAGATCATTCAAAAGCAGATTGGATCCATTCTGGAAACATGGGCGGAAGGCCACCTTCTTCGTGAAGGCGCCCTGGTGGTTATTTCCGGGAAACCGAATGTGGGCAAGTCAACACTGCTCAATATTCTCCTGGGAAAAGATCGCGCCATTGTTTCGTCTACTCCCGGAACAACCCGGGACATCATCGAAGAGATCCTGATTCTTGATGGAATTCCCCTTCGACTTGTCGATACTGCCGGGCTTCGGACAACGGCATGTGATGTAGAAAACGAAGGAGTCCGACGGGCCCGCCACCATATGCAAAAGGCAGATATTCATCTATATCTTATGGATATTTCACAGGATTTTGATGAAGAAGATGAAGATAATATTAAGAGGCTTGATCCCAATCGCAGTATTTTGATCATGAACAAGTCCGACCTGGGGAAGAAGTTGTTAATCCCTGACTATAAAGGGGTAACGATAATACAATCTTGTATGATATCCAAGGATGGCGTAAATGAAATTCGGAAGGTCATTGTTCAGAAACTTGGATTTATTTCATCCAGGCCACCACATGCTGTCATTTCTGAACGGCATAGACAAATCCTCATTTCGGTCGGAAATGAACTTAGTGAAGCGGTGACCATGCTTCTAGCATATCGGGATGATGTCGTAGTTTTAGCATCATCAAAAATCAGGATGGCAATTGAATCTCTTGGTCAGATTACAGGAAAAACATATCACGAAGAATTGCTCAATACCATCTTTTCAAAGTTTTGCGTTGGCAAGTGAATGAAGAATAAATTTGATATCATTGTTGTTGGTTCCGGACACTCGGGCTGTGAAGCGGCTCTTGCTTCTGCAAGAATGGGAGCCGACACGGCACTCATTACAATCCAAAAAGATGCTGTATCAAGAATGTCTTGTAATCCCGCAGTTGGTGGAATAGCCAAGTCACATCTTGTATTCGAAATTGATGCCTTAGGCGGAGAACTGGCAAGGAATACAGATTATTCTGGAATTCAATTCCGGCTTCTGAATACACGCAAAGGACCTGCCGTCCAGTCCTGCCGTGTCCAGTGTGATAAATCAGCATTCTCCTTAAGAATGCTTTCGGTATTATCCAACACGCGAAATCTGACAATCGTTGAAGCCATGGTGACAGACATATGGATTACCAATGGCAAATTGAATGGTGTAATAATAAATAATGAAATAATTTATGCAAAAGCAGTAATATTGGCGCCAGGCACATTCCTTGGTGGTGTGATTCACATAGGAAAAACGAATTGTCCTGGTGGTCGGAAAGGTGAATATTCGGCAAGCCAATTAAGCGCGTCATTGAAAAAGATTGGATTCACCCTTGGCAGGTTTAAGACCGGAACCCCAGCCAGGCTTCATAAGCAATCGATTGATTATTCAAAGATGATCATTCAGCTTGGAGATGATCCACCTTCATTTTTTTCAAGGATTGCCAGAAAGGATTGGAGAATGTTCCACGTGGAACATTCAATGATTGAAGATACGAATATGAGAGAAATGTTCCACGTGGAACATTACCATAATTCAATGAGACCCTGGCCCCCTGGATCAGATCAAATTCCATGCTATTTAACCCATACAACACCTGAAACCCACGAAATCATTCGAAATCATTTGCCTGAAAGTTCACTATATGGTGGACAAATTACAGCCACTGGCGTCAGATATTGCCCATCAATAGAAGATAAAATCGTAAAATTTCATGATAAGAATCAGCATCATGTGTTTATTGAGCCAGAAGGAAGAAATTCTATTGAGGTTTATCCTAATGGCCTATCTAATAGCCTTCCGGAAAATGTTCAAATTGAATTCGTTCATTCAATACCAGGACTTGAAAATGCCTCATTTATAAATTTAGGTTATGCAATCGAGTATGACTATTCTGATCCTACCCAATTATTTTTAACACTGGAATCAAAACGAGTGGAAAATCTATTCTTTGCCGGGCAAATAAATGGGACAACCGGATACGAGGAAGCTGCCGCCCAAGGTTTCATTGCTGGTGTGAATGCAACCAGAAAAGTGATGGGGAAAGATCCGATTATAATTGGAAGAAGCGATGCTTATATTGGAGTTATGATTGATGATCTTGTAACCAAGGGGATAGATGAGCCATACCGGATGTTTACATCACGAGCTGAACACCGGTTGACCTTGCGACAAGACAATGCCATTTATAGAATGTTGCCATTTGCTGAAAGCATTGGGATTGTTCATCAGCAAGATATCATGAAAACGAAATCTGATGCAATTGAAATTGACCGAGAAATTAACAGGTTATTAACAACATTCCAAGGGAACTGTTCGTTTGCCCAAATTTTACGAAGATCGGATATTCATTATAAAGACTTGCCTAGTGATATTCCAAGCCTTTCAGATGCAATCAAGAATCAGGTTGAAATACGCATTAAATATGAAGGTTATATTGCCAGGGAAAATTACCTTGTAGAAAAGTCAAAAGTGGTTGAGCAACAACGTATTCCGAAATGGATTGAATATAATAAGATCAAGGCGCTTCGATTTGAGGCTCGTCAAAAGCTGTTGAAGGTTAAACCTGAAAATTTGTTGCAGGCAGCTCGTATTCCAGGCGTCAATCCATCTGATATCGCCATTCTCTCAGTGTGGATCAAACGAGGCGAACCTGTTGGCCAATCATGAAATACACAGAGTTATTATCAGGAGCAGACTGAGGCCCTAAGCCCGATAGGCTGCTAAGCCGAACATCTGCTCTTTAAGATCAAGATAATACAGGTAATCCTCGGGTTTTACATTAGGCGGACAGCGATGATCACAGAATGGAATATACCCACCTCGTTCAACCAGAGGGATTAACGTCTTCAGATAGGCTTGAATAGCTTTTGGACCTTTTCCCAGCTCTAATTTATCAACTCCGCCCATAATACGGAGATCCTTGTCATATTCCTTCAATAATACAGCCGGATGGGCACATCCATTAACTTCAAATGGAAACAGACAATTTATCCCTCCCTCCATGAAGTACGGAAGAATAGGCCGGACATCGCCATCACAATCCATATACCAGATATCAATCCCGGCAGCCTTCAGTTTCCTGTGAATTCTCTTATAGCGGGGCGTAACCACGTTCTTAAAGAAATCCACTGATACGATCGGACCGTTTTTGAAACAGATATCCTCCCATCCTGAGGCAAAGTCAAAATCAATGTGTGCCAGGACCTGATCGAGGAAGTCTTCCACCAAAGTGCAACACGTTTCGACCATATCTTCCACCATATCAGGGTAGTCATAAACGGCATAGGCCAAGCCTTCAAAGGTCAACATATCCCTGATTTTCCCAATCATGGATCCGCACGATACCCCGAGCGGATAATTCCGAGTGAGCGGATGCGCCGTTTTGAGAGCTTTAAAATCCACTTTACGCGCCGGATCATCCCTACGCATACGCTCTGCCTTGCATCGCTTCCAATCGTCCGGAGTCACCACGGAAGCTTTCATGAAATGCGGAATGGTGTCATGTCCGTCCTTTGGAATTTCCGCCAATAAGCCATCACCATTCATGATTATTTTTGACGTATCATTCTCCGATACAACGCTTTGCGGAAATAGCGGCGCCAGCCATACATTCCCGCCAATGACTTTGAATTCATCAAAGTTAAAGAAGATATCGGCCTCGGTATTATTGGTAACATTATTTTCGACAAATAACGGCCATAGTTTGAAATTCTCCAGCCAGTACCCAAATTCCATATTGAAACAACGGTCAACAGGTTTGTAGTGCATCTGGTTGTTGAATCGCTCACGATCGGTCATCGTCCCTTTCCATTTCTGACGACAGGGCTTGATAGTCATAAGGTATTCCTTACATCGGATGATGAAAATTGTTCTGTGATTTCCCGTTCATGTCAAAAATCCATGCCCGCTGTCAAGATGAATCGGGGCGGACGCGATAGAGTTATTGACCCAAGGCTTAAAATCTTCTAGGTTACGCTCGTTTTTCATCCTTACGTTATCAGCGGAGCGAATACGATGAGCGCAGACACTACCCGGGAACAGTATCCTTTCACGGATGGCCCGCCGCCATGTGGAGCGCATAACCGGCCCGCCATTGATTTGACCAAGACCGAAGCCATTATCGAACGCACAGGCAAAAGCCGCGACCTCTGCATCAAGATCCTCCAGGAACTCCAGGCGGTTTACGGGTATCTGCCCGCCGAGGCGCTTCATTATGTGACGGAACATACCGCCATTTCACGACGGCAGATTTACGGCGTCGCCACGTTTTATGATCAGTTCCGCTTTACTCCCGTCGGCCGCCACCTGATCCGCGTCTGTCACGGAACAGCCTGCCACGTCAATGGGGCCAACCGCATCAGCCAGGCGGTCGAAGATGCCTTGCGGATCAAAAACAAGGAAACGACTGAAAATGGACTTTTTACGCTGGAAACCGTCGCCTGCCTCGGATGCTGCAGCCTGGCGCCGGCAATGATGATTGACGACACAACCTATGGTCGGTTGACTCCTGATGAAGCACGTAAGATTTTAAATAAATTTTCCGCCGAGCAAAAAATTTATAATGCCCCGTAACGGGGCGTAGCAACAGGTGGACGTTGAAATCAACTCAAGAGGGACAGTGGCGCATCGCGGTCGGTCTCGGCTCCTGCGGCGTCGCAGCCGGGGCGCTGGACCTTTACCATCATCTGGAATCCATTCTAGATCCCGCGCGCGCCGTGCTCCGGAAAACCGGATGCGCGGGTCTTTGTCACCGGGAACCCATGCTGGAGCTGTATGCACCCTCCGGTGAACACTGGACCTATGTGCATCTGGATCGTGAGGGTGTGGAACAGATTGCGCGGGACCATGTCGGCCGGAACCAGCCAGTGGAAAAATACTTGTTGAACGGCGCCAGCCGGGCCGAAGCGGTCAATCGTTATCTAACCAAGCAGAAAAAAATTGTTCTGGAAAATTGCGGCGCCATCGATCCGGAATCCCTCGATGCCTATGTGGCCGCCGGCGGTTACCGGGCAATCCGCAAAGTCCTTCAAACCCAGAAGCCCGCCCAGGTCATCGAGACCATCACCGCCAGCGGCCTGAGGGGACGCGGCGGCGCCGGCTTTGCCACCGGACTCAAGTGGAAATTTACCGCGGCGGCGCTTGGGGAACAAAAGTATTTCATCTGCAACGGCGATGAAGGCGACCCTGGCGCCTTCATGGACCGCGGTGTCCTGGAGAGCGATCCCCATCGAGTACTGGAAGGGATGCTGATCGGCGGTTACGCAACCGGTGCGTCAATCGGTTACATGTATGTACGCGCTGAGTATCCGCTGGCGGTGAAACGGATTAACCTGGCCATTGAAAAAGCACTGGCCGCCGGGTTCCTGGGACGGAACATCCTCGGTTCCTCATTTTCATTTGAAATCCGCGTGCGCGAAGGCGCCGGGGCTTTTGTCTGCGGCGAGGAAACGGCCTTGATCCAGTCTATCGAAGGCGACCGGGGCATGCCGCGTATCCGTCCGCCGTTTCCCGCTCAGAAAGGACTGTGGGGAAAACCCACCACCATCAATAATGTGGAAACCCTGGCCAACGCGCCCTGGATCATCCTCCATGGCGCCGAAGCGTTCGCCGCCATGGGCACCGAGAAAAGCAAGGGCACCAAGGTCTTCGCCCTTGCCGGAAAAATACGCTACGGCGGCCTGGTCGAAGTTCCGATGGGTATCACCCTGCGCGAGATCGTCGAAGATATCGGCGGCGGCAGTATTTCCGGTCATCCCGTCAAGGCGGTCCAGACCGGCGGCCCCAGCGGCGGCTGTATTCCCGCCAGCCTGTTCGACACGCGCATCGATTATGAAGAACTGAACCGCACCGGCGCAATCATGGGGTCCGGCGGCATGGTGGTTATGGACGATACCGCCTGCATGGTGGATATCGCCCGGTTCTTCCTGGCCTTCACCAAAAAGGAATCCTGCGGTAAGTGCACCTTCTGCCGGATCGGCACCCAGCGCATGCTGGAGCTTCTGACCTGCATTACGGAAGGGAAGGGGACCGACGCCGACCTGAAGCTTCTGGAGGAGCTGGCGGTAAAGGTCAAGTCCACTTCCCTTTGCGGCCTGGGCCAGACGGCGCCGAATCCGGTGTTGACGACTCTGCGCTATTTCCGGAGCGAATACGAGGCGCACATCCGTGATAAGAAATGTCCGGCCAAGGTCTGCAAGGCCCTATTGACCTACACGATTGATTCTAAAACCTGCGTTGGGTGCACGGTTTGCGCCCGGATTTGCCCGGTCAAGGCCATCACCGGCGACCGCAAAAAACCGCATTTCCTGGATCAGCAGAAATGCATCCACTGCGGAGCGTGTGTGGAAGCCTGCAAATTCAATGCCGTGAGGATGGAATGATAAGGTAATGGTGATGGGGAATGGTTTATGGCTGATGGAGAAGAAAAGACCAGAGAGAAAAAAATCAGACGTGTCGAGGACATGCCTGTTTACCAAATGTTTTACTCTTTGGCACTGGAAGTTGAAAAAGCAAGCCGGCAGTATCCTCGTGATTTTTTATGGTTGCGGACTCAATCGCTACGCTCATCGGAATCAGTCTGCGCCAACATGACAGAAGGATTTTATTCTCAATACAGCACGGAATATTTACAGTCCCTATATCGCTGTCGTCGGGAAGCGCGCGAAACCATGACTCATATTCATTATGCCAGAGATGTCAAAATGCTCGAAAAGACGGTTGCCGAAAGCTTACTGTCTCAATACGAGGCAACTTTATGTCAGCTCAGCAACCTGATTGCTGGCATCGAAAACAAAATCCGTTTGCGCGGCAAATTCAAACCCGGCATCGGTGTCATCAAAGAAGAAAGTGCGGATTATCAATCCCTCATCAACCATTCTTATTAACCATCAACCATTCTTCATAACCATTCCTTACCATGTCCCCTGATATAATATTAACGATTGACGAAAAACAGGTGACCGTGCCGGCCGGTGCAACGATCCTGGCGGCGGCGAACAAGCTGGGGATCCAAATCCCGACGTTGTGCCATAAAGACGGACTGGAGCCGTTCACGTCCTGTTTCCTCTGCGTGGTGGATATCGAGGGCCGGGCCAATCCGGCCCCGGCCTGTAGTACCGCGGCGACGGATGGGATGGTTGTGCAAACGCAGTCCCCGCGCATCCGCGAGACGCGGAAAATGTGCCTGGAGCTCCTGCTGTCCGATCATTGCGGCGACTGCATCGCGCCCTGCGTACTGACCTGTCCCGCCGGGTGCAACATCCAGGAATTCCTGAAGGACATTGCCGAGGGCCGTAATGACGACGCCGTTCATGCGATCAAGGAAGCCCTTCCAATTCCCGGCGCGCTGGGCCGGATCTGCCCGCGCCCCTGCGAGGCGCAATGCCGACGGGTGCGCGTGGAGGAACCGTTGGCGATCGGCTGGCTCCACCGCTATGCGGCGGATGAGAATGCCGCAGGCGGCCGGATCCACCGGCCGGCGCCGGGCCCTGATACCGGCAAAATTGTGGCGGTGATCGGCGCCGGACCGGCCGGTATGGCCGCGGCTTTTTTCCTGCGTCAGTTCGGCCATGCGGTCACCGTGTTGGAAGCCCAGCCGGAACCAGGCGGCATGCTCCGCTGGGGTATTCCGGCCTACCGGCTCCCGCGGGAATCGCTTGGCAAAGAATTAAACGCCATTATCGAGATGGGCATTGAGATGCGCTATGACCGCGTCTTGGGCAAGGATTTCTCCCTGGCCGACCTGCGGCGGGAAGGTTTTCACGCCATTTTCATGGCCGTGGGTGCGCCGTATTCCTCGGCGCTCCAGGTGGAGGGTGAGACCCTGCCCGGCGTCCTGGGCGGCGTGGAATTCTTAGCCCGATCCGCCCATGGCAAGAAGATGCATATTGGCAAGCGCGTGGTCGTTGTGGGCGGCGGCAACACCGCCATTGACGCGGTCCGTACGGCGCGGCGCTTGGGCGCCATGGAAGTCACCATCCTGTACCGGCGGACGCGGACCGAGATGCCGGCCCTGCCCGTCGAGGTGCAGGAAGCGGAGCGGGAAGGTGTGCGCTTCCGATTTCTGGCCGCGCCCCTGGCCATCCGGAAACAGGACCACGGCCTGGCGATCCGCTGTCAGCAGATGAAACTGGGGGAACCGGATGCTTCGGGCCGGCGTCGCCCGGTGCCCGTGTCCGGCCAGGAATTCGACCTCGAAGCGGATACTGTGATAGCCGCGATCGGCCAGAAGATCGACGCCGGTATGCTCCGGCAAGAAGGCCTTGAACTGGACGCGCAAGGCACAGCCATCCGGGTGAATTCCGCAACCATGCAGACCTCCAGTCCCGACGTGTTTGCCGGCGGCGATGCCGTGGCCTGCGAAGATCAGAAAATTGCCGTGTGGGCCGTGGGATCCGGGCGCCTGGCATCCATCGCCATTGACCAATACCTGACTGGTCAACCTGTGGTCGGACGCCCGGCGGTATTCAAGATGGCTATGGGTAAAGATCCGGAGACGATTACTTCCAGGCGTTTCGCGGGAATTGAAAAGAACGAGCGCACGCCTATGCGCGAACTTGAGCCCGAAGACCGTGTGACCAACTTCCGGGAAGTGGAATTGGGGCTTACACCGGATGTGGCCCGCGGCGAGGCGCGGCGTTGTCTGGCTTGCGGGTGCGGCGCCGCCGGCGACTGCGTCATCCGCGAGTACGCCCTGGAATACGGCGCGGATCCCGACCGGTTCATAGGCGCCCGGCGCGACTATACGGTGAACACGGAACATCCGGATATCATTCTGGAACCCGGTAAATGCGTCAATTGCGGCCTCTGTGTGCGTCTCGGTCGCGATGCCGACGCACTGGGGATTTTCGGGTTTGTGGATCGCGGATTCGACACCCGCATCCAGCCTTACTTTGAATTCGCCGCAAACGAAGCCGGGAAGCGGCTATGCCTGGAGTGCGCTGAGGCCTGTCCGACTGGAGCGATTTTGAAACGGAGCGACCTGGGGGCGCATATCTGTTTCGCTCGTCCACCGGAATCGGTATAATCCATTCGACTTCCAAGGACAAAACGGATATTATATAGAACAAGAAATAAGTTCAGCATTATTCCATCGTCCAATTATTCCATGGGATGAAAGTTGATTTATTCATCATAGAAGGAGCGAATCATCATGCGTAACAATATTAATAGGTGGTTTGGATGTCTGCTGGCGATTGTCATGAGCACCGGCCTGGCAAACGCGGCGTCGGTCACCAACATCGCCGCCGGTGCCCGGCATGCCCTGTTTCTGAAGAGCGACGGCACGGTCTGGGCCTGGGGTTGGAATTTATACGGGCAGTTGGGCGATGGCACGTATGAATTGAGAACCACCCGGACACAGATCAGCAGGTTCTCCAATGTCGCGGCCATTGCCGCCGGTGGGTATCACACGCTGGCCGTCAAATCCGACGGCACGGCCTGGGCCTGGGGCGACAACAATTTCGGCCAGATCGGGGACGGCACTTATGCCATCACATCGACCCCGGTTCAGATCGCCGGGTTGGCGAATGTCACGGCTATGGCCGCCGGCATCCTTCATTCCGTGGCGCTGAAGAGCGACGGCACGGTCTGGGCCTGGGGCTATAACAGTCAAGGTCAGCTCGGCAACGGCACCTGGGACAATACGAATGTACCCGTGGTGGTGAGTGGCCTGACCAATGCGCGCGCCATTGCCAGTGGCCAGGGCCACGTACTGGCCGTCCTCTCCGACGGCACGATGCGAGCCTGGGGGTATAACAGTGAAGGAGAACTCGGGAACGGGACCACGACAAGCACAAACGTTCCGGTGACCGTGGTGTCGCTGACCAATGCCAGCGCGGCGGCCGGCGGGCATTATCACTCCATGGCGCTGAAAAGCGACGGCACGGTCTGGACCTGGGGCTGGAACGGTTACGGCCAGCTCGGGAATGCGACGTTTGTGTCATCCATCGTGCCGCTCCAGGCGAACGGACTCTCAAACATCGTTGCAATTGCGGCAGGTTGGAATCATTCGCTGGCATTGAAATCCGACGGCACGGTCTGGACCTGGGGGTATAATGAATATGGCCAGTTGGGTAATGGTACCACGGATAACACCAATGTGCCCATTCAGGTCAGCAGTCTGACGCAAGTCGTCGCGATCGCCGCCAATCAGAATTTCTCGTTGGCTCTGGATGCCGACGGCAATGTCTGGACGTGGGGTTCCGGAGCCAATGGTGAGCTTGGGAACGGAATGAGCGGTTATTATCGTCAGGCCAGTGGTCTGACTAATCCTGGGCCGATCGGCGCGGGCGGTTATCATTCCCTGGCCGTCCAAAGCGATGGCACGGTCTGGACCTGGGGACGCAATACAACCTGCCAGTTGGGTAACGGCACGAACGTGACTACGAACATGCCGGTGGCGGTCACCGGTCTAACAGACATCCGCAGCGTATCGGGCGGCGAGAAGTTCTCCCTGGCATCGAAAAGCGACGGCACAGTCTGGGCCTGGGGCAATAACGTGTACGGCCAGATGGGCAATGGAACCTGGGGCACAATGGATACCGGCACCAACATCCCGATCCAGGTCAGCGGCCTGACCGATGTCCACGCGGTGGACTGCGGGTATAACCACGCGCTGGTGGTGAAAGGGAACGGAGAAATACTGGCGTGGGGATACAACACCCAAGGGGAACTGGGCAACGGTACTCTGGACGACACGAACCGGCCGGTTACAGTGTCCGGCATATCCGGCATCATTGCCGCCGCCGGCGGAGCATATCACTCCATGGCGCTGAAAAGCGACGGCACGGTCTGGGCCTGGGGTTTGAACATATACGGTCAGCTTGGTGACGGAACATTTGTCACCACGAATCTAGCCGTTCAGGTTAGCGGTCTGTCGAATGTCAGCGCCATCGCCGCCGGGGCTTCTCACTCCCTGGCCTTAAAGTCCGATGGCACGGTCTGGGCCTGGGGCCTGAATGATAACGGCCAGCTTGGTGACGGGACATTTATCACCACGAATCTAGCCGTTCAGGTTAGCGGTCTGTCGAATGTCAGCGCCATCGTCGCCGGCATTTTTCATTCGGCGGCGCTGAAACAGGACGGCACGGTCTGGACCTGGGGCGGAAATTCGTATAATCAGCTTGGCAATGAGATCGGCATTGCCACGAACCGGCCGGTGCCGGTGATCGGGATATCCCATGCGACCGCCATCGCCGCTGGAATACGTCATACCCTGGCCGTGAAAAGCGACGGCACCCTGGTGGTGTGGGGCGATAACACCTATTCTCAGCTTGGCAACGGCCCCTGGGTATATGCGCTGACGCCCGTGCGTATGATCCAGTTCGGAACACTGGCCATCAATGTGGCGCCGGACAACGGGTCCTGGCAGCTTTCGACCTGTCCGTTGTCCTACACCGGTCCAACCGCCGGCACCGGGAATCTCGCGGCGGTTTCGGCAGTTATCGGCTCCTATGTGGTGACCTACGGATTCATCGGCCGGTACCAGGCGCCAATCACGCAAACCAACATGGTGTCCGATGCCGAATCGGTCACGTTCACCGGTAGTTACCTGCCGTATTATCATTACGCCTTTGGCGATTACGACGCCGACGGCATGACCGATCCGGCGGTGTACCAGGCGGCAGGCAGTTATTGGGATGTACTGCTCTCGACGTTTAACTATGCGCAGGCAACAGCACACTTCGGCAGTTCGGCTTACTTGCCGGCACCGGGCGATTACGATGCCGACCGCAAGACCGATCCGGCGGTCTATCAGCCCGTGACCGGCGAATGGATTGCCGAGCTTTCGTCGTTCGGCTATGCCACTGCCTCTGCGAATCTGGGCGGATCCGGCTACAGCCAGGTCCTGGGCGATTACGATGCCGACGGCAAGGCCGACCCGGCCATCTATGGTGATTCCAACGGGTATTGGTATGTCATGCTCTCAGCCAGCGGCTACGGGATCGCCTCGGCGGCACTGGGTGGCATTGACTACCATCCTATCCCGGCTGACTTTGACGGCGACGGCAAAACCGATCCGGCCGTTTATGCGGATGCCAGCGGTAACTGGTTTGTCATGCTGTCGGGTACCGGATACCTGATCAGCACGACGACCCTGGGCGGGATGGGATATATCCCGATCCCCTGCGATTTTGACGCCGACGGCAAGGCCGATCCGGCCGTGTATCAACCGGCGACGGGTACTTGGATTGTCTCTCTCTCGGCCAGCGGATACAGCTTTGCGTACGCCATCCTGGGCGGACCGGACTACACGGCTACGCCAGGCGATTATGACGCCGATGGTCAAGCGGATCCGGCGGTTTACCAGGAAGCCACCGGTGACTGGTTCGCCATGCTCTCCAGCTACAACTATGTGACCGTCACCGCAAATCTGGGCGGATCTGGGTATACACCGGTGCAGTGACAAAGACGGCAAGGCCGATCCGGCGACCTGCCTGCCGGAGATAACTGCCTGGAAAATATATTTATTCTCAAAGGCCTATCGGCTTTATACGGTTTGTCCGTCGACCCGGAATATCACCCCACACGGGAATAAATTTTTAGAATCAGGTTATATTCAAGCAGGAGTGATTTGTGCGTCAAA